>Ga0187884_10000499_pt1 | contig 39019 bp, 28 predicted proteins | sample June2016WEW_20_4_FD_132983 | JGI IMG/M metagenome (GOLD analysis project Ga0187884, IMG submission 132983) | Peatland microbial communities from SPRUCE experiment site at the Marcell Experimental Forest, Minnesota, USA - June2016WEW_20_40 | ecosystem: Environmental > Terrestrial > Soil >...
AGTGACCGCCCCTGTGAGGGTGCGCACGAATAGGAGACTTGCCCGTTGTGGAAACTCAAGAGCATGAAGCCGCGCGTCGCAGCGAGGGACTCGACAAATCGGACCATAGGAGACGGTCCCAAAGGAAGGGACCTCCTCAGGGTGAACGGAAATTGCCTCTTGAACACAACAACAGAACCGCTCACCCTGAGGAGGCCCTGTCCCTTCGACAAGGCTCAGGGCGGGCTTTTCAGGGGCCGTCTCAAAGGGTGCTACCGCTGGTGTTGCTGTGAGGCGGCGAGTGCTTCTCGTATCATCGATGCTTGCCGACAAAGGCCGCGACTGCGTCGCCGAAGAACGCTGAGCCGCACAGCTCCAGCTGCCGGTCGCGTTCGCGCTTCAGCTGCTCAAATAGCTCAAGGCGTGTCGCGGTGTCGGTCAGCTCGCGTGTGGCCTGGAGAGTGAGGGGTGGAATCTGCGTCAGTCGCGACGCCACGGCCATGGCTTGCGGCAGCAGCGTTTCGTCGTCGACGCACTTCCAGATCATTCCCCATTGCTCCGCCTGTTCCGCGCTGACCCGCTCTCCGAGCAAGGAGATGCCGAGCGTGCGCGCTCTCCCGACGAGGCGTTGCAGCAGCCAGGTCGCGCCCAGGTCCGGCACCAGCCCGAGTCGCGACGGTTGCACGATCATGAAGTACGCCGACCGTGCCGCCAGAACGATGTCGGCCGCGAGCGCAATGCCGGCGCCGCCGCCAACCGCGGGCCCGTTGACGGCCGCCACCACCGGTGCTGGGAAAGTGAAGATCGCCTCGACCAGCGGATGGGCGTAGTTGTCCATGTAATATCCCACCTGCTGTGCGACCGAAGGGTCCGTCCCGAGCTGCTGCCCGGCAAGAGAGAGGTCGGCGCCCGCCGAGAAGCCGCGGCCCTCCCCGGTGATCACCACTGCGCCAATGTCGTCCCGCCGGCGCAGCTCCGTGAGACATGCCACCGCTTCCGCCAGTAACTCCACGTTCAGCGCATTCAGGACTTTCGGGCGCGAAAAGGACAACCGCGCGATGCCATCGTGGATTTCCAAAGCCGTCCAGCCCATGCTCGTGACTCCTCCGCTTCGCGTTGCTCACCGGCGGTGCGGTGTGGCCGTTTTCACGCTGCTCACAAGGTCTTGCTGCTCGGCTGAGAGGTCACGCGTTGAGGTGCTCAACGCACCGTCTTGGCGCCAGCGCGCCGCAGGTACCACTCGTAAAGGCGTTGAAAGACGATGCGCAAGTTGCCGGGGCCGAGATACGGCATCTGATGATTCACCACGCATAGTTTGGTTAGATCACTCTGTTCACCCGCTACCAGCTCGGAGATGATGCGACCCGCGGTCTGTGAGAACGCGACACCTTCACCATTGTAGGCGACACCGTAAAAGATGTTCTTGTCCTCTCCCATCACGCCGACGGACGGGGTGAAATCCATCGTGAAGCCCATCGTGCCGCCCCACGCGTGCTCGATGCGGACGCCTTCCAGCTGCGGAAACGTGGTGAAGAGGCTCTTCGTGACCGCGTCGAGGGCCGGCTTGTAGTTGCCCGAGCTCAAAGCGTCATCGGCGAAGTAGGGCGCGGCAGAACCGCCGATGACGATGCGGCCGTCGGCCGTCGGCCGCTGGTAGTCGAACAGCACCCGCATGTCGGCGATCCCTTGGCGGTGCTGCCAGCCGACGGACTCCCATTGTGCCGCGCTCAACGGCTCGGTGGCGATCACGTAGCTGCACAGCGGTAAGATGCGGTCGCGGAAGAAGCCGAGCGCCGGCGCGTAGCCGTTGAGGCCGAGAACGAGGACGGGAGCACTGATCTCGCCCATCTCCGTTTCCACACGGTGCACCCTGCCTGGGGTAACCCGGAGCACAACGGTGCGCTCGCACACCTCGACCCCGGCGCGCTCGATCACGGGCTTCATCCCGCGCGCTAGTTTGGCCGGATTGACGATGGCGCCATAGGGGAACTTCAGCCCGGCGATGTAACGCGGCGACCGGACTTCAGCCTCGAGTTCCTTGGCGTGCACCAGCGTCGTGTCGAGTCCCATCGACTGGTAGGTCGCGTGGTGCTGCTCCAGTTGCCGCGCTTGCTGTTCGTCGATCGCCGCTTCGAGCATGCCGTTCTGTTCGAAGTCACACTGGACCCCGTGCTCCGCCACCAGCCGTTTCACCTGGTTGATTCCGAACAGACTGGCGTCAAAGGCTTTGCGGCCGAGTTCCGGCCCCACCGCCCCGACGTAGTGTAGGAGACCGGAGAAGCCGGCATCGCAAAAGCCGCCGTTGCGGCCACTGGCTCCGTATCCGCAGCACGCACCTTCGAGCAACACGATCTTCCTATTGGGGAAGGCGCGGCTGAGGTGATAGGCGGATGAGAGCCCCGTGAACCCGCCGCCGATGATGACGATGTCGGCTTTGTGGCTCGCTTTCAGCGGGGCGTTGATCGTTTGGTGTTCGAGGTCGGCCGCTGTGAACCAGAAGTTGTCGAGGAAGTATTCGTACAGCTGCGGGGGCCGCGCGGGGTCGTCCCCGAACCGAGCCAGTCCGTGGGACAGGCCCCACGCGCCCGCGGCGCCCACGGCCATGCCGCCCAAGAACGCGCGCCGCGAGATCCTCCGTCCCGAGCGGCGCACTTCGCCGGTACTCAACGAGTCAGGAGTCATGGCGATACGCACCCTGGCGCACGTTTCCGAAGTGACGCGCGAGGCCAACCCCCGCGGCGAGGACTCCGAGAGCGACGACAAGCGCGTCGATGGACACGCCGCGCCTGAACTCGCCGACCCCGCAGAGTAGGACATAGCCGATGACGAGATTGGCCATGCCCCAGAGCACGTTCACCAATGGTGATGACTCTCCAACGCCAGGTGGCGACGCGAACGGGCTCTGAAAGCGCGCGCCTGAGATTCCATTCACGAAGTGTGGAACGGCGTTGGCCAGGAACAGCCCCGCTACGAAGTGTGCGACATAGACGTGCCAACCCATCCATTTTCTCCTTTCCCCGGAACGTGCCTCGGGACCGCTTCCCGATTCACTGAAGCTTGTTTTCCAGCTGGTCCATTTCTCCGCCACTTAATGAGTGAATCGACGCCATGAATCAATCCCTCAACCCCCTCGGATTTCGACACGGTTGGACTTCCGGGGTCGGCCGTCTTCTTGACTTTAGACTTTGGGCGGACGAAGGAGGTTTGATGAATCGTGCAAGGATGATAGCAATCGCGGCCTGGGTCGCAGCCGGATGCATCGTCGCCAGCGGATGCGGGAATGACGAGAACGCAGCCGCCCCCGTGCCGACCGCGACAAACTCTGCCACGCCCACCAACACGGCACTACCGCCCCCAACCGCGACGCTCACACCCACTCCCACTGCGACCCTCACACCGACTCTCACTGCGACGCGCACGCCGACTCCGACCGCAACGCCCTCGTCAACGGCGACTTTTATACCTACTGCCACCCCGACGTCGACGCACACGGCGACGTTCACGTCCACCCCAACGTATCCGCCCACGCCGACGCCAACCGCCACGCCCTCGGAAACCGTGACGTTCACGCCAACGGACACCCCGACGTCATCGGCAACGCCGACGATGACGGCGACTCCCACGGTGACACCGACGCTCGGCGTGCTCGGGATTCGCCATTTCGTGCTCGATCCGACCAAGAGCCCCTTCCAGATAAGGCTTAGCAGTGGGCTGACCATTCCCGTGGGAAACTTCCAGGGGCAGTCCAACGGCCAAACCGAACCGGCATTCTTCGATTTCGAAGCGGGCCAACCGGACGCCAAGGGGTTCGTGAAGGTCAAAATCGTCCGCGCCTCGGAGTACTTTTTTGTGGACGCCAGGAAGACGGCGGCTAAGCTCATCATTTGCATCCGCATGCTGGTGCCGCCCGAGGGCATACCCGACGCGGGGATACTGGCCTGCAACGGCGGAATGGACATCAGCCTTTCGCTCGACCAGGATCATCGCGTTGGGCAGGTCGGCGTTGATGGATTCACGGCCGATCAGTGCACCGCACTGCAGGGCACGGTCGAGACTCCGTATGCAAGCTGCAGTGCTGGCCTCGTGGACCAGTCGTGCGACGTGGATGCCGACTGCGACACGTCAGCGGGCGCAGGCGACGGGGTCTGCACCCATTTCCCCGGCCAGTGCCGTGCCGGCAATATCGGCGCCCCCTGCCAGACTAGCGCGGACTGCATTCTCAGTAAGATCGGCATCTGTGGCTTGCCTCACGGCGGTGTTTGCAATGGCCCCTTGGTCCCCGGTCTCGGAACGGGCGACACGGGTCCAGGCGCGTTCTTCATCGCCCCCATTCCCACTCCACCCACCATGACCAACGGGTTCTCGATCGAGATTGGATTCGAGAAGGATCTCCCGTGCGGCGATGAAGGACCGGGCGTACTGAGCCCCTTTGCGCTGACCACCGGCGTGTCCACAGCGACGATCTCGGACGCGAACGCCGAGCCCGGGCAGACGTTGACCTTCCAACCCACCCCGGGCCAGAATTTCGACTGCTACAACTGGCAGACGAGCAAGAGTGGCCGGCTCGTCCTGAGCGCTCCGGCGCTGGATCAGATTCTAATCCCAAATCCTTTGTTGATAAACGATGTGGCCTCAGTCTTCACCTTCGCGTCGCAGTGAATCCCGCGATCCGTTGTTGACAGCCAGTAGGTGCTTACCGTAGAAGAGCGCGCGCAGGAGAGAGCGACCGCGCAGGAAGATGTTCTACACACGCCCGCCCATACGATCCAAGTGCTCGCCAAGTATCGGCTACCGGTCGGCGTGCACCCTGCTCGTGCTGCTTGCAGGTACTGCTGCTCTGGCATTTGGGCGGGGCGCCCTGGCCGCGACGACGAGTGTGGACACCCTGATCCAGGTGTTGTTCGGGGACCTGCCCGCAAGTGACGGCGTGGACGCGAACAACGATGGTGCCATTACTGTCGCGGACGTCGTGCTCGCCGTCCCTGTCCTCTTCGAGGGTGTCGTCTCGGACCTAGTGCCGCACGCGGTTAACGACCAGCTCGTCTACCGAGATACCGACCCGCTGGGCGTGGTCACAACCGAAACTACCACCGTGGTCAGTTCCGATCCCGGCGGAGCGTTCGTCATCGACGATGAAGAAGTCGACAATAACCATCAAATCATAACACACGAGCTGCAATCGTACACCGACTCGGGCATGAAACTGCTTTACGACGGCTACACAGACGAGGTGAACAACGCATTCACCACGTGCAGCCCGCCGCTGCGCCGCATGGTCATGCCGCTCATTGCGGGACAAAGCTTTTCCACCACCATCGATTGCAGCGTTTATTCGACGCTTGACGGTACGTACATAGGGGACAGCAATGAAACGGATGTGTTCACGCCCATTGAAATCGTCGACAGTATCGAGGTGGCCGCGGGAACGTTTACGCATGTCGTCCACATCAACGGCAGCAGGCAGGTCATAGGAGCGGCGCTCGAAACACACGAGAGCTATTTCGCCTCCGGAGTGGGTCCCATCCTGGATCTGATGACGATTGGCGGACAGACCACCCGAACCGAGCTGGAAAGTGGCACCATCGGCGGTGTTCCAGTAGTGCCGCGATAGGGCCGGTGCGTACTCTCGCCCGTTTGATCGCCTTGGTTGCGATGCTTGGCGCCCGCGCCGCCGTTGCAGCCGCACCGGCGCTCAACGGTGCGGTGCAGTACGAGACGTTCGGCTACCCTGACTCGGGCACGCAAGGACCGCGGTGGGAGAATTTCTTCGCAGCGACCTTGCGTGGCCATGGCCAATTCAGTTCCACACTCACCTGGCAGTTCGAAGGGCGCGCTGTGGCCGACGACGTTGACTTCACCGCCGGCGCCTATTCACTGCGCAATGCTAGCCGCCGCCGGCCGTACCTGTCGCTAATCACCGGAGTACTGGATTACCGCCCGTCGCCGGAGCTACGCGTCAGCGTCGGGAAGCAGATCGCCAACTGGAGTTCTTTCGACGAGATCCAGCCCGCGAACCTGATGACGCCGCGCGACGAGTCGGATGTCTTCCGGCGCGTGGAATTGGGCATACCAAGCATTTCTGTCCATTACGGTAGCGGTGGCACGTTTGCCGAGCTGGTGGTCGTGCCGCTGGCATTCAATCCCTCACGCCTCCCGCAAGGACGCTGGAACATCGGTACGACAATCGCCCGTAAGCTTGGCGGTAGCTTTGTGGAGCGGCAGGACCTTCCCCCTGTGCGCCTCAACGAAACCCAGGCCGGAGCCCGTGTCGGGACGCATTGGGGCGGGCTGGAGGCGAGTGTTGTCGGCTATGTGGGGCGGGACACCGCGGCGGAGTTCGTTCCCGGCAGGTTCATTATTACAGTCGTGAACGGCAGGTTGAAATTCACACCTCAGATCATCGATCACTTTCCGCTTCTGCGTGCTGGTGGCATCACTGCGTCGTACCCATTGGGTGAGCGCTGGCTCTTGCGTGTTGAGTCTGTCTACTACAACAGCCCGGAGCGCGATCGCGACGACTTCCTTCACAGCGTCGCTGGAATCGAATACGCTCTCGACGACTGGCGCATCGTGGCGAGCTACTTCCGCGACGACCAGACGGTGAATGCCACGGAAGCAGTCACGAACAAAGGCGAGCGAAGATTCTTTCAAAGCTTCATCTTCGGCGAGGTCCGCTACGATGCAGGCCGGCGATTGCGCGGCCATTTGCGCGCTGGCTACGACGCCAATGGCGAATTTCTGATCGTCCAACCGGAGGTCTCGTACCGCCTCTGGCGCACGCTGTGGGCGGCGTTGTTTGGCGAGATTATCCAGGCGAACCGTTCATCCTACTGCCATAACAAGACTTCATATTTCGACGCTATCAGCCATGAAGACCGACTGGGAACGCGGATCGAATATGATTTCTAGGGCTGCGGCCTTAGCGAGCGCTTACGACGCGTCGAACGTGACCTTTCGGGTGTTGCGCGCCTTTGGCTGGGGTCCGTTGCTCAACCTCGGCTACTACCCATTCGGTAAGCCGTTGACGCTGCTCAACTTCCTGGTCACGCCGCTGATCTTCATGCCCTTCCTGCGCTTGCCGGCTGCCCAGTTGAAGTTGGTGAAAAAGGCGGTGGCGCTGCTCGATCTCCCCGGCGGTCGCCGCGTGCTCGACATCGGCTGTGGCCGCGGCACCGGCGCGTACATCATGGCGTACGCCTTTCCGCACACGCAGGTCACCGGTATCGACCTGCTTCCGGAGAACTTGGCCGTCGCGCGTACCCTCTACGGCAATGTGCCCAACCTCAGGTATCTCGCGGGCGATGCCATGAATCTTGAGTTCCCCGACCGCTCGTTCGATCGGGTGCTGTGCCTCGAGTCCGCGTTCCAGTTCCCGGACCGAGCCGGTTTCCTGAGCGAGATAGCGCGCGTGGTCGACACGGGGGCGCGCGTCGTCATCGTCGACTTCATGTGGAAGAGCGACGAGGCACGGGCCATCTGCCAGGACGCAAGGAGCCGCCTGGTGCAGAGGACCTGGCAATGGGAGAACTTCGACTCGGTCCGCGAGTACCGAGACAAGGCCCAGGCGAACGGCTTTCAAGTCGATGCTTGTCTCGACTGGTCATCGCACGTCACTGCGCCATTAGGCACTATTTTCGCGGCCGTGGCGGGGCTGGCCCGCTGGGCCTGGGGCCGCGCGGCGCTTCGACAGTACCACCCGCTGCTGCGCGCCCTTACTGACGAGGACTGGCAGGAGTTCATCGGCTCGGCGGGTGCACACCGCTACGTCCACCGCCACGTCCAGTACGTTGCGCTGGTATTGAGCCGCTGAGTGGGTGTGCCGCGGCCGCAATCTTTGAGGCCTATGGCGCGCCCGCGATGCAATCGAGGCTCGGGCGGCTCTCGCGCACAACGCGCCCGTCCCTGAGCTCGACCATGCGGTGCCCATAAGCCGCCGCGAATAGGCTGTGTGACACGAGCACTATGCTGAGGTGCTCCTCTCGGTTGAGGAACTGCATGAGGTCGAGGATGGACTGCCCGGTCTTCGAATCGAGATTGCCCGTGGGCTCGTCCGCCATGAGCAGACGTGGCTTGGTGACCAGCGCCCGCGCGATCGCCACACGTTGCTGTTCGCCGCCCGAAAGTCCTGCCGGACGTCGTCGTCGGGCACCGTCATCGAGACCGACTTCCGCCAGCGCCGCATCGGCTCGCTTGCGCGCCTCCCGCCAGTGGAGGCCGAGGAACTCGAGCGGCCAGGTCACATTCTCCTCGGCCGTGAACGTCGGGAAGAGATTGAAGCTCTGAAACACGAACCCAATATGCTGCAGACGCAGGTCGCTGCGTGCGTCGTCCGACAGTTGCGCCAGATCGTGGCCGGCAACCCAAACGCGACCGCTGGTTGGCGTGTCGATCCCGGCGATGAGATTCAAAAGCGTGGTCTTGCCGCAGCCGCTCGGACCCATAATGGAGAGAAACTCTTCCGGCGCCACCCGTAGGTTCACATCGTTCAATGCGTCCACCGCTTGTGGTCCAGTGCCATAGCGTTTGTGAACTCGTTCGAGGAGTACGGCGGCGGAGTTGGGCATCAGCGACTACTCGTATCGCAGCGCCACCGCAGGCTCAAGCGACGCCGCACGCCGCGCCGGTCCGAACGCCGACACCATGCAGACAGCTATGGTCAGCACGGCGACCAGGCCAGCCTGCTGGTACGGGACGTGGGGCACGAGAACCCAGCCGACGAGCGCCGGAAATGTCGCGTCTACCCACAGCCGGCCGAGCACGAGTCCGGAGGCTGCCGCGAGCGCAAGCCCGACCGCTCCCAGCACGATCCCCTCTACCAGCACCATGCGGCGGACAGACCGGCGCCGCACGCCGACGACACGAATCGCACCGATCTCCCGCGTGCGCTCGATCACGCCCGCGGCCAGCGTGTCCGCCATGCCGACAAGCACGACCGACAGGACCATCACGGCCAGGATATACACGCCGGCAAACCCTCGCCGGACCTGCGATGCGAAGTACTCGACAATCTCCGCCGCCGAGAGAATCCGCAGGCTGTACTTGCGGCCCAATCGCTGCGCGATTGCGCTGCGCACGGCCGCAACGTCGGCCTTCGGATCGACGCGCACAAACGCACGCGTCACCTTGGCGTCATGCCAGAAACGTTTGTAGAGATCCCGACTCATCTCGATGGTGCCCCGCGGTGACGCGAAGTGCGTGACCACACCGACCACCGGCAGTTTCACCGGACCGCCGGGGCTGTCGAGCGTAATCGTATCGCCGACCTGCACATCCAGATTACGCGCAAAATTGCTCGAGATGACTGCGCCTTCGCCGCGCGCTACCAGTTGCCAGAGACCCGGCACGCCGCGGCCGGTCAGCGGCCACTGGCCGAACTCCGGATTGGTGAAGTATGCCGGATCGTATGCGTCGATGGTGATCGGACCGCCCCCAAACTCCCAATCTGCGCCGCGTTCGCCGACGACGACGACGGCTCCAGCGATCTGCTTGAGCTGGTCAACCAGCTCATCGGAAACCGGTGCTTCCAGGAAGCCCGATTCGATGTGTGACGAGCTGACAACGAGATCGGCGCGCATGGCGCCGCTGACCGCATCGACGACAGAGGCTTGGAAGCTGTTGGCCACCATCCACAGCCAGAAGACACACGCGAGCCCGACACCCAACATGGCGATAGTCAGCGCCGAACGGCGCGGATTTTGAGTCATGTTTTTGATGGCCAGCTCTCCGGTCGGACCAGCAAGCAGGCGAAAGCCGCTCAACAGCGGCAGCCGGATCAGGTCGAGGAGCGGTCGCGCCGCCAGGGCCGTGCCCACCGCAATCAAGCCGGTGGCGGCCAGTCCCCACGACGCGACTCCGGTGGCGGATTGCAGGAGCACCGTAACAGCGATGCTCGCCGCCACGACCGCACGGATCACCCAGCGCGAGCCGGCGCTGATACCTTGTTGCTCGACACCGCGCCCGCGTATCGTCTGTGCCATGCCGAGGCGGGTGGCGCGCCAGGCTGGGAGTGCCGCCGCGAGCAACGCGGCGCTCATCCCCAACCCTGCCGCCAGCGCCAGCGATGCCGTGTGCACGGCCAGCTGCGCCGCGGGTGTGGCGACCTTCGAGTTTAACGCGGCGGCGGTAGTGATCATGGGTAAGAGCACGCGTCCGAGGGCGATGCCCAGTGGAATCCCGACGACAACACCGGCAGCGCCCAACAGGGTGCTCTCCTTCAACAGCTCCTGCCACATGACGCGCGGGCGTACGCCGATGGCCCGCAGCACACCCAGCTGCCACGCCCGTGCTTCGAACAGCGTGGCCAAGCTGTTGAACGCGATCAGGAACGACCCGACCAGACCGAGCAAGCCCAAGGCCCAGAGTAGAACCCGGAAGGAGAACATGACCATCTGCAGGTCGGCCTTACGCTGGCTCGGTGGCTCAACGTGCAGCCCGGGCGGGAGCACGGCCGCAATGGCGTGCGCCACGCGCTGGACGTCACCGTCCCGATCCACCACCACGTCGACACGGTTGACGAAGCCGGGACGTCCGAACATATCTTGCGCGTTCCCCAGATCCATGAGCAGCAAGTTCCCGCCGTAGATGCGGGCCAGCCCATGGGGGTCGAGCGTGCCGCGGACCGTGACACGCTGCTGCCCGCGCGGCGTATCGATGGTGATGGCATCGCCGAGCTTCAAGCCGCGGCGATCGGCAAAGGCGCGCGGAATGACGATGGCATCCGCAAGGAACAGTTTCGGATCATCCAACCCGCGCTCCTCATCGCGCAACTCGTACACGGCCACCGCCTTCTTGTCGGCAATGTCCATGCCCTGCACCGTGAGCAGCTCGCCGCTGCCGTCCGCCATGAAGGCCGTGCTGCTCACCACAGGGACGGTGAGTTCAACGCCGGGCACGGCGGCGATGTTGCTGGCGACATCGTCGGGAAAGAGCGCGCCTTCGCCGGCACTCACCTGCAACGAGGCGCGTCCGGCCACCGTATCAATGATCTCCACGAACGCGCGCAGCGTTTCCCGGCCTGTCAGGTCATCCGCGGCCACCTGGGCGACGCCACACGCCAGCGCGATCACCGTCAGTGTGAGTCGCGCATAGTTGCCGCGCAGAAAGCGGCGCGGCATGCGGAAACTGAAGACGGTCACCCAAAGTGCCTTTCAGGGAGTCAGCCGATCAATCGGCGCCTGGGTGTACCAGGTAGTCCTCGGTGAACACCTGCGGCGGGATGTCGATACCCACGTTTCGCTTGGTTACCAAGAGGAGTGTGCATTCGTTCTGCTGCACATCGCGCATTTCCGCCAGGTCGGCCCGGCGCACGCCGGGCGCCACCTCGTGGATCTCCGCGTTGCGCATCACTTTCCACAGTTTTCCGCTCGGATCGTAGAACTCGATCTTCAGCGGAAAGAGCCACTCCTTGTCGATCCAGCTCTTGCGGCTACCGTAGGCGGTCGCCGTATCCGGCTTGGGTGTGGCACTGATCACCTCCGTGGCGCGGCCCTCGATCGATTCGGTAGCCACGGTCTTATAGGTAAACCGATCGGTGCGCTCGCCGGCCAACTCGCGTACGTCCTCGTACAGCAGATCGGTTCCCGCCAAGCGTTGATTGCTGCTGGCCGGGATACGGCGCACGGCGCGGTAGCCCGGCATGAACAGCCACATGTCATCTTGCGCCTTGTCGGTCTGGCGCCAGACCAGAACGCCCAAGCCGGCGTCGTCGGGAGGCAGCGAGAACAGCAGGTGGATCTTGTCGTGGTGGTCCGGGGCGTACAGCACGTGGCGGACGGCGCGCTTGTGGATGACTCCGGTTCGCCCCTCGCGCGCCATGGCTTCGGTCTCCGCGCGGGAAAAGCCTGCCGCCTGCGGCGCGCTCACGATGAGGATCTCACTTTCCTCACGCTCGGTCTTGACGCTACGGTATCGCGCCCAGGTATCGCTGATCAGCGCCAAGCCGTCCTCCTCGGCGTAAGCGACAAGGCTTGCGCACCACAAGAGCGCGGCGGACACGAGGAACAAATAACGGCAGCGCATCATGGCGATCAGAAGCTGTAAGCACGTATCAAACGAGGACGGCGATTACAAAGGCATAGAGACGTGCTCGCGTCGAGGGACCGTCCGCATTTATCGACACTCTCCCAAGGAAGAGGGAAGGTCGGGACTACGCTTCGCCGAAGTGCTCCCGGTTCCAGCGGCGCCCCTCGTCGAGCATGGCGAGGTAATTCCCCCTAGGGATGTAATTGGCGGCGGTGTTGCCGGTGCCCAGGCAATAGCCGGTGCCCCTGGCGCCACACACGTTCAGGATTTCGCGCGTGCGGGCACGCACTTGCTCTTCCGTGCCCCGGCTGAGCAGATCCATGTCCACCCCTCCCAGGATCGCGACCCGGTCGCCCCATCGCCGATACGCTTCGTCCACCGGCAAGATCTTGTCCTCGAACGAGTGCTTGGCGTCGATCCCGACGTCGTCGACCAGCTCCTCCATCAGTTTGTACATGTTGCCGCAGGAATGAAACACGAGCAGCTTGCCCGCTTTGTGGACGACGTCGGCGATCCTCTTGTAGTGCGGCAGGATGTGCCGGCGAATCACCGCAGGTGAGACCAAGGTCCCGCTGTAGAAGCCGAGATCGTCGGAGAGGAATATCATCTCGACGTTGTCGATCCCCGCGGCCTGGGTTGCGGTAGCGGTGGCGAGCTCGCCCACCCGCTGGCAAATGGCCTGCACCAAGTCGGGCTGGTCAGCCAGCGCGAACGAGAACGACTGCAAGCCCATGAGCCAGGTCGAGTGCTCGAAGATGCCGCCGTACATGAATGCCGCCACCTTCATTCCTTCCGGTACAACTGAACTGACGTATTCCAAACCCGCGTGGTTCAGCTCTTCGGATTTGGGCCACGGATAGACCTCGAAATCCGCCCAATTCTGAATGGGACCGCTGGCCTCGTCCTGCCAGTAGCGCTGGCCACCCTGCCAGTTCTGCGCCCCGGCGGTATCGGTGGCCGCGTCGAAGTTTCGCTGCAGGCTGAAGCCGGTCAACATGAACACGTAGTCGTAGCCGACCTCGCGGCAGAAGCGGACGTACAGGTCGAGGGACTTCATCAAACCCGGCAGCTCATCGCCCGACAGCGTCAGCGCCGGGTCTTCGATGTAGTGATGGAGATTCACGGGGAACTTCTCCTCCAAAACCGCCTCGACCATGCCCGGATCCGCAAACAACTCGAAGAACGGCACCGGGCCTGGCGGCCCCTGACGAAGGATGGTTCGGCGCAGGTTGTCGAAATTGGGTTTGTGCCACATGCTCAACCTCCATTGGGGGTGTAGGGACCTTCGAGCCGCCGCAACGATGCACCAGGCCGGTACGCGAGTGCAAGAGGCGCGGTAAACGAAATCGGGGGCCTTCCGCCGCAAAACCGCACCCGTGCTCGGCAGGGCAGGGGGGTAGTATAGTAGCGGTGCCGTCGCGAGGCACGTTCGGCCGCAGCCCCGCCTGACGGGTCACTTTTGCCCATCCGTCACAGAAGTGCCTTTTGAACCGCCGTTTGCCCGGGGCTGATCCGTCCCGCAGGGAGGGTTCGCACGACGGCATGTCAGGTGCAATGCTACTTCGCTGAAGCGGCAGCGGCACGCGAGTGGCGTGGCTTGCGGCAGTCCTGACTGAAGGGAGGCCAAGGGAAAGTTGCTCCGGAGAGCTACGATGCATGCGCCGAGTCTGGAAGAGACCCGGAAGGAACTGGAGGCGAAGGCCAACCTCCTCCTGGTGCGGCGCGCTCGTCCAGGCGTGTGCATCATCATTGGTGCGATTGCACTGTTTGCTCTGAGGGACTTGTGGGTCCATCCCGTGGTCGAGCACCCGTACCTCTTGGGAATGGTGCGCGCGGCGCACGCGGGAATTATGCTGGTGGTGCTCGGGATCCACCGCTATCGCCGGTTCGATCGGCTGGCCATACCGATCGCCGTGTTCGTCAACTCTACGGTCTGTGTCATGACCGCGGCCACGGAGATTCTGAGGCAAGACTTCACAACGGCCCCACTGCTGTTCATCGTCCTCATGATGTTCAGCGCCGCCCTGCTTCCGTGGGGCGTCCGCGAGCAGGCCACTGTGGTGGCCGTGGCCACAGTGGCCTTGCTTAGCAACGTGTACGCCGTCCAGCACCACCTGAGTGCGGTTTTCAGCTATGGCGGGGTGACTGCGGTGATCGCATTCGGCACCTCCATCTACGTGGCCTACGAATTCAACCGGTACCGGATGGACATCGAGCAACGGAACCTCGCACTGCAGAGGGGTGAGCAGTACTTTCGATCATTGATCGAGAACGCGTCCGACATCATTACAATCCTCGACGACAACGGCATCACCCGCTACGATAGTCCCTCCGTCAGCCGGGTGCTCGGCTATATGCCCGGCGAACGGATCGGCCGGAGTGTCTTCGAGCTGCTTCACCCCGATGATTTGCCGATGGCCGTAGACCGGTTCGACAAGGTGCTGCAGAGGGGGGGGCTAGTCGGCTCGATCGAAGCACGCGTCCGGCATCGCGACGGCTCGTGGCGTGTCTTCGAAGTGACGGTGAGCAACCTGCTGCATGATTCCGTCGTTCAAGGCGTCGTGGTCAACGCCCGCGACGTTACCGAACGCAAGCGGGCCGAAGAGGAGTTGCGTGCGGCCAAGGAGGTGGCCGAGGCGGCCAACCGTGCCAAGAGCGAGTTCGTCGCCAACATGAGCCACGAGATACGCACCCCGATGAACGGCATCATCGGCATGACCGAGCTGGCCCTGCAGACCGACCTCACCCCCGAACAGCACGAGTACCTCCAGATGGTGGCGGCCTCGGGCGATGCGCTGATGACGGTGATCAACGACGTGCTCGACTTCTCCAAGATGGAAGCCGGCAAGCTCGATCTCGATGCCGTGGCGTTCGATGTGCGCGACAACCTCGGCGACACCATGCGCAGCCTGGCCCTGCGCGCCCATCTCAAGGGGCTGGAACTTGCCTACGAGGTGAAGCCCGACGTTCCTGAAGCGATCGTCGCCGACCCGCACCGCCTGCGGCAGATCCTCACCAATCTCGTCGGCAATGCGATCAAGTTCACTGAGCAGGGGGAGGTGTTGGTGTCGGCGGAGACCGAATCGCACCGCGGCTCCGAGGTATCCCTGCACTTCGCGGTGCGCGACACCGGTACGGGCATTGCCGCGGAGAAACAAGAGGCGATCTTTCGCGCCTTCGAGCAGGCCGACAGCTCCGCGACGCGCAGGCACGGGGGGACCGGCTTGGGCCTGACCATCTCGCGGCGGCTGGTGGAGATGATGGGCGGACGCATCTGGGTGGAGAGCGAGGTCGGCCGGGGCAGCACCTTCCACTTCACCGTCCGCTGCTCCGTTTCGCGCCAGCCGCTGGTGCGCCGGGCGATCACGCCGGCGGAGCTGCAGGGGCTGCCCGTCTTGGTCGTTGACGATAACGCCACGAACCGGCGCATCCTCAACGATATGCTCGCCCAGTGGCAGATGTGCCCGACCACCGTCGGGAGTGGCGCCGCCGCTCTGGGCTGTATGCTGCACGCGGCGGCGACCGGCGCGCCGTTTCCCTTGGTGCTCATCGATGCGCACATGCCTGAGATGGACGGGTTCGAGCTGGCCGAGCGCATCAAGCAAACCTCGGAACTGGCCAGTGCCGCCATAATGATGTTGTCGTCTGCCGACCTTACCGGAGAAGCTGCGCGCTGCCGAGAATTGGGGCTGGAGGCTTTTCTCCCGAAGCCCGTCAAGCCGTTGGAGCTGCTGGAGGCGATCCAGAAAGCCTTGGGCCCCTCGGCGAAAGACACCGCGCAGCCGGAAGCTGCCGGCCAGTTACTAGCCGACCAGATGTCACGCCCGCTGCGCATTCTGCTCGCGGAGGACAACGTCGTGAACCAGAAGCTCGTCATCCGCTTGCTGGAGAAGCGCGGTCATACGGTGCTGTTGGTCACCAACGGCCGCGAGGCGGTGGATGCGGTTGCTGCTTATGATTTCGATGTGGTGCTCATGGACGTGCAGATGCCGAAGATGGACGGCTTCGAAGCCACCGCGGTAATCCGCGAGCGCGAGAGATCAACAGGTGGCCACCTTCCCATCATCGCCATGACTGCGCACGCCATGAAGGGCGATGACAAACGCTGCCTGCAGGCCGGCATGGACGCCTACGTCTCCAAGCCGATCGATGTGCGGAACCTCCTGCAGACTATCGAGAGCGTGATGACGCCCGGCACGGAGGCTACCGGCAGCGACCAAGAGGCGGCACGCGCCACGTACGCAGACAGCGCGAAGGTTGCGGGCGGATCTCGGGTTTGATAGCCATTCCATGTCGGGCAGACGATCGCCTGAACCTGCGCACCGCCACCGCCCTCAGTCGAACTGGGCGCGGTGCGCATTGAGACGACGGTAGATCGCTTTGTTCTGCCGGTAGATGTTCACGAATTCCCGGAAACAGGTGTCGTAGATATCCCGGTGGGCCGCCGTCGGCTGATATTCACGCTGGTATTCGGTGCCGTCCGTTACATCGTTATACGATACGATCCCGAGCCCGACCGCGGCGATGAAGGCCGCGCCACGCACGTTCGCCTGAATGGGGTCCCTCACCTGACGTACGGGGCGGTTCAGGATGTCGGCGAAGATCTGGCACCAAATATTCGAAGTGGCGCCGCCGCCAACCATGTTGATGCAGTCGAGCGAGCGGCCGAGGAACTTCTCGAACGGCCGCAAGAGCCAGCGGGTGTTGAACGCCACCCCTTCCAGCACCGCCCGGATGATGTCCTCGCGGGAGTTCTCCAGCGACAGGTTGTAGATGGCAGCGCGCACGGTGGCGTCTTCAGCCGGCGCGCGCTCCCCCCAGATCCACGGAGTGTAGAGGACGCCGTGACTGCCGGCGGGCGTGCGCTCCGCGATCCGGTCCATGATCTTGTAGACGTCGGGGACGCGTTCCTCCTGCAGCAGCTCATCCTTGTGGTACAGGATCTTGTCGCGCAGGAAGGTGAGGTTGCCTCCCGCCGTGGCTTGCAGCGCCGTCAATAGATAGCGTCCGGGGATGGCGCATGGTACGCAGGCCAGGGAAGATAGAATATCGGTCTTCTTGAACGGGACGTGGGCCGCGAGCCAGGACGATGTCCCAATGTAGAGGTGAGCGGCGTAGTCGCGCACGGCGCCCGAACCGACGGCGGCGGCAGCGACGTCGATGGCCCCGGCGACCACCGCAACATTGTGGTGCAGCCCGAGTTCTGCCGCCACCTCCGGCCGCAACCTGCCCAGCACGTCGGTGCATTTGACGATCTCCGGAAACTTCTCGGGGGCGATGCCGCAGCCACGCAGGAGGGCCTCGCTGTAGACCACATTGGAGGGGTCGCGGTTGTCGGTCACCCAGGACGTCAGAATCGAATCATAGGTGGCGACGAAGCGTCCGGTGAGGCGCAAGTTGAGGTAATCGAGGGCGTTGAGAAATTTGTAGGTCCGCTGGTAGATGTCGGGGTGCTGGTGTTTGATGTAGAGCATGTGGGCGGCCGGGTCCTTTCCGGAGAGCGAGGGCGCACCCCCGGTGAGTCGGATCCAACGCCACAGCCGCAGCGGGTGAAAGCCGGCAACCATAATGGGTCCGCCGGTGATTGCCCTGAGATGTTTCCGCCCGCGCGCGTCCATCCACAGGATCGCATTCATCAGCGGCCGCCCTTCCGTGTCGACCGGGACGGTGCATTCTCCCTGAGTACTGCAGCAGATCGCGATGATCTCACTTGCTGGGACGAGCCCTTGAGCGATGAGCCGCTTGGCCACGCGCAGGAACGCATTCCACCAGGCCTGCGCATCCTGCTCGGCGCCGCCGTTGGGAAAGAGCAGCGTTTCGACACTCTCGAATTCCCATCCGATGACCTTGCCGTGGACGGACACCAGGGCCGCCTTGCACCCCGAGGTGCCGAGGTCGACGGCGAGAACGTATTGGCTGCGCACTGTGGTCACGTGAAGCGCTTCAATCCGCAGGTGATCGTGTACGTCATCGGCTCTCTGTCTGTAGCCATCGGCGGCATCCTTGGATGTGACTCTTGAGGCTAGCCCACTCCTTCCACGCTTTCGAGCACGCGCCGGAACCCGGCCACGGCTTGCTCGACCACTTCATCCGAGTCCGCCATGCTGGCGTACAGGCGGCTGCCGGCAAGGGTGATGATGCCTTCGGCGGTGTACGCCGCGCCCATCTCCTCCGCAATTTTGCGGCGCTCGAAGAGTTTTGGGAAAAAGTTCGGATCGCTGATGTCGAGCAGGAGAATGCCGTGCGTTTCCAAATGCAGGATGGAGCCGTGATTGTACACGAAGAACGGCAGGGCGAGATCATCGATGGCGGCCTGTAAGCCGGCGCACAGCTTGTCGCCGGCTTGACCGGCGAGGACGGGTGCGTTGGTCCGTTCCATTTCGAGGATGGCGAAGTACCCGGCAGCCGCGCTCAAGGGGTTGGCGGAGAGCGTGCCGCCGACGAGCGTCTTCTGTTGGCCGCCGCCGATGCCCGCCGCAAACGTCTGCATGATGTCGGCGCGGCCGCCCACGCCGCCCGCTGCCGGAAAGCCACCGGCCACGCATTTGCCGAAGACGGTCAGGTCGGGCTTGATCTTGAAGTAGCCCTGGGCGCCGCCCAGTCCGAGCCGGAAGCCGGTGACGACTTCGTCGAAGATCAGTAGTGCGCCGTACTCGTCGCACAGCGCCCGCACCCGCGCGTTGAAGTCGCGGTGCACCGGACGCGAGCCGCTCTCGGGGCCGAGCGGCTCGACGATCACAGCTGCCGTGCCCCCGTCGGACTCGTTGCGCTCAAGTAGCGCGTGCAGGCCGTTCTCACCGTCGATGTCGTTCGGGTAGATCTCCTGCGTGTGCTGCAGCGTGGCCTCGGGAATGCCGGCGGCCTCGAAAGCGCCGCTGCCGGGAATGCGCGTACCGAAGACAAGCTGATCGCTCCAACCGTGGTAAGCGCCGCCCACCTTGATGATCTTGCTGCGGCCGGTGAAGTTGCGCGCGGCGCGGATGGCGGCCATGCACGCCTCGGTGCCGCTCCCCAGCATGCGGAACATCTCGATGCTCGGCATGTGCCGGTTGATGAGCTGCGCGAGCTTGTATTCGTACTCATGGAACAAGCCGGTGACCGGTCCGCACTCGTTGAGGAGCTGAATGACCTTGTCGCGAACCGGCGCGTAATTGCTGCCCAGGACCGTTGGCCCGCCGGCCTGGAGAAAGTCGATGTAGCGGTTGCCGTCGACGTCCCACAGGTAGGCGCCCGCGGCGTGCGCGATGTTGATGGGGAAGGGATAGTTGAAGGCGAGGTTGTGCTGCACGCCGCCGGGGATGAACTTGGCGGCCTCCGCCGTCGAGGTCTTCGAACCCCGGCACTTGCTTTCGAAATACTGGAGATACTTCTCCATCCTGTCGCGCCGTATCGGCCGCGGCGGCTCGGCCACGAGCCGCCTGGCTTTGGCGATTAGCTCATCCGTATCCGGCCAATGGGAGATTGCGTACGCTCCTGTCGTCGTCATAGGCGGCCCTTTATCAGAAATGAGCGGTGAGGGGGAATCGACGCCGAGCGGTAGAAAACCCGGCTTCGCTGGCATATGTTCTCTGCAACTGGAGGGTAGCAGCACACACTTCATATCTATGGAGGATTAGGCGATCATGAAGAAACTTGTGACCGGCGCAACGGGCTTCATAGGTTCGGCGATCGTGAGAGAGCTCATCAAGGATGGGGAAGAGGTAAGGACTTTCGTAAGAAAGACCAGCGATACCCGCAACATCGATAAGCTCGATGTTGAGAGAGCGTATGGCGACATCCGTGATGGCGATTCCATGAAAAGGGCGCTGAAAGATTGCGACACGCTCTATTTTACCGCCGCATTTTATGCGCACTGGACACCGGACACACAACTGCTCTATGAGGTCAACGTTGGCGGTACGAAAGCATCACTTAAAGCCGCACTTGAAGCCGGAGTAGAGAAGGTCGTCTATACCAGTACCAACAACGCGATCGCTGCGAGTGGCCCCGTACCTACGAATGAGGAGGCAGTTTTCAATTATTGGAAAAGCGGCGACCACTATTCCATATCCAAATATGTTGCTGAAAACGAGGCGCGAATGTTTGTCACGAGGGGGCTGCCGGTGGTAATTGTCAATCCCACTCTTGTCATTGGAACGAATGACATAAAGCCAACACCAGCGGGGCAAATGCTTATTGATGTAGTCAAGGGAAAGATGCCGGGGTACATCGATGGGGGGATAAACATCATCGATGTCGAGGATGTCGCCCGGGGGCATGTCCTTGCCGCCAAGAAGGGCAGGGTGGGCGAAAGATATCTGTTTGGAAATAGAAATATTACTGTATATGAGTATTTGAAGCTGATTGCGGACATCGCGGGGGTAAAGCCGCCGACGATCAAGATACCTTATCATCTCGCCCTTGGGCTTGGATATGTCCTTGAGTTTGGGGCGTTTATTACCAAGAAACCTCCGGTGTTCACAGCTGGTGAAATACGGATTGGTAAGATGACGGAATGGTATGACTGCTCCAAGGCGGTAAATGAACTCGGTCTGCCCCAGACACCGATCGATATAAGCATCAGAAAGGCGCTAACCTGGTTCAGGGAGAATGGATATCTGACAGAAACGGCGCGGAGATAATCGATTGAGACTAGGAGCGGCTCGAATATCCGGGCAGAAGGCGTGGGCGTAAACTGATGTTCGCCATCTGAGGAGCACGCGTGTGGATTATCCGCCATCCGAGTGCGCCTATTCGGCATAAGCGCACGCTCGGCATTAGTACGCCGAGGGGTAGAAAACGGCGCGCTCCGCTGGCATGTATAGCCTCAGGCTGGAGGGCACGCGCGCGTGTACGAATTCGACGAAGACACAGTCGTCGAGCAGGTTGGGCCGGGAGTGTTCACCGGCCGGTTGACCGACCGCTGGGACATCGGGTCGGTGCCTAACGGCGGCTATGTGCTTGCGGTGGCGCTGGCAGCCGTCCGCCGGACACTGCCGGCTCCCGATCCGTTGACGGTGACGGTGCATTATCTGCGCCCAGCGGCGCCGGGTCCGGTACAGGTCCACGTCGAGACGATCAAGATCGGCCGGCAGTATTCGACCGCGTCTGCGCGGCTGCTCCAGAACGGGAAAGAAAATGCGCGTGTGCTGGCGACCTATGGTGATCTCAGCGCACAGATGAGCGCTCCGACGCATGTGTTCGGCGCCGCCCCGGAGCTTCCGCCGCCCGAGGCGGCGACGGCGCAGTCCACCCCGGGGTTTGTACCGCCGGCCACGGCGTTCGGGCGCCGTGTCGAAATTCGTCCGGGGCGCACCATCTTCGATCCGCTGCAGCCTGGTGAGCCGCCCGAGCTCAGTGGCTGGCTGCGCTTCGCGGACGGGAGGCCACCTGATGTGCACGCCCTCCCGGTGCTTGTGGATGCGTTTCCACCCGTGGTGTTCCGGGTGCTGCCGCCGGGCTGGGTGCCCACGATCGAGCTCACGGTGCAGGTGCGCGCGCGTCCGGTCTCCGAGTGGGTGCGCTGCAGGTTTCGGACGCGCTTCATCTTCGGGGGCCTGCTGGAGGAGGACGGTGAGGTCTGGGATGAGAACGGCACGCTGCTGGCGCTCTCCCGCCAACTCGCTGCCCTGCCGCGGTGAACATGTCGGTGGACCCGAAGAAGTAACGCTTCCTGTCTAACAGGCTGCTGAAAAACCCCGCCCCATGCTTCGACAGGCTCATGCTTCGGCAAGCTCAGCAGAGCGGATCCCATCCCCGATTTCATTGGAATTTTCCGCTCACCCTGAGCTTGTCGAAGGGTGCCCAGACCGTTTTTCAGCATCGTGCTAAAGCGCAGCCGCAACGTCTGCGCCGCTCGCGGCGCAAATCAGCCCCAGATCCTCACGAGCACGGTTCACGAGCACGACTCACGGCTCTCGTGGCGGTTGCCAACCTTTTTGGCGGCAATCGTCACACACGGGAACAGTCGTACGCTTGCCGTTGTGTTCAACCAGCACTCCGCGGATCAATTCCGCCCACAGCGTTCTCCCGCAAGCAGTGCACTGGGCCACCAGGGTCTTGTTTTCTTTCGCCTTCTCGCTGGGCATTGCCAAGTCTCACCAGCCGACGCCGCTTCATGAGGCTGTATAAAATCCGCGCACCCGATGCAATCGCACGGCAAGGAGAGCGCTGAGGCGTTCCAGCAAGCCAATCGAGCGGGGAAGCAGCTTACAGGCTTCCTGGCTCCTGACTATCGCCTGCCAACTATCGACTGTGTGCATCGTATGCCCTGCCTCCAACGTGACGAAGGGCGTGAGATCCTGCCCGGGCTACGCGGCGCGGGCGCCGACCAGCGCCTGCAACGCCTCGGTCAGGCCGTCGACACTGAGGTGGAACATAGGAAACAGGCGCCGGATCATGCGCACCGTGCGCACGTGCCAATAGGCCGGCCCCTCCGGGTTGAGCCATACGCTCCGGTCGAAATGGCTCGCGATACGATGTAACCAGAGCACGCCGGGAGTCGGTGAGGTGCGGCGCGGATCGATGTCGCCGTAGGGTTCCATCAGCTCCGCCGGATGCATGGCGGCGTCGCCCACCAGCATAACCTTCCAGCGGCTGTCGAGGCGGCGCAGGATATCGCCCGTCGGCACGGCATCGGCGGGCAGCATGCGGGCGCCGGTGTACACCTGGTCGTAGATGCAGTTGTGGAAGTAGTACGGCTGGAAGGCGCGCAGACTGTGGTCCTCGTGCAAGGCGGTGAGCAGCTGGCTCACCGGCTCGAAGTACGGCTCCATGGTGCCGCCAACGTCCATGAGCAACAGCAGCCGCACATCGTTGCGGCGCGGGGGCCGAAAGACCAGCTCGATCTCACCGGCGTTCTTGCAGGTCTCGTCGATGGTCTCGTCCAGGTCGAGCTCGGTGGCGTCGCCGCTGCGCGTGAGCTGGCGCAGGCGGCGCAGCGAGACCTTGAGCTGGCGCAAGTCGAGGGCCATGTCGGTGCGGTAGTCCCTGAACCGGCGCTCTTCGGCCACCTTCATTGCCGAGCGGCCGCGCGACTGCCCGCCGACGCGGATGCCGGTCGGATGCTGGCCGCTGTGGCCGAAGGGCGACTTGCCGCCGGTGCCGATCCAGCGGTCGCCGCCGTCGTGGCGTTCGGTCTGTTTCTGCAGCGTCTCCAGAAAGCGCTGCATCAGCTCGTCGGCGCTGAGCCGCTGCAGCTGCGCCAGCTCCTCCGGCGACAGATTGGGAAAGTTCTTCGGATCGCGCAGCCACTCCAGCACCATGTCGGTGATGTCATCACCGCAGGCTCCCTCCACGCCTTTGAAGACACGGGCGAAGACGCGGTCGTAGGCGTCGAAGTAGGTTTCGCTCTTGATCAGACAGGCGCGTCCGAGATGGTAAAAGCGCAGCAAGCTCGACCCGTGCAGCCCCTCCTCGAGCGCGCGCAAGAACGTCTGCCACTCCTGGATGGCGACTGGCACGCCGGCCTCGCGCAGGCCATAGAACAGATCGATAAACATGAACGTCAGGAGTCAGGAGTCAGGAGTCAGGAGTCAGGAGTCAGGAGTCAGGAGTCAGGAGTCAGGAGTCAGGAGTCAGGAGTCAGGAGTCAGGAGTCAGGAGTCAGGAGTCAGGAGTCAATTGTTTCGCTTACCACCTTTGCGCCGTTGTGCAAAGCATCTCGCGGCCCACGGGACCGCCTGCGGCCGACTCGGCCGGCACCCCGGCTCAGTGGCGTAGCGCGCGTGAAGATGCCATGATCGCGGGGCTGAAGCGGACGACGTCTCCATGCCGGTGCACATTCCTGTTCTCACCGCGCCATTGCTCCATCACTTAAAGTTACAGCCGGGAGCCCGATGCATTGATGCCACCATCGACGGCGGCGGGCATACGGCCGCCATGTTGGAGTGCACCGCGCCGGACGGCCAGGTGCTCGGCATCGATCGCGACCCGGAGTTGCTGACCGCGGCGCGGCGGACGCTGTCGGGCGCGGTCGAGGCGGGGCGCCTGCATCTAGTCCGCGGGGACTTTCGTGAGCTGAGCTGCATCGCGGCGGCGCATCGCTTCGAGACGGTGGCAGCCGTCGTCTTCGACCTCGGCGTCAGCTCGTTCCATCTGGATGCCAGCGACCGCGGCTTCAGCTTCATGCGCGACGAGCCGCTGGACATGCGCTTCGATCCCGAGGCGGCCTCCACGGAGACCGCCGCCGAGGTGGTCAACTCCCGCACCGCGGCCGAGTTGGCGGAGGTGTTCCGCACGTTCGGCGAGGAGCGGTTCGCCGGGCGTATTGCCAAGGCCATCGTGGCACAGCGGCAGCGCGCGCCGATCCGGACGGCGACACAGCTCTTTGACGTGGTCACCGCCGCCTTGCCGGCGCGCGTGCGCTGGCGGGCGGCGCGCTCCACGGCGCGCGTCTTCCAGGCCTTGCGCATCGCCGTCAACGATGAGCTGCAGGCCATCGCACAGGCCTTGCCGCAGGCGCTGGCGCTGCTCGCGCCGGGAGGCCATCTGGCCGTGATTGCCTTTCACTCGCTCGAGGATCGGCTGGTGAAGCAGTTCTTCGTCGCCGAGCGGCAGGCGGGACAGGTGCGCATCCTCACGAAGAAGCCGCTGCGAGCGGGCGACGAGGAGGTCGCGGCCAACCCGCGCGCCGCCAGCGCCAAGCTGCGCGTGTGCGAACGGACCGAGACGTGATGGCAGGTGGATTGCCGCCCATTCAGAAGGGCTAAGATTAGGACGTATTCAAGTGGCGGAGGAGAACAACCCCAACGGGGCGGCCATTCATCAGCCCGGGGCATCGCCCCGGGCGGTGTCGGGGGTGGTAAGTGCTCCTGGGCGCTCCGAGTTGGCGCCGCCTCACCCGCGCAGCAAGACGTCGCAGAGCATGCGCGTGCGCCGCACAAGGCGGCCGAAGGCGTTGTGCTGGATGTTGCGGCGCAACATGACCAGCAGCTTGCGTTCGAGCCGGAAGCGGTCGAGCAACGGCGGACGCGGCAGCGGGCGGCCGTTGGCGCGTGCGGCCCGTTCGACCGCGTCGAAGAACGAGGCCCGCGGAAATCCCCAGGTGTTCAGGTCGGCATCGTCGATAGTCGCGATCATGTCGCGCACGATACCCAGCTTGGCGCTATCCTGAGACAGCTCAGTCGCCCAGCGTTCCACCGAATCCGTCACCGGCCGTGTGTGCTTGTTTACTCCGGTGGGATCACCCAGGCCGCGCGAATCGTGCTCGTGCCGGCCGTACTCGATTGCCCCGGCCTCGAACGGCAAGCCCAGGAAAGTGAACACCCGGCGCATCTCGGCTTCGGGTTCGCGCACCAGTTGCTCGTACACGACCTCGACCAGGGGCACCGGTCGCTGGCGCAGCAGGCGGGCCATGGCCGGGACGTAGCGGTTGAGAATCGGATTGAAGCGGCGGGCCGCCTCGTAGTCGCCGTCGAAGAAGGAGTTGGCGTAGGAGCTGAAGATGGCCGCCGGGTGGCGCGTGAGCACGATGTAACGCGCCTGCGGGTATAGCTTGGTGATGAACGGCAAGATGAGGGCGTTCGCCGGCGTCTTGTCGAGAAAGAATCCCTTGCCTCTGCCCCGCGCCGCCAGCATGCGGCCGTAAAGGATGTCGGTGTACGCCCGGCAGGCATCGAGATAGTCCTGCTCGCCACCAGGGAGATCGGCGACGAACTCGCGTGTGGCCTGTGCTGCTTGCAGGTGATCGAACGGGGCGGCGTCAACGGTGTCGTAGTAGCCGAGGTGCGCCAGCGGAGTGAGCAGATGCGGTTCGGCGCGGCTGTAAATCGCCGAGTGCGAGCTCAGCATGCGCATCAGCAGCGTCGTGCCCGAGCGCGGCGGGCCGATGACGAACAGCAGGCGGGATTCCATCGAGTCAGGCGCGCTCATCTCTCTACGCTCCACATTCACTTCCCCGCCAGATAGTCGGCGAGGATGCCGCGGCTGTGCTCGTCGTCGTGACAGTAGGCGCACAGGTTTTCCCAGTTGCTGCCATCGGGCGGGTTGTTGTTGTGGTTGCCGTCTTTGTGATGCACGGTGAGCAGATGGAGATTGGACTGGTCGAACTCGCGCGCGCACTTGGCGCAGATCCAGCCGCGAATCTCGAGCGAGCGGGCGCGGTAGTCCTGCTGGCGGGCGAGGGCGGCGGCCCGCGCGCTCTTGATGACGTCTTGCGCACTGGTTGTTGCCGGCCCCGTATGATGCCGCCGGGTCGGTCGAAAGCTGCGCGTCATGGGGCGGGATTATAGCCATGTCGGGCCGGCACTGCCACGGCAAGCCGTGACACGGCGAGCCTTTCGAAGGAAGGGGCCAGCGAGACTGGACGCGGCGTTTCAGACCTCCCCTGACCCGTCCTTGGCAAGGAGGGGAACCTGCCTTCCTCCCGGTTGCGATGGCCGGTTTGCAGGGAGCAATAAGGCGCCCAGCTGGCGCAATTGACTTTCGCCTCGGAGCGCCGCAGCATTGACCCAGAGCTGGGCGATGAACAAACCCTGGATGATTGTGGCCGGCGCTTGCGGGCTGACGGTGTTGGTGCTGGCGGCGAAACACTTTCGCAGCGCCGACTCCACCAGCGCAGCGGCGCCCAAGACTCTGGAAGCGTTGACCTCAACCCCGCGCGCTCAACACAGCGGCTGGCTGGCGAGTGAGGATGGAGGTGCGGCCGGCGCGGGAGGCGGCGCTGCGGCGCGATCGTCGCGCCTCTCCGAGGGGGGCGGCGCTGCGGCCGGCGGGCCGAGCGCCGAGCGCGGCTCCTCGTCCGACTGGGCCTCAGGTGATGCGGGCGCAGGGATGGCGGCGGGGCAGGGGTGGGGCGGTGATGGCTCCGGTGCGAGCGCCGGTTACTCCGAGTCAAGTCCGATCCACGCGGAAACGAACGCGTCGGCCGAAGCAGGGGGCGTCGCACGCGCAGGGCAGTCGCTGGGTAATGCACAGGGACAAGCAAACGCGCCGGGGAGCGGCACCGAAGAGGTGGCGAAGAAGACCGACAATCCGGCGGATGCGGCTTCAGGGGATCCGAACGCGCCCGTGCTGTCAGTCCCGTTAGACAAATCGACGGAGTCGGCCACGGGCGATCAGGCGATCGTCAGCGAGAACGTGGCGTGTGGCGGTTCGACTGAAGGATGTGCATTCAACACCGATTCGCAGTTCGCGATCCCGGACGCTGCGGGTCTCACTGGTGAGGCGGGGACGATCTCATTCTGTTTGCAGCCGCAGTGGGCTGGCGACGCAGACATGAACGCGGGCCTGGTTGATCTACAGACGCCCAATATCTGGGAGAATCACCTGAAGATTTTCAAGAACGGCCAGTTCTTCCGTTTCTCGATCTGGCCGAACAGCGGTATCGAGTCGGGGGTGGCGGCAAACATCAGTGGCTGGCAGCCGGGCCAATGGCAACCTGTCACGGTGACGTTTGGACCCGACCCGACGACGGGCGCCAACATGGCCTCGATGTATCTCGACGGGGCTCTCATCGGGCAGGCGCCCTATGACGGACAACTCGAGGTTCCGCAGCAGCCGCTGTACATCGGCTCGGATATGCCGGGAACCGAGCCCAGTGCGAACGGCTCGCTCATGAATTTCCAGGCCTACAATCGGGTAGTGACACCGGACGAAGCGGCCAACTTCGCTGCGGGTTGTCCGCAGTGACAGCGTGGCATGATGCGTGACTGCGGAGGCATCGCCTCGTGGCCGCGCTGCAAGAGGGCTCGCACCGGTCACGCCTCAAGGGCGTAGCGCTATGCGTGACCAAACAAGACGCATGAGATGCGTGCGCACTGCGCTCCTGGTTACCTTCCTGGTCTTGTTTGCCGTGTGGTTTCAGCCATACGCCAGCCAGTGGCTGGTCGATGGTCTTTGGCTTGCCGCCATCGCCATTTGGGTGTTTGAAGTCAAACAGGTGGCCACGACACCGTTGTTCGGCTTCAAGGTGTCGAGACAAGATGTGGCGCCGATTGCCGTACTCATCCTGCTCTTCGCCTGTTGCTGGTTGCCATTTTACAATAACTGGCGGTGGGCCTACACGGGCGACTCCCTCGGAGAGTTTGGGGGCGTGACCAACTTTGCCCACACCCCCCAGAACATTCTCAGCATACACGGCGTCGACGACACCACCACCTGGTTGCACCTATTGACTTACAACAGTTTGATGTTCGTTTTCGGGTTCACATTTTTCTGGCACCGGGTCGGGAACGTCATCATGTCGTGTCTCTCGTTGGCCGCAATCTATGCGTACTTCACGCTCGTCTTGGGCCGCTGGTGGGCACTGGCGTTGACCTTGTGCGTGGTTACGAATTACGTGTGGCTTTGGTTTTCCTATTCCAGTTACGAGTATATCGACAGTTACATGTTCTACTTCCTGAGCCTGAGTCTGGGGCAGTTGATCTGGTGGCGACCGGATCGTCTGGGCTTGTGGATGCTGTGCGGCTTGGTCGCGGGATTGTCGCTCTTCTTCTCACAACCGGCGTGGTCGGCGGTTGCGGCCGTGGGATTGGTGTTGGGCATCTTTGCTCTGAGGACGCGGCGGTTGACCGCCGTTGCGATCTACGGCCTGTCGTTCTTGCTCATCGGTCTGCCGATCTTCTTGCAGGGAATGCCCGGGAGTCGCGCCGCGCATGTGATCTTTGACTGGGACTATCTCAGCAGTATTTTCTTACAAATCCTGCGGCTCCCGTACACGTCGGGGTTCAGGCACATCGGCGTGTTCGACGGCTTCCTGCGCTGGCCGCTGGACAGATTGTACGTGGTTGGCGTCGTCGCAGCGGGACTGGCGGCCGTTCCGCCGATACGGCGCCTGCTGCGGTTGCCGCCGATCGCGCCCGTGTTGTTCGCGCTGTTCTTCTGGGACGCCATGCTACTGACGCTGACGAACAACGGCTATGGTGCGCCCTCCAGCAAGCGGGCATACAACCTGATTCCCTTGCAGATTTTCTTCGGGCTGATTCCGCTGTACGCGGTCTATGCCTGGTGCAAAGGCCAGCGCGTGTTGCGGGGACTCGCCACGGCCGGCACGGCGGTCGCGATGTGTGCCTACGCCGGAGGGAGCTTCGCGGTGATCCTGTATCCCACCCCCGGCCTATACGGAAGCAACTCGTTTGACGGATTGATCGAGCTGCGGCAGCGGCATCCGGACCGCAAGGTCGTCTTTCTCACCTCGCGTGATGTGTACCGGCACGCCTTCGTGCCGAACGAGTTTTTCAACCAGGCGTATCACCTGGCGGATCAAGTGACTGTGGAATCGGACTTCAGCGATGCGATCCTCGAGCATGCCTGTGAAGGCCACAGCATCTTGTGTACGGAGCCGACGTACGAGCCCGACCGTTTCGGTAGATTGTCGCGCAACGACGGCGAGTTCACACCCTTCAAAGTGTTGAACTCCAACTCTCTGGTCTGTTTTGAGTGCAACGGCAGGCTGCGGTAGCGTCCGTGTACATGTCACAGTGGTGACCGACCACCTGACGACCGGGGTCAGAAAGGACGCGACCCGCTGCAGGCAAATCCGCGGAGAGGAGATCGGGCCCAAGCCGCGCGCCGCCAGCGCCAAGCTACGCGTGTGTGAGCGGCTCGCTCATGAATTTCCAAGCCTACAATCGGGTACTGGCACCGGACGAAGCGCCCAGCTTCGCTGCGGGTTGCCCGCAGTGAAGTGGTCTCGCTATCCTCTTCGCGGCGGTTGAAACCGCGGCTACGAACCGCACCAAGCCCGCCGGAGCTTGTCCTAAGCGTAGTCGAAGGGCGGGTAATCCCTCAGTCCTGGTGGCGCCGGAGTTGAGGGGCTGTAATCTGTCCTCTCCCGCGCGTCATCTCAGCGTGGGAGAGGACGGCAAGCCACCGCCACCAAGACTGAGGTCTTACAAGGGCGGGCTCCACACCCGGCATCAAGCCAGTCGGCGCAGGCCGACCCTTCGACAGCGCTCAGGGCATGCTCTGCGTCTCTCGTGGGCGCAAATTGATTCGCCGGCCGGCAGAAGCGGGGTCTGAAACCGTGTCGGAGGCCATTGTTGTGACCGCAATGGGGTCCGGAACGCTGCAAGGAGCCATTGCTGTGACCGCAATGGGGTGCGGAACGCTGCAAGGGGCCATTGTTGTGACCACAATGGGGTCCGGAACGCTGCAAGGAGGCATTGTTGTGACCACAATGGGGTGCGGAACGCTGCAAGGGGCCATTGTTGTGACCACAATGGGGTCCGCAAGGCTGCAAGGAGCCATTGCGGTGGCAACACCTCGGGGGTTGGCTGGTTTTCCCTCCAGGTACGCGATGCCCGCCCGTCAAGGCGCGTCGGCCGAGCCCGCCTGCACGGGACCTCCGGCCGCGAACTGCTCACGCCCACCGCTTGGCGCTTCGGACACAGGACGCTCGCCACGGGCGTAGTAGAAGTACAGCAGCAGGAGAAGCATGGGTAGCTGGGCCTGGGTGTTCATCAAACCAGCACGTCGGAGGTAGATCGTGTAGGCGTTGACGGCATGCAGTGAGCCGATATTCACTGGCGAGCTGCTCAATAGCGCCAGAGCGATGACAATGTAAGCCCACGACTGCCACCGTCGCCAGTACATCGCACACGACGCCACCGGAATCGTCAGGTACTGCTCGGCCATCGATGGCGTGTAGGCGAGCAGGGCGATGAGGTACACGAACAGCGGATCTCGCGGAAACTTTCTTGCGACGGCTATTCCAGTGGGCACCATCACCATTGCCCACACGAGGTCGAGAGGCGAGAGCAGGGGGACCCAAGAAAACCAGGCTGCGACCTGCTGCAGCGGTGCAACCAAACTTACCAGCCGCGGGAAGAGGCCGCCACCGAAGCCGCGGTAACCGATAACGTTTTCGCTGATGCCGACGGCGGCAGCGGGGCTGGTGGCGAACGGCACGAAGGCCGCGGCAGCCAACGCATACGCCAGCAGGCAGTACATGATTCGCTGCGTCACCGGGCGACCAGGCCAAAACAGTATCCAGACAGGAAAGAAGAGCATGACATGCTTAGTCGCGAGCGAGGTCCCCATCAAGACAGCAGCGAGGACGATCTGCCCACGTCCGGAGTCCGTAACGGAGGGTCTGCTTCGAAGGACGTACCAGGACAGCAGCGCAAAGAGGACGGCGAGATTGTCGATTTGAGAGTGGTACCCGGTGATGAGAATCGAAACAGGACAAAGCATGAATAGTATCCCGGGGACGTATCCGCCGAGGCGCACCAAAATCACCGCGATGCCAGCGTCCGCGAGCGTAAGGAAGCCCGCAATAGAGGTGTGAAATGCGTTCACTCGTAACGTGGAATCCGCCCACTTGATCAGCCCAAGGATCTCCGGCCAGATCGGCCCGTAGGTCCAAGACGTGCTCGCGTACACGTTTTTCCCGGCGGCGATGACGCCGGCCACGCGGGACCAAGTCAAGAAGTCGTCGTTGTGTCCCAGGGTGCTGGCCCAGATCCGAAGCGTGGCGCCGGCCAAGAGCGAAGCCACAAAGATCGACTTCGCCCACCGCGGCGGCGCGCATGGCCCGCACTGGGCACGCGAACACTGGACGGACATCGACCCCACTGATCGAGGCTGCTGGTTACATCATCCACCCCTGTCTTGCAACTGTGAGCCACGCGGATCGCACCCCGGGGCCATCTGGCCATGATTACCTGTCACTCGCTTGAGGATCGGTTGGTGACGTAGTTCTTCGCTGCCGAGCGGCGGGAGGGGCGCGTGCTACGCTCTCGTGGCTTCGAGCACGAGTTTGTGCTTAATACCGCCTGCGCAATCACAGCTGCGGTAGAGACGAGGCCATAAGGTGATGGATACAACCGATTCGGTTCCCGAACTCGCGGTAGTCATTCCGGCGTGGAATGAACGGCTGAATCTGGAGATGTTGCTACCGGCACTGCGCGAGACGCTACAGGGCATCGGGGTCGGCTTCGAGATAATCGTGGCTGACGCCGGATCGCGCGATGGCACGCGAGAGGCGGCCGAGCGCCGCGGCGCGCGCGTCGTGCAACAGCAGGAGCGCGGGTACGGCGGCGCGCTGCTCGCCGGGTTTGCCGCGACCCGGGCGCCCTACATCGTTACCATGGACGCCGACCTCTCGCACCGTCCGCTCTTCTTGCTGGAGCTGTGGGCGCGACGTCGCGATGCCGAAGTGCTGATCGCCTCGCGCTACGTGCCCGGCGGCAGAGCCGAGGTGAGCTGGTTTCGCAAGTTGCTGAGCCATATCCTAAACCGCACATACGCTCGCGCGTTGTCGCTGCCGTTGCACGACCTGTCGAGCGGCTTTCGCATGTACCGTCGAGAGGCCTTGGAAGGGATCGAGTTGCGGGCGCGCGACTTCGACGCCCTGGAGGAGATCCTCGTCCGCGTCTACAATCAAGGCTGGCGCGTCCGTGAGGTGCCATTTCGCTTCATGCCGCGCGGCTCGGGTGGCTCGCACGCCCGCCTGATCAAGTTTGGTTGGGCGTATCTGAAAACGCTGCGATGCATGTGGCAGCTGCGCAATTCGGTGGACGCTGCGGACTACGACTTCCGTGCCTTCGACAGTCCGATCTGGCTGCAGCGCTATTGGCAACGGACGCGCCATCGCATCATTCTGGATTTCCTGGAGCAGCGCGATTCCGTCCTCGACATCGGTTGCGGTTCCAGCCGGATCATTTTGGATCTGCCAAAAGCAATCGGACTCGACATTCTGCAGCGAAAGCTGCGCTGGGTACGGGCACGTCACGAGAGAGTCGTGCGGGCCGACTGTCGCCAGCTGCCGTTTCCCGATGAGAGCTTCGAGGCGGTGATCTGTTCCGAGGTCATCGAGCATGTGCCTGATGGTCCCGAGGTGCTCGGTGAGATCAATCGAGTGTTGCGCCCCCGTGGCACCCTGATCCTGGGAACACCAGATTACGGCCGTAGGTTGTGGTGGGTGCTGGAATGGATCTACGGCAAGGTCCTGCCCGGCGCCTACGCCGACGAGCACATCACGCACTTCACCCAACGGGAGCTAAGCGCCCGTCTGCGCGCAGCCGGCTACGAGGTACTGGACTGCCGATACGTCGGGTACGCCGAGATGATTTTCAAGGCCCGCAAGCTTCCGTAGCAGGCCGAGCGAAAGGTCCGAGCGCCTGGACAACGTACCCGCAAATGTGACATACGCCCTCGTCGTGTTTCCGTCATCCCCAGGTGCGCCGCTAGGGACCATGCAGGCATGGCCCCTAGCAGGCTGCTGAAAAACCCCGCCCCATGCTTCGACAGGCTCATGCTTCGGCAAGCTCAGCAGAGTGGATCCCCTCCCCGATTTCATTGGAATTTTCCGCTCACCCTGAGCTTGTCGAAGGGTGCCAAAACCGTTTTTCAGCAGCCTGCTAGGCCGGACGACAAGCCGCAACTCGCCAGATCCATGAGCAAGGCACTTCGGTTGGTCGGCGCAACGCTTGGTACGGCAGCTTGGGGCTACTCATTTGTCGCTGCCAACCACCTTTCATCAAAGACCTCATTTCTTCTGTGGCTCGTGGCTCTGCTGCTGTGGGCCGCGGCGTTGTTCTCGCGCTGGACAGTTCACCGGCCAGACCGAGTGACGGCATTCGCCGCCGCCGCCATCGTCCTGATGATGATTCCGCGAGTGGACAGACTCTCGGAGCGTCCATACGACGTCAGGCGCGATGAGGCTATCCACCCCGTTTACGGTGAAGCGACTCTCCGCGATCACCCCTGGGAGCTTCTCGCTGGGGCTTCCCGGTATTTCCACACGCCCAACCTGACGCACGTCCTTCAGGCATGGCCTTGCCTTTTCTTGGAGCCGCTGTTCGGAGCGCGTTTCGGGTCCGTCCTTATAGCGCTGGCCTCTCTGGTGAGCACCTATGTGCTGGCTCGTCGATTGTTCGGCGATCGGGCGGCGGTGATCGCACTGACCGTCTTGGCATCTTCGTACTGGCACATGGCCTATTCGCGCGTGGCTTATCCGTACATGCAGGCGATGCTGGCCTTGCCTTTGACGCTGTACGTACTGCTGAAGGGGATTGATGAGCGCAGTCCGCTTCTCGAATTTATTGGCGGGGCGTTGCTGGGCTTGAGCATATTGCTCTACACGCCGGCCCGCATCGTCGTGCCGGTGTTTGCGCTGTACTTCGGTCATCGTCTGTTCGTGCGAGACCTCCGATTCCGGGACGCGGCACGGGCCGCAGGTGTGATCGCTTTGGGTGCCGCCATCATCCTGAGCCCCTACTTCCGGGCGCAAGGGCTTGGAGCCGTGATGGTGCGCTATCGCGAGACGACCATGCAAGAGAGGGGGCCGCTGCATCGGCTTGGCGTGGAGGGCTGGCTCAGCCCGGCCGGGCGGCGGCTGCTGGCTAACCAGCTGCAGGTTGCGTCGAGCGTCTACTACACCAGGGGGGCCTCGATGGCGGTGTCTGATTATTCTCTCGCTCCATTGCTCGACAGAACGAGCCTCGCGCTGGCGTTGCTCGGCTTGGGCATCGCGCTGGCCGGGTTGCGAGACAGCCGTCGCTTCCTGCTCGTAGCATGGATTGCCAGCACCTTTATCGTCGGGCAGGTTCTTACCGACATTCCTTTGGCAGCGTATCGCGCCGGCCCTTTGCTGCCGGCGCTGGCGATATGCGCCGGTCTGGGCGTGAGCGAGCTGGCGCGTGTCGTGTTCCGGCGCTGGCCGGGATGGCAAGGGCCGATGAGCGCTGGGGGCTTTGTGCTGCTGCTTCTCGCTGTAGTGCCAACCAACCTTCTGACTCTGGACGCTTTCCTTGTCGCGCACGACCGGAGTGACTTCGTCGGTATGGCGCGCTTGGTCGGCGCGTCAAGCCCGGTAGCCACATACCAGCTTGTCTCCTTGTGGCCTCACACCGGGGACGAGATCTTCAAATTATTTGGACAGGGGCGGCTGATGCGTGATGTTCCGGCTTTGATGGACAGCCTGGGTACGGACGTCGATCCGACACGCGACGCGATGTTCGTGCTCGACTCCGGTATGACCGCGGCGGCAGCGGCTATCCGGCGCTGCTACCCAGGTGCCATGCTGTGGAGCGCGCCGTCCCCGCCCGGCGCCCGACCTGTGTTGGGGCTCTTCGTTCCGCGGGACGCGGTTGCGGCTGGGCGTAATTGCGCGGTCCCGCCACAGGGGCCCGGCTTACTGGCTCGCTACTTCAAGGGGTCCGACTGGGATGGCGCCGTGTACCGTGAGCGCATTGAGGACTGGCCTGTGCGTGCGATGACAGCTGAAGACGCTACGCGCTTTGGCAGTGTGGAGTGGTCGGGCTTCCTGCGCCTCCCGGTCCCTGGCATGTATCGCTTTCAGCTGGTGGCCGAGAATGCGACAGGGACCGCCGCGATTGGCGACCAGGTCCAGCTCGAGAACAGCCAGATCGCCGGGTCATCCTTCGCTGCGGGACAGTCTCCGGTGCGCCTGCGCTGCCGGCCGCGGCCGGGCGGCTTCTGCTGGTTGCGGTGGGCTCCTCCGGGGGGCGATTACGGTGCCATAGCTCCCGAGTTCTTGACGCCGACCATGGACCGTGGTTGACGCTGGGCTCAGGGGCCGGTGGTCGGGGTGTCCTCGGTGCTTCCCCACACGCGAAGCATGACCATGCGGTGCCCATTCACGTTCGCCGACACCCGTTCCCGGAACACGCCCAGATCTTGCCCCTGTGCCTCGCCAAAACCCCATCCGCCGCACTTTGAGCCAAGAATCGCTCATTTGCTCGTTTGTAGAACACACCTGCCTCCCATCGGCGCTCCATTGATGAGATTCTCACCGCGGTGAACATCGCCTTGGGTAACGCCGATGCGACGGCGTGCCCGAACGGCATCCCGAGCGGCGCGCAAGTCGACGTTGCACTGATCCTCACCGCGGTGAACAACGCCCTGAACGGGTGCGGCGGCTGATCCTGTCGCATTTCCACCAACCTGGGGCGGCCGCGAGTGCCTCGCCCACGTCGAGACCTGTGGTGCCTATACCACTGCCTGCGGCCGAGCCTCGCCGTGCGCCATCTGCGCCATGATCACACCGCAAGAATGCACCAACACGAGTTCTCGGGAGGGACAGCTCACTTCGATTGGCGTTTGGACTATCTGCCGGCCGTCGACAACTACACGAAGGACTACTTAGTGCGCACCGAAGGTGGGCTGAATGCGCCGCTCATCGACCCGATCAGCGCAAAGTTTGTTGTGCGCGACGAGTACGATAGCCGACCGTCTGCCGGGGCGAAGCGCAACAGCTTGTTCCTCACTTTGGGACTCTCGCTCGTCTGGTGAAGGCGACGACGGTGGGCGCCGAGGTGGCACGGCCACAGTACAGCGGCATCCTTCCGGGCAGCCTCTCCCAGCAGTACAACGTGTGCGGCAACCCCAACTGCCGCGGCAAGGCCTCGCCGCCGCAGCGCCACGGCGCGTACTACGAGCTCAACTACACCCGCAAGGGAAAGGGCGGCAGCCGCTTCGTCGAACGCGAGGAAGTCAACCTCGTCAAACGTCAGATCGCCAACTACACCCGCCTGCGTGCCCTGATCGACCGTTGGATCGACCTCGGCACCAAGCTTGCGGATCTCAAGCTCGCCACGCACCGGCGGTCCCTGAAACGTGCCCGCTGATCTTCACTGCCAACTTTCCGCCCGTGCCGAAAAAGTGAGAAAGTCCACATATTGGAAAGTGGTTCGGGAAATGGTATCTTTGCATCCTCCGCGTCAACTTCAAAAGGCACTGGTGCGACACGCGCAAAAGGAAAGGAGCCCACATATGAATCGACAACGTTCACTACTGGCCCTGGCGCTCTTGATCCTCACGGCAGTGGCCCCAGCCGCACGGGCCCAGCAGCGGACTGGCACCTACACCGTTAGTGAAGGGTACCCGTTCCTCGGTGTCGATTTGGGCTTGGCTGAGCCCACGGATGACAACTTCCGAGCCCACGTGCAGAGCGGCGCGTCGGGCAGCCCCTTTGGGGGATACATGTTCAACGATTGGCTCGGAGTTCAGAGCAACCTGTACTTCAACTTCTGGCCGCCAGACAACGACCACATGAACGGCACGTGCTTCAACGGCCTTTGCCAAAGGTCCAAATCGCAAGCAGCCGGCCCTGGGGAGGTCAACGTTGGGAGCATCGATCACGAGAACCAATACACCACGATGTTCGGCCTGGCTGTCGGCCCACGGTTGGCGATCCCGATCGGCGATCTTGTCGAACTCTACACGACCGCGCAGGGTGGCGGCTTTAAGGGTATGGGTGGACGGCTCAATCAGTGGGCTCCCGGTTTCTCGGTCGGTGGCGGACTCGACGTCAACCTGACCCAGAACCTCTCCGTCGGTCTGTTCGGCCGCTGGAACAAGGTCTACATGTCTCCGCATCCCACCTTACTCATTGGCCCAGAACCCGACGGGAATGGCCCTGAGGACGCCTACTGGGTCAGCACCGGTGTCAGCATGAAGTGGTCGTTCAAGCAAGCGGCGCCTCCACCTCCCCCGCCTCCTCCGCCCCCGGTTGCGCAGGCGCCGCCTCTGCCGCCGCCGACGACGAAGGAAAAGATCGTCCTGCGCGGGGTGCACTTCGACTTCAACAAGTACAACATCCGGCCGGATGCGCGAGTGATTCTCGATGAGGCCGTGCGTATTCTGAAAGAGCGCGCCGACATCGCCATCGCCATTGAAGGCCATACCGACGCCGTCGGGAGCGACGCCTACAACATGAAGCTGTCGGACCGGCGTGCCCAAGCGGTCAAAACCTACCTCGTGGATCACGGCATCGCAGCCAAACGCATTGTCAGTGTCGAGGGCTTCGGCAAGCGCGAGCCGGTGGCGTCTAACGCTACGGCGGAAGGTCGGGCGCAGAACCGGCGCGTGGAACTCCACGTGAAGTAGTCGGGCCAGTAGCATACAGCTACGGACGTCTGTTAGCTACCAAAGCGCTCAGGGACACCGGATTTTTCAACCTGGACCCTATCGAGTCTGCTTTGGCTTTACTTTCGCTGCTGAAGCGGGGTAGACAGTGGCCGTGATTCGCGCCGTGGTGGCTCGCACGCTTGCCGTGCTGCTGGTCGCGGCCGCATGGTCACCGCGGCCGGTGCGCGCCGATGCCGTCGTCGAGCGGCTGACGCCGCAGCCCTGATTGCGGAAGGAACTTTCTTCACCATCGCGCAGCCTCGTGCCCGCTACTTGTCTGACTCGCTCGCGACCCTCCTCCTGCTTCTCCCCTGCCCGTGGCACGTTCGCTTTGAAACATCGGTCGGCTCCGGACCGCACACTTTGTGAATGCAACGGCGGTTTCACTCGCTTTTATGGATGCCATAGGATTCCGTATAACTACGGATTGACAAATCTCAAATCGACATGCTTAGGTTTCCCGGTCAATAGCCATCGTCTTCGGTCGGACGTCGAGACACGACGGTCTTGAAGGGGGTAAGCGTCCGCACCTTCATTCAGAACCGCGTGGCGGCGCGGTGAGTACGGGAGGTGGCACATGTCGTTTGCGGCTCGTTCCTCGAATCCGTTCCGGTTGGCGCTGTTGCTCGCGGTGGTCTGGGGTGCGGGTGGACTTCGACCCGAAGGCGCGCACGCGCAGCTCAGCCCCGCCTTTACCTACCAGGGCCAATTGCAGCAAAGCGGCATACCGGAGAACGCTACGTGCGATTTTCAGTTTGGCCTGTTCGCCGCTGCGTCTGGGGGCACGGCGCTTGGCACGCAAGCGGTCAACTCCGTAACCGTCACCAACGGGCTGTTCACCGTGGTGTTGAATGCCAGCAGTCAACTCGGCACGAATGCCTTTAGCGGCAGCAACCGTTACTTGGAAGTGGACGTGTGCTGCCCCGCCGGCTGTGCCCCCAGCTACGTCACCCTCAGCCCGCGCCAGCAGCTCACGGCGACGCCCTATGCGCTGTACGCACCGGCGGCGGGCAGCGCCGAGGGTTTGAGCTGCAGCGGCTGCGTCACGGGGAGCGCCATCGCGAGCAGCACGATCGCGGCGAGCAGCTTGGCGTTCACGCCGGGGACGGTAACGTCGATCACTGCGGGCGCGGGGCTGAGCGGGGGGACGATCACCGGGAGCGGCACGATCAGCAACAGCGGCGTGCTGTCGGTGGGTGCGAGCGCGCCGTTGTCATCGTCGGCG
>Ga0187884_10000502_pt1 | contig 38903 bp, 36 predicted proteins | sample June2016WEW_20_4_FD_132983 | JGI IMG/M metagenome (GOLD analysis project Ga0187884, IMG submission 132983) | Peatland microbial communities from SPRUCE experiment site at the Marcell Experimental Forest, Minnesota, USA - June2016WEW_20_40 | ecosystem: Environmental > Terrestrial > Soil >...
CGCTGCGCTGACACGCTGGCTGTGGTTGCCGAATTTCGCCCTGCAGGCCCGCGTGACCTGCACCGACTGCTTCGTGACTTGCACCGGCAAGACCGACGGGCCGCTGGCCCAGATTCAAGCGGTGATGTCGACCATCCTCTTCGCCCGCGCGGCGGGAATCACTTATGTTCACACCCCCCTCCGCGTCGTGGAGCACGGTAGGGGGCACGACGATTGGGCACGACGATGGGAGGAGTTTTTCGGCTTCGGCAACGGCGAAAGGTCGCTCGCCGACCTGCCGCCCGGGTTACGGCAGGTGCGGGTAGAGTATCCCCAGCGCATCCTTAAGCGGCGCAAGACCCTCTACGTGATTCCGCAGAGCCATGATTTCGCCGACCGCTACCCGCAGTTGTACGAGGGGCTGTTGCCGGAGTTGCGACGGCGATACTTCGTCGCCGCGAAGGACGTGCCGCTCCATCGCCAGCCGGGCCTGCTCAACATCGCGGTGCACTTGCGCCGCGGCGACGTCTCGCCCGATGTTCCCCATCTCGCTTCGCGCTTCACGTCGAACCGCAAGGTCGCGCATACCGTGCGTCTGGTGTCGGACCTACTCGACCGGCTGGGCGTCGACTACCGCGTCCGCATCTACTCCCAAGGACGGCCGGAGGACTTCGGCGAGCTGGTGGCGCTTGGCGAGTTGCATCTCGACGAGTGCCCCTTCGCCACGTTTCACAACCTGGTGATGTCCGATGTCCTGGTGATGGCGAAGAGTTCGTTCAGCTATGTCGCGGCACTGTTGAGTCCGCGGGGCGTTCGGCTGTACGAGCCATTCTGGCATCAGCCCCAGCGGGACTGGGTCGTGCTGGATGAGAGCGGCGGGTTTCCGCAGCAGCGGCTGGAGCGCGCGCTGCAGAATCTTTGCGGGGACCCTTCGCGGTAACCGCGCGGGCCATGGACCTTCCAGAGGTTTCGGTGGTGATGGCGGTCTACAACGGCGCCGATCACCTTCCCAAGACACTCGACAGCGTGCTGTGCCAACACGGGGTAGCGTTCGAACTGGTGGTGGTGGACGACGGCTCCAACGACGCCAGCGCGGCGATACTCGCTGCGCGCCAAGAGCGCGACGACCGGCTTCGGGTCCTTCATCACGAGCAGAACCAGGGACTGACCGCAGCCCTGATCACCGCGTGCCGGGCGGCGTGCGGGGAATTCATCGCCCGCCAGGACGTCGGGGACATCTCGCTCCCCGGACGCCTGGAGACCCAGGCGCGTGTGCTGCGCGATCACCCCGACGTGGTCTTGACTGCGTGCGGCACACGCTACCTCAGCGCCGAGGGATGGCCGCTGTTCGAGTCGGTGCAACCAGAAGACGCAGCCGACGCCGCCCTGAGGAGCACCGACCCGCGCCGGCTTCGCGGTCCGTCGCACCATGGGGCCACGATGTTCCTTCGGCGGGTCTACGAGCAGGTGGGGGGGTACCGCAGGGCCTTTCGGGTAGCGCAAGACCTCGACCTCTGGACGCGCCTGGTCGAGCACGGACGCTTCCTGCCCACTGCGCGCGTGCTCTACGAAGCCGAGATCTCCCCGGATTCGGTCAGCGGCCGGCAGCGTGCACGGCAGCGGGCGATGACACGATTGATCGCACGCGCCTGTGCGCTGCGCCGCAAAGGGGAGAACGACGCGCCGATTCTGCGCGCCGCCGAAGTCTCCCGGCTGCGGCCAGGCCTGCGACGACTGCGGGCGGCAGAGGCATACTACTTCATTGGCAGCTGCCTGCGCGAAACCCGCCCGGAGGCGGCGAGTCTCTACTTCCGCCGTGCGCTGCGCAGCTTTCCGTTGCATGGGAAAGCCTGGCTGCGCTGGCTGGCAGGGTGAGCGAGCGGCCGAATGGGACTCCCCGCGGTCAGCGTCGCCATACCAACCTATCGCCGGGAGCAGGTCTTGCTCGACACCGTCGCGCAGTTGCTCGCCCTGGAGCACCGGGCTGCGGAGGTCCTGGTGATCGATCAGAGCGAGCGGCACGAGGCGGAGACCGAGCGCCGTCTCGACGAACTACATCGGCGCGGCGACGTGCGCTGGGTCCGCCTGCCCCGGCCCTCGATACCCGCGGCAATGAATTGGGCGTTGCAGAATGCGCGATCGGATCTGGTGCTGTTTCTCGACGACGACGTCCAAATCATCTCGCCGGTGGTCCAAGCGCACGCCGCGGCGCATGCCGCCGCCTACACGGTCGCGGTGGTGGGGCAGATCCTGCAACCGGGGGAAGCCCCGCTGCCACAGGGCGAAGTTCCCTACCATGGCGGGCGTAGCGACGATCCGGACGCTTTTCGTTTCAATGCCGTCGAGCCGAGAGAGATCCAGCGCATCATGGCCGGCAACCTGTCGGTCAAGCGGGTGGAGGCGGTTCGCATCGGCGGATTCGACGAGAACTTCGTCCGCGTGGCCTACCGGTTCGAAGCGGAGTTCGGCGAGCGCATTCTGCTCGCCGGCGGCCGGATCCGCTTCGAACCCGCCGCGGCCATCCGCCATCTCCAGGTGGCGCGCGGCGGCACGCGCGCGTACGGGCACCATCTGCACACCATCCGACCGGATCACCGGGTGGGGCAGTACTACTACTTCCTCCGGTCCCCAACGGTGAAGTCGAAGCTCGTGCGCATCCTGACGAACCCCTTCAAGGCAGTGATGAGCCGTCACCATCTGCGCAAACCCTGGTGGATACCGGTGACGCTGATCGCCGAGCTATGGGGGCTGGCGTGGGCGATCCTCTTGTACCTTCGTGGGCCGGGGCTGATCGGCACAAGATCCTGATGGCAGCGGCGCCCGTGGAATCGATCAGCGAGGAAACCCGACTTATGTAAGTGCCACCATGGCGACTGCTCTCACCGTATTGATCGCTACCGCCACCGTGATCGCGGCGTTGAACTGGCGGGCGGGGTTCATGGCCTGCATTCTCGTCGGTTTCGCTCAGGAGCCCTTGCGCAAATTGCAGCCGATGCAGCCGGTCTGGTTCCAGATCATCGTCGGGCTCACGTTCGCGGCGATGGTGTTGGGAATCTTCCTGAACGGCCAGCAGATGAAGATGCGCTTTCTCTATTCCGGCGACACGCGACTGGGGACGGCCTGGCGCATCTTTGTTGTCGTCGTCATCCTCCAGGCGCTGCACACACTGGTTCGCTACGGCAGTCCCATCCTTATGGTGTTGGGCCTGATCTTCTACCTCACCCCCATCCTCGCAATGATCGCGGCCATCCTCTTCGCCCGCACGGAGCGTGACATCGAGCGCCTGCTGTGCGCCTACCTCGTCCTGGCCGTGCCGGCCGCATTGTCCGTGTATCTCTCCTACTTTTACGGGGACAGTCCTCCACTGCTGCAGGAGGTCGGCGCCTTCGTCGGCAGGCCCTTGATCATCTACCAGTTCGGCACCGGCTTCTACTCTCATTCGGGGATCATGCGCGTCGGGGAAACCGCGGCCTGGCATGCGGCCGCGGCGGTGGCCTTTCTGGTGATGCTGGCACTGATCAGAGACCGACCCGCCACCCGGATCGTGGCCGGGATTCTCGTCGCTGTGCTGATCGGGGCGATCATGTTGACGGGGCGCCGCAAGATGTTGGCGACGCTCGCCATCTTCTTCGCGACGTATTGGATGCTGCTGGCGTGGCTTGGGCAGGTCGCCCACAGGAGAATCGTCACCACCGCGCTGATCGCCATGGTCATCTTCTTTCTGTTCTTGGGATTCCAGGGGGACGAGGGAGGCCAAGGGGAATTGTACGTGCGGCGGGGCGCCAGCGTCGTCGACGAGGTCCAGGACCGGGTTGCGACCGCGGTCGATCTTATGCGCGCCGCGCTGTGGAGCCAGGGGGTGCTGGGTGCAGGGGCCGGGGTGAGCGCGCACGGAGCGCAGTTCTTCGGGGGCGGCTGGCAGATTGAAGGCGCCGATGAGTCGGGGTTGGGCAAGATCGCCGGCGAACTCGGAGTCCCCGGTCTCCTCGCCATCGCCTTTCTCCTGTACCGGCTCGCGCACTACGTGAGAAACCTCTTGCGTTACGTAGCGCGGGTAGACAGGAAATTGACCATGATCGCCTGCGGCTTGGTCAGCTTCGTGGTAGGCAACGCCTTCGCCTTCGCAGCGGCGACCCAGCTGTTTGGCGACCCGTTCGTCTTGCTGATGTTGGGGTGGAGCATGGGCTTCGTCCTGGCGACCCCGAAGCTCGTTGCCTATCGGCTTACCCTGCGAAGCAGACCCCAGCCGGTGAGTGCTTGGGGGAACCGGGCGTTGGCTCGATGAGAGTGTTGACCCTCGTCCACTCGTTGGGGCACGGGGGCACCCAGCGGTGCGCCGTGAACTACAGCATCGGGTACCAGCGGCACGGTCACGAGGTTGCGGTTCTGGGATTCTGGGGCGGGGGGGAGCTGGAGGCCGAGCTTGACGCCGCGAGCATTCCCGTCTTTGCGGGCGGGGGCGACGACAGCGAACGCGAGCGTGCAGTCGGCGCAGGAATCGAGTGGCGACCGGAGTTGCTGCACGTGCACCGTCCCGGCATCAGCGACGCATTCGGCCCGGTGGTCGAGCGATTTGCCAAGTCCGGAGCGCGGGTGATCGAGACCAACGTGTTCTCCCGACCCGATTACAGCGCGGCGGCACGACACGTCGCTTTGCACCTCCACCCAAGCCGCTGGTGCCTGTGGAAGTGGTTGAACTGGAGCCGCAACTTGAGGCCGCAACCCCTTGGTGTGGTGGTCCCCTACATGGTTGATACCGAGCGGTTTTACCCGGATCGGGACGCGGGCGCCGCATTTCGCGAGCAGTACGACATCCCCAACGATTCGCTGCTGCTCGGGCGCATCGGCCAGGCGCTGTCTGCAAAGTGGTCATCGCACATGATCGATACCTTTGCCGCCCTCGCTTCCGATGTTGGACATCTGCGCCTCCTGGTGATCGGCGCACCTCCCGGCATTCGCAATCGCATGGCGGAGCTGCCGACGGAAATCCAACGGCGGGTGATCTCCTTGGGCCTCGTCAGCGGCTACGCAGCGCTCCGAGCCGCCTACGCAGCCATGGACGTGTTTCTGCACGTCGCCGACGTCGGCGAAACCTTCGGCATGGTGCTCGGGGAGGCGATGGCCTGCGGCGTCCCCGTCGTTACCCTAGCCACCCCGGTCAAGGACAATAGTCAGATGGAGGTGGTGGAGCATGGGCGGACGGGACTGGTCGCGACGGATGCCGGGTCACTGCTCGAAGCGGTGCGGTTGCTGATCCAGGATTCGGAGACCCGAGAACGCTTGCGCTCGCTTGCTCGCGAGTCGGTGGTGAGGCGTTACAGTCCCGCGGCCGTCATGCCTCTGCTGCAGCGAGTCGTTTCACTGGTGACGACCGCGAGAGACCGGGACCACCTGGCGTTGTTGCTCGAAGGTGACGCGTCGTTGACGAGCCGGGTTTCGCGCGCGGACATTGACCGCATCCTCGGTAGTTCGATGGGCCAGTTTGGGTGGCGGCAACGCGCCCTCATGCAGCTCGTCCACCAGCCGACCGTTTACCGGGCGTACAGGGGTTTCCGCACTCTCGCGTCGCGGTGACCAAGGCGCAGCTATGTTCGAGGACTACGACAGCTACGATCCCTCGTATCACGCTCGGGTGCCGCTGAAGAGAGACCCTCTGAGCATGATGTTGCGCTGTGGATGGATTGCCCTTTCGCTGCTGTTCTCTCGCCACCCGGGCGACGCCGTGCTGTGGCTGAAGTCACTGATCCTCAATCGAATCAAGCCGTTGACGTTCCCCATTCCCTGGCTCACCTTCGACGCGATTCGCGAGATCCGCGCTTTTCTGCGACCGGGGATGCGGGTCTTCGAGTTCGGTGCGGGACACTCCACGGTCTATTTCGCGCAGGCGGGGGTGGAGGTCTTCTCGGTGGAAGACGACCGTCACTGGTACGGAGTGCTGGAACGCAAGGTGCGGGAAGAGCGGCTCGACCGCGTGCACCTGTACTACGCCGATAACGAGGCGGATTACGTGGGGGCGATCGAGCGCAGCGGTGAACGAGCTTTCGACCTGCTCTTCTTCGACGGCTCCTACCGTTTGCAATGCCTGTACAAGGCGCTGCCGCTGCTGAAGCCCGGGGGAATGTTGGTGTTCGACGACGCCGATTTCAACTGGTTCGAAGGGAAGAGCTTCCGCGTCCCCCCCGATTGGAAGAAGAAGATCTTCCGCGGCTGGGAACCGCTCTCCGGAGGGCGCAGCGAAACCATCGTGTGGCGGAGGCCTGGTGCGAGTTCGGTCGGTGAGTTGAAACCGCTGCAATGAAACGGACCTCAAATGCGAGCGGGCTGATCAGGTTGGGTATCGTTGCGACTCACCCAATTCAATATCAGGTGCCCTGGTTCCGTGCCCTCGCGGATCATCCGGAGATCGACCTCACAGTGTACTTCGTGGAGATCCCCGACGCTGAGCGCCAGGGTGTCGGATTCGGGCGGTCGTTCCAGTGGGACATCCCGATGTTGGAAGGATACCTGCACCAAGTGCTCGGTAATGTCTCGCGCTGTCCCAGCCTCGACCGTTTCCGCGGTAGCCGCATCGAGAGTTTCGCGCGGCACTTGGCCCGAGACGGGATCGAGATGCTGCTGGTGACCGGCTGGAACGCACTGTCGCTGATTCAGGCTGCCGTGGCGGCGAGACTGCGGGGTCTCCCGGTCGCGGTCCGTGGCGATTCGAACGCGCTCGCACCGCGGTCGCGATGGAAGACCCTCGGCTACCGGCTGCTGCTACAGCTCTATCAGGGATTCTTGTACGTCGGTGAGTCGAACAGGGACTTCTATGCCCGGCATGGGATCTCGGAGAACCGACTCTTCTTTTGCCCACATTTCGTCGACAACCAACGCTGGGCGGAATCGCACCGCCACTTCGTTGGGCGGCGGAGCGAGTTGCGTGAGCGATGGCGGATTCCGCCCGACCGCTTCTGTTTCCTCTTCTGCGGCAAGCTGATCGAAAAGAAGCATCCGTTCACAGTCCTCCGCGCGCTCGAAATGCTTGGCGGGAGCAGTCCATCCTCGCACCTGCTGGTCGTGGGCGCTGGCGAGTTCGAAGAGCCGCTGCGGAACTATGCAGAAAGCCGCCGTTTGCCGGTGTCCTTCGCCGGCTTTCTCAACCAGTCGGAGATGCCAGCTGCTTACGCTGCGGCGGATTGTTTGGTGCTGCCCTCCGATTACGGGGAAACTTGGGGATTGGTGGTCAACGAGGCCATGGCGTGCGGGCTGCCGGCAATCGTGAGCGACCGGGTGGGGTGCGGCCCCGACCTCGTTTCGGCGGCCAGTACCGGGTTCGTTTTTCCTTTTGGCGATCACGCATTGCTGTCGGCTGCGATGCGGCGGATGGCCAACGAACCCTCGCAAGCGCAGCAAATGGGTGAACGGGCAAAGAAGCTGCTTGCCCGGTACTCGATCGAATGCGCGGTCGCGGGAGTTCTCGACTGGGCGCGCACGACGCTCATCCGTGCGCCTGAGCCGCTGACGACAAGGGGCGCGGCGTGAAGATCGTCACCGTGTGCGGCAAGAACACCCTGCGCGCCCCCTGGGTCGTCCCCAGCATACGCAGTTGGCAAACCATTGAAGGATGCGATGACCTGCACGTGATCGACGACGATACGGAAGTTGCGAGTGCCGATTTCCAGGCCCATGGCATCGATGTCGGCTGCGTTTACTCGGGGCGAGAGTCGGAACGTGTGATCCGAGATGCCCTGATCGGGTATCCCGCCCTGTGCACCTTGCGAGCGAAAGATCTCTCATGGCGGAAAATCCTGGATCCTGCGATCCGCTTTCCGGGCGAACGCCTGCTCCTCCTCGATACCGACGTGTTCGTGGCCCGGCCGGTGGCGATGCCCGCCGCCGAGCGCAGCATGTGCTTCATGATGGAGGGTATTCCCGCGTACCGGGCAGCTCCTTGGCTCCCGTTTCGCCATCCCATGGTCTTTTCGTTCAACGCCGGGATGGTCTGGTACGACACGGCGATGATCGATCTGGATTTCTTGGAATGGATTGCCGCGCGGTACTTCTTGCAGGTCAGGACGTTCTGGTGGACGGAGCAGGCCGCTTGGGCCCTGCTCGCGGCGCGGCAGGAGCAGCGCTACTATTTCTCCGGGGAACTCGTGCGCGTGTTCTCCGCCAACTCCAAGCGGACGCCCCACCAGGTCAGAGAGAACAAGACCGTATACTTCGGCGACAGTACCCCATTGAAATCGTTCGATGCCATGAGAGCTCACCTCAGCGGAGCGGCAGTCATCCATTTTTCCGGAAACGGAAAGGAATGTTTCACCGCCTACCACCATGGCATTTATCCGTTCGAACTCGATGCGGGTGGGGATATGACACCGATTCGGTTGCCCGTGATACCGGCGCGAACGACCTCGGGCATGGAGAAGTTGGTCATTAGCATAAGGTTGCTTCGGCAAGAGCTGCCGCCATTTATTCTTGCGTCCAAGTAGACACATATACGAGTATCACCCGGGACCGGACATCGCGCCATGCTGGCCCGTTGAATGCGCATGCACGTCGATAACCCGTTGGCGGTGAAGGCGGATCTCGACCGTCTCGGCAAGGTGAGGTCGAACCCCTCGCCACTCCTGGTTGCCGCGGCGCTCCTGAAGAGGACCCTCCCCAGGGGACGGGGCGCAATTCCGCACCTGCTCGGGAAGCTCTATCGCGGCTCGGTGGTCGACGTCTTGCGAACTCGAGCCGGGGCGATTCTGGCGGTCGAGCCGGGCAGCTTGGAGACCTATGCCGACATCCTCAACGACGGCGGTACGTGGAACCGCGCCGTGTTCGAGACCTGCGCTTCCCTGCTGCCGGACGGCGGCGTCTTCTACGATCTCGGCGCCAACGTGGGCTACATGACTATCGAGATGGCGCAGCGGAAGACGGCAGCTCGCGTGGTCGCCTTCGAGCCGCAAACGCAGCTGGCACGGGCGGTGGCTCTATCCGCCGCGATCAACGGGTTCGAGCACGTAACGGTCTTCGAGCTGATGATCGGCGCCACCGAAGGCGAGCAGGACCTCTATCTCACCGCTTATTCGATTCACGCATCGAGCATCCCGAGGTCAGAGAGCTGGACTCGCACGCGCAAGCGGAGGGAGACAATCGATCGATTAGTCGGCACCGGGACGATCCCCGGGCCGGATGTCGTCAAGGTCGACATCGAGGGCGGCGAGCTAGATGCCCTCAAAGGTGCTGCGTCTACCATCCGAACCCACAAGCCTCACATCGTCTTCGAGGCCGACGAGAACATGGAACGCTTCGGCTACACGCACGACGACATTCTCCGGCTGTTGGCGTCGCTGGGGAATTACCGCTTCTACGCGATCGGCGCCGAGGGGCATCTGGCGGAACTGACGAAGAGCGATTGCGCGTACGGAGACTTCCTCGCCAAGTCCTTGGCCCGCTGAGCACCAGCGGCTTACCTCCCGGACCGCAGATCCAGAACGTGGCACCCAACGCCGTTGGTCGATTTCGATGAACATCCTCCACGTGGTACCGACCTACCTCCCGGCCACCCGCTACGGTGGCCCGATCTATTCGGTTCACGGTCTCTGCCGGGCACTGGCGGCGCGCGGGCATCAGGTTCATGTCTTCACCACGAACGTCGATGGTTCCGGGGACTCTGACGTGCCGCTCGCGAAGCCGGTGGCTGTGGACGGCGTGCGTGTGTGGTACTTCCCCTCACGCCGGGGGCGGCGGCTCTACTGGTCGCCGGCGATGGCAAGGGAATTGGCGCGGCGGGTCCGCGGCTTCGACGTGGTGCACCTGCACTCGGTGTTCTTGTGGCCCACCCTGGCGGCGGCGCGGGCTGCGCGGGCGGCCGGCGTACCGTACGTGCTGTCGCCGCGCGGCATGCTGGTCCGTGACCTCGTCCGCCGCAAGAGCCGTTGGCTCAAGACGGCTTGGATCGCACTCGTCGAACGCCGCAACCTGGAGCGGGCGGCAGCGATTCACGTGACCTCGGCGGCGGAAGCAGAGGAATTGGAGCGCTTCGGCCTGCGGCTACCGGTGGTGTGGAAAGTGCCGAACGGGATCGACGAGCCCACGCCATGGTCGAGCGAAACACTGTCGCCGGCGGTAGCGGAGGTGCTGGCGGGCACGCGTTTTCTGCTCATGCTTGGGCGCGTCTCCTGGAAGAAGGGCATCGACCGAGCGCTGCGGGCGTTGCCGCAGGTGCCCGACGCGTTACTCGTGATCGCCGGCAACGACGAGGAGGGGTACACGGCGCGACTGCGGGCGCTCGCGGCTGATCTCGGTGTCGATGACCGAGTGCGGTTCGTCGGCCCGGTGAGCGGGGCCGACAAGGAGGCGTTGCTCTGCAGCGCGGCTGTGCTGCTGCTCCCTTCTTATTCGGAGAACTTCGGCAACGTGGTGCTCGAGGCACTGATCCGCGGCCGCCCTGTAGTGGTCACCCCGGAGGTGGGTGCGGCAGCCGTGATCGAGGAGTGCGGCGGCGGCATGGTGGTCCCGGGCGAGCCACAAAGCCTTGGCGCAGCCATCGCATCCGTGCTGGCTCGGCCTGAGCACACGCTCGTCGACCCCGAGAGGAAAGCCCGCGTGTTTGATCGGTACCGCTGGGCTCGCATCGCCGAGCAAATGGAGGCGCGCTATGTTGGAGTTGCCCGCAGCGCGCTCGCCTCCGCATGAGCCCCGTTCCTGTCAGCGTGATGATCTTCACCTTGGACGAGGAGATTCATCTGCCGCGCTGTCTGGACTCGCTTGCCTGGTGCGACGACGTCGTGGTGGTCGATTCGTTCAGCACCGATCGTACCGAGTCGATCTGCCGCGAGCGCGGGGCGCGCTTTGTCCAGCACCGGTTCGAAGGGTTCGCCCTACAACGCAACTGGGCGCTGGACAACGTGCCGCTGCGACACGACTGGGTGCTCGTCCTCGACGCCGACGAGCGTGTGCCCCCAGAGCTGCGGGAAGAACTGAGCGCCATCGCCCGTGACGACCCAGCCGGTGTCGGGGCGTATCGGTTGCGCCGCCGCTTCCATATGTGGGGACGGTGGCTGAGGTACAGCGGCCTCTACCCCAGCTGGGTGGTGCGCTTCGTCCACAAAGCCCGCGTCCGCTACGTCGAGCGCGGCCACGCCGAGACGCAGGAGGTCCACGGCGAGACCCGCGATCTGGCACACGACCTCGTCGACGAGAACCTCAAGGGCATCGACGAGTGGTTCGAACGGCAGAACCGCTATTCACGGAAGGATGCCGATTACGAGCTGGCGCAGGGGCGCGAGCCGCTGCGACTGCGGCAACTGCTGTCTGCGGACCCGCTCGCTCGTCGCGCGGCGCTCAAACGGTTGACGTGGCGCCTGCCGGGGCGACCGCTCGCCTACTTTCTCTACAGCTATCTCTGGAAGCGCGGTCTTCTCGACGGTCGCGACGGCTTGGTGTTCTGCGCCATGAGAGCGCTCTACCAGGCCATGGTGCAGATCAAGAAGTATGATGCCACCCGGCGCCGGTCGAACCCAGGGCGCCGGGCCTGACCCAGGGCTCAACGCTCTTTTAACCGCAGCCAGTGCTTTTCCCACAGATGCCAGCTGAGCAGGGCGGCAACGACCGACGCCGACATCGCGGCCGCCGCGAATGCGAGACGCCCCGGAAGCAGAGACCCGGCAATGGCGGGAAGTCCGTCATCCCCCCAGCACCCGCGGACGCTGGCGTAGACTATCGGGTGCAAGACGTAGAGCCCGTACGAGTACTTGCCGAAGAAACGGAGAACCCGGCTGGACAGGTGCGCCGCCAGCCAACTCGTCGTCGGCAGGATCAACGAAAGGGCCATGAGCGCGCCGCTCACCACGGCCACCGGCAACGCCCCGACAAGCATTACGAGTACTGTCCGGCCGTGGCCCCACTCGGCGCCGATGAGCGAGACGAGGAGCAGCATGGATGCCGTGGCCACGGGCGCGTACCAACTTCGGAAGCGCGCCAGCCCACCATTCCGTCGCGCCACGCAGGCAAGCAGCGATCCAACCGCAAGCCCGTCGAGCCGTGTGATCGTCATCACGTAGATTGCGAGCATTGAGACGTGCGTCGCCGCGCACGCGACGCGTGCCAGCACGGTGAGTCCGATGGCCGAGAGGCACACCGCTGGCATCCGTCGCGGTCCAGCGATAAGGACAACTGTGGGCCACAGAATGTAGAACTGCTCCTCGACCGCCAGAGACCAGAAGTGGGCAAGGCCGCCATAATACCCGCGGCTCGCAAATAGCCAGTTCGAAAGATACGTCCAATACCAGATTTGCTTTCCCTCGCTGTCCATGAGGAACGGCGTGGAGCGAGGGTCCACAAACCGAGGCGCCAGCAGGAACAGGGCAGCCAGGGTGATGTAGTACAGGGGAAAGATCCGCACCGTGCGTCGAAAGTAGAAGCGAGGGAAATAGTCCGACCGTCCCCGTGTGTCGAGCAGGATGCCCGTGATCAGGAAGCCAGAAAGGACGAAGAACACGTCGACCCCGTTCGACCCCAGGCGGCCCAATTCGTACACGACGCGGTCGACCGGCGTGGCCAGTGACATCCCGTCGACCGAGTGCCGGAACATGACCAGCAGGATCGCGATGCCGCGCAACCCGTCGAGGACGGGGACGCGTGCAGGCTGCGCTCCTCCGCTCACGGTTCCCGTCCTCGACTGGGCACGCCGAAAATTGCAGGGCTGTACCTTTTCGAAATTCGAAATTCGAAATTCGAAATTGGAAAATTCCTGGTCTGAACCATTTCGCAATTCGCAATTCGAAATCCGAAATTCCAATGATCCTCAATGCAACCCATGGTGCGCATGCTCGTAAAACTCGCTGACGAATGTGTAGCCCATCCAACGTCCGAGGAAAATCCGGCGCGTTAAGGCGGACGCCTCTGTTCGTTGGTCTGCCTGCGCGGGACGCCATCTGTGTCACACGGCCGGTCAGGTCGGCGTGAGGGAATGCGCGCCGCTCCAGGCAGAGGAGGGATTGCGGCTGCTGCTCGTCGATATCAACATCGCGGAATGGAACCTGCCCCGCGCCCGGCGGCGAACAACCCGGCGCCATCAGGCGGTTGCCAACAGAGGGGTGACTGGAGTGACGCACTCGCGTAATGCCGCCTCGGTGGCCCTGCCCCCGGGACTCAGGCTGCTGCGGCGCATTCCACTCCCACGCAAGTTGGGTCTGCTCGAGCGGATGTACGGCAGGCGACTCGCCCCAGCGGGCGTAGCTTGGGTTCAAACCGCCAGCGGTCCGCTGTGGAAACTGGATCTTCGTAATCCGGGGCACCGGTGGATCGTCTACGGGGACTACGAAGGCTCCAAGCCGATGGGGTGGCTTAGACGTTGGCTGGGCAATGGAGGCATCATTGTGGATTCGGGAGCCAACATCGGGCAAACCGTGCTCTACTTTGCCCCGCTGCCCGGAACACGGGTGTATGCGTTCGAGCCACTACCGGAGGCTGCGGACTGGCTCCAAGAGTGTGTCGCGCATCAGAGCGGTTGGGATGTTGAGATTGTTCGCCAGGGTCTATCCGATAAAGCGGGTGAGTTCGAGCTCTTGGTTCCAGTTTTCGAGACGCACCACGGCGCGCAGGCAACACTTCGCCTCGACTGGTATGGCGATCGACCGAGCCGGCGGACTCTCGTCTCCGTGACTCCCCTGGATGACTTCTTGGAACAACGCAAGATACCTCGCGTCAGACTCTGGAAACTGGACGTGGAAGGTTGGGAGCTGCACGCACTGCGTGGAGCCTCGCGATGCCTCGAACGCCGCATCATCGAAGCCGTGTACGTGGAGACCTCGTCGGGAGCCTTCATGGATGTCAGGAACCTAGCCCGATCGCTCGGCTGGGAGCTCTTCACCCTCGATGCACGGGGCCGCGTTGCCGAGTGCCATGACACCCCGTCGCAAACTGTGAACCTCATCATGCTGCCCAAGGAAGGTAGCGGCCTATAGGGCGCTGAGCCCTACGCGAGATCGCCACGCGGCGGCTCAGCTCATGAAGGTTTTGATTCTGCTGACCGAAGCCTTCGGCGGATACGGCGGCATCGCCCAGTACAACCGCGACCTGCTTACCGCGCTCTGCGCGCACCCCGATTGTTCGGAGGTCGTGGCCGTGCCCCGGCTGATGCCCGGCGCTGCGGAGCCCATCCCGGAGAAGCTCGACTACCTCGCCGCGGGGATCGGCAGCAAGCACGCATATCTGAGAACCTTGCTGCGTGCGGTATGCCGGAACAGGGGCTTCGATCTGGTTGTCTGCGGCCATATCAATCTGCTGCCGCTCGCCTACTTCCTCGGTCGGTTGCGGAGAGCGCCCGTTCTGTTGCAGGTCTACGGCATCGACGCGTGGCGCCCCACCTCCAGCGCTCTGACCAACGCACTCGCAGGTAGGGTCGACGCCTTCGTGTCGATCAGTGAAGTTACCTCCCAACGCTTCCGGGCTTGGGTCGAGCCGCCTGGCGTGAGGGGCTTCCTCCTGCCGAACGCCGTTCGTGCGGAGCGGTACGGGCCGGGCCCGAAGAATCCGGTTCTGCTTCAACGCTACGGTCTGGCCGGCAAGACCGTCTTGATGACACTGGGCCGCATGTGGGCCAGCGAAATGTATCTCAAGGGCTTCGATCGTGTGCTGGAAGCGTTGCCGGATCTCGCCCGGGAGATACCGAGCATCGTCTATCTGGCTGCGGGGGACGGTGACGACCGTTCTCGCCTCATGGAGAAAGCCAGAGCTATGGGCGTGGCGGATCGAGTCGTGTTCCCGGGCCACATCAACGAGAACGAGAAAGCCGACCACTACCGCGTGGCCGATGTGTTCATCATGCCGAGCGAGGGCGAAGGTTTTGGCCTAGTCTTTCTGGAAGCCATGGCGTGCGGCGTGCCGGTCGTCGCCAGCAAGACCGACGGCGGCCGTGAGGCATTGCGCGACGGCACGCTGGGCATCCTGATCGACCCGGCCAGTCGGGAGGAACTGAAGGCGGCGGTGCACTCCTCGCTTCAGCGTCCGCGAACCGTTCCGCCCGGTATCGAACACTTCTCCTTTTCGAACTTCTCGCGTCGCCTGCATTCGATCGTGAATGAGGTTGTCCGGTTCCCCTTGGCGGACCGCACACCCTCGGTCTGATACATCTCCGGCGCACCTTCGTTTTCCTTTCCGTATGTGCGGCATTGCTGGCATCCTGAGTGCTCCGTCTGCGGGCGCCGAAACCGGTCGCGCTCCGCTGGCGGGGATGATCGCGGCGCTCCGACACCGCGGCCCCGACGGCGAGGGGATCGAGATCATCTCAGATCACGCCCCCCACGCACCAGTGGTGATGTTTGCACACACGCGTCTGGCCATCCAGGACCTGAGTGCGGCGGGACGGCAGCCGATGTGTGACCCGGCGACCGGCAACTGGATCGTTTTCAATGGGGAGATATACAATTTCAAGGATCTCCGCGCTGAGCTCGACGGCGAGCCATGGCGATCGCGCAGCGACACGGAGGTAATTCTGCGCGCGTATCGCCGTTGGGGCGAGCACTGTGTGGAGCGCTTCCGCGGGATGTTCGCGTTCGCGCTGTGGGATGCCGTGGCACAACGGCTCCTTCTCGCCCGCGATCCCTTCGGTATCAAGCCGCTCTACTACAACGTAGACGGGGGCCGGCTGGTGTTCGCCTCCGAGGTGCGGGCGCTGCTGGCCAGCGGACTGGTCGACCGCCGCCTGGACCATCGCGCCGTCCGCTCCTACTTGAGGTTCGGATCCGTGGAAAGCCCGCTCACCATTGTCGAGAACGTCGTCGCCTTGCCCGCGGGGCAGATCCTGCAAGCGCGGGTCGACGGGAGCGATCTGCATTGGGCGATGCAGCCGTTCGTCAACGCTCTGACAAAGGAGCCGAGCCTGCTCGCGACCCGTCCGGCCTCCCCCGCGGACCGCATGCGCGGCATCCTCGAAGACTCCGTTCGTGCGCACCTGATCAGCGATGTTCCGGTAGGGGCCTTCCTCTCCGGCGGTATCGATTCCAGTGCTATCGTAGCACTGATGAGTCAGGTGGCAACAACTCCTCCGCGCACCTTCAGTGTCGTGTTTGGAGAACGGCAGTATTCCGAGGGTGCCTTCGCACGGGCGGTGGCTGAACGCTACGCGACGCAGCATACGGAGATCCCTCTTTCCGAGTCGCAATTGCTCGGCATGCTGCCCGAAGCGCTGCGGGCGATGGACCAGCCGACCATGGACGGGATCAATACCTACGTCGTTTCCCGGGCGGTACGCGAGGCCGGCCTCAAGGTGGCGCTGTCCGGGCTCGGCGGCGACGAACTCTTCGGTGGGTACCCGAGCTTTTCACGAGTTCAGAGGACGCGCTGGCTCGGGCGCGTCCCATCCTGCGCGCGCCGCAGCGCGGCACGCATGACCGGGGTGCTCGCGGGAGCGTGGCCGCGGGCTGCAAAGGCGGCCGAGCTTCTCCGCTACACCGACCCGCGCGATGTGTATCTCCTTTCGCGTCGTTTGTTCGACGACGCAGCCATCAAGGGGCTCCTGACAGGGGCCAACGGTGTCGGTCGGCTGCCGGTGCAGCTGCCCGAGACTCCCCCCGGCAGCGACCCGTTTCATGTCATCTCCCGCTACGAGCTGGGTCACTACATGGCCAACACCCTCTTGCGCGACACGGATTGCATGAGTATGGCCCATGCGCTAGAGGTTCGCGTCCCTTTCATCGATCGCGATGTCGTGGCAACGGCGCTGGCAATTCCGTCCGCACATAAGTGGGACGCCAAGCGGCCGAAGCCGCTGCTGCTCGATGCCCTTGGCGACCGGCTGCCCGTGGGGGTATGGTCCCGTCCGAAGATGGGGTTCACCCTGCCTTTCGACCGCTGGATGCGCGGCGCACTTCGGGCCGAGATCGAGACGATCGTGGCAGACCAGACGCAGTCGGCCACGGTCGGCCTGCGACCGAGTGCGGTGGTCGCAGTGTGGCAGCAATTCCTCCAACGGCCTCGTTTGACCGGCTGGACTCGTCCGTGGGCGCTTTATGTGCTTGCCAAGTGGTGCGCACTCCACGACGTCCGCGCATAGAGGTTTCCGCGCCCCCTCCCTGGCAGCGTCTGGTGCTCCGGTGTTGATTGTCGGAATCAATGCCTATCACGGCGACGCGAGCGCGGCGGCCGTCGTCGATGGGCGCCTGGTTGCCGCGGCGGAGGAGGAGCGCTTCACGCGCGTGAAGCACTGCGCCGGCTTTCCCGGCCACGCCGTCCGGTACGTATGTTCCGCGGCCGGAGTGTCGGCCGCCGACCTGCGGCACGTCGCCGTGGCTCGCGATCCTCGCGCCCGATTCTGGAAGAAAGCCGCCTACGCCATGCGGATGCCCGGTAGGGTGCTGGACCGTCTCCGCGTACACGAGCGGTTTGGGGACATCGCCGACGACACCGCGCGGGCGCTGGAATCAGCCACCCATGGCATCGCCGTTCACCGGGTCGAGCATCACGCTGCGCATCTGGCGAGTGCTTTCTTCCCGTCGCCCTTTGCGCAAGCGGCCGTCTTTTCCGTCGACGGCCTCGGCGATTTCGCCAGCGCCATGTGGGGCGTCGGGCGCGACAGCCGATTGTATCCCGCCGGCGCCGTCTCCTTTCCACACTCGCTCGGTATCTTCTACACGGCCATCACGCAGTATCTCGGCTTCCTCGCGTACGGGGACGAGTACAAGGTGATGGGGCTGGCATCCTACGGTCAGCCGGAGTTTCTCGATGAATTCCGGCGCATCGTCATGCCGAGCGATGACGAACGACTTGGGTTTGTTCTCGGCCTCGATTACTTTACGCACCAGCGTGGCGGGGTCGCCATGACGTGGAATACGGGCGCGCCGACCATCGGGCGGCTCTACGCCGACCAACTCATTCGGCGACTCGGTCCACCGCGAGACCCGGCAGAATCGGTTGCGGAAAGGCACCGGAATCTGGCCGCGTCGCTCCAGTGCCGACTGGAAGAGGTCGTGCTGGAACAGTTGGCCCGGCTGCATCGGCAAACGGGCCTGCGCCGGCTCTGCTTGGCCGGAGGCGTGGCATTCAACTGCGTGGCCAACGGCAAGATCTTCGAACGAACCGGATTCGAAGAGGTGTACGTTCAGTCGGCGGCAGGCGACGCCGGGCTGGCAATTGGTGCCGCTCTGTATGTATGGCACCAACAGCTCGGCAAACCCCGCGAGTTCGTCATGGAGCACTCCTACTGGGGACCCGAGTTTGGAGACCCGCAAGTCGGTGACGCGTTGGCAGCGCGGCGCGCGGAGATCGAGCACGAGGGCTGTGCGGTGAGGATGGTCGATGACCGCGATCACCTGTGCCGGTGGACCGCGGAGCAGATCGCGATCGGGAAGGTGGTCGGCTGGTTCCAGGGCCGCATGGAATGGGGGCCGCGGGCGCTCGGCAACCGCAGCATTCTCGCCGACCCGCGCCGATCCGAGATGCGGGACATCCTCAACACCAAGATCAAGCGTCGCGAGATGTTTCGTCCCTTCGCCCCCTCGATCGCTGCCGAGGCGATCGGGGAATACTTCGAACAATCTCACCCCTCGCCCTTCATGCTGATGGCGTACAGGGTTCGACCCGGAAAGCGCGAGACCATACCCGCTACCACGCACGTCGACGGAACGGGCCGCGTGCAGACCGTCACCGAAGCGCAAAACCCAGTCTACTACCGGTTGCTGAAGGCCTTTGAGCGTCAGACCGGTGTGCCGGTATTGCTCAATACGTCGTTCAACGAGAACGAGCCGGTGGTCTGCACACCGGCGCAGGCGCTGGACTGCTTCGTGCGGACCAAGATGGACGTTTTGGTCTGCGGCCGGTACGTCATAGAGCGACAGACCGCGATGGGAAGGAAAGGTGGTTCACCATGAATTTGGCAACGAAACGGCTGCTGGTTACCGGCGGCGGGGGGTTCCTCGGCCGTCATGTGGTTGATGAACTGAGACGTGCGGGGTGCCGGGACGTGTTCGTGCCGCGCTCGCGCGACTACGACTTGACCAGGCCCGACGCCGTCGCCCGCGTGTACGACGACGCACGTCCCGACGTGGTGATCCATCTCGCCGCCGTAGTAGGCGGCATCGGCGCCAACCGTGAGAATCCGGGCCGTTTCTTTTACGAGAATCTCGTCATGGGGACGGAGTTGATGGAACAAGCGCGGCGGCGGGAACTCGAGAAGTTCGTCGCCGTCGGCACCGTGTGCGCCTATCCGAAGTTCACGCCCGTCCCGTTTCACGAGGACAACTTGTGGAACGGCTATCCGGAAGAGACCAACGCCCCGTACGGCCTCGCCAAGAAGATGCTGCTCGTGCAGGCGCAGGCCTATCGCGATCAGTACGGGTTCAACGCCATCTACCTGCTCCCCGTCAATCTGTACGGTCCGTGGGATACCTTCGATCCGCGGCGTTCCCACGTCATACCCGCGCTCATCAAGAAATGCCTCGACGCCATCGAGCGCCGCGAAGAGGTGGTCGAGGTCTGGGGAACCGGCAGTGCCAGCCGCGAGTTCCTCTACGTTGAGGACTGCGCGCGGGCGATCGCACTAGCGACCGAGCGATACGACAAGCCCGCTCCCGTGAATATCGGTTCCGGCAGCGAGATCACCATCCGTGATCTGGCCCAGCGGATCGCAGACCTGACGGGTTTTGGCGGCGAAATCCATTGGGACGCCAGCAAACCGGACGGCCAGCCACGTCGTTGTCTGGACGTCTCCCGCGCCGCAGCGGAGTTCGGTTTCCGGGCCACTATGGACTTCAACGAAGGCCTGCGCCGCACGATTGCATGGTGTCGCGAGATGCGACACATGCAATCGGCGTAGCGAAACTGCCCCCCCTCGTGCGGCTGCTCTTTTTCAACCGCTCTTTCTGGCCCGACATTGAGGCGACGGGACAGCTGCTGACCGAGCTCTGCAGCGATCTTGCGCGCGAGCACCAGGTCACCGTCATTGCCGGACCGTCCTACCACCGCCGCGTCCGGCAGAAGGGGCTCATCACTCGGGATGAGTTCCAGGGCATCCGCATTCTGCGCACGTGGGGGACGACGCTCTCGAAGCGCCGGTTGATGTTTCGCCTGGTGAATCTGGGGACCTATTATCTGCTCGCCGCGCTGGCCGCCGTGCGCATTGCGCGGCCGGACATCGTGATTGCGGAAACCGACCCTCCCCTACTCGGGCTCCTTGCGGCCGGGTTGCAGGCGCGGTGGCGGTGCCGGTTCGTCTATTACTGCCAGGACCTGTACCCGGAGATCGCCCGCGCCACGGGCGGGCTGCGCAGCCCTCTGTTGTTGGCCCTCCTTGCCCGCGCCAATCGCGTCGCCTACGCCCGCGCCGACCGCATTGTCGTCGTCGGTCGGGATATGCAGCGCCGTCTGATCGAAAATGGTATCCCCCCACACAAGATCGCCGTGCTGCCGAATTGGGCGGACTGCGCTGCCTTGCGTGCGCCCGCGATCAATGAACTTCGAAAAGAGTTCGGTGATCGCTTTGTCGTAATGTATTCTGGAAATGTGGGCTTGTCACAGGACTTGGACGTAGTTCTGCAGGCGGCTGCCCAGATACACGATGAGCGGATCATGTTCGTGGTAATTGGAGACGGTGCCGGCAAGGTGGCTCTGCAACGCCGTGCCGCCGAATCGAAACTCACCAATGTCCGGTTTCTGCCCTACCAGGAGAAGGAGCGCTTGGGGGAATCACTCGCCGCGGCGGACCTCCATTTGGTTCCGCTTCGACGGGGCGCGGCAGGGTGCCTGGTGCCGAGCAAGGTGTATGGCATTCTCGCCGCCGGTCGGCCCTTCGTCGCGATGATGGAAGGCGACGCCGAGGTGGCCCACATCGCACGCGAGTTTGGCGTGGGGTTTGTCATTCCTCCCGGCGACTCAACCGCGCTCGCTCGCCTGACTGTCGATTGTCTGAGCAAACGGAATGAGCTCGCCGAGATGGGAACCCGGGCTCGGCAGGTCGCCGAGGCACATTTTGATCGACCGATTGCGAGCGCCCGGTTCGCTGCATTGCTTGAAACCGTCGCGCACGCGGGTAGACAACCGCGAGGCGAGCGTGCCGCTTCCGCGGGAGTTAACTAGGATGGCGGTGCTGAAGGATCATTTCCTGCGCCGATCGCCGCATGGCCGACCAGCTCGAAGGTCTCATCCGTTCCGCCCCCGCGGCACCATGAATCTGGAGTCGCGTGGCAATGCGGCCCGCGCCTTGCGGGTCTTGATCAGCCTGGCGCACGAGCGGCCGCTGCGTTTGCGCGTCAGCGGCCACTGCATGGCACCGCTGGTACTGGAGGGGGCCATCGTCGAGGTCGAGCCGGCCAGGCTGTATTGGCCCGGCGACGTGCTGGCGCTGGCGAGATCCGACGGGCAATTGGTTTTACACCGCATGTTGGGCTACCGACCGAGCATACGGGGCTTCGAGCTGGTGACGCGCGGGGACGCGAGCCCGGCCTCGGATGCACCGGTCGCGCCAACGCAGGTGCTCGGCCGGCTCTGCGGCGGGAACTGCGCGCCGAGCGCCGTCCGCGTCCCGGTGCGCCACCGCCTATGGGCCGTGGCGTCGTTTCTTCGCTTGGTGATCGGCCGACTTGCGCGCACAGTACGGAGCTGACGAAGCAGCAAGAGAGTCGAGTACCGCGAAGCGCTCGGACAACAGTGGAACGGGCCTATTCGGTCGGAGCTACCCTGCACGATTTCGTAAGAACGCTCGCTTGATGATGGTTGCGCCGGCGAGGCCCCAAGGGATCCCCAACCACGCGCCGGCGAACACATCCAGGGGGTAATGCACGCCGACGTAAACCCGCGAGCAGCCCACCACCGCCGCCGTCACGAACACCGGCACCGCCAGCTTGCGGTAGAAGACGGCGACGACGACGGCCAACGCGAATACGTTGGCCGCCGAATTCGAGGGGAACGAAAAGGAATCGGTGCAGCCGACGAGGAGACGCACTCCGCTCAGCACGTGGCAGGGGCGGGTACGGTGAAATAGGCAGCGCAGGGCGGTGGCGCTGCCGTCCGCGCAGAGCACCAGCACGATGGAGGCGGCAATCATCAGCCTGCCTGGCCTGCCACCTCTCACGACCGCGTACGCAGAGACGATCACCATCGGGACCACGAAGTTCCATTTGTTCGCGATGAACGGCATGAGAAGATCCAACTGCGGGGACCAGGCGCCGTTGATGAGGTAGAACAGGGCCTGATCGTAGGCGGAGATCATTTGGCCGGGTCAGTATGTGATCGCGGGCGGAGGGAGAAGCCCGTGGTAGCTGCGGCATTCGAATGGCGCAAACTGCGCCGGGTATGCTTGCGATTCGATCACGACCGCGGCGATCTGGTGGTGAGCGAGACGACAATGCGGCGCCAGTGCCCGATGGTATCAAGCACCAGACGGCGAGCTTCCGCCCGGGCACGCTGGTCATAGAGGCTACGGAACGCGAGGCTACATTGCTGGCGGGTCTTGTGACGAAGCTGACGCCACTGATCCTGTAGCCATCGCCGCGTCGTCCAGACCTGTACAACGATCTCGCTCACCGGCAGCGCCGCGTAGGCACTGAAGCGCTTGTGCCCGTCGGCAACGAAAAACCGTCCGGCCAGGTGCACGACACTGATCGGCGGAAAGCGGTCACCACGTTCGATGGCCTGGCGGAAGCGCTCGATCTCGTCCGGCCGGTGCGTCACGTGCAGGAGATCCACGACTTGCGCGAGGCCCACGATCCGCGTCGGGAATTCCGCCAGCGCCCGATCGAAGCAGTCGACGTAGTCAGGCGCGCTCCGGCGATGACGGCACCGGCGTTCAGCCAACATATCGGGGAGCTATATGCGCGGCCCGGGTGGGTTGCAAGGCGGTTTGTTCTTGCCGCTGCGGAAAGCTCCAACATCGGCGAGCACCGCCGCGACCTCCTGCGGCGAGATCTGGCTCAGACAGCGGTAGTGCCCGAAAGGGCAGGTTCGTTGTAGACATGGGCTGCATTCGAGTCTCCGATAGATCACCGCGCTCTGCACGGCGCGCAGGCCGGTGCGCTCCGGACGCGTGGAGCCGTACAATCCGACGGTGGGAATTCCCAGTGCGGCAGCAGCATGGCTGGCGCCGGAATCGTTGCCGACAAACCCGTTGCACAGCGACAGCAACGCAAGCGCGTCCCCGATGTCTGCCTCGCCGGCGCTGATGAGCGCCCCGTGCCTGCTGGCCGCCGCAACCTCGTCGCACCTGCTGCGCTCGCCGGGGCTTCCGACCAGCACGCACTCCGCGTGATGGCGTTCTGCCAGCAGATCGATCAGCGCCGCGTAATGCTGTGCCGGCCATTCCTTCGCGGGCCCAAAGGCCGCTGCCGGCGCCAGCGCGATCAGCAGCCGATCCGGATGTCGACGGTGCACAGCGAGCCATGCGCGCATTGCGGTACGGCGAGACGGATCGACGTCCAGGGCACCATCGGCTGCGTCACCTCGAATCCCGAGTGTCGCTTCGAGCATCTGCAGATAGGAATGGACCTGGTGCGTCTCCAGGCTGGCTGGCGGTTGCGCTGCGCCGCGAGTCAGCAACCACCCACGCGCGTCGGCGCAGAACCCGACACGTTCGGGCACGCGCGCCAGTGCCGCCCACAACGCTGACTCGAAGCTGTTGGGCAAGAGAATGGCGAGATCAAAGCGCCTCCGGCGGATCGCACGGACGATGCGCCACACGTCCGGAACGCGACGAATGCCGGACGAGAGTGTGTACGGGATCACCTCGTCGATCCATCTTGCCCCAGCGAAAAAGCTTCCTAGCTCTCGTCGAACTAGTACAGCCAGATGGCTCTGCGGCCAGGCACGGCGGACAGCCCTCAACGCTGGAACACTCATCACCAGATCCCCGAGCCAGTTCACCGCTTTCACCAGGACCCGCTCCGGTGCCTGCTGGAATTCCACGGTGCCATAGCACCACAGTTCTGCGCCGACGTAAACCTCTAGAAAACGCGGCTGACTGCATCTATGTACAGGCGGTGAGTTCCACGCGAGCATGGTTCCGCCGCGGTCGCTTCTGGGCCCTCGAACACATCGCGCTACCGCTGGTGATGCCGATCTTTCGCGTGCTGGCGTGGACCTGGCGAGTGCGTGGGCCGCAGGCGGCGGTGTTCTGGGACATGATGGCGCCGCCGCGGGTGATGCTCGCCACCTTCCACGGCATGATGCTGCAGTTGCTGCGCTTCGCGCCGCTGCCGGCCGCGCATGGCCGGCGGGTCGTGGTGATGCTCAGTCCAAGCCTCGACGGCAAGCTGCTGGCCGCCGCGCTCGAACACCTCGGTATCGACTACGTCTACGGCACCAGCGGAGACCGCAGCGTCACCGGAGCGCGCGAATTCATTCGGCGGATCAAAGCGGGAGACATCGGGGTGATCGCCGTCGATGGCCCAGTCGGCCCGTGCTGCGTTGCCAAGAAGGGGTTCCTGCAGATCGCGGCGGCCGCCGACGCGCACGTCACGCTTGCAACCACGTCCGCTGGCGCCGGGCTACGCTTCGGCTCGTGGGATCGCGCCCACTTGCCGCTTCCGTTTTCTTGGGTGGAGTTGCGGCTGCAGGTGCTGCCTGCGCCCGCCGAAGGCGGCGAGCAGCAGATGCTGTCTGCGGTGCAAGAGGCGCTGGTGTCTGCGGCGCGCGCCATGCGCAGCCCGGTACTTCCGCCGGCCTGGGCACGACGGAGCAATTGGTAGAAAGATCTGATGCGGAGGCGACGTGATGAGCAGGTTCTTGCGACTGTGGTTCTTGGTGCTCCTGTCCTACGTGACGATCAAGTTCGTGTTCAACCTGGTCGTTATGGGCTGGATCGACCTTCGCTGGACGACGCTCCTCGAGATAGTCTGTCTGCCACTGGGGCAGACAGTGGTGTTCTGGTTTGTCACCCGCCGTGTGCGTCGGGCGCAACGCGGCGCCGAACCGAAAGGCGATGTCGCGCCAACAGGTTGAGGAATCTACGGCAGAGGAATCGACTCGGAGAATGTCCGCCGGCGTCCGAGCGCCCACACCCCAGTCGCCAGAAGCGCCAGCGTCAACAGAACGAGACCGATCTCGCTGGCTGTCGGTGCCGCAGGGAGAACACACGAACCCAGCCCGCCGAGCGGGATCGATCCGAGCGAAGTACTATCGAGACTCAACGTGAGACTCATCCCTTGCAGCGGAATAAACACGTCGCGAGTCACCAACGAGCCATCAGTCATCCGCAACGGGACAGTTACCTTGAGGTCGGTCGGGTTTTGCGTGTCGGGGACGCAAGCGGAACCAGGGCAACTGCTGCAATCTACCTCTTGCAGCCCGAAGAGCATTCTGGGAGCGTTCGGCCCCGTTTGCACCACCACGGCAGGACCCCCTTGGCTACACAGCAGCCCTGATGCTAAAGTGCCGCCGCGCGTTATCTCCACCTCGTGGACGGGCCCGCCGGTACCGGGGATCACGAATCCCTTGCCGTCGGTGATGAGATTGTCTTGCGAAACCTCTAGACCATTACCATACATGCCAGAGGTCTGCTGCAGCTCACCGGACTGGCTCATCGGGTCGAAGGCAAGGACGTTGAAGTAAAAGTCTCCGCCTCCCGCCAGCCCCCGAATCAGCGGTGAGGGAGCCCCGGGCTGGTAGCAGTACACGTGGAGGACAGGCGGCTGTTTGCTGGGGTCCACGTCCGCCCAACAGCATCCATCACCATCATCCGGACAGCCGCTCAGGTTCGTGTCGGCACACACCTGCGACTGCCCGCCCACCATGAGCGTTTGCCCGCCGTTCAGCTGGGCTGATGCTGGAGCCGTTAGAAAGACCGCTACTGCTACACTCTGGACAATAGAAAGCGCGTACATCCGCATCGGCATCGCTCCTTGTGAGAATCTCGTTCCGGTGGCTGCCAGTAGCAACACTCCTCACTCCATTAGCACGACCTTTCGTATATCGGGGTAGTCGCTCCATTGTCAAGGCAAACTCCGCGTGCGAGGCTGTCGCGCGGATGAAGATTCTTTGGGTGTGCGGCGCCCAGATTCTGGGCGGAGCGGAACGCGCCATGCTGCAGATTGCCGAACTGTTGCGGGAGCGCGGGCATGCGGTTCAGGCGCTGTGCCCATGGGGCAGCACCGTGCCTCCTGCACTGGCAGCCTCGAGCCTGCCGGTACGTCGCGCACCGCTTGGCGGAGCGCTCAACCTCCGCGCCCTCTGCGCGATCGCTCGGACATTTGCGCACGTCGCTCCCGACATCGCCCTGGTGACGACCTCGGATGAGTGGGTCTGGTCTAGCCTGGCACCTCGGCGGAGCCAGACGCGGCTGGTCTTCGTCCGGCACATGGCCCTACCATTGCCCGCGCCGGTTCGCTGGCTGGCTACGCATCGAGCCGATGCCATCGTCGCGGTGAGCCGCGCTGCGCGTGACGCTCTGGTAGGCACCAGATTCCCCGGCGGTTTGGTCCGTGTGATCTACAATCCCGTCCGATTTCCGCCACGGGCGGACGTGCCAACCACGGCCGAGCGGGCGCGCGCTCGCGCCACGCTCGGATTGGAGGTGACCGGGCGATGGGTCGGGTTTGTCGGGGGAACAAGCGCTCGCAAAGGCGTCAGGGATGTGTTTGCAGCGGTCGCTCAAGCGAACGACAAAATCGGAAGCACGAACCTCCTCGTCTGCGGCCACCGGGCACGCGACGGATGCTCGATCTCTGGCTTGAGTAGAGAGTATGGTCTTGAAGGCAAGGTGCGTGATCTGGGGGAAATCGATGACGTCACCACTGTCCTAACAGCTGCAGACGCCGTAGTAGTGGCGACGCACCGTGAATTGGCAGAAGCGCTTTCGCTTGCCGCGATCGAATCCATGGCGTGCGGCACTCCGGTGATCGCGTACGCGACCGGCGGGATCCCGGAGGCGATCGGTGCAGACGGTGAGGCCGGCCGCCTTGCACGCGCCGACGATGTGCGAGACCTCGGACGCGCGCTGGTAGAAGTGCTCGTCGACTTGAGCATGGCGCGCCAGCTTGCGGCCAATGGACTCACCCGCGTGCGCCAGCTCTTCGATCCGCAGCGGGCGGTGGAAGCGTACGAGCGCCTCTTTGTGACGCTTTGCTCGAAGGAGAACGGGCCCGTCGGACGGGTCGCCCGCGAATAGAGCTCACTGGCGCTGCAAATGCCTGTTGCGGATGTCCTTAGAGGCTCTGATTAAATCGGAACTCGCCCTTCGACAGGCTCAGGGCGAGCGGAAGAATTACGATAAAACCCGACGGAGTTACCGCTCATGCTGAGCTTGTCGAAGCATGAGCCTTCACAGCTCTCCGATTTCTTCACAAACTCTTACACAACACCCGCCCTCATCGGTGCCCCAAGCGGCACGATCTGCTCCGCAAACAGCCGCTCGAACGCCGGGCAGCCGCTCAGGAGTCTGGAGACGCTGCCGTCGCCCACCACGCGGCCGCCCTCGAGCACGATCACGCGTTCGAAGCGACGGATAGTCGCCAGCCGGTGCGCCATCACCAACACCGTTCGTCGTCGCAGCCAGTCCTGCAGCTGCACGAAAATCTGACGTTCGCTGTCACTGTCGAGCGCGCTGGTCGCTTCGTCGAGCACCAAGACGGCCGGGTCGCGCACGACGGCTCGCGCCAAGGCGATGCGCTGCTTCTGGCCGCCGGACAGGTCCCGCCCAGCCTCGCGCAGCACCGCATGCAATCCGCCCGGCAGGGAGCTAACCAGCGGCTCGAGGCCGGCGAAAGATACCGCCGCGGTGATCGCCGCGGTGGAGGCGTGCCAGGAGCCGTAGCGAATGTTGTCGATCAACGCCCCGCTGAAGATGAATGGGTCTTGCTCGACGACAACCACCGCGCGCCGCAGATCGGCAAGCCGCAAGGTGCGCAGAGCGACGCCATCCAGCAGAATGCGCCCCTGGTCCGGATCGCAAAATCGCATCAGGAGATTCGCAATCGTACTCTTCCCGCCACCGCTGGCGGCGACGACGCCCACTGTTTCCATCGGCGCGATGGACAGCGTAACGCCCGCCAGCACCGGCTCATCCGCTCGATAACGGAACCGGACGTCCTCGAACCGGAGGGCGCCGCGGACCGGAAGCGACATGGCCGTCCGCCCCTGCGCCTCGACGCGAGGAAAGTCGATGACCTCGTACACGCGGGCCGCCGCCGCGAGCGCCCCCTGCAGCATGCCGTGGACCTCGCTGAGGCGGCGCAGCGGCTCGATCGTCTGCGCGGCGTAGAGACAGAACGCCAACAGCTCCCCCGACGTGAGATGTTTTTGGATTACCTGTTGGCTGCCGTACCAAATGATGCCGAACAGTGCCGTTCCCCCAACGACGGACACGGCGGCGACCAGCACGGCCGCCCACTGTTCGCCGCGCATGACCTGGGCACGATAGGCCGCGTTCTGCGCGCTGAATCGATCCCTCTCAAAGCCCTCGGCTTGGTAGCCCTTGACGGTGGTCACTCCCCGCAGCTGTTCATTCAAGATCGCCGTGAGCCGCCCGATCTCTCGCTGCGCAGCGACCCCTCTCCGGCGAATGATGCCGCCCAACTCGTTCAGCAGCACGGCAACGAGCGGCGCCACCACGCAGGTGGCCAGCGCCAATCGCCAATGCAAGTAGAACATCAAGGCGAGGCCACCGACGACGATGAGGGTTTCGCCGACCAGCCGCTTCAGCACGTCGCGCACGAATCCCGCCAGCACACCGGCGTCGTTGAAGATCCGCGACACGAGTTCCCCGCTGCGGAACTCCCGCAGCGCCGCCACCTCGGTCACCAGCAACTGACGTTGGGCGCGATCGCGCAGCCGCTGGACCAGGCTCTGGTTGACGCTACTCAGCAGATACCGGGAGGTGAACAAGGCTGCGATCAGCAGCGCCGCGGTCACGGCACCTTGCCGCCATAGGTTTGCGACGGTTGCACTGTCGCCGCGTGTCAGCGGCTCGACCCCCAACCGCACCAGCCAGGTCAGATAAAATTGCGCTCCCGCCAATGCCGCCAAGCTGAGAAGGATGACCGCGATGCGAACGGGATACGCCCGGCACTCACCCACCAGGCGCAGAAAGATTCGCGTCGGCGTCATACCGCCTGATCACCCAACCACGGCCGTTTTGCAACTCGCGCCGGCGGCGTCGGTGCGAAACGCGGCTGGGCCGCGTGCCGTCGCCACCTCACCTCGAACTCCACCGACGGGTGAGTCAGGCCGAACCGCGGAACGACGCGCGCGCCTTCAGCCAGCGCTCCGCGATACGCCGCTTCAGCGGCTTCGCCACGGCCCAGGGCGCACCTTTCCACAACTGGTGCATCCACATGCCCCACTGTTCCGGATGATGGAGCATCAGCGGCTCGAGCGCCGCGGTGTAGGCGCGCGTGTTTGCGCGCACCCACTCGTCGGGATCGGCGCACTCGATCACCGGCAGCGCTTCCTCGAAACGCATGACGTGCCGGCCGTCCGTATCGCGCCAGCAACTCGCCGGCACGACCGGCGCCCCGCTCGCGCGCGCGATGATCGCCAGGCTGCGGAAGACCCAGGCCCGCTCGCCAAAGAACTCCACCTCGACACCGTCGCGCGCGCCGGCATGCTGATCGAGCACGAACACCACCACTTCCCCGGCAGCGAGCCGCGCCAGGAGCGCGTCGAGTGAGCCTTTCTTCTCGAGAATGCCGATCCCCGCGCGGCGCAAGCGATTGGCGAGCAGATTGTAAAACCACTGCGGCCACAGATAGCGCCGCACGATATGGAACTTGTCGCGGTAGTGCGGATGACTCTCGGCAGCAGCGGCCGTGGTCACCTCCCAGTTGCCGAAGTGCGCGGTGAGCACGAGGACGCCGCGGCCGCGCTCGGCGGCGCGCAGGATCGCTGCTTCGTTTTCCACGCGCACCAACGCCGCCCGCTGCACCGCAGACAGCCGCGGGTACTGGAAGTACTCGAACACCACGCGCACGTAGTGCGCGTAATGCGCTTGCGCCAGGCGGACGATCTCCCGCTCGGGGATCCTCCCTCGGAAGACGCGCCGCAGATTTTCGAGCACCACGCCACGCCGGAAGGGCAGCAGGTAATACATGATCTTGCCCACGAGCGGAACGTGAACGCGCGCCGGCTCGGCAATCGCCACCGCCGAGGCGGCTGTTCCGTCATGTGTCAGCGAGAGCGCGATGCCTTCCAGCCGATAGTGATCCAGAAGCCGGCGAACCTTGGCGTCACAGACGAGCTGCGGCGCGCCATAGCCGTCGCGCCGCACGGTGAAATCTCCCGGACCGATGGCGTTGATTGCCGCTTCGCGTGGGAACAGTTTGAGGCAGGCCTGCTTGGCTGCCAGCCGCGCCGCGAGCCGCGCCGCGCGCCCGGCTCCGTTGCCGGCGTCCTCCAGTTCCTCCGGCGTGAACATGGGCAGCACTTCCGCGCGCGCCAGCAGCGCATCGATGTGTGCCGTCTCCACAGAAGCGATGGCCGTACGCTCAGCGGTCATCTTTCCACCGGCGATGCATCCAGAACCACTGTTCCGGATGCCGCAGCACCAGCCGCTCCAAGGCGGCGTTGTAGACGCGTGTGTTCAGTCGGATCGCCTCGTTCTGATCCTCACACTCGATGATCGGCAATGCCTCTTCAAACCGGAGGACGTGCTGTCCCCCCGGCTCGCGCCAGCTCGCAACGGGCACCACGGGGACGCCGGTGGCGAGCGAGATGATCGCCAGGCTGCGAAAGGTCCACGCCGGACGCCCGAAGAAATCGACGCGGACCCCGTCGCGACCGCCCGCGTGCTGGTCCATCACTAACACGACCGCATCGTTCGACGCGGCGAGTCGTTCGAGAATGGTCTGGAGCGCGCCTTTCTTCGGCAGAACGCCAAACCCCGCACGGCGAAACCGCCGCGTCACCAGGCGATCGAGCCACGCGGGGTGCAGTGGCCGCCGCAGGATGTGGAACCGGCCACGATACTGGGGAAAGTTCCCGATTCCAGCGATCGTTGCCACCTCGAAGTTGCCGAAGTGGCCAGCGAGGACCAGCACTCCCTTCCCTTGTTCAGAGACACGGAGGATCGCTTCTTGGTTCTCAACTCGGACCAGCGCCGCGCGTTGCGCCGCCGACAGCCAGGGGAAGCTGAGGAACTCGACCAGAAACCGCCAGACGTGCGCATAGAATGCCTGCGCCAGTCGCACGATCTGTTCGTTGGAAAGCGTTTCGCCAAAGGCGGTGCGCAAATTCGATAACACCACGCGCCGGCGGATCGGCAGCAGATGGTACAGTAACTTGCCGGAGAGGGGCACATCGATCTCATTGCTTTGCGTGGAGGCAACGGCAGATGCACTCCCTTCAGCATGGCTCAGCGACACGGTAATCGGTTGCAGCTGATGCCGATCCAGAAGCGTCTGACCTTTCGGAGTGCACGCGATCCAATGCCCGTGGGCAGCATCGCGCATCAACAGGAAGTCACGCGGCCCGATATCACCCAGCGCCGTTTCACGCGGGAAGAGTTTCAGGCAGGCTTCCTTTGCCGCAAAACGCGCCGCCAGGTCCGCCGCGCGGGGCATTCCATCGCTGGGCTCCTGCAGCTCTTCGAGGGAGAAGATTCCCAGCAGATGCTCTGCCGACGTTTCCGCCAGCAGGCGCTCCATGCGCGCAATCTCCACCCGATCGATGCCGCAGCGAACCGTCATCAGCCCCGTCCATCGGTGGAAGCCCGCAACAGCAGGGCCGCATTCATCCCGGCAAAACCGCGACTCAGCACCAGGGCCACGTCGCTGCGCGGCGATTGCGGTGCCGTTGATACCGGCAAGGGCGCGCACGCCGGGTCGAGTTCGCGCAAGGTGCCGATCCCGGGGACTACGCCGTGACGCAACGAGAGCAGTGCAAGGACGGCATCCATGCTGCCCGAAGCGGCAGTGAGATGGCCAAACACCCACTTGAATGCGGTCACGGGTGGCGCCCCGCTTCCGAAGATGCGCCGGATGGCGGCGGCCTCCGAGGCATCGGAAGCTCGCGTGCCATTCCCATGGGCCACTACCATGCCGACCTCTGCCGCGCGGATGCCGGCGTCATCGAGCGCCAGCGCCATCGCGCGCGCCAGCCCGTTGCCGTCAGCGCGGACCGACAGCAACCCTTCGCCTTCCGACACGCAGCCGCTCCCGAGAAACTCTCCCAGCACGCTGGCGTCGCGGCTGCACGCCGCCGCTTCGTCCTCGAGCACGAGCGCGGCCGCGCCTTCACCGTGCAGGCTGCCATTGCGCGTCACATCGAATGGGCGAACTGCATCGACACCCAGCAGTCCCAACGCCTGAAAGTAGAGGCCCGCCTGCGGCTCGAGGCCGGCGTGGTGTCCAACGGCGACGGCCCGGTCCACCTCGCCGGCGCGCACGGCCGCGGCCGCCTCGGCGATCGCCAGCGTGCCACTGGTCGCGTGATTCGTGATGCAGGCATTGGCGCCCTTGAAGCCGTAGCGGATGCCGACGTGGCAAAGGACGTTGTTCGGAAGCGTCCGCAGCAACCACATGGGATTCACCGTCGAGGTCAACTCCGTTCCAAAGGTCCGCAGATCGCCCGCGGCGGTGGTGAGGAGCGGGAAGAAATCGTAGCTGATCTCATACGTCCCACCTCCCGAGCCGACGTACACGCCCGTGCGATCGTTGAATGCTGCGGCGGCCACGGCATCGAGGCACTCGCGATACGCAACCATGTTGGAGGCGTCAATCGCGCGCGCCGCCGCATACAGGCCGAGGAGGTCGGAACGCTGCGTCAGCTTGTGCACCTTGCGGTCTTCGACCAGCGTGCGCGCATCGACGTCCACGATCTCCGACGCCAGCGGCGGAAAATTGGAGGTGTCCCAGCGCGCAATCGGCGCGAACGCGGTCCGCCCCTCCCGCACCGCTTGCCAGATTTCCTCCGGCTCCTTGCCCGCGCCACAAATGGCGCCCGCTCCGGTGACCAGCACTTTGGAACTGTGATTCATCACCGCTCGCCGGCGTTGCGCAACACGAGACAGCTGTTGGAGCCACCGAAGTCGAACGAGTTCGACATGGCGGCGCGAATTCGCTGCGGTCCATGCCGCTCGCAGACAAAATTCAAATCACACTCCGGGTCGCGCTCGACGAGATTCGCGTTCACCGGCACAGTGCCGTGGTGGATCCCCAGCGCGCAGACCGCCGCTTCCACCGCGCCAGCCCCGGCGATGAGATGGCCCATCAAACTCTTGGTCGAACTCACCGGAACTCTCGCCGCCTCAGCTCCGAAGACGGCGTGAATTGCCGCGCACTCACTGCGGTCGTTCATCGGCGTGGAGGTGCCGTGTGCGTTGAGGTAGTCGATCTCGCCAGGTGATACGCGTGCATCTGCCAGCGCCTGACGCATGGCCTGAATCGGGCCGTCGCCAGAGGGGTGGGAGTCGGTGATCCGGTAGCTGCTCAGCGAATTCCCATCGCCGGCAAGCTCCGCATAGATGTGCGCGCCACGGGCGCAAGCGGCGTTCCATTCTTCGAGCACGAAAAATCCCGCTCCTTCACCGAGCACGAAACCATTGCGCGTCAGATCGAATGGCCGGCTTGCCCGTTCAGGCGTATCGTTATCCGGTGACAGCGCACCGAGAAGACAAAAGCCCGCGAGTCCGATCGGATCGATCATGGAATCGAAGCCACCGGCGAGAACGTAATCCGCCGTGGCGCGGCGGATGAGCTTCAGCGCCGTCCCCAGTGCTTGCCCGCCGGATGAGCATGCGGTGTGAACGCTGCTGGCGTAGCCGCGGATACCGAACCGGCGCAGCAGCAGCCACAGCCCGGCATTGGGTTGGCTGCGACAGAACACGAGCGGATCGGCGGCCGCGCTGCCGGCCGCGAGCAGTTGCTTCACGTTGAGTTCCCCGTCAGCGGCGAATCCCCGGTGCAGGTCGGCGAGCGCCTCGTAGCTGAAACCGAGCATGCCGCTGCCGACCACGCAGCCCCAGCGCGATGCCGTGCGCTCGTCGGGCGCGATGCCCGCATCACGCATGGCCTCGTCGGCGGCGGCCAGCGCAAAGGATTGGTACCGGTTCGCGAACTTCAACAACTTGCGGTCACCAATCACCGCTACCGCGTCGAATCCTTTCACCTCGGCGGCGATGCGCACGCTGAACCCGGACGCATCGAAACCGGCAATCGGCGCCACACCACTGCGCTCCGCACACAACGCCTCCCAAGTCGTGGCGGTGTCGTTGCCAAGCGGCGTGACCAGCCCCACGCCGGTGATTGCCGCTCTTCGCCGTGTCAGCGTCACAGCCGCTCCCACTGGCCGATTTCTACCCGCGCCGTCGACACGCGTTTCCCGTCCGCCATCGCCGCGAGTGCGATCTCCACTGTCGTGCCTTTTGCAGATAAGAGTTCGGTTGCGATCTCCACCCGCTGGCCTGGCCGGACAAACGTGCGGACCTTGACGTCGCGCACGCATGTGGGCCGCAACCAGGGGCGCAGGCTCGGATCGACGACCTCGGCGGCAAGCGCCGCGGCCAGACGGATTTGCGCCTCGAGCAGCAGCGTCGCCGGAAACACCGGCTGCCGGGGAAAGTGGTCGCTGAACAACGGAGCCGACGCCGGTATCGCAATCGCTCCGCGCAGCCGTTTCTGGAACTCACGATCAGTGATGTCCGGATCCACCCCGACCGGATCAACGGCGATCCGGCGCGACGCGCCAGGCCCGCACAATGTCTCAAAACGTGCGCGCATCGCGCCTGGATCATCGAAGTCCGCCATCGGCAGCATGGGCCCGACACAGTCGCTGAGCTCCATCACTGTAAAGCCATCGACGCGGGCCCAGCCACGGTAGGCGATGGCCGCGGTCGTACAATCTTCCATCTCGATTTCGAGGTCGACCGTTTTTCCGGGCGCCACATCCGTGCGGATGCGTGTTTCCCTGGCAAGCGCTGCAACCGGCCGGCTGCGGAACTGAGCATGTGACATCGCGACCCAGGCAGCGAGCTGACCTACGGCTTCCGCCACCAAGCACGGGGAGAGCGCATTCAGCCGTTGCGGGACGGTGAACTGGCCGCGCGCGTGCCGGCGCGGCTCGATCTCCGTGATGCGATCGACAAACGAGAATGCGCCGCCGCAGTCGGCCATCAGCACGCACCGCTAGGCCTGCGCGGCGCGATGGCGCAGCACCAGCTTGCAGAAGGTTTCCACTGTGAAGAGCCGCGGCACATCCGCGACTTTGATGGGCGAACGGAAGCGCTCCGCTGGCACCTCGTCGAGATACGCTTGCAGGCGCTTCTGTGCCGCCGGGGTGAGAGTGCCCTTGTGCTCGAATTCCGCCTCGGAGAGATCGCCGCGCGCGTGCTCGATGAGCCTGCCCTGCGGCAGCTTGACCTTGAAGGCGCGCTCGAGTCGGAAGAGGATGTCGAGAAAGTCGATCGATTCGGCTTCGAGGTCATCCATGAGATAGCTCTCGAGCGTGACTTCTTCCGCGTCGCGGTCGAGCGCGTCGGCGATGATCTGCGCCACTTTCGGATATATCGCGCCGATCTCCTCTTTGCGTATACGCGGTATCTCGTCCATACGGCCTCACTCCATTTTGAACCCGCCGTCGACACTGACGATCTGGCCGGTGACGTAATCAGCGTAGCGAGACGCGAGGAAGACGACGGCCGGCGCCACCTCTGCCGGCGTTCCGAATCGACGCAACAGGATGCGGGATTTGACTTCATCGCCGGCGCGCTCGCGGATCTCGCGCGACATATCGGTCTCGATCACTCCCGGCGCTACCGCGTTCACCGTGATCCGGCGAGGAGCCAGCTCCACCGCGAGCGCGCGGGTGAGGGCGTTGACCGCACCCTTACTGGCCGCGTAGTTCGTCTGCCCGCGGCCACCCTTCTCGCCCGACACTGAGCTGACGTTGATGATCTTTCCTGCCCGTTGCGACACCATGTGCGGGATGACCGCGCGCGCCACATTGAAGATGCCGCCGACATTGGTCTCGAGCACCGCACGCACGTCGTCTTCGTCCAGCATCGCGAGGATATTGTCACGCACGACGCCGCTGTTGTTCACCAGCACGTCGATGCGCCCGCAGCGTTCGGCGACCCGCTCGACCGCCGCGGCGCAGGCCTCAGCGTCGCGCACGTCGACCCGCTCCGCGGTGACATACTGCCCCTCGCGAGCGGCGGCTGCCACCACGTCGGCGGCAGCAGCCGTGTCCTGGCGAAAGAAGAAGGTCACGTTCGCTCCCTCGGCCGCGAATAGCTCGACGATCGCCCGTCCGATGCCGCGGCTTCCGCCGGTGACGATGACCACTTGGCCCTGCAGTCCCGACTCGTGGAATACGCGTGCCGTCATCGGCTCAACCGGTCAACCGGAAATCGAGAACCCGCCGTCTACCACCAACGTATGCCCGTTGATCATGTCGGCCTCAGGGAGGGTGAGGAGATAGACCGCGTCCGCGACCGCCTCCGGCGTCAGGACCGGGCCGGCCGGCGTCCGCTCTGCGAACGTGGACAACAGCGCCTCGCGGTTGGGAAAATAGCGCAGCGAATCGGTGTCCACCGTTCCGGCCACCACCGCATTGACGCGGATCCCTTGCGGCCCGAGTTCTTGCGCCAAAGTCCGCACGAGGGCTTCCAGCGCGGCCTTCGAGGCGCCGACGAATCCGTAGCGCGGGATGGCAAAGTGCGCCCCCAGGCTGGAGATGGCGATGATTCTGCCGCCCGCGCGCATGAGCGGCACGGCGTGCTGGGCCAGCAGCGCCAGCGCGAGGGCGTTGGTCTCCATGCACCAGCGCCAGTGCTTCAGCGTCAATTCGAGCGCGGGCCGCAGCACACCACTGGCGGCATTGTTGACCACGATGTCGAGCCGGTCGAAGTGCGTACGAAAATCGGCAAAGGTTTCCTCCACGCTCTCGGGGCTGGCAACATTTCCTTGGATCACATGGGCGCGCCGCCCCATCACGCGCACCTCGTCGCACAGCGATTCGGCCTCGGCGTGGCTGTTGTAATAGATGCCGGCCAGGTCGCAACCCGCCGAGGCCAGCTTGCGTGCGATCGCGCGGCCGATGCCGCGCGAGGCTCCGGTAACCAACGCGACCTTCCCCGCGAGTGAGTCCGACATTGCGGCTCCACTAGCGAGGCAGGGCCTCGGACCGTAGACCCACCGGGCCGCTCCCCGTTGGGTCGCTTCGGGGTGCCTTCGCGTGAACTTGACTGGCGTGCAACATATTCCCAATTGCAAGCGTCCAAAGCAGGCGGGAGCTCAGCGACATGTGGTCCCTCGGATTTCGGCGGCGAATATATTTCGTGATAGGAAATGGCGCAACCACGAGGCGGTTCGATACCAGGACACGGCAAAGTCGCTGACGGAGCCTCGACACGCCGCCGATCCCTCGATACGCGGTCGAAAAGAGCGACCGCTACTCGGGATGATCGGTGAGCGGCTAGTCGGCTCGAACGGTTTTCGGCGTCGTCAGAACCGTTCGCGCCGAGTAACGGCCCCTCTCTGCCCACCACCACGCGGTGCTATACCACATCCGATCGTGTTTTCTTGAATGGGGAGCGTTGGAACGCCTGAATCTTAGGCACACACTCGTTGCGACGGGTCTGACCAGGCCGTTCACCCTGCCTCCGCCGTCGCGAGGACTCGGACAGCGTAGATCTTAGGCACGCACTCGTCGCAAGCGCCCCGACCAAGCCTTTCCGCTCACGTTTTTTGAATGTGAAGCCTCGGAACGCCCCGATTTTAGGCACCCATTTGTTGTGGCGGGCCTGATCACGCTGTTCACCCCCTCCTCCGCCATTGCGACGGCTTGGACAGCGTAGATTTTAGGCACACACGCGCAGTGACGGGCCTGACCAGGCTGTTCAGCCCCGCCTCTGCCGTCGCGGAGGGTTGGACAAGCCATTCTCCGAGCGAAAATCCATGGCGGGGCATTGTCAGCCTGCGATCCAGGGGGCTTTGCCCGCGTATTCTGGAGCCGGCGTGCCCTCACGCCGTGCTTTGATGGCCGCAGCCTCTGAGTTGTGGGCAAAGCCGGTCCAAGGAAAAAACGGCCAACTTACTGCAACGAACGGCCGTTGCTCACGCACGCCGCGTGGGGGTGTCCAGTGCCGGTATTGGCAGATTCGCGCTGCGCGAATTTGCTCCAGGAATGGCGCGATCTTACACGCTGCTGATTTTCGCAGTGCGAGGCGGGGGACTTGAACCCGAAGCGCCGCTTGAAATGATCGAGGAATTTCGCGGCCAATGTTGCGTCGTGTGGCATGTTATGGCGCCGTTTGGCCCCCCGGGGGCCAATCACGAACCCGGCCGTCCACTGAAGTCGTTGTCCACGGCTGTGCACGCGTCAGGATGGGATGTCCGCACACCGACATGGTACCATCGTCCCACTGCGAGAAGGTGGGAAACGATGAGAATCGATATCGAAAAGACGATCGCCCGGGTGGGTTTCCCTGCTGAGATTTGGGCGTGGCTCGACCTCATCGGCGATGTGATCGTCGCGACTCAAGAGGAAGCGATTGAGCGGGAGCGCACTTTCGTGGCGAGAACGCCGTATCAGCACTTGCTCCGGCGGTTCATCAATCGGGAGATCAGCAGCCTGAGCGCTATCTATGCGCTCTTGCGAATGGAGCTGGTGTATCAAGCTGCGGCGCATATCCGGCTCTTCTGCGAGAACGTGATCACCCTCCGGTATATCCTTCTCGATCCGGGCGAGCGGTCAAAGGCCTTCTTGGATTACTTTGCTGTCGACGCCTATAAGATCGGGAAAGCGTACCTGGACTGGGAATCACAGACTGCGAAGCCCCAACATGTCGAAGCAATGAGCCTCCAGCAAGCCGAGTTGGAGAAGCGTTTTAGGGAGGTACGTGAGCGGTACACGTACGTGGACCGTAAGGGGAAAACGCGTGAATTCACGAATTGGTGTAACCTCACGTTGAAAGGTGCCGGTTCCGGAAATTCTGACCGGAAGAATTCCGGAAATTCTGTCCGGTCTTCGAAAGGAGACCGGAGATGAGAGCAGAGAAGGAGGAGGCGTTTGAAAACGTCGGTGCACGGCCGGGA
>Ga0187884_10000509_pt1 | contig 38638 bp, 34 predicted proteins | sample June2016WEW_20_4_FD_132983 | JGI IMG/M metagenome (GOLD analysis project Ga0187884, IMG submission 132983) | Peatland microbial communities from SPRUCE experiment site at the Marcell Experimental Forest, Minnesota, USA - June2016WEW_20_40 | ecosystem: Environmental > Terrestrial > Soil >...
CCCGGCCGTGCACCGACGTTTTCAAACGCCTCCTCCTTCTCTGCTCTCATCTCCGGTCTCCTTTCGAAGACCGGACAGAATTTCCGGAATTCTTCCGGTCAGAATTTCCGGAACCGGCACGCGCCGAACAGCACGCCAGGTAAGACCGGCCGCGCAACCCCGTCATCGCACGTATGCCAGGCGCCGATGATTCGCATAGATCCGGGGTCCCTGAACACAAGGTACGTACTGGACGAACGCACCGGCGTCCCCGGGGTGGTTCTTGTCGACCCAGGCTCTGCCTAACCCGGCAAAGCCGGAACCAAACAGGTAGTCCTCAGACGACGGCGCCGCGGGAGGGGGAAGCCTCTGCAACATTACAGTACCGCGGATAAGACATTCGTTCGCTTCGGTACCGGCAGGTCTGCTGGGCGCTGCCGAAAGTACCGTGCCTCAGCCTCTGCGGGCGAAAGGAACTCCACTTTGGAAAAACCGGCGCCACGCAGCTTTGCTTCGAGCACATCAGGCTCGAAGTAACTCACCCAAGGCTCGCCGAGGCTTGCGGCGCGCTCGCCAAATGGCGAAGGGGAGTCGCCTGGCGGCGCGAATGTAAGCACGATCTCGCTGCCCGCCGGAAACGCCACGACTGACCGGAGCACAGCATCAATGGCGTCTTCCTTGAGGTACATTGTCACACCCAGCCAGGAGAAGAAGGTCGGCTCGTCCAACGAGACGTGATACCTCAGGAGGCCATCGCATAACGATTCGTGTTCAAAGTCGATGCTGGCGAAGTCGGCGTTCGCCGGCATTGTGAGGCCCGCCGCGGCGAGCCAGGAGCGCTTCATGCGTTGGGTCTTTCCATGGTCGACTTCGAGAATCTTCAATGCCTGCGCCCAGGCCGGCTGCCTGAGTGCGAAGGTATCGAAGCCCGCTCCGAGGACGACATACTGCGTCACTCCGCGAAGAACTGCAGCGGCGAGCCGGTCCTCGGCGAACCGCGAACGCAGTACGACATGCGCGCGCAATGCACGCCTTTCAGGAGTTTGATAGCTATCAGCCGTGTTGGTGATCCGCTGCAAGGCAGCCGATCCAAGCAGCCGCACGACGAGCGGATCCTCAAGGATCCGCGGCTGTGCATCAAACAACTGATGCATGGCCCGCATGTATGCGGCTGCTAGCGCCGTGCGACTCGCATTTCGATCGGGCATTGTGTGAAGGTCCTTGCTGCTGGAGGCACCGAGCGCCAGAGGGAAGCCTCAGAGGCTGGCGCGTTTGATCGCATAGACGAGCCGCTCGCTCCGCGGGACACTCAGTACACGGTGGGGATCGTCCGGCGCACCTCGGTGAACCGGTTGAGGGCCTCGGCATACGTCATCATGGCGGCGAGATCTCCCTCGAAGCGCAACAGTCCGTTCATTACCGCTGACTCCACGCTCATCTTGGCCGTGTTGATCTTCGTGAAGGTGTCGTAGCTGGCGATGGTGGTGAACAGCGGCCGGGCTGCGCCCCGCGTCCGTGCGGCGGGTCCGCTCCCGTTGGTCGCTGCGAACGTCGAGGACTGCCCGTCATGCACCGGGAGGCCGATTTGATCACAAGCTCTGAGATCAGGGCTCTCGTGCATCTCGCCCACAATCGTCTTGATGAGTCTGCCCGCCTCGAAGCGCCAGTACAGGAAGCGGGTCTTGCCGTCAGGGCAGTTCTCGATGACGTTGGTGAGCTCTATTGCCATCTCACTCGCGAGCTTGCGGAACACGGCATCGCTGTTGATGGCGTCCTGGCAGAGTTCCTGCCACTGCCGTGAGAGATAGGGCACCGCCGGCTTCTCCTCGCGGCTCCTTTCCTGCCGATCCTTCTTGATTTGCGCGTGCAGTATTGCAGTCTGCTCCCAGTCGATACGCATTGCCTTCGCATCAATGATCACGCCGTAGTATTTCCTGGCCGCATCGATGGATACGTACTCATCAATGACATCGTCAAGAACTGCAGCAGGGTCACGCTCGAGCGGGTCACCCCAGCCGGCCCCACCGCCTAGCTCGGCCATGTATACGTCGCCTGCGGATACCGGGACCTCGAACGCCGTGGTTTCCACCTCCATCTCATTGGGCTGCCCGGCCCGGAGCACCAGCCGGTTGCGCGAGCCGTCCATGCCGCCGTTGCACCCGGGCATGGGGTATCTGGTACCGATGACATAGGTGTGCGCGAACATCGGCGAACAGGCCCGGATGAACATGCGTGTCCCCAGACCGCCGCGCCACTTACCCGCGCCCCCCGAGTCGGTGACGAACTCGCGGCCCAGGGTCTGGACCGGATATACCATATCGTGCAGCTCGCCGGTCGACTGCGTCATGGCGCCGAAGAAAGGAGGGAGGGCTCCCCAGCCATCGAGACCATAGGCGGCGTTGCACCACCCGGCCGCCATGGTCACGTTCTGGTCGACGTAGAACTCGTGGGTAGCGGGGTTGATCCCGTAGGTGACCACCGGCATGCCCAGCTTGATGTTCTGGATGTAGGCCTTCTCCGGGATGGCCTTTGCCAGCGCCACGGCCACCGCCTGACCGATCTCCCCGCCGATGTGCAGGGTGCAGGCCGTGCACGGGGCGGGCGGGTTCGGATTCACCACGCTGCCCCGCGGCAAGATGATCTCCACCGGACCGAACAGGCCTTCGTTGCGCGGGATGGAATCGTCGATCATGCTGGAGAGTGTCAGAAAGATGTAGGAGTAGGAGTTCGGGATGGAGCTGTTAATGAAGCCGGGCGTCTGCGGATCACTTCCGGTGAAATCGAGCTTCAGGGTTTCGCCGGATACTGTGACTGTCACGCGTACTGTGATGTCCTGCACGCCCTGACAGTCGTGCTCCAGGCAGGCCTCCCCTGTGTAGACACCGTCCGGCCATTCCCGGACCTCGGCCCGGAACCGTTTCTCGCTGTAGGTGATCATGTAATTCATGCAGTCCTGGACAGTCTTGACGCCATATTTCTTCAGGACCTCGAGGAGTCGCCGCTCGCCCACGCGGATCGATCCCATCATGGCGTTGAGATCGCCGAGAAAAGTGGGCTCACGGTTGTTGATCTGCAGCATCTTGATGATGTCGTACCTCGGCTTGCCCTTGTCGTAAATCTTGATGGGGGGAAGCCGCAGCCCCTCCTGCCAGATGTCGGTGGCGCCCGGGTTGTATCCTCCCGGGATGGTGCCTCCGGTGTCACCCTGGTGCGCCCGGGTGACCGGGAAGAGGACAAGCTCATCCCCGGAGAAGATGGGCGTCATGATGGTCCAGTCCGGTATATGGGAGCCGCCATGGTAGGGATCGTTGAGCACGATCATATCGCCGGGGTGGAGATCGTCGCCGAAGTCCTTCAGCACCTCCATCACGGAAAACTTGCACGCCCCCATGTGGATGGGCAGGGCATCGGACAGGGCGATCATCCGCCCCCGGCCGTCGAAGATGGAGGTGGAAAAGTCGTGCGACTCGCTGAAGGTGGGGGTGGTGGCTGTGCGGATCATGGTGTCGCACATCTCGTTGGCGATGGTGGCCAGACCGCAACGGATGATCTCCGCGGTGATGGTGTCGATCTCTTTCATAGGTCATCCAATGGCTATCTCGTAATTATCCATCTCGCTCAGGCCTGCCTGCATTCCGGGATACACCACGATGGTGGTGCCGGGCTCCTCGATGACGCAGGGGCCCGCCATGATGTTCCCACAGCGCAAGCGCGCGCCCTCGTAGATGGGTGTGTCGGTGGGGCCGGAGATGTCAGGGAAATATACGGGCCTCCGTGCCTTGACAGCATGACCGGAGTCGGTGCCGTGAACGTCCAGGGGAGTCAGCGGCGGTTTGTTAGTGTGGATCACGGTCTCCAGCCTGAGGTTCATGAAATGCGTCTTCTCCGCGCGATTGGCAAAGGTGTGGAGCTGCTCGTGGGCGGCATGGAAGGCCTCGACAGCCTGGCGGATATCCTCGTCTGAGACTCTCGAGTTGCCGCACGGAAGCGGCACGGTGATCTCATGGGTCTCGCCCGTGTAGTGCATGTCCATGGCATAGTGGTAGGCCACCTCGCCGGTGAGCGCCTTGCTGGTGCGGTGGGATGCGGGAAGATCGGCATCCACCTCGCTTCGCATGGAGGCAAAGTGATCGTTGATGACATCGATGTCGTAAGCGTCCGAAGTCACGATATAGGTCCTGCTCTTGCTGAGGACGATGTTGGAGCTGAGCATGCCGCGGGCGGAGAAGGCCGTGGCGATCCGGGGTACGATCACCTTGCGGATCCCGAGCTCGCGCGCCTGCAGCCCAGCATGTACCGCGCCGTTCCCGCCGAAGGCCACGAGCGTGAAGTCCCGCGGGTCGTGCCCGCGCTGCACCGACACGAAGCGGATGCCGTTGGCCATGTTGTTGTTCACGATGCGGAAGATCCCCATGGCGGCCTCCACGGTGGATAGGCCGAGCGGCTTGGCGACCTTCTCCCGTATGGCCTGCTCGGAGGCCTGCCGGTCGAGCGGTATCTCGCCGCCCAGGAAATAGTCCGCGTCCAGATAACCCAACACCAGGTTGGCATCCGTCACGGTGGGTTCTATACCGCCCCGGCCGTAGCATGCCGGCCCCGGAACTGCGCCGGCGCTCTGGGGACCGACCTGCAGGGCGCCGCCCGGATCGATCCAGGCGATGCTCCCGCCGCCGGCGCCGATGGTGTGGATGTCGAGCATGGGGATGGCGACCCGGTAACGGCTGAACCAGTAATCGGTCGTGACCGAGGGCTTGTTGTTCCTGATCAGGGAGACATCATAGCTGGTGCCGCCCATGTCGACGTTGATGAGGTTAGGTTCCGCGAGGACCTCGCCGATGAGCTGGGCACAGGCCACCACCCCGCCTGCAGGGCCGGAGAGCAGACTGTGGACGGCGTACTTCACCGCATATGCGGCGGTCATGATCCCGCCTCCCGAGAGCATGATGAAGAAATCCCTCTTGAAGCCTAGCTCTCTCAGTCTGCCTTCGAGGCTGGTCAGATAGCGCTTCAGCCGTGGAGAAGTGTAGGCATTGACCAGGGTGGTGCTCACCCGCTCGAACTCGTGGATCTGGGGCAGGATCTCGTGCGCGAGGGAGACCGGGATCTCCGGGCATTCCTCGTCCAGGATCGCGCCGATCTTCTTCTCATGAGCAGGGTTCATGAAGCCGAAGTAGAGGCACACGGCGACGGACTCGATGCCGGCTGTTCTGAAGCGCGCCGCAATCTGTCTCACCTCGGACTCGTCAAGCGGCGTAAGGACATTGCCCTCGCGGTCGATGCGCTCGTTCACGGTCAGGCGGTTCCGCCTCTGTGCAACTGGGACCGGTGGTGGAAACTGGGGGTTGAAGATGCGCTCCTTGTATCCGCGCCGGATCTCGATGTCATCGCGGAAGCCTTTGGTCGCAATAAGCCCGGTCTTGGCGCCGTTGAACTCGAGCATGGTGTTGGTGGCGATAGTGGTTCCGTGGATGATGAGATCCGTGTCGGAGAGCAGCTCCCGAAGATCGCTGGCCTCTTGTGCCGCGATCCTTTCAATCCCTGTGAGCACGCCGAGCGCTTCGTTGCCCGTCGTCGTGGGCGTCTTGACGACGCGGCTGACGTTGTCGTTTCCGGTGTAAACTACGTCGGTAAAGGTGCCGCCGACGTCGATCGCGATCTTATATCCCATCACTGTTTCCCGTCTTCGGAGGTCCGAACAAGAGCACGTCATCGCAGGCGCGGCAAGACCTCGGTCCGCTGTCCTCGCTCCGAAGTTTTGCTCCGCGCTACGCTCATGCTAAACGGTGCGCGGGCCCAACGGCTGTTGGCGAATGCGGGCCGCAGGAAGGAAAGGAAACACACATGAGTGAAATCACTGGTGGCGAGTTGCTTGTGCGCTGTCTCGCCAATGAAGGCATCAAGTTCGTTTTCGGGCTGCCCTGTCCGGAGGTCGACCCGATCTTGGCGGCGTTGGCAGACTATGGCATCCGCTTCGTTACCATCCGCCACGAAGCGGCCGGGGTTCACATGGCCGAGGGGCTATACAAAGCGACGGGTCAAGTCGCTGCCGTGCTCGGGAACCCAGGCCCCGGTTCCGCTAACCTCCTGCCCGGAGTGATCACGGCGCGCCACGAGGGCGTGCCCGTTCTCGTCATCACCGCCCAGCACCGGCCCGGCATCGTGTATCCGTCGACCCCGGCGACGTTCCAAGGTCAGGACCAACTCGACATGTTCAAGCCCGCCGTGAAATGGGGCGCCCCGATCTTTTCCTGGGAGCGCATCCCGGAGATCATGCGCCTGGCGTTCCGTGAGATGTGGACCGGACGGCCGGGGCCGGTGCACCTCGATGTCGAGATGACGGTTACCTATGCTACCGGCGATGACGCCACCGTGTCGATAATCCCGCCCCAGGAATATCGCGCCTCGCAACCGCAGCCGTCTACGGTCCAGATCGAGCAAGCCGTCGACATGCTGGCGCAGGCTGAGCGCCCGCTGGTCATCTCCGGCTCCGGTGTGGATCGCGGGGACGCCAATGCCGCGCTGCTGCAGATCGTCGAGCTTCTCAATTGCCCGGTCATCAGCACGATGGCGGGCCGCTCCACCGTACCGCTCGACCATCCCAACTTCATCTACGGCTTCGGGCCCGGCGGCGACCTCGTCAGACAAGAGGCGGACGTCATCCTGGTTGCAGGTTCGAGACTCGGCAACCTCGACTTGCCATTCGACAAATACTGGGGCAAACCGGCGCACCACAGGATCATCCAAATCGACATCGATGCGCGCAACATGGGCGTCACCCGCCCGATCGCGCTGGGCATCGTCGCCGATGTGAAAGCCGCCCTGGAAGACCTGGTGCGCGCGCTCAAGGTGAGGAAGGTCAAACCCAGGGACGGCAAGGACCTGGCGCGCTATTGCGAGACGGCGCGGAGATGGTGGGACGAACAGTTCCAGATGATCAAGGACTGGCGCGGCCCTGGCATCCATCCGGCGCACGCAGTCCAAGTAATCGGCAAGGTCTTCGGCAAGGACGCCTGCTACCACGCCGACGGCGGCAACACGTCACTCTGGTTGCACTGGCTGATCCCGGCAACCGGGCCGCGCTCGTACCACAACATCCTCGAGCTCGGCATGCTCGGCACCGGCATTCCGTCGGCGATCGGCGCCAAGCTCGGCAACCCGGGGCGCGAGGTCGTCTGCGTGACCGGCGACGGCGCCGCCGGCTTCAACTTCATGGAGATGCAATCGGCGGCGCGCGACGGCGTGAAGATCACTACCGTCGTGTTCGCCGAAGGCTCGTGGACCATGGAAGAGCCGAACGAGCGCATGCTGTACGGCCGCACCTTCGGCACCGACCATGGCGCGGTACGCTGGGATCGCGTGGCCGAGGGGCTTGGCTGTCACGGCGAGTACGTCGAACGGATGGAGGACATCGAGCCGGCGTTGCGGCGCGCGCAGGCGGCGAAGGGTCCGGCAGTCGTCTGTCTGCGCACGGATCGCGATGCCAACCTGGCGGTGCCGCAGGAACTGATGCTGCGCTTCGTCGAGGTGTACCAGGGCCCGATCGGCTGAATGGCGGCGGATTCCAGATCCGGATCTCAAATCCGCCGTGAGACCTCAGCTACAGACGTGAATGCGCGAAAGGCCGCCCGGCATCACGGCAGAAGTGCGTAGGACCATGTCTCGGTGAGAGCGTGGCCGCCGCGCTTGAGAAAAGCCCGCAGCTCGATCGGCACCCACTTCTTCGGCCGGATCTGAAAGGACAGGCGCCAGCCGCCGGTGACCGGGTTCTTCACCACGTGCTGGTCGAGCAGCTCGGCTGCGGCATCACCAGTGGTGATAGTCACCACGGCGTGCGGTGTCTGATCGCTTCCTAGGGCGCGCAGCTCCTGACCGTCGAAATCCAACACGAAGCGGTGGGCATTCTCGACGGTGCCCCAATCGCGGCGCGTGGCGATGACGCGGCCGCCCGGCGGGCGAGCCGGGTCGTCGTTGTACCAGTACATGGTGTAGGAGAACGCTGCCGGCTTGCCTGAGCTCGGCTGCTGGCGCGGCACCCAGGAGGCAACGATGTTGTCGCGGATGTCCGTATCGGTGGGAATCTCGACCAACTGCACCGCGCCGTCGCCCCACTCGCCCTCCGTGCTGATCCAGACGCTGGGGCGGAGATCGGTGCGTGTTTCCAGGTCCTGATGGTGCTCGAAGTTGCGATCGCGCTGCAACAACCCGAAGCCGCGTGGGTTGTGCATCTGTAGCGAGTTCACCTGCAGCGCGCGCGGGTTGTCGAGCGGCCGCCACAACCACTCGCCCGAATCGAAGTTCAGCAACAGCCCGTCGGAGTCGTGTACTTCAGGACGGAAGTCGACGGGCGGCTGCAGGGTGTTTTCGCCGTGGAAGAACATGCTGGTGAGCGGCGCGATACCCAACATCGCGACCGGGCGCCGCAGAAACACGCGCGCCTCCACATGCACCACCGTCTGGTCGCCGGGCTCGACCGTGAAGCGATAGGCGCCGGTGACACTCGGCCCATCGAGCAAGGCATAGATGACCAAATTCTTGGCGTCGGCGGCCGGGCGCACCAGCCAGAACTCGCGGAAGTGGGGAAACTCCTCCGCTGTCGGCGCGATGGTGTCGATGGCAATCCCGCGGGCGGAGAGCCCGTAGACTTGGCCGCGCCCGAGGGCACGGAAGTAACTGGCACCGACGAAGACGATCAGCTCGTCGTAATAGTCCGGCCGGTTAAGCGGGTAATGGATGCGGAAGCCGGCGTAGCCGAGTTTTGCGGGAATTCTGTGGGCGAAATCGTTCTTGCCGTAGTCGAACTGGTTGCGGGCGAACTCGACGGGCCGCACGACACCGTCGTCGACGACGTTGATCGCCACGGTGCGGTCGTAGTACAAACCCGGGTGGAAGAACTGCACCTGAAACGGCAGGTGTTCATCCCGCCACAGCGCCCGCTGCGGCCGAAAGCGGATATCGCGCCACTGATCGTAATTGATCTTGAGCAGCCACTCGGGAACCTGCCCCTGCGAGGCTTGAAACGGCTCCTGCGCCAGCCGCGCCGCCGTGGCGGTCACGTCATCCAGATCGAAGGCTGCCACAGCGTGGCTCGCCACCAACAGCAAGAGTGCCGCCGAGCTGAGAAGCCACATGATAGGACACCTATTGCTGTATGGGGTTGCCTTCAGGGCCGAGCCATCGAGCCGTCGCCACGCCACGCCGCCATTCTTCTTGTGAGAACACATCGCGCTACTTTGCCTGTGAATCGCCGAAATGTCACAGCTCTCGCAGATCCTTGTCAAGCGGTAGCGGCAAGCGCCCGGCGAGGGCGACATCGAGAGCGGCGAACAGCACCGACGCAATCAGGAGCAGGAGCAGGGGGCGAGCCGCGAAGGCGCTCAGATCCAGCCAGCCGCAAACGAGCGGTACGCCGATCGCCGCGACTGTGCTACCGATCGCCGTGCCGACCAGGGCGTTGATGGAAACTTTCGCCCGCACCACCCGGCACAACAGCATCAACAACGGCAGTGCGGCCAGCGCCCCAACGAAGTAGTACGGCACCAGAATCAACCAGCGCAGAACACCCATACGTCTCTCTCCGCGGCGGCAAATAGTAGCAGCACGGCGGACCGTGCGATCGATGTTCCCTGGATCATCCCCTACCGTCCCTGCGGCGTATCCATTGTAGCGGTAGGTACCGGCGTTGAAGGTTGCGAGACCTGGCCCAGACGCACGATCGTTTCCTGGAGAGCGCTGCGATCGCTGGCCGTCAAGGCGCCGGCGTTCGTCTCGCCAGGGTCGGCAGCGAGGTCGTAGGCTTCCGCCGTGCCGTCCTGGTGCAGAATCAGTTTGCGTGTGCCGACGATAACCGATCGCACGGGAACACCTGGAACGGTTGGCGTTACGTCCCGTACCTGGAGCAGTTCGCTGTAAACCGGCGGGACAGCTTTCTGCCGACTGCCTGTGAGCTTTTCAAAAAAGCCAGGCGGACGTGCTCTCCCCATAAGGGGCGCCAACGAGCCGCCCTCGAACGACAGAGGCGCGGAGATGCCCATCAGATCGAGGAGCGTGGGGCCCAGATCAACCAACGACACCGCCTGACGAATGTCCACCCGAGCGGACTGGCCGGAGATGAGCAGCAGGAGCGGGACATGGATGAGTTCGTTGTAGAGGGTGTTGCCGTGGGAGGTGCTGCCGTGCTCCAGAAACGCCTCGCCGTGGTCCGAGGTGATCACCACGATCGAGTGATCGAGGAAGCCGCGTGATTTGAGGTCCGAAAACAATTTGCGCAGTCCGCTGTCGATGTGCATCACTTCGCCGTCGTACATGTCGCGGAGCACCGCTACCGTGGCTGCATCCGTTTGCCGCCAGCGCTTGCGGTGAATGTAGAACATGTCGTACACCACCTGCCGTTCCGCCAGCGGGTCCGGCCGTTGGGCCAGGATCTGATCAAAGAACACTTTCGGTGGCAGGTAGGGAAAATGCGGCTCCGTATAGTGGAGATAGAGAAACGCGGGCGCAGCACCCTCGGCGCGCACGGAATCCAGCCACGCCAGCGCCTCGCGGTTGACACGTTCGGCCGACGTTTTAGGGAGCATGTCGCTGGCCTTCGGCGGGGGGGCGAAGACTTTGTAGCGATCGAATCCTTGCGCGAAGCCGAGGTTCGCAGAGAGCAGGGAGTTGCCCGAGAAGCCGCCCGTCACGTAGCCATGTTGTTTCAGAACCTTGGCGAGTCCTGGTTCTGTGTCAGACAGCACCGAGTTGAGGGCGTTGACACCGTGCTGCGAGGGGTAGCGTGACGTCCACACCGAAGCCATCGAGGGCAAGGCCCATGACGATTGCGCATAGGCGTTCCAGAACGCGTTGCCATGCTCCGCCAGCGAGTCGAGGAAGGGTGTGAGGTCGCGGTGCGTGTCATAGCAGCCGACACGATCGGCGCGCAGCGAGTCAATCACTATGACGAGGATGTTCGGGTGCGGCGCGGCGGAGCAGGCCGCGAAGCACAGCGCGATCGCCAGCCCCGCCACGTGCGCCCGCCGCCTCAGTCGTGGTCCGGAACGGGGTGGCGGCATGTCACATCTCACGGGCACGCGCCGGCAAATCCCGCGGGCCCTTGAGCAACCGCTTATCGCACCGGCGCAGCGGCGGCAAGCCTCATGTCGGATCGGGCGCAAGCCGGAAACGCTGCACGCCGATATCGCAAGCCGAAGACGTAGCCGGTGCGAGACTATTGGAAGTTTTCGGTGAAGCGGATCTGCTGCACGTAGACAAAGCGCGGCGTGAGCGGTGGGACATAGGCTGCGTTCTGGAAGTTGGGATCGAAATTCCACGCGCGGGTGGGTGGGTTGTAAATGTTGCAGCCGCTCAAAGTGGGCACGCAAGAAGTACCCACACACGTATACGATCCTTCCGTTCCGCACCACGGGCCCGTCACCGTCTGCGGCGTCCCCAGGCTGACGAACGAGCCCAGGTAGTTGAGGGTTGCGCTTGGGCCGCCCCAATCCTCGTGAAAGCGCGGATAATTCTCCAGACCGCCGTTGTAGTTGCCGGATGTGGTGGTATCCACGCCGGCAAGAAATCCCGTATTTATCGTCGTCGTTGAAGCGTTGCGAGTGGCATCACTCAAGTCGCGGTTGCTTTGGCAGTCGTTGAGGCAGCCCGTGTAGTTGCCGATGATCGTGTTTCCGGTCGCGAAGTAGGCATTTGACATGATGTTCATGGCGTCGCCAACGATGGACGACGGTTGCCACCCGGTCGTCGGGTTGTACACTCCGCCAGCGCCCGGCGGGGCATTGTAGTCGCCCTGCACATACATCGCACGGTCGCTGGCGATCGAGATCCCGGTCGGATCGCCACCGAAGGAGGCCAGCGAGGGAAATGGCAGCGTGTTGGAGCCGAAGATGCGGACGCCAAAGCCGAAACTGCTAGCGGTGCCATCAGGAGAGAGGTTAGGGCTCGAGTTGGTGGTCGGGTAGTTATAGTCAAACACCGTAAGATACAGAATGACACCGCCATCCGTTGTAACAGAGGGACTGAAGAACGGACCCCCCTGGTCGATGTTCCATTGCAAGAGATCGTGGACGTTGAGGTTAAGCAGGTATGTCCATCGGCCCTCGCGCCAGTTGTAGAAACCACCATGGCGCGGATCCGCATCCCCGGCGCAGTACGGATTTGCCGCCCTGCCGGCGCTGTTCATCTGCCCATACACCCGGCTGGCTGCTGTCACGCTCGCGGTAGTACACGAGCTGCTGCTGTACTGATTCTGGAACGCGGGAGAGTAGCACGCGGGCCGACCGGTCGCGGCGCCCGTCGTCGCTGTTGTACAGTTCCAAGGGGTTGAATTGGTGCAATTGAGACAAGCGCTGGGGTTGGTAGTGCCCACTGTGGGAGCATCGGTATAAAACAGCGGCCGGAGATTTCCGGATGTGCTGGAACTGGCAGCCGGGGTTTGGAAGAGGAAGTTCTCGAGCGTGGGTTGCAGCGTGGTGTTGACGGTGCTGTCGCTGTTGAGCACCGCAATCATGTGCGGGTACCCGTGCCACCCGCCGGGGTAGTGCAGGATCAGCCCAATACGCAAGTCGGCCTCGCCCCAGTACGTCCCCGCTCCCCCTCCGCGGGCGGTGATGGCGGGCTGCGGTACGCTGATATGGGTGACGCCGCTTTGCATGGTGCCGCCCCAGGTCGCCAACGTGGCCGGCGGTACGACCGCCGTGCTGGTGCCGATGCAGCCGAGCGTTTGCAGGCTGTTCGAGGCCGTGCTGACCTGCAGGGTAGGGGAGGTGTTGCAGGCACCCGTATCCTTGCGCCCCCTCTCGATGTTGCCCCCGGCGGTCACTTGCACGTAGTTGACGCCTATAGCCGCGTTGGTGGAAATCGTCAGGTTGGCATCCGGGCCCAGGTACAGGTTGCCGTTGGTGTGGACACGGCCGTTCAGGGTCATGGTGGCGCCTGGATCGATCTCAAGGTCGTTGTTGTAGAAAGCAACGAACTGGAAGAGAGGTATGTAACCTACCTGGAATTCTGCGCCGACGCTTGCTTCCGTGTCACCCAGGGTGTTCACGGCGGAGGAGTTCACGACGTAGGTGTACTGCTGCGAGTTGAGGCCGCCGAACACCTGCCCGTAGGGGACTTGGACGGTCGTCGGGATACCAGGTGTAGGATTCCTGTCCACCAGGTTGTAGGTGACGGTACGGCTACCCACCGTTACCGTCTGCGGCTGAAAATTGGCGCTGGTGGGCACCTTGAATGCCAAGAAGAGGTCGCGATACCCACCCATGCCGGCGTCGAGCCCAGACTCGGCGGCGTAGAAGCCGGCGGTGGCGCGATCGTAAGCGGCGCGCAGGTTGATATCGCTGATGATCGATGTCGTCATGGCGGCGGCCAAAGCCAGCAGCAGCGACAGAATCAGCAGCGTCGTAATCAAGGCGATGCCCGCCTCTCGGCCGCCAGGTAATCGGCCTGCTAGTATACGAGGGTCTCGGTCCATACAACGGGCTCAGCTCGGTGTCGTTCCCAATATTTGCGTGCCGGGCAGGAGGTTGCGCGGCTTGGCGCCGATGGTGGCGGTCGCGGTGTAGTATTGCCCATTCGACAGCGGCATCTTCGATTGCATCGTCAGCGTAACGTACAGCTGATTAACCAGTGGCCACTGTGTCGCGCTCGGCAGATTGACCACGTCACAGGGAGGACAGTTACTGATCAACTCGTATTGGATGTTCACTGACTGGACACCATATGCGAACGGGACCGCGGCAGCGCCGTTGGTAGCGATGGTGAGTACTGTCAGGGGCGCATAGGTTGTCGTATTGATGTTGTACACGTCCTCGTTGATGGCCCAGATACCGCTGCCGTTCAGATACGCACTCTGCAGTCCGGCGGCGATGCTCAACTGATTGCTGCTGGTGTTCACCGCCGTGACGTTGAAATATTCCCCGGAGTTGGTGCTGCCGCGAATGTATCCTCGCTGCCCGGCGGCGAAGCCGTTGACGCTTTGCAACGGGAGCGTCGTGGCCCCTGCGGCGGTGCCGGTGGCCGGACTCGCCGCTTGGATTGTGCTCTGTATGCAGGTGAGGTCGGACCGGACCAGAGCGGTACGGGTGGTGACGCCGTCGAGGGTGCCGGCGTTGGTACCCGACAGAGGCGGGAAGTCATTGCCCGTTGTTGGCAGGCAGGCGCCGCCGAGCCGGAGATCCCGCTCCAAGCTGTCAAGTGAAGCGCGCAGGCCCTGCTCCGTTTCCTGGCGAGCAATTCCATCTGTCGACGCATTGCGGTTAGCTACGAAAAAGGTGACAGCGAGGCTTAACGCCACGCTCATGATGGCGATAGTCACCATCATCTCGACCAGAGAAAAACCGCGATCAGCGTGTGACATCGGTGTAGATGGCATTGACCGTGTAGGTTTGTGAACCAAGCAGATCCGTCCAAGTGACGGCGGTGGTGATACGCGCCATCCCTGTTGCGGGAGTATCGAAGGCCGCCGTGCTGGTAACGGTATAGGTCACCGGACCGACAGTCGTCGTGGTTATTTGGGAGGCCGGGATGGAGGGGTAATCCAGCGAACGGAGATTTTCCAGTGCGCTTGTAGCCAGGCTGATCGCCGTCGTGTAGTTCGCATTGCCATTCTCGATGCGGATTTGCGAGACGAGCAAGTTGCTGACCGCGGCGGCGGCCAAGACGAACAGACTGAGCGAAACCAGCGTCTCGATCAAGGTAAACCCACGTTGAGTCGTAAGCCCGTCACGTCTCATTTATCTGTCCGGATGGCCACACCTGCAAGGACTTGGTGTTGCTAAAGGAGTCGGTCAGGCTGATCGCTGTCATCGTGGTGGCGTTCGCGACCATGCCGCGGGTATTGAATTGCACGGTAGTGCTCAGGGCTGCCGCTGATACCTGTGTGTTCGCCGGCAAGGCACTGGTTTGCACTTTTGTTGTGTCCACCACCCAGGTTCCCGAGCCGGCCGGGCTTTGAAGCATTCCCGAGAGGGTGACGTGACCTGCATCGGGAAACGATACTTGGTAATGAAGAGACTTTGTGATGGCGTTGGCCCGGGCGAGGCGCAGGTTGGCGAGGACCATCCGCCGGGCGGTAAGGATGTTCATTTGGCTGGCCTTCCAGCTCGGCACCGCGATGGCGCCCAGGATGGCAACGATGGAAAGTGTCACCACTAGCTGGATGAGCGAGTACCCGTGCGTGCCGCAAGGGATAGCGAACCGCCACCGCCCGCACGTCCGGCCACCAGATAGTACCCTTCGCATGCTCGCTCATGCAGCAAGACTTGGACCGGAAAACGGACCTCGAAAAAAGGCAGGCCGTGCTGCATCTGCTTGAAGATAGGCGCTAAGAAAGTGGCGGACGTCGGTACCCCAACCCAACTAACCCCGATCCGAAAATACGCCGGCGGGAAATCATAAGGTCGTAGCCGGGGCACGTGGGAGGTGGGCTTTGTGCGTCTGTTTCATGGCGATAATTTCGGATCGGGGCTAACTTCCCCAGTTGGCATCGATTCTAGGAGAACTTCCGCGAGGTGGCCTGCGAGTCGCGTAGGTGTGCGGTTGGCGTGCATGTGACCGTCGCGTACAACGGCCTCGGGAACGCCGGTTGCCGGCAAGCCTATCGTGGCGCGATATATTTGCGCAGCGGCTGTCCGAGCCGCCACAGCAGGCTGCCGCCGAGCGCTCCGGCCAGCGTGCCCATGAGCGCGGCGACGGCCAGCTGGGGAAACCCTGGATTCACCGGCGTAGATACGCGGAAAACGCCGATGCTGACGAAGGCGGCTACGGTCAGCGTCGTCATCAACCCCTCGTTCGCGCCCTTCGGCCGCCACGCGTCGATGACGACCGCCCCGGCGACGGCCATGACGCTCAGCACGATCAAGACCCACTGCGGCAAGTTCTCGGCGTAGACGCGTATCTCAAGGCTTTCGCGCACCCCGGGGGAGAGATTGGTGAGTTGCAGCGTCAGATCGCGCGCCTCCGGATTCTCGATGATCTCGCGTACCTGGGTGGTCTCGTGCATCGTCGGCACCAGCGACGAGCGCCGGCCGGCGCCGATGCGTTGCATACCCCAGGTCTGACTGAAGGTGCCTTGCAGCACGCGGTCCGTAGTCCCCTCGTGCCCCAGTGCGATGCTGTAGGTGGCGGTGCGATTGGTGCGGCCTTCGGTGGGGAGGAAGTGGCCTTCGACGATGACGCTGTAGTGCCCGGCTTGACCGCGCAGCGGCAGCGTCACCGCAGGTGTGTTGGGAGTCAGCTGCGTGGCGAAGACAGGGGTCCCCGGGTTGACGGTGCGGTAGAAGGGATACATCGCCGCGGCGCACCATAGAAGAGCGAACCCGGCGAGGATGAGGGTGACCTTGCCCTCGACCCGCTGCGCTAGAAAGCTGCGCAGCCCGAAGAACAGCACCGTCAGCAGGGCGATGATGCCCACGCTGGTAACTGCGGAGGCGTCGTCCACCAAGCCGAGATTGTAGGTGACGAAGATCACGAAGACCAAGGCGGCCGCAACGCTGGGTACCACCCAGCTTCGCAATGCATCGAGCACCACCATCTGTGTGAGTGGTGCAGTCTGCACGGGCTTACGGGCAGCGTGTGGCCGGCGCGAACGGGCAGCATTGCTTTTCATAAAAAACCTTCACCCAGGCGTGATGTGCGCCGCGGACGGGTCCGGTGGAGGCATCGTTGGCGGAGCTTCCCCACAGTTTGATCCACGGCCGCGCGGATGCTAGCACCGAGGCACTCCCATTTCCACTGTGATCGGGTGTGTGCGGGCATGTGGTGGTGGAGGGAAAAAGCGGCGGCCCCGCCTGTGTGCGGGCGGGTGATTTGTGGTTAAGATGGCGCAGGCTCGAGCCCGGCGGGCATCTGAAGGGACGCGGGCGGCCTGATGAACCCGTACGGATGAAGCGCCTTCTCCTCGCAATCTTGATCCTGCTGCTCGGCGTCGCGGTCGTTGCCAGGCTGATGTGGCCAAGGTTGACGGAGGTTGCGCGGCAGCGAGTCGAGAAGGTCGTCAGCGAGGTGCTCGGCCGCGGCAGCCGCATCGAGCAGCTGTCGATTTCTCTGCTTCCGCCTCGCATCCAGCTGGGCGGCGTCACCCTCGGGACGCCGCCGACAAGTATGGCGAAAGCGGGCACGATCGACATCCGGCTGTGGGTGCTCGCTAGCCTGTGGGAGCTGCGCCCGGTGGTCTCGGTGCGACTCGATTCGATCAGCGCCGACCTGCAGCAGCTGCCGCAACCGAGGGCCCGGCCGTCCCCAGCGCAACATCGCCGTGGCGACCTTCCTTCTTTGCGGGTGAGGCAGTTGCAACTGGGACAGACGCAGGTGTCGTTTCGGCTCGGGGAAGCGGCCGCCACGCTGGAGCTGGCACAGGCCACGGGGACGCTGGACAGCCGGTCGCAGACGCATCTCGTGAAGGCAACGGTGGACCTCACCGGCGTGCAGCTGGAGCGCGCAGATCGCAGGTTGAAGTTGGCTGAGATTCGCTTCGCGGGTGGAGTTGATCGCGGTGAACTGTTCATCACAGCAGCGTCCATGACGGGCGAAGGGGTCAACGTCGTGCTCGGCCCCGCCGCGGCGGCACACGAGTACAGACTGGCTGCGGCGATCGACCTCGATAGGATCGGCAGCTTACTCGGTGAATCCATGAAAGGTGAGCTAAGGGTCGACGGCACCACGAGCGGGAATCTCACCAAGCCAACTTTGCAGGCGCTGCTCACCATCGCCAACCTGACGGTGAACGAGCGGGCGATAGGCGCGGTCAAAGCTAAGGTTGCAACCGAGGCGCAGGCCGTGCGGCTGGCCGACCTCGATGTGACTGGTCCGCTCGGTAATGCGACCGGAACGGTGCGCGTGACAACCAGCGATAACCTTCCGATCGCAGGCACATTGGATCTGCGCGCTGTTGATCTCGACACGGTATTGCGTGCGCTCGGCCGCCCGGAGGAGATCGGCAACGAGGTTAGCGGGACTGTATCCATTTCTGGGACACTCGATCCGCTCGACGTGACTGTCAAGGCGGGCGGTGCACTGCGGCGGAGCATCCAGCCCGAGGCGATGGGGCCGGGCACGTCGGCGCGAGCGGATCCACCGGAGCCGACGCTGACAGCCGGAGCAGCAGGCGACGAGGCCGCGCTGCCCACGAACGCGGAAGCCCACGAAAGACATGAGACCGAAGCGAAGCGAGGAGCCGGAGGTGCAGAGTCGCCGGGCGCGCAGGATACGAAGTCGCGACCGGAAATCGCGGCTTTCAATCTGGACGCGCACATTGAGCGAGGCGGTGCCACGGCTGAGGTCGAGATTCAGCAACCGCAACAGAACAATCGCTTGACGGTGAATCTTTCGTCGAAGAACAAACAGTTGGCAGGCCCCGTCCACCTCCAGGTGCATGACCTGGCGGCACTCAGTCAGCTGATGCCGAAATCCATCCGCGATCTCGCGATGACAGGGCAGGTCGAGGGCTCCGTGACGCTCTCAGGTGCGGTGGCGCAGCCGAAGATCCAGGGCAGCGTTGTGGGGAGAGAAATGTCCGTTATGGGAGTGGCCGTCCCGCAAGTTGCCGGCGACTTTGTCATCGAGAACTCAACCTTGAGCACCCGAAGCTTCAAGATCCTCACGGCGACCGGAAACGTCCAGTTCAACGGGACTGTTGCACTCGGCTCCACCGAACAAAACGACTGGCGGTTGGACATCCGCGGTCTGGACACCGATCTAGTCGTCGGGATCGTGCACGCAGTCACTCGGAGTGCGCTGCCGGTGAGCGGCGGCACAGTCGACGGGAGCGTACAGGCGCGTGGTCCGTGGCAGCGGGTCGCTTTGGATGCCACGGTCTCGGCGTCATCGGTCTACGTGGAGCGCGAAGTGATTGAGCGGATGGACATCAAGCTGAAGGCGGAACTGCCGCGCTGGACGTTGCACACGAGCCTCCTCCACAGCGCACACGAGGTGTTCACCATCGACGGATCGGGGACCGGCGCCGGCCCTTTGCAGCTGACCATCAATTCGACGCCGCTGCAGCTCGCAAACTTTCGCGGCGTCGCCCAGCGCAATCTTACCGGAGCGATTGTCGTCCACGGGGAGATTAGCGGGAGCCTCAGAGAGCCCGAAGGAACGCTCCAAGTTGCCGCTTCAGATGTTGGGCTCGAGGGGCGTCAGTGGGGGGACATGACGCTCCGCGCCAGCGGACGGCAAGGCGAGTGGAGCATGACGGCAGCGGCGTTCGAAGGCGCGCTGAACATGGATGCGACACTGCGCCTGAGCAGCGCATATCCCTACACCTTAAAGGTGCAGCTGCGTGGCCTCCAGTTCGGGAGCCTCATCTCCTCTGATCGGTCGTTGCAGGCGGTCATCAGTGCGGATGTGGATCTGAAGGGCTCCGCCAGGGCATTGGCGAGCCCGAGCGGCACGGTCGACATCAGTCAGCTCGACATCAGTCGGGGGCAATACCGGGTGAGTGCCGCGGAGGCGATTCGGGTCGACGCGACGGACGGGCGCTTCTTCATCCGCTCGATGGTGCTCGCGGCGCCCAGCAGTCGGTTGAGCGTCAGTGGCGAGCTGGCGACATTGGGAGACGTCAATTTGCAGGCCCAAGGTGAGGGGAATCTGGTGTTGCTCGAATTGATCGGCCAGCCCTTCAATTCAGCGCGCGGAGAGTTCACGGTGGCAGGCCAAATCCAGCGGCGTCCGGGGAGCGGCTGGAAGCTTGCCGGGCAAGGGCGGCTGCGTGACGCGACGCTCGACCTCGGCCTGCCGGTTGCGTTTACCGACGTCAACGGCGACTTCACGCTCGCCGGAAGCTCCGTGCGCATCGAAAGCCTCGACGGCAAGGCTGGTGGAGGACAGTTCCACGTCGGCGGCAGTGTGAGCTTGAACCGAGGGCCTGACTTGACCTGGAGGATTCAAGAAATCTCGGTGAGCAGCGGTCAGGGACTGGAGGCGGAGGTGTCGGGTGAGGGCCGGGTACAGGGCACCTGGAAGGTGATCGCCGTCACCGGCGATGTCGAGATCATCAGCGCGCTGTACGATCGGAACATTGAGCTTACAGACTTCTTGCCATTTTTCCGGGAGCAGATCCGGCCGGCACCACGGACCAAGGCGCCGGCCACAGAGGTGCATCTCGACCTTCACGTCCATGCGCCGGGAGGTCTGTACATCGATAACAACGTTGCCAAGGTGGAGCTGGGCGCCGACCTGCGGATCGACGGCACCGCCGACAAACCGCAGGCGACGGGCACAATTGATTTTCTGACGGGCGAGGTAACGTTCCGGCAGCGGACCTTCAACATCAGCGGCGGATCGATCGACTTTCGGGATCACGGGCGGATCAATCCGATCTTGAACGTTTCCGCTGAATCTCAGATCTCGACAGCGGAGGCGGATTACACGGTCACCGTGACGGTCACGGGCACAGCCGACACCCCGCGTGTCGAACTAAGTGCTGACGACCCGACGCTCAGCGAGACCGACATCCTGAGCTTGATCACCCTCGGTCAGACGACGGCGCAACTGCAGCGTCAGGGCGGAGGAATCAGCCCTATCGACGCGGTCGCTTTGCTGCCGACGGGCACCATCACGGCACCGATTGCGAAACTGATCGGTGTCAACCGGCTGGAGATTGAAGCCGTGCAGTCGCCGATCGCCGGCTCGGCCGGCTCGATTCAACCGCGCGTGACCCTGGGGAAGGACCTCACCGACCGGCTACGGGCGTCGGTGTCAGCCGCGTTTGGGGTCAGTACGGAGCAGGTGGCGCAAATCGAGTACCGGCTGACGCGGCGGATTTCTCTGCTCGGCTCATGGGAAGGACAAACGGCTGTACAGTCCGGTGCCTTTGGCGGCGACATCAAGTTCCGTTACGAATTTCGCCGACTTCCGTTTTCGCTGCTCCCGGGTGGGCTGGAACCAACAGCGAGTGAGAATGCGCACTAGGCGGAAGATTGCGTGCCTCTGGCTTGCAACAGTGGTCCTGATGCTGGCGCGCGGTTCCGGACGGGCACAGGGCCAAGCAGGCGACCTGCTTGGCCGCCCCATCGTCGCCATAGAATTCGACTGTGCGGCTCCGATCGACATCGACGGACTCACGGCACTGATGCCGATGAAGGTTGGCGCTCCACTGCGCGCGGAAGATCTGCAGGAGGGCCAGTGGCGGCTCACCCAGAAGCGCCTATTTACCAGCATTAGCATCGATCCGCAGCCGCGCGCGACCGGCGTGGCGGTGGTGGTGCATTTGGTGCGCATGCCGGTCGTCAACGGCATTCGTGTGGAAGGCAACGAAGAGATCGGCGACAACGAACTGCGCCGGGTGGTGCCGTTGCGCGAGAGCATGGTGCTGACGAACAAGCTGTGTGAGTACTCGGTGGACCGCATCCGCAAGAAGTACGTTTCCGAGGGCTTCGATGAAGCCCGTGTCAGGGTGGAGGTCCGCGCACGTGCCCCTGGCGAAGTCGATGTCGTCTTCCACATCCAGGAGGGCACCCCGTTGCACGTCACGGCCATCGTCATCGAAGGACAGTTGCCCATCCGGGAACAGGAGATCCGCCGAGCGATCAAGATTCACGTCGGCGAGCGCTACAGGCGTGAGCAAGAACGGGCGGCTGACAAGGCGGTCCTGCAGCTGTTTCGCGACCAGCACTATTACGAAGCGGAGGTGAACAGTAAGTGGGAACCCACGCCGGACAGAACGGGCGCACTGCGTTTCAGTATCGCTCCCGGCCCCCTGTTCGAGATCGAGTACTCCGGCAACCATCACTTGAGCGATCGCCAGCTGCTCGATCTCATCGACCTCCCGAAAAGGCCGATCGTTACCGACGGCACCTGGCGCGAGCTGGCTCGCCGGGCCCACCAGGCGTATCAGGAAAAGGGATACTACTTCGCCAAGGTTGATGTCAGCATCGAGCCGGGGCCGCCGAAGCTGGTGCGGTTCTCCATCGATGAAAGCCGAATCTTTCACGTCGCGGGGGTTGACTTCGAGGGCAACCACGGCTTGTCGGCCAAGCAGTTGCACGCAGTCATGGCGACGCGCCCCCCGAGTTGGATCCCGTGGCGCCGCGGCGTCCTGCTGGACACTGTTCTCGACGACGACTTGAAGCGCCTCTGGTATCTATATCGCCGCTACGGATTTGAAGCTGCGGAAATCGTCGACGACCGCGTCCACTTCGACCGTGAGCGGGGGCAAATCGTTCTCACCATCATCGTCGATGAAGGACGACAGACTATCGTCCGTCGCATCGAGCGCACTGGCCTGGAGCCGATCGCTGGACGGTTGCCGAAGTTCACTGCGAAGGTTGAGGAGCCGCTCGACCGGGAGAAAGTGGACAACGACCGGCGCCAGCTGCTGAGCGCGCTGGCGACCGCCGGATATACCAAGGCCAAGGTCCAGTCGCATGTGAGCACGGAGCCGTCCGGCACCATTGAGGCGGCTACGGTGCACTTCGAGGCGGTCGCCGGTGAGCAGCAACGGGTGGGGACGATCATCATCCAAAACAATTTCGACACCTACGCCAGCGTCATCACGCGCGAGTTGCCGCTTAAAGAAGGCGATCCGCTCGATCCGCAAGCCTTGCTGAAGGGGCAGACCAACGTCTACAAACTCGGCATCTTCCGCAGTGTGACGGTGCGGCCGTTGCGCATGGAGTCGGAGCCGGAAGCGGTCCCAGCACCAACTCCCGCTGAAGGTTCGCTGCTATCCGAGTCCGGCCCGCCCAGTGAGATCACTGTGGCGCCGCCGTCGCAGCCGTCTGCGGAGCCGGAGGCGAGGCCGAACCATCAGGATGTGGCGGTGGCAGTGACGGATAAGCCGCCCGGCAGCTTGCAGTGGGGCGCCGGCTACAACACGCGCGACGGGTTTCGCGGCTTCCTCGAGGTGAGCGACGACAACCTGCAGGGATTGGCGCGCCGGCTCAGCCTCCGGGGTGACTTCAACCTGCAGCCGGGCGACGTCACGCCGAACGAGTACCTCGGCAATCTCGGATTTCGCGAGCCGCGTCTCGATGGAACGGGGTGGACATTTCGTTCCAACCTGATCGGGCAGCGTTCGACGCGCAGCGTAGACCAGTTCAGCATCGAGCGCTTCGCCCTGATCCCGACGTTGGAACGAACGTTACTGCCGGGTTTGCAGGTTGGTGCGGAGATGCAAATCGAGCAGGCGCAGGTGTTCGACCTAAACCCCGATGTGGCCAGCTTCAATCCACGGGATCAAGGGCGCTTACGTACGATCAGCGTGGGTCCGTTTGCGGTCTACGATGGGCGTGATGACCCGTTCGTCCCTCACCGGGGTGTGTTCGATTCCTTGCGGCTGAGCGTAGCGCCACGGCAGTTCGGTTCTGACATCCCGTTGCTGAAGATATTTGCGGAGCACGCGCAGTACGTCCCGCTAACCGATGACCTGACCTTTGTGTACGTGCTCCGCGGCGGTTGGGCGCATGCCTACGAGAACCATGATATCGTCCCCATTCGCGACCGCTTCTTCTTGGGAGGCAGAACGACGGTGCGTGGCTTCGCCGAAAACTCGATCGGTCCAACGGGCAATGCCGGCGATCCGCTCGGTGGCGATCTGGTAGTGAACGTCAATACCGAGCTGCGCGTCCCGCTGCTCTATGGGTTTGGAGGCGTTGTCTTCGTGGATGGTGGCGGGGTGTACCTGGAGGACACAACCGGGACGCCGGGCAGTTGCTCCGCTTGCGACTCCGTCAGCCTGCACGACTTCCGGCGCGCCGCCGGCTTGGGATTGCGCTACATCACCCCGGTCGGGCCGGTCAGCCTCGACTACGGTTTCAAGCTCGACCGCCGTCCAGGTGAGTCCGTCGGTGAGGTACACTTCGCCGTCGGCACGATCTTTTGATGGCAAGGCGAATCACGTTGCCGATGACGAGGCATGGCGCTGCTTGAGAGGGCCTTCGATGCGGATCTTGCTTACCCGGCGCCCGTCAAGGACGACTACGGTCATTTTGTAACCGGCTGCGGTGATGGCTTCGCCGCCTTTCGGGATGCGCTTCAGCTGAGCGAGCACGAACCCGGCCACTGTCCGGTAGTCTGGCGTCTCTTCGAATGGGGTGCCGTAGCGTTCCTTCAGCTCATCGAGTGGAAACGAGCCCTGCACCAACAACGAGCCGTCGGCAAGCTCGTGCACCGGTTGTTCTTCGTCGAAGTCGAACTCGTCGCGGATCTCGCCGACGATCTCCTCGAGCAGATCCTCGATGGTGACCAGACCGATGACGGTGCCGAATTCGTTGACTACGATCGCCATGTGGGTGCGGCGGCTTTGCAGCTCGCGCAACAGATCACTGATCTGCATGGAGTCGGGGACAAAAAACGCTGGATGCATGACGCTGGAGAGCGCGGCCGGCTTCGACTTTTCGACCTCGCGAAGGAGGTCCTTGATGTGAACGATGCCCATGATGTGATCGAGGTCACCCTGGAAAACCGGCAGGCGTGAAAAACCGGTCTCGATGAGTTGCTTCACGATCTGCGGCAGTGGGGTCGAGACCTCGACCGCATGCACCTCGGAACGCGGCACCATGACCTCACGGACCGACGTGTCGGTGAACTCGAAGACGCTGTGGATCAATCGCTGTTCGGCCTCATCGAAAATGCCGTGCTGGGCTCCCTCGTGGACCATATGCTTCACTTCTTCTTCGGAAATGAACGCCTCTCTGCCGGACACGTCGCTGCCGAAGAACCACAGCACGGCGTCGGTGGAACGCGTCAAGATTTTCACCAGCGGTGCAGCAAGGATCGAGAGCCGGTGGATCGGGCGGGCGGAGAAATTCGCCAGCCGCTCGGTGTAGCGCAGGGCGAGCGATTTGGGCGCCAGCTCGCCAAGGACCAGGGTGAAGTACGAGATCACAATGACGGTGAGGGCCAGGGCGAGGCCTGCGCTCCATTGCTGCACGGCGGCCGGCAGCGCGTCGCGGAGGACCGGCTCGAAATAGCGCACCGCCGCGGCGCCGCCGATGACCGAAGCCATGGAGCCGACCACGGTGATGCCGATTTGTGCCGTTGCCAGAAACCGCCCGGGTTCCTCCTTGAGGGCGGCGACGGTCTTGGCGGCTGGTTCTCCTTCGCTGATGAGCTGCGCCAGGCGGCTGTTACGCACCGCAATGATGGAGATCTCCGCAGCGGAGAAAAACCCGTTGGCCAGAATGAGCACCAGAATGGCAGCTATAGCAAGCCAAGCGGTATGGACGTACATGTCGTTAGGTCCTCCGTCGAGACAAGCATAGCCGGGAGCTGGTCCGCCGGCCAGCAGCGGGCAGGAGCCGAGCCCGCGGAACCAGACGAGTCTGAAGGAGCGGCGTTCACCGGGGGCTGCTCAGGTTGGGGGGCGTGCCGTGGACCACGTGCCGGTCGAAAAACCTGGTGAAGTTCTTACCGCTCACTAGATTCACGGTGCGAAGAAAGCGCGCCGTATCAACTTGACCGCCTTCTTTCGCCAGCTGTCTGACCACGTCATCGAGGCGCCGCTTCCCCGCCGTGGCGTGTTGGATGCGCTGATCGAGCGCATACATCACCAGCGGGGCGCTGTTGTTTGTTGCGGCGTTGTCCTGTTGCTGAGTGAGATCCACGTTCCAGAGACCGAAGCGTTCGAAATACCCGAGGGCACGGGTGTAGGCGGCGTCGTCGACCAGGCCGGCGCGGCGTTGCAGCTCGAGCGAGTAGAACTCCGCCAGGCCCTCTTCGATCCAATCGGCATCGGGAGCGGGCTTGTACGGCTGCAGGACATGAAACATCTCGTGCAGCCACGGTGAGGTCTTGTCGGGCGTGCGCAGTGGGCGGCCGGTGTGCATGTAAAAGGAATGTTCGCCGCTGAGGCCGCCATGCCACATTGGGTCAGGGGCACTGACCAGCAACAAGGTCTCGGGCCTGGCCAGCAGCAGCTTCTTCAGCGCCGGTAGGGTGGTCGTCAGAAAGCGAAAGAGCTCTGGCGGCTGCACCGTTGACCCCGGCATGCGTGCGAGCTGCACCATGATCTCGGCGATCTCCTGCCGATCGATGGTGCACTTGCCCAATGCAAACCAGCCGCGCGGCCGGTCAAGAATCTTTCCGGGTTCGTCCAGACGGTAAGTGTCAGGACCCACAGCGGAAAGTGCGGCGGCGCTCCGCCAGCCGCGCGGCAAGCGGAAAATCAAGCGGGCGCGGGACTTGGCACGCGGGGCACCGGGGTAGCACTTGATGTTGATCCGCGGAAACAGATCGTGGGCGCGGCTGAGAACCCAATCCCGGGTGGCATAGCTGTCAAACCGGCCATGCTGGCCGCGCACGTGATTGATCTTCACACGGTAGGTGAGGTGCGCGTACGGCCCTCCCGGCTCCCACAGCAGGCCGCCGTCGAAAGAGTGGAACTTCCCGCTCCCGTGCACCCCCTTGATCCGATCTGCCGGGAAGCGCAGGCGCAGGGCTTTGACCTCGTCGATTCCGGCGAGCTCCCAGCGCACGTGTGCCACCTCGGGCGCCTTCGTGGAAATGGTAACGATGTAGTCGATCGAGAACGTCGCTTCGGGTGTCGCCATGCCACCACCTCTGCCCACCGACAACGCGAGGCCGACAACGATGCACGCCCAAACGCAGGCGCGCTGGCGGAGCAAGCCGAGTTGGACGCGCCGGCTGGGATCAGCCGCCCGTGCGCGCGCTTCCACCAGATGCCTGCGTGGTGCCAGGGCCCGTGTCCAGCAAGCGAGTGAAGAACTGGTACGCGTGCTCACTCTCCCAATCCTCGGGGCCGATCGTATGCTGAATGACTCGTCCCTCCCGATCGATGATGAACGTCTCCGGGTACCCTGTCACACCGTACCGTCCCGACACCACACCGTCCGGGTCGACGAGGACGGGAAAGCTAATGGCGAGCTGGTCAACGAAGCGCTGGACCGCCGCCTTGCCATCCTCATCCTCGTTGACCGCAAGCATCGCAAAGTCTCTGTCTTTGAGGCGGCGGTAGAGGTGCTCCATGGATGGCATCTCCACCAGGCATGGTGGACACCAGGTCGCCCAGACATTGAGGAACACGATCTTTCCGTGAAAGTCGCTCAGGCGCCGCGTCTGCCCGTCTAGATCCTCGAGCACAAAATTCGGCGCCGGAAATCCGGCGCGTCCGCTGGCTTGTAACTGTTGGTAGTACAGGGCGGCTCCAAAAGCGATTACCAGGAAGCCGAAGGGTAGGCTCCAGCGCCTCATTGTTTGGATGCACTGAGCGAGGCGGTTGGTTGAACAGCAAAACCTCGTGCCGCCAAGAGTCTCCAGGCGCCGATGGCGACCAGGATCACACTGATCACTTGCGCCTCTGTCAAGCTGAATACGACGGGAGGATTGATGCGGACGAACTCCACCACGAAGCGCGCGGCGGAGGCCAGCACGAGATACCACCAGAACAGAGTGCCGTTTGGGTGCGGGCGGGTGCGGATCGTCCAGAGGAACATGAACACGAATACGTACAACGCCATTTCGTACAGCGGGGTAGGGTGGACGCACACCCCGGGTGGGTAATGCCAGCCGACGATTGCGTTCGGATACGTCATCCCCCAGGGCAGGGAGGTCTCGTGGCCCCAATCCCCGTCGCCGGCCAGCTGGCAGCCGATGCGCCCAATCCCGTGCGCGAGGGCCAGCCCGGGTGCGATGCAGTCTACCGTAACCAGCCAGGGCAGACGGTGACGCCGAATGCTCCACGTCACCGCCGCGAATCCACCGAAAAGCCCCCCATACCAAACGAAGCCGGCGCCGCTGAACAGGGAATGGATCGGGTCGGCAACGAAGCCGGACCAGTCACCGAAGATTGCGAACAGACGGGCGCCGACCAAACCGCCGACAGCGGCCCAGAACACCAGGGTGGAAGCCAGTTCGCCGTTGAGGCCTTTGCGGGTAAGCTCCTTGCCGGTCAGATAGCCGGCAGTCAGGAATGCAGTGGCCATCATCAAGCCGTAGCTGTAAATCGTCAGCGGACCGAGGTGAAACAGCACCGGATACATGCGCGCAAATGATAGCCGAGGAGGTGTCGCCAAGCTAGGGGAGAGGCGCAGAGGTCAGCGCCGGCGAAATGCCGGACGTTTAACACCGGCACTTGAGACCGGTGCCGACAGGGCTCTTGTATAACCTTAGGATAGTGAGCCAAGACTCGAAAATCAGGCCATAATCGCGGCGCCGTTCCCGGGTAGAATGCATCCGAGTTGGTCGCATTGACATTGCCTGATGCGCTCAGTATTGTGCCGCCTGTGCGGTGTATACAGTAGCTACTGGAGTGTTTCCATGCGCATGATTATGCCGCCCTTGAAGGAGCGGCGGGTGATCCAGCGGCACTTGATGGCGTTCTTCCGCGACCATCGGGTCCCCGATTTCAACCGTGCCGTGAGCGCGATGTGCCGGTTCTACCACCTCAGGCGCCCACGCATTGAGTGGTTTGAGTATATCGACTGGGGCCGGGCGGTGGGTAAGACCTACGAAGATGGCAAGATCCATCTCGTGCACCCCGAGAATTGGAAGAACGGGCGCAAGTACAATTCCGAGCGGCAGTGGGTCAATGCCGTGTACCACGAAATGGGACACTACGTCTTTTGGGCGGATGCCGAACGCAAGGCGGACAGCTTCGCGCTGCGCATGGTTAGGGGTTTGAACAACGGCAATCATCGCCACAACGGCGTCCGCACGCGGCGTTTACCCAATGGCTAGGAGAGGTGCGGAGGAAAAGCCGGGGCAAGGTCCAACGGTAACCAATCGGTGGTGGGTCGATCTCGGTGGCACGGAGAAGACGCGTCCAAAGCGCCCCCCCGAAGCCGCGGGCATCCAGCTCTTTCAGGTAGGGCGCGACTTCGAACAAGAGAAGGCCAAAGAGCAGCTGACGGATCACAATCTCAAGCTGCTGATGGCGACGGATCCTGCCGAAGGCGGTTGGGGCTATGTGCGTCTGGCGGAAACCTCGTACCCCGAACGGGAGCTGGACCGCGTGAAGAAGCTGGTGGCGCTACCGCCCTACGCGCGCGGGGTCATCGTCGATTGCGGGCGATCCGTTCGTATTCTGGTGACGGGGACGCCCGTCGGCGAGCGTCTGCTTGAGCTGGCTCTGGGTGAGGCGCCCTCCCTTGATTGTTGGGTGCGCGGCGAGTGGGTCCGCGAGGACCTGTTCGGGGATGCGGATAAGGCGCTGAAGGCGCTGCAACGTCACATCCGGGAGTACCTTTCGCCGCAGAGCATTGCCCGTGGCGAAGCGATCGCGGCGCGCGCCTAAGGTGTTACAGCACCCGACGGTATGGTGGACCGCTCGCGGTGGTCGAGCAGCGCTAATGCGCGATGCGTCGGCGCGTCCTCTGTGGTCGGCGGCGGGCCGGTGCAATCGAGTCGAAATCAAACTGCCAGAATTTGCGGACACCGAAGTAGTAGCAGCAGAGTTCGTTGTCCATGTCGTTGTTGAACGTGCGCTGACGTCCGTCTTCGAACAGGATACGCACCAGACATGTTCCGCCCGGGAGCGACGAGGTCATCTCCTCGACGACGACGCCTTCGCCCCACTGCTGATAGCTGCGGTGGACAACCTTGTCCCCGAGCCTGAGGTAGATGCGCTTCTCCATCGTGCCGCGCTTTACGACTAGCACAGGCGTGTGGCGAACGGGAAGGGAGGTGCGGGAGCGCACGAGCACGCAGCGCAGGCCAAGTATACTCCTTCACGACTGAGCACGTCGTCTGCCGGTGGTTTCTCATCAAGTCGTGTTCTGCTAGCTCGGCTCGCAGAGATTCTTGACTCTTCGGTGGGGCGTTTCTATGCTTCTGCAGCGACAGGCGGAGCCGAGACCGACGTTTACAATGTGCTGACGGAAGATGACCCGGCCCCGAGATCTGCAGCCAAAGTGGATCAGCGACACGGTTGCGAGTGTGATCCTCGCCGGAGGCCAGAATAGTCGCATGGGCGGCGCGGATAAGGCTTTCCTGACGGTGAATGGCCAAACGGTCTTCCAGCGGACGCTTGGCTTGCTCCAGCGCTGCTTCCCTCAGGTGGTCGTGGTCAGTAATCGGCCCGAGAAGTACGCCCAGTTTGACGTTGAGGTCACGCGCGACGAGTTCCCGGGGCGGGGCCCTTTGGCGGGCATTCATGCTGGGCTCGGGCTGGTTCGATGCCCCTACGCCTTCGTGGTCGCTTGTGATATGCCCTTCTTGCGCGTTGAGCCGATTGCTCATTTGGTCAACCGCATCCAGGGTCAGGAGGCGATCGTGCCATGCTGGGACGGCGACATTGAGCCGTTACATGCCGTCTATGCCACCGCGCTGCGCGGCCGGATGGAGCGGGTGCTGAGTGCGAGCTCACATTCGATCAGGGAATTCCTGCCGACGATTGGTGTCGAGTACATACCCGAGGCGGTCATGTGCAGGGTCAAGGGAGCTGAGGAGTCATTCCGTAACGTCAACACGCCAGAGGAGGCAGCACGGTTCGCGGTGCACGTGCACAGCTGAGCGCCCCCGCATGCTCCGCTGATTGACCGCAACTGCGCGCCACAGTACAGTAGCGCCGATCCACGCGAGGTAAGCGTAAGCAGCAAGTCCATCGTGAGCAACGCGTTGAAACGCAAATCGCTTCTTCGGCAGGTGCAACCCCCATCGTAGTTGCGCGTTCCCATGGCAAACGACATTATCCGCGAAACCTTTCAGGCGTGGACCCGAGACTGTGATCCGTTACAGTCGCGAATCAAGTTGTTCAAGCAGGTTCGCGACATCCCCTATTGCTACCCCGCCAGCCGGGACCCAAACGAGGTGCTCGCGCTGCGGCGGAGCTCGTCCCCGGGCAAACATTATCTGCTGGGCGAGATGTTCCGCATGCTCGGACTGCATGTACGCCATATGATCTGTACGCATCGGTTCAATGAGTCACCTTTGATCTTTCCACCACCGATGCAAGAAATGTTGCGTAAGAATGAAATTGTCGATCTTCACGATTACCTACAGATCAATGTGGATGGAGACTGGATAGAGATCGACGCGACCTGGGAGCGCGGCTTGCGGGAGTTCGGGTTCCCGGTGAACGACGAGTGGGATGGAAAGAGCCCCATGATGCTGAGTGTAGTGCCGGAGGAATTCGCCATCGCTGAGCGTGATCCGGAGCGACTGCGGGAGGAGCTGCTGTCAAGATTGACTCCGCGCCAGCGCGCCTTGCGCCGGCAGTTCCTCGAGGCCCTCGGCCGCTGGGTACAGGAACTGAGCGCTGAGCTCCAAGGCGACGCCAACAGCCCATGAGCGCAGATGAGTTGGTGGATGTAGTGGATGAAGACGACCGCGTGCTGAGCCAGGCGACACGGAAGGAGATCCGCCAGCGCAACCTTCGCCACCGCGCTGTCTACATCTTGGTGTTCAACGCACGCGGGCAGCTGTTCATCCATCGCCGTACCCCCACGAAGGACATCTTCCCCGGCTATTGGGACGTGGCGGTGGGCGGCGTCGTCGCGGCCGGGGAGGATTACGACAACGCAGCTGCACGCGAACTGCACGAGGAACTAGGTGTGCGGAGCGTGAGCCTGCGACGGCTGTTTTCGATGCGCTACGAGGATCCGTCGAATCAGGTCCGCGGCATGGTATACAGTTGCGCGTGCGAGGGCGGCTTCACGCTGCAGGCTTCAGAAATCCTGAGTGGCGAATGGATGGACCTCGACGTACTACTGGAGCGCGCCCAGCATGCCCCATTCTGTCCTGATGGCCTGGAAGCGCTGCGCCTGTATTTGGCCAAGCTTGAAGCCGCGCGGCAAGCACAGCTTCGTTGAGCTACTGTTCTCGTTCCAACGGTTTGCTTTTCTTCTCCGTTCGCGCGCCGTGGTAGTGACTCCAGAAGCGCCGGATGCTCTCGGGGTTGTACGTGCCGTAGCCGGACTGGCCCGCGTTTCGACTGCCGGGGCTGCGCTTCTCTGGCGTACTCGGAGTCCATGCCCCCGCGGAACCCCCGTTGTACGCGCCCAAGCTTTTGCTCTTATGCGTCCCTGGTCTGCTCGAGGGCACCGAATGTTTAAATCCGGCGTAAGCCTCCGTTGGCCAGCATGAGACCGATAGCAGAGCGGCCAGCAGGCCGATCACGCTGAAAAACATCCATCCACGCATGGCGATGGTGTGCCGCACTGTGGTGCCCCTCGGAACCCCGCTAAGCGGCCGGCTTGCGCGGCTGAACGACACGCATATTTCGTTCGAAAACCGTCTTGCGGACCCCCTCCGCATTCTCGATCGTCACCACCGCGCCGTCGAGAGCCACCACCCGGAAGCGACCCGGGGCACTCATCACGACAACTTCGTCTCCAACCTGTACCATACGAGGCTCCGTCAGATGCGGCATAATACTCGGGGACTCGCTGCAGAGCAAAGGGTGCGCACCACGCCTTCGTTGTCGCATCAGCACGCGTATGATACCGTCAGTCGGCATGCAGCTTGAGGGCTTCAGTGCGGTGGAATCTCTGCCTGCCGATGTCGGCTTCATGGAGTTGGCGCTAGGGGCGGCAAGCTATGCAGGCAGGATCGGTGAGGTCCCGATTGGCGCCGTCGTCGTATTCCGCGGCGAGATCCTGGCCAGAGCTCACAATGCACCGATCCTGCTCGGCGATCCGACGGCGCACGCCGAGGTTCTGGCTTTGCGGGAGGCTGCACGCCGGGTGCAGAATTACCGTTTGCCTGGCGCTACGCTGTACGTCACCGTCGAGCCATGTGTGATGTGCGTCGGTGCCATGGTGCAAGCACGCGTGGCACGTGTGGTGTTTGGTTGTAGCGATCCCAAAGCTGGCGCTCTGGGCTCGGTGTATGACTTGGCAGCCGGCCGACAGACGAATCACCGGTTCCATGTGATCAGGGGGATCTGTGCGGAGGAGGCCAGGAGACTGTTACAAGAGTTCTTTCAGTTGCGGAGAGGTGCGTGAGTCCGGTTGAAACGGCACGACTCGAAATCGTGTGACCCCTTGTGGGTCCGGGGGTTCGAATCCCTCCCTCTCCGTTCTAGCTTAGGCAGCCAGCGATCAGTACGGCCTGCGGGCGTAAACGCGACCAGGGATGCGGACGTTGTGTCGTGCGCGGGGAATGGCTTTACGCGGTTCAAGGTTTTGACTCTTCATGCGCTTCAGTGTCTTGCGGACAGCGTCCGGGTCGAGCCCGAGCATTTCACAGACCACTGAAAAGGAGAACGGCGACTGGCGGCGATGCGAATAGATCCAGAATTCAGCCTCGCTGGCCAACAGGCGCGACCTGCCGAGAAAGCTCCGGATGCCGTCCTCCAACACCGCCAGCATCAGAGCCTTAATGCCGGTCAACTGGCCGGTGCGTGGCTCCCCACCCGTAACGGGCTGTAGACGCATCACGTTGAGATCGTCATCCGGAGTGTCGAGAGCGACATTGGCTGCAATTGACTGCCTGTAAGAACGTGGCATATGGCCTCCACCGCCGATATCCCACGATAAACTTGAGGCGTCATGGGACATGGCTTAGCGGGCAGCAAGCTTTATGCCGTGGAGGACTTTGGTTGACGCCGCCACTGGCAGGCGAGCGAGAAGTTATCCCACCCGTGGCAAAAATGCAAGTTCTCGCGAAACTGCCAGATCTGTGGCGCAGCTGACACAGCACGCGCAGGGGACTTGTCGCCTCAGGTGGCCGGGCAGATGCCATGCGTTTGTCGGTTCTGGCATTGTGCTCCTCGCGTTCGAGCTCACGGGGCAAGCGCATCTTTCGCGTCCAATGTGGCTAGTTCCTTGGCTACGTGCTCGTGATGAGTTGCGGGCCAGTAGATCCGCTTGCAGCGTGGACACCGTGCAAAGCGCGGCTGTGTGGCAAGAACGTAGGGCGGCACGCGCTCCGCCACCTCTGCCTTGGCGACGGGAAGCACTGGCTCGTTACACCGGGCACAGCGCGTGAAAGGGTGGGCCAGCGGATCGATCTGAAAGGTGGCAATCACCTGTCGGAGTTGGGCGCGGAAGTGATCGCTTTCAATGAAGAGCAATGGTACGCCTGTCGGGTGGCACAGCAAACGGCGGTCCCGGGTCAGGAGCGTACGTCCCTCGGCGCGCGCATGATGCACCAGCGCTTGCCCGGAGAGGTGTGCTCCGTACGTGGCATCTTGTCCGATGATGCGCAGCCACGTAGCCAAGCGGCCAAGCATCTTGTCGACGGCGAAGCGATAGATCATGGGACCACGGCGACGCCAGGGCTAGAATAGTCAGGACGGGCACGGCGGAGCAAGACATGCGGCGAATTCTGTCCATCGGTGTGGTGGGCTTCTGGCTGCTCATGCTTGGCTTGTTGCTGCAGCGCACGTGGCGTCCGGAGCTTGCTGAGCCAATAGCTACCGATGGCGGCGAGCCCGTAGGGCGTGACCAGTGGATGAGCATTTATCTCAAAGGGCAGAAGATTGGGTACAGCCATTACCGTGTCTCAGAAGAGGGGGAGGGCTTCGCATTCGGCGAGGAGTCGCTGCTGCGCGTAACGATACTGCAAGCGCGGCAAACCGTTCACACACGCATGAACGGCCACACGGCGAACGATTTCTCCCTGCGCAACGTCGAGTTCGACCTGAGCAGTGGGGCCGGCGATCTGCATGCGACCGCCGTGGTGGATGCTACGGGGCTACGGCTCACGCTACGGATGGGTAGCGAGATGACGGACCAGGTGCTGCCATTGAACGGGCCGCTGTATCTGCCATCGACGCTTCGGAGCCTGCTGACCCCTAAGGCTCTGCATGACGGAAATCATATCGACGTGCTGGTGTTTGATCCGGTCAGCTTTAGCAACGATCGCATGTCGGTAACGGTCGAGCGCCAAGAGCGGCTGCCCGGTGGTGGCGAAACGCTGGCGTGGCGTGTGCGTGAGGAGTTTCATGGCGTGACCACTACCGCCTGGCTGGACTCGAACGGGGCGGTGCTGCGTGAGGAGGGGCCAATGGGATTCGTGCTCGTTGGCGCGACCGCCGAGCAGGCGCTCAACTCCGACTGGGCAGATTCCACGGCTTTGGACCTCGTGACCGCGGTGGCCGTGCCTGTAGCGCGTCCGCTCGAAGATGCACGCAGCCGTCGATCGCTGCGGGTGCGCGTCTCTGGCATCCGCCTGGAGCAAGTGCCGACCGATGATGAACAGGTGCGTAGCGACTCGGACGTAACGATCACACGACCTGCACTGGATGAATTGACCTCGTATCAGCTTCCCTACATCAAGGGTGATCACGGCGAGGATTTGAAGGCCACCATCTTTCTCCAGACCGAGCATCCAAAAGTCCAGGCGGCGGCACACGCCGCAGTGGGGGACGAACGCGACGCGCTGCGGGCGGCGAGCCGCATCAACGACTGGGTGTACAACACGTTGCGCAAAGTACCGACGGTCAGCATCCCCAACGCAGTGCAGGTGCTCGAAATGGGGGAGGGCGACTGTAATGAGCATGCGGTACTGTTCGCCGCGCTGGCGCGCGCTGCCGGCATTCCCACGCGCACGGTAGCTGGCGCGGTTTACATGGACGGCGCGTTCCTGTATCACGCGTGGTGTGAAGTGTGGCTCGGCCGTTGGGTTTCGATTGACCCAGCGTTGCACCAGTTTCCAGCTGACGCCACGCACATCAAATTTGTGGTCGGAGGTCCGGAACAGCAGCTAGCCATGCTTGGCATCATCGGCCAGCTTAGCCTGGACGTATTGGATTAGTCTTGCTGCGGGTCCACGCGCACCTGGTGCGCTGTTCGTCGCCTCCGTTCATCGGGCGGATGATGAGCCTGGTGCGTGGCACTTGTCAGAGATCGCGCTGGCGCGGCGCCTGCCCGACGGCAGTAGCGACCCGGTGCTGCGGCGTATCGTGGCCGTATGCGCGTTGGGACACGTCACGGAGGATGTCATTCTGGATGCAGAGCGACAGCGGCTGCGGCTCGATCCGTGTCCGCGTTGCGAGATGGCGTGGAACCCAGTCGCCTGATGCTATTTGCGCTTTGCTGCGTTCATCTGCCGGAGCATGGTGGCGCGCCGGCACTAGCCGTGATTGACGCGCTCGGCCGGGTGTTCGAGGTCGGCGAGCGCTTCCTCAAGATCGAAGACCGCCTCGGCCCAGTCAGGCAAGCGCAGCTGCGCCGCTACAATCGCGCTGTCGTCACAACCATCGCCAACTTCGTTCCCGCCTGCCATCACGATGAGGCGTTTCAAGTACCTTCGGTAGAGGGCTACTGCAAGCGTGACCGGCCGAGTGCCGTGATGCGTCGAAGGCACCCCACCGGCAGCTTTCGGGGCGCCTGGCAAAACGCGGCAGGCGGCCTGTCAAGTACCGACCGGTGCAGCCGTGTCTGTAATTTTCCCTCACTGTTCGGTCTGTCCTGCCCTTGACAATTTCCGTCTCACCGCAGGATAACTCACCGTCACGCCCGAACTCTGCGGGGCAAGGGAGGGGCACCATGCGAGTGATGACTATCGGCTTGACCGCTGTTGCCGCGGTTACCGTCGCACTCCCACTTCTGCCTGCGTTCACGCCCAGGGCGGCCCTGGCGTGTGTCGTGGGCACCGGCGCGGGTCCGAGCTGCACCGAGGCGGCGCTGAATGCCTGCCTCCCTGGCGGCGGGAGTTTCGATGGCACCGTGACCTTCAACTGCGGGGGCGCCGCCACTATTACCGTCACCAGCAGGAAGACCATTAGCGCCGGCACCAGTATCGACGGTGGGGGCCTCGCCACCATCAGCGGCGGGAACGCCGTTCGGGTGTTCTCCGTGAGCACCGGCGTCAACTTCACGGTCCAGAACCTGACCATCGCCAACGGGAAGTTCAACGCCGGCGCGGGCGGCAGCGCCATCTTCAACAACGCTGGCACAGTGGCCGTCACCAACAGCACCTTCTCCGGCAACAGCGCGAGTAACGGCGGCGGCGGCGGGCATTGCAGCGTACAGACCTGATTCGTTCCGCTGCAACGCGCCGTGGGCGAGCAGGGCTGGTCTGTGCACTGCCGAGTATCGAGGGCAAAGCACTTGCCGGTCGGCACCGGCGGTGGACACTCGGGGAGACACGTCTGGTTGGCTGCGCCGCACGGCTCCGTGCCCAACGAGGACATAGTTGGCCGTTACCCATGGAATTGGTCGGCCGGCGCACCAAGAAGGGAGAACGCTCATGACTCGACATAACATCCCGTTAGGCAGGATTCTGGGGATTTCCATTGGTTTGGATTACTCCTGGTTTGTGATCTTCGTGCTGCTCACTTGGATGCTGGCGGGTAGTTACTATCCCGCCGAGTTCAAGGACTGGCCACCGCTGCTGTACTGGTTGATGGGCGCGGTGACGGCCATCATGCTCTTTGTGAGCGTGCTGCTCCATGAACTAGGGCACTCTGTGGTAGCGCTGCGGTACAGAATTCCGGTGCGCAGCATTACCCTTTTCCTCTTCGGGGGTGTCGCTCAGATTGGGGCGGAACCGCCCAGCGCCATCGCCGAGTTTTTTATTGCGATCGCGGGCCCGCTAGTGAGCCTGATCCTGGGGGTCCTTTTCTACACGGTGCGGCCGCTGGTAGCTGGCATGGAACCCCTCTTGGGTCTGGCAAAGTACCTGGCCTACATCAACCTGGCCCTGGTGCTGTTCAACCTGATTCCCGGCTACCCCCTCGATGGCGGTCGCGTCTTTCGGGCGATCGTGTGGGCGATCACGGGAAACATGCGCCGGGCGACCCTCATCGCAGCAAACGGCGGCCGGTTCTTTGCTTTTCTGTTTATCTTCGCCGGCGTCTGGCAGATGTTCAGCGGCAACTTTGGCGGAGGGCTTTGGATCGCGTTCATCGGCTGGTTCCTCGACAACGCGGCTTCCGGCCAGGTGCAGCAAGTGATGTTTCAGGGTCTGCTGGCGGGCCATAGAGTATCGCAGGCCATGAGCACTCGTTGCGCCGCCGTTCCCGCAAATCTAACCCTACAGCAGTTGGTAGACGAGCATATCCTCGGTAGCGGGCAACGCTGTTTTCTCGTCAACCGCGGAGACATCACCGTTGGTTTGATGACGTTGCATCGGATCAAGGAAGTGCCGCGTCCCGAATGGGCGACGACGAGTGCCGCTCAGGCCATGCTTCCCTTGGGACAGTTAAAACGCATCGATCCTGATACCGAGCTGTGGGCCGCCCTTCAGGAAATGGACCGCGATGGAGTCAACCAGTTGCCTGTCACCCGGGATCACCGCGTCATCGGCATGTTAAGCCGGGAAGATGTTATCACTTTCCTGCGTACGCTCCAGGAATTGGGAACGTAACCGACATGACAACGGAAACTCAGGGACCATAATGAAACGCTTAACAGAGATTACGACATTGTTTCTGGATGTCGGTGGCGTGTTGCTCACCAACGGGTGGGATCATCATGCCCGTAAACGGGCGGCGACGAACTTCAAGCTGGAGTTGGCCGAGATGGAGGATCGGCATCACCTGACCTTCGACACCTACGAGGAGGGAAAGCTCACGCTGGAAGAGTATTTAGGTCGGGTGGTCTTCTACCAAAAGCGGCCGTTCACCCGGGCTGAGTTTCGGCGCTTCATGTTCGCGCAATCGAAACCCTACCCCGAGATGATCGAGCTGGTCCGCCGGATTAAGACACGGTATAAATTGAAGATTGTCGTGGTCAGTAACGAAGCACGGGAACTGAATTCGCACCGGATTCGAAAGTTCAAGCTGGACGAGTTTGTGGATTCTTTTATTTCCTCCTGTTTCGTTCACCTCCGCAAGCCCGACGCGGACATCTTTCGACTTGCGCTCGACATCGCCCAGGCGCCAGCC
>Ga0187884_10000510_pt1 | contig 38533 bp, 33 predicted proteins | sample June2016WEW_20_4_FD_132983 | JGI IMG/M metagenome (GOLD analysis project Ga0187884, IMG submission 132983) | Peatland microbial communities from SPRUCE experiment site at the Marcell Experimental Forest, Minnesota, USA - June2016WEW_20_40 | ecosystem: Environmental > Terrestrial > Soil >...
CCAGATGACATCCACAACCCCAACGTTGTCGGAGGCCGTGCCCGAAACCGTCACTGTCGCACTGCCGGTACTGTAGGTTCCCCCGCTTGCCACCGGAGAGGTAATGGTAATGGTCGGTGGTGTAGTGTCTGCCGCTTGGGCCTTCGATACGGTTAGACAGAAGAGCAGAACCGTAGCTACTAAGGCGACTAAGCAACGGCGACGGTACAGCCGCTCAGATCCCGCGCCGCAGCCCGTTGCTACCTCGTCCGTCATCGCGCCCCCTCTCGCTGTCGCTCGGCTGCGACTCTTGGTAGCCGAACGGCTCGCCGATAAGCTGCGGGCGCCGAAGGCGACCGGCACCTTCATCGGCTTCTTTTCAGGCTGCATCGGCACGGCGCCCAATTCTCCAGAGCCAATACACAGGACTCTTGCGAACTTGCCGCTTCTCCTCAACGGTTTGCCAGAGTTCTGCAAGTGTCGTTGTGAGCCCGCCCGCCGCACCCATAATGACCTCAGGAACCCCCATTCCAAAGGCCGCCGCGAGGCTGATGGCACCGGTGGCGACCCCCGCGCTCACGGCAGACAGCGTTCTCATGCGGGTGATGCGCCGACAGGTATCTGCCAGCCGCGCGAGCTCGTCTTCGAGAAGATCTCGCTTGAAGTGTCGAAGCTCACTTGCGGCCGAGGGCGGATCGCTGGCAGCCTCCATGTCCTCGATCACGCGATCCATGGCGCGCCCAAACGCCCGGAGAGAATCCCCTTCATCGGCGAGGACCTCACCAAGAAGGGAGAGCGGCACGTTATCAATGTACGGGACTGCCAATGTTGCCACGGGATGGAGGTCGCCGCGCTCAACACCGATGTCCTGATCAGCTGTCGTGAACGCCGCACCGAGAGCCCTCGATTTTAGAAGGCCCTCGTCCGCGGCCACTCCCGGCGTGACTCTAACGAAGGGTGCAAAAACGAGCGCGCCTCGGACCATCAGCTCGCGTGCCTCCTCGGAAAGCCAGCGATAGATCCCTTCCTCGTATCTGCACCCGAGGCCGACCGCTATGTGACATGCTTCGCCGCGATCGTTCCGGTATGGCTCAGATGTACGAGTGAATTTCGAGCGCTGCCAAACACCGGATTCCCTTCCCCATTCATAGCCCAGGATCGTGTCCGGTCCCCGGGACTCCGCGAGGGCTGCGCTCGCTTCAAGCATGTAGGCGACTTCGACGGGTTTCGGAAACCGTGACCGGTGACTTTCGGAGTCGACGACCGACCCAACGCCCAAGACTGGACTCGCGGCGGAATCCGAGATCGGAAACATTGACACACTCGGCTTGTCGGAGTAGCTCGCGACGTTGAAGATGACCGTGTCGGCGACGATCAAGAGACGACGGCACAGTCTGTCGAGGTCTGCGAGATCGCCAGCGAATACCGCTAGTCGTCGGCCGGGGCAATGCTGTAAGCCGGTAAGGTAGTCATCATACGCCGACTTGAAGTGGTAGTCGACAAGCTCCCAAGTCGCGCGCGGGAATGACTCCACGAGATCGAAGAGCGACGCGTTCAGCTTTCCGAGATCGTCTGTCGCCATATTACCCACCCGGTGATCACGCAGCTTACTATCAGATTACGCCTTCCTCGCGAGGTGCATGTTTCATGTTCTGGGTCGGCCGGGACACGGTCACCGCCGGCACCCTCTTCGCCTTCTTCCGCCGCTGAGCGCAAGCCACGAAACGGGCGCTTCTTTCAGCGTTCGACGCGAACCAATCAGAATTGAACAGGTCGACACAACTGCCGTTGATGCAACGTCCCGTATGGAGCTGCGAGCCCTCATCAACCTCGCAGCTCCTTTATTGTTTTTCTGCTGGAAGCGCAATGGTCACCGCACAACTGCTACGCTTCGGTCTCCGCATGTGAGACGCTGCGTCAACGCCTCATCCTCTGGACGCTCCTCGATTGGGCATACAGGTCGCCGAGCTCAACGTCCTTCAAATTCCGTTTCGTGAGGGGACCCCTAGCTTTCTCTCTTTCGGGGTTTCTCTCGACTTTTGCCGCCATGACCTGACAGGGCGCGCAGGCCGGTCAACGGTCTGCCCGCTCCATTCCCCCGCCTTCGCCGGGGTCCCGTGTTGACCGTTCCCCTCACGGTGACCGGCCTGCTTCTCCGCCCTGTCCTTGGGTCACGCGTAGTCGAAGAAAACCCAAACCAAGGAGAAAGCCATGAAGACTTATACTGTCCTGCTCGCCGAAGACGTGCCGCACTACGGCACCGCCCACATAACCGCCGCTTCCGCCGCGGAAGCTCTCGAAGCCTCCCGCCATCTGGACACAGGCAACCACTGCACAGACCCGGACTCGAGCAACGCCGTCTGCCGCCGCATCGTTCACATTGAGGCCGAGGAGGGGACCATCGTCGCCGAAAACATCCCCCTTGACGGTTGCTTCCTCCGTTACGGCGGCGAACCCGACCGCCTTCTGTGCGACACCGCCCCCAGGCTGCTTGATGCCCTCACCAAGATCGCCGCCATTCCCTTGTGGGGTGAACCCATCGCCGACGAACAGCTGAAGGCCGAGCTTATCGACACGGGGGAGTACGATCGGGAGCTGGACCAGTTCGAGCCGAGTTGCGACACGGAGAGTGCTTATCTCCGGGACGCCGTCGAGATTGCCCGCGCCGCCCTCGCGGAAATGCGCGAAGCACCCACGATCACCGACGACACCACCCAGCCTCAAACGGAAGGAACGAACACATGATCGCCGACAACGAATGGAATCTCAGCTGCCCCGATTGCGGCGGAACCGATGCAATCGACATTGCCGCCACCGTGTGGGTGCGCTTGTGCCCCGACGGCACCGACATCACGCTCGCGCATAACGGCGACCACGCATGGGACGAGGACTCGCCCGTCTGCTGCACCGCCTGCGGCTTCCACGGCCAGGTGCGCCACCTTTGCCAGAACGCGCGGGGACAGCCATGAGGTTTAGCCGTGCCGTGTTTCTTCATCGTCGTTCCTGAACGCTCCCCCGTTTCGGCTCCATCCGCCGACGCCCCAGGGCCGCGCCAGCTGAAAAGATGCTGGTCACGCCCCTGAAATCGGCGCCCTTTGGCGGCCTCCGCCTCACTCCGCCGCTGCCTTTCTCCTCGAAAGATCGGGTCGCTCTCCAGCCCCGGTGAGAGAGCGAACACCGACTTTCAAAAAGGAGAAAGGAAGATGACGACAACGAAGAAACTCAAGGCGCAAGGCATCACCGGCGGTCCCCAGCTTACGATCTGGGAAGGCGCCACCACATACCCCGCCGACGCCGCAACTTGGGACCCCGCAACCGCATCCACGACCGAGATCCTCGCCAAGCTGCTTGGCCCCGCAACCGAGCGTGTCTGCGAGAACCTGACCGGCGCCTACACCGACCTCCGCCACCTCGCCAGCGCCCACCCGGCCGACCTCCACGCCATCGGCTTCTCACGCGCCGCAATCGAACGCCTGACGGCTCTCATGGAATTCGCCAAACGCTTCGGCGAACAAGAGTTCGTTCCAGGCGCCCCCTTCCGCGGCTCCGCCGACATCTACGCGCACTTCCGCGAGCGCCTCGCGAGCGAAACCGTCGAATATTTCTACGCGATTCTCCTCGACAACAAGAACCGTAAACTCCGTGACGTGCTCATCTCGAAGGGCTCGCTCACGGCCAGCATCGTCCACCCCCGCGACGTTTACGCCCAGGTGATCCGCCACAGCGCCGCCGCCGTCGCGTTCGTGCATAATCATCCCGCCGGTGACCCCACGCCCTCCAAGGAGGACATCGAGATCACCCGCCGCCTCCGCGAAGTCGGCGACCTTGTCGGCGTCCGGGTCCTCGACCACATCGTCATCGGCCGCGGCCGGTATGTGTCGTTTGTGGATGATGGCTACTGGTGAGATGCCCCCCCTTCGGGTGCGGGCCGGCGCCACTCGCCCAAAGGCAATCCGCGTCCGCGCGGATCAGTCTCAGGCGACCAGCTTCCTGCGCTGTTCTGCTATTCCAGTTTTCGCGCTTGCTAGACCCCTGGTCGCCTCTTCGAGATTGAGCGCAGGAATGTCGCAGAAGCGCTTGAAGGCATCCGCCCGTCCTTCCGCGGTTCTTGCCTCTTTCGCTCAGGTTGTTGCCGGGTGCAGGTTTTCGCGCGCGTGGCCGGCAGGCGTCTCTGAGCCTTCAGGACCGCACGGGCCGCGCCAGCAAAGACGCTGTCACGGATTCCCCGTGCAAACAGGTCCCTTCGGCACGCCCGCCGTCCCCCCGCGCCGTCCCCCTTTTTCCCTGCGGGTTGAGTTTGCTCTCCGCCTTTCGCGAGAGAGCGAAACGTCAACGTCGAAAAAGGAGGACAAGATGAACACCTGCACCATCAACGACAACCCGCAATCAGCGAGGCAAGACATCTACACCCGCATCACGGGCCAGATCGTCGCCGCCCTCGAAAACGGCGTGCGGCCCTGGGTCAGGCCGTGGAATGCCGAATACGCCGCGGGACGGATCACGCGTCCGCTGCGTCACAACGGCCAGCCCTACACCGGCATCAACATTCTCTCGCTCTGGGCTTCCGCGACCGACCAGGGCTTCGCCGCCCCGACATGGATGACGTACCGCCAGACGACTGAACTCGGCGGCCATGTGCGCAAAGGCGAGAAGGGCTCCCCCGTCGTCTACGCGAACAGCATCACGCGCAGCGAGACCGACCCCGCGACCGGCGACGACATCGCGCACGAGATCCACTTCCTCAAGGGCTACACCGTCTTCAACGTCGAGCAGATCGACGGACTCCCCGCGCAGTACACGCAGCTTGCATCACCGCACCTCGACGCGCCCGCCCGCATCGCCCGCGCGGAAAGCTTCTTCGCCGCGACCGGAGTCGCTCTCTCCTATGGCGGCAACCGCGCCTTCTACCGGCCCTCGACCGACACAATCGTCCTGCCGCCCTTCGAGGCGTTCCGCGACGCCGAAAGTTTTTACGCCACGCTGGCGCACGAAAGTTGTCACGCCACTGCCCATCCGTCACGGCTTGCGCGCGACTTCGGCAGCAAACGCTTCGGCTCCGAAGCTTATGCGATCGAGGAACTCGTGGCCGAACTCGGATCAGCCTTCCTCTGTGCCGACCTTGATCTCTCACTTGAACCCCGTGAGGACCACGCTGAATACCTCGCCCACTGGATCAACGTCCTTAAGGCTGACAACCGCGCGATCTTCACCGCCGCCAGCCACGCGCAGCGCGCAGCGGATTTCATCAATGGTCTTCAGCCGGCCGCAGGCTGAGGCCATGACGGCATTTCCCTTACCCGACTACTATCCGCACGACGGCAGCCTGGCCGCCGGCCTTCTCGCTCAGGACGAAGAAGTGAGGAATCGCTACTCGGTCAAAAAGGACATCGACGCGGAAGAGCTGGACTTGCGGTTTCCAAGAAACTGGCTCGCAAGCGCGGCGCGCGCTGTTTCGTCGCTCCACGGCAGGCGTTCCGGTTTGCCCCGCTCGATTGTGCTCCGCTTGCGACGAATCTCGGTGCCCTTCGCCGGCACCTCTACTTTGCGGCCCGGTATTTCGTTCGATACCGCGTAGCCGCGAATAAGCAAATCGACCCACCCTTCCTCATCGCGGATCACTTCGGCGGTCACTATGCAGTCGCCGAGACGCCGAGACGCACGGCGCGGCGCCGCTTGCGTTTAGGTCTCCGCCATGCCCCTTCTTTCCAGCGGATCACGTCCGCCTCGATAAACCCGTCGCCGCAAGGAATCCATTTCGGCATGCTCTGCGCTCTTCCGTTTCTGCTTTCAGAATGTTGGCCCTGGTGCCGGCGGCTGTTTCACCGTCACGTCGTCATCCTCATCGGCGTCGCGCTTGTCGCGTTGCGCCGGTCGATTGCGTCGGGGTCGGTCATCGCGTTTTTCGGAACGCGCCGCTCCACCCGGCACTTTTTCATCCGCTCCACCGTCACTGCCTTCAAGATCGTTCCCGGTCCCGTCCGGCGGCGCAACTTGACGCTCGCCCTTGTCAAGATCGAGCGCCGCATTCAGTGCGGCCTGACGCGTCAGCAAATCCTTCAGCCGCGCCTCGTGCTCGAACGGCCTTCCCGCCTGCTCCTGAAAATCCACCAGCATTTTTTCATCGCGGGCCAGACGCTCGCGTTCCTCCATGACCGCCTTGTCCAGGCCGCGCAGCGCGTATTCAATGCTCTGCATCGTTCCGAGCGGATTCTCGGCATTCATTTGCGCCTTGTATATTCCCGCTCCCCGGACGAATAGTTCCGGCAGATTTTCTTCGTCCCCGGATAGCAGGCTTGTTGTCTTGCGCCCCCGGCTCAGAATCTCGAATCCGCGAAACATCCCCCGCGCCTGCAAACTCGCATCGTCACGCCACGACAGCACTGTCTTTGTCAGGGCATCCGCCGCCAATTCGCGGGCGCCTTTGCCGGAAAACGCACGATTGCCCACGCTCATGGAGAATTCTTCTCCCGCCTGGGATTCGCGCCTTTTGATATCGGCGGAGAGCCTCTCGATCCTCTCGCGCCTTTCTTTGATGTCGCACGGCAGGTTACGGATCTGTTGCCGGATGCCGTGCTGCTGGTTGAGGTGCGCCGCGCGCAACTGGTCCAGTTTGCGGACTTCCGTGTCCACCTTCACCTTTTCCATGACCGCCGGATTGCCCGAGGCAATCGCCTTGATTTCCGCGTAGGTGAGAGCGCCGCCGTCCAGATCCTCCGCCTGGCGCACTGAGGTCTGCCCGTTCATCACCTGCTGAATGAAGCGGGCCTTGGTTTCGAGCGTCTGCCACATATAGGCATCGAATGACCCTTCGGTCACATAGCGGTAAATCCCCACCTCTTGATTCGTATTCCCCTGCCGCAGAATGCGCCCCTCGCGCTGCTCGATGTCGCGGGGCCGCCAGGGGGCATCGAGATGATGCAGGGCAACCAGCCGCCGCTGCACGTTCGTCCCGGCTCCCATTTTTTCCGTCGAGCCGATCAGGATACGCAGCCGTCCGGCATTGACGGCATCGAACAGCAGCTTCTTTTCCGCGTCGCTTTCCGCATCGTGAATGAAGGCGATCTCCGTCTTCGGCACGCCCGCTTCGATCAGTTTCGTTTTGACTTCATCGTAGACGTTGAAACGGTCGGGGGCAGGTGTCGATAAATCGCAGAAGACGAGTTGCGTGGACCGGGCGTCGCGGGTTTTCTCCCAGACAGAACGGATGCGATCCACCGCCATGCCCAGTTTCGTGTCGCCCTGCGCACCGGCAAAGGCATCGACGAGGCGCATGTCGAGCGCCGCCTTGCGGCCCTCGCCGGTAATCTTCAGCATGTTGTCCACGGAGGGATCGACGCGCGCCGTCCGGAGCCGCTCGGCGCGGGCAGTCAGGGTCTTGATGAAGTCCTTGAGCGGCCCGGAGGCGGACGCCGCCACGATGTGCGGCTTGCCGCCCGCCATGCCGGGGCGCGGCAGGTTCAGCATGTCCGCCGTCTGCACGTCGGCGAAGGTGCGGAACATGGACAGCAGCTCGGGCAGATTGATGAACTTCGCAAACCGCGTGTGCATCCGGTAGCCGGAGCCGTCCGGAGCCAGTTCGAGGGAAGTGACGGCTTCCCCGAAATTGGCGGCCCAGGCGTCGAAGTGCGCGACGCCGCGCTCCTGGAGCAGATCGGGCGACAGGTAGCGGAGCATCGTGTACATCTCGCCCATCGTGTTTGAAATCGGCGTGCCGGTCGCAAACACCACGCCGCGCCCGCCGGTCAGCTCGCGGACGTAGCGCGTCTTGATGTACATGTCCGTGGCGCGGTTACTCTCGGAATTCGGCAGCCCCGCGATGCGGTTCATTTTCGTGGTGTAGGACAGGTTCTTGTACAGATCGGCCTCATCGACGAAAATCTGATCGACGCCCAGCTCCTCGAAGGTCAGCGCATTGTCTTTTCCCTCCCGGTCGGCGCGCTCCTTGAGCTTGACGACAAGCCGTTTTTTGGCCTTCTCCAGTTCCTTCACCACCCGGCGGTTGTCGTCCTTCGCCGCACGCGCCTCCAGAATCTCCGCCTCCAGTTCCCGGACCTGTTCCTCGACGAACCGCTTGAACAGCTTGTCCGACACCGGCAAAAACTCGAAGGAGCGGTGCGACACGATCACGGCATCCCAGGCACCGCTCGCAATCCGCGCCATCGCACGCTGGCGGTTGCCGGTTGAAAAATGCTCCTTACCCGCGATGAACAGGCGCGCCTGCGGATAGAGCTTGAGAAACTCCGCGCCCCATTGCTCGACGAGATGATTGGGCACCACGAACATGGGCTTTTTCGCAAGCCCCAGCCGCCGCATTTCCATCGCGGCGGCCGCCATCGTCCAGGTCTTTCCGGCCCCCACGACATGCGCCAGCAGCGTGCTCCCGCTTTGCACCATGCGCCACACGGCGTCCTTCTGGTGACGCGCAAGGTCTCCGTCGCGCAGATACGCGCGGTTCATGCCGGGGAGAGTCAGATGCGCGCCGTCGAAACAGCGCAGGCGCAGATTGTTGAACCGGTCGTTATAGTCGCGCGCCAGCCGCGCAGACCGCGCGCTGTCCTCCCAGACCCATTCCCGGAAGCGGTCTTTCAACTGCTGCTGCTTTTCGCGGGCGGCGATGGTTTCTTGCTGATTGATGACGCGGCCCTTGTCCGGCAGCTCGTCATAGGCGGTCGGCACGCGCCCGTTGAGCGCCTGTTCGATCAGGTCCGACGCGCGAAACCGCGTGGTTCCGTGCGCCGTCGTGTTGCCAACGCTCCCGCGCTCGAAGGCATCGATCTCGACGGTCCATGTCGCAATCACCTGCGCGTGGCCGACGCGCACGTTGCGCGGGGCTATGTCCAGAAGCGCGGAGACGAAGTCCTGGATGTCGCTCGCCGGAATCCACGAGGACCCCAATCGGGCCTCGATATCGCCCGGTTCCAGATCGGCGGGCTGTACGGCCTTCAGGGCTTCGACATTGCGCTCATAAGACGGGCTCAGCGCCGCCGCCGCTTCGGAGACCTTCAGTTTGCGGCGCACGTCGCCGCTCAGGTAGAGATCCGCCGTTTCCCAGGCCCCGCCCTCCGGATTGCAATAGACAAGGCTCCCCAGCTCCCGTTGCAACTGGCGGGCGCTGCTCCCCGTCACCTGCTCCATGCGCGGCCAGTGGATGTTCCCGGTTTCGTTCAGGGAAACCGCGAGGGCTTCCGCCGCCGTCTCGACGTGCGCGACCGGGTGGTAGCGCTCCAGCGTCCGCCGCTCAAAAATGGCCGTCTTCGCGGCACGCATGGTTTCTGGATCGTAGATTTCGAGGGAGAGGAGCAGGGGCTGATCGGCGTTGCCGGCGAAAGCCTTCACGTTTTCGCGTGACGACAGCGGCCCGTAGCGGCTGACAAAGGAATCGTAGATCTCGTTCAGCAACTGGCGCGCCTCGACAATCTGTTCTTCCGGCGCGTCGTCGAGCTGCGTCCGGAACACGGCGCGGACAGAGTCCCGCAGCGTCAGCATGGCGCGTATGCGCCACGCCAGCGCGCCAGGCACTTTCGCGGGCTCGAATTCCGAACCCCGGCGAATGACGAGCAGGCCGTTTCGCACCGCGTAGCCCCCGTCCTTCACCTCCGCGCCGTCCCCGCTTTCCGGGCCGGTCTTCTCCGGCGAAGACGGAGGGGCGCGGCTCCTTTCCATGCCGGAGAGGATTCCCTGCGGCAACGACGACACCGCTCTTTGGAGCAGCGCCGGGGACAGTTCGCCCGCGAGCGTCGGCTCCTTGTCGCGATAGAGAGAACCTTCAAGACGCATCTCGCCCAGCATCATTTCCGGGTGACGGGCGAAGTATTCGTTGACCGGTATGTCGCCGTCCGGCGTCGCGATGGACGCCAGGTCGCGCCACGATTCGCCGCGCGGGGTGTTTCCGGGTGCGCGTTTCTGAAGGATGAGGATGTCGGTTGTGACTTCCGTGCCCGCGTTTTCCTTGAACGCCGTATCGGGCAGCCGGATGGCGGCGACCAGGTCGGCGCGATCATCGAGATAGCGCCGGATGGTCGAATCCTGTTTGTCCATCGTGTAGCGGCTGGTGATGAGAGCCATCACGCCGCCCGCCCGCAACTTGTCGAGGGATTTCGCGAGGAAGTAGTCGTGAATCGCCCGCGTGACCGGGGTACGCCGGTAGGCGGGATCATGTACGGGATAATTGCCGAAGGGAATGTTGCCAATCACCGCGTCGAAGAAATTATCGGGAAGAGCCGTTTCTTCAAATCCCTTCGCGAATATCGTGGCGTCGGGATAGAGCTGCTTGGCGATACGGGCGGTGAGGCTGTCCAGCTCGACGCCCGTGCGCCGGGCACCCGGCAGCAGCGCCTCTGGCATCAACCCGAAGAAATGACCCGCCCCCATCGAGGGCTCAAGGACCTGCGCGCCCGCTTCAACCCCGAGGCGTTCCAAAGCCCGCCACATCGCCCGCACGACCGCCGGGGAGGTGTAATGGGCATTCGGCGTCGAGCCGCGCGCCGAGTCGTATTCGTCGTCCGTCAGGAGATTGCGGACCTCAACGGCGATGTCGCGCCACTCAGGCGGTGGATAAGGGTGAAAAACATTCGGCAGGGCTCCCCAGCCCGCGTACCGGACGAGGAGAGCTTTCTCTTCTTCCGTCGCTTCGCGGTGCCCGGATTCGATCCGCTTGAGAGCGCGGATCGCGGCGATGTTGTCGCGGGCCTTTTCCTTCAGCCCGCCCTCGCCGATACGGTGAGCATCCTCTATCCGGAAGTCGCGCGACGGGGACGGCGGTTCCGCTTCCGGCTCGATTTCCCGGAGGGCGGCGGGGCCTTCGGAGGGAGGTCCTCGCCCGGCAGAAACGCCCACTCCCGCGTCGCCATCTCCCACGCCGCCTGATAGTCCATTTTCTTCACCGAGACCAGTTCGTACAGCACGTCGCCCGTTTTCTCCTGCGCCTCGAACACTGCCTGGTCCAGGCGGTTGTTCTTCTCCAGGTCTTGCACCATCTGCGGGCAATGCTCCCGCCAGTGTTTCAGGATCGCTTCTCCGAGGGCTGTTCGTTCCTTCACTGGAAACCTCCGCTGTCTTTTCCGCTGCTGATCCCGCGAGTCCGTCCGTGAATAGCGCGAGCTGGTTGAAATGCACGCGTATGGACAACCGTCCGGGTGGCCCACCCTTCTGAAACTTCCGTGCCATCGTCCGCCTTCCTTTCCGCGAAGATCTCCGGCGCGATGGCGTGACGCGATCTTATTCCCGACTCCTTTCTGTGTGGTCGCACGTATACCTTGTTTCGCATCGGAAGTTGTGCACTCTTAATTTTACCCCCTGACCGCTGAAAATTCCGTTAACGTCGGCGAACCCTTTAGCGGCGTCGGCCACCGGGAGAAGGAAAGCGAGGGCCGCCACGGCCACGACCCGTCGGTCTTCGCTGCGGCGCGTGCGACACAACCCCGCCGACTTTCTCATGACCGCCGACCACGCTCTTGCCGCTGAGGCGCGCGTGGCCGCAGACCTGCCCCCAGTCCAGGACCCGCACGTGGTCGCAGATGATCGCGTTACCGAACGCAAGCCCGTGATCGCGCACCTGCGCGTGCCCGTAGATCATGACGTTGTCGAAGGCGATCCCGTTTCTGAAGACCCGGCCGTCCTCGAAGACTTGCGCGTTGCCGAGGACCTGTCCCTTGTCGCCGATCCTCGCGCGGTCGTAGGCACAGGCACGCCCGCGGAGCTGCGCGTCCTCTGATACCACGGCCTCATCGTAAGCCCGTGCATCGTCGCCGACCCAGCAATCCCCGTGATGGCTCAGGTTGCGCTCTGACGCGACGAACCCGCCCAGCGTGCCCGCCTTCACATTGCCGAAATCCCTGAGCGCCCGGATGCGGTACAGCGTCGTGCCCGCCATGATGATCTGCTGATCCGGCACGAGTTCGTATTTCTTCTCCCCTCGGAGAAAGCTGTCTGTGACCGACATCTGACACACCGTTCCTACTTTCAGTATGCCCGTTAAAAGTTAACAAGCAGTTACCGCACGGCGCACGGGCAGGAGGCATCCGCCTTCTTTCCGTCGAGCCACAAGTCGCGTTCTTCAGCGCATCAGCCTGTCTCATGGCCGCCGTTCCGGTGTTGTCAGCCGTTCCCCTTGAAGCCGTGTTTGAAAAACCCCTCTGGCATCGTCTGATCCCTGCCATGCGCGGGCGCTTGCCGCGTCAACAGGAAGAATCGGTTCCCCCGCCGCATGTTGCACATGCAAAACAAATGGCGGTTTCCCCCAATTTTCCTGATTGACGCCGCGCCCTGGCGCATGGCGACGGGGACGCATCCCTTCGGGGATTTGTTCAAACACGAAAAAAAGGAGAACGACATGACCTACGAAGTGCAGCACTACACGCTGGCTTGCGGCTGGATCAACACTTGGCTCTACGACGAAGGCGACGGCTTGCAACCCGAGACTTTCGCCAGCCGGGAGGCCGCCGAAGCCGCCCTCGACGAGTACCTTGAGGAACTTGAAGAGGAATTTTACGCCGGCAACATCGGACGCTACAGCCGCGACGAATTCCGCATCCGCTACGTCCGCATCTCAACTCAACCCAACCGCCAACAAGGAGAAACACAATGACCGACATCACCAACATCCCGCTCGACAAGCTCACCGCCTGGGAAGGAAACGTCCGCAAGACGCAGAACAAGGGCTTCGTCGAAGAGCTGGCCGCATCCATCAAGGCGCACGGCCTGCAGCAAAACCTTGTCGTCAGGAAGCACGGCAGGAAATTCGCCGTCATCGCCGGAGGCCAGCGCCTGAAGGCGCTGAACCTGCTCGCCGAGACAGGCGCAATCGAAAGCAACCATCCCGTGCCCTGCAAGATCGCCGATGGCAAGATTGACGCAACCGAGCTGAGCCTCGCCGAGAACGTGGTGCGCGACGACATGCACCCCGCCGACCAGTTCGAGGCCTTCCGCCTGCTGATCGACAACGGCGCGCCCGTCGAAGACGTGGCCGCCCGCTTCGGCGTCACGCCAACCGTGGTGACGCAGCGGCTGAAGCTCGCACGCGTCAGCCCGGTCATTCTCAAGGCCTATCGAAACGAAGACCTGAACCTTGAACAGGTCATGGCCTTCGCAATCTCGGACGACCACAAGGCCCAGGAGCGCGTCCTCACGGACATGGCTCCGTGGCAAGGCGCGCGGGAAATCCGCGCGGCCCTCACGGAGAACGACATCGCCGCGACCGACAAGCGCGTCACCTTCGTCACGCTCAAGGCTTACCAGAAGGCCGGAGGCACGACGCGGCGCGACCTCTTCAGCGAGGATGACGAGGGCGTATTCATTCTCGACATCCCCCTGCTCGACAAGCTGGCGATCGAGAAGCTTGAAAAAGCCGCGAAGCCTGTGCGCACCGAAGGCTGGAAATGGGTCGAGGTCCGCACCGGGTTCGGCTATGACGAGAGCTCGCAGTTCCACCGCCGCCATCCCGAACAAGCCCCGTTGTCGCCCGAAGACGCCTCCGCGCTCGGAGCGCTCGAACAGGAATACGAAGCCGTCATGGACCTGTGGCAAGACGGCGACGAGGACGATCCCCGCCCCGGACGCCTCGACGAACTTGAGGAAGCGCTCGACAAGCTGAACGACCGCGACGATGTATGGCCGCCGGAAACCCTGGCAATCGCCGGCGCCGTCGTCACCATCGGCAACGACGCAAAGGCCAGTGTCGAGCGTGGCCTGATCCGGGCCGAGGACATGCCGAAACGAGCCGCCAAGGCGAAGCCCCGGCATGATGCCGGAGACGCCGCGAGCGAAGGCGACCAACCGCCGTCCTTCTCCGCAGCCTTGACGGAAAGCCTGACCGCGCACAAGTCCGCCGCGCTCAGCGCCGAACTTCTGCAGCGCCCGGACATCGCTCTCGCAGCTGTCGTTCACGCCTTCGCATTGAAGATCGTGTTGGGCGGTCATTCCGTCGACAGCACCCTTGAGATTGCGGCTTCGCCCCAATCCCTCCGCAGGGTCGAAGGCTCCAAAGCCTTCGCACAACTCGAAGCTGCCCGCGAGACCTGGGGCCAGCAGATTCCCGGTACGCCTGACGGCCTCTGGAAATGGTGTCTTGAACAACACCAGGCTGTGCTTCTGGACCTTCTGGCTTTCTGCACCGCCACGACCGTCAACGCCGTGCAAGTCAAGAGCGACAAGCAGCACAGCGGAAGGTTCCAGCACGTAGCACAGCTCGCGTCAGCCCTGAGCCTCGACATGCAGGCATGGTTCACGCCCACCGCCGGGAACTACTTCAACCGCATAGCCAAGCCGCAGATTCTCGATGCGTTGCGCGAGGCCAGGAACACTCCGCCCGCGCCCGCCTGGGAGAAGTTCAAGAAGGCCGACCTTGCCGCTGTCGCTGAGCGCGAAACTTCCGGCACCGCCTGGCTCCCCCCGCTTCTCCGGTAGCCGCGGCCAGCAGCATTGATCAAGAACGCCGCCGCTCATGCCCATGTCGTGTTCCGCGGCCGGTGTCTTCTTGTTGCGCTGCGCAAGGCTCCGACGCAGTCCAGTTCCTGATCCTTGCCGCACGCGACGGTATGAGGTTCGATGACGCGGAATGCCGTAAATCTTCTGGTCCGTTCCGGTGTTCTCAGCCGTTCTCCTTGAAGCCGCGTTTGTAAAACCCCTTAGGCATCGTCTGATCCCTGCCATGCGCGGGCGCTTGCCGCGTCAACAGGAAGAATCGGTTCCCCCGCCGCATGTTGCACATGCAAAATAAATGGCGGTCTCCCCCAATTTTCCTGATTGACGCCGCGCCCTGGCGCATGGCGACGGGGACTCGTCCCTTCGGGGATTTGTTCAAACACGAAAAAAGGAGAAACGACCATGACAACACCAACCGAAACGGCCAAAGAAAAACAGCTGCCGGCCTTCTACATCTTCGACACCGTCGAGAGCGACGGCAAGAAGGAGAACAAGCGCGTCGGCGCCGCCTTCGCCCACAAGAAGGGCACCGGCCTCAACGTCCTCATCAACGGCAAACGCTACACGGCATTTCCGCCCAAGGTGAAGACCGCAGGTGAAACCGTTCAACCAGAGGCAACCGAGGGGAAGGGCGCGTAAGCGCTCTTCCTCCCGCAACAGAAGGAGGTCATCATGAACTACGAAATACAGCCACGGGCAAACAGAACTCTTGCCGAACGCCACATCAACGACTTGACCGAAGTCCTCGGCGAATTGCTCGCCGTACCGGAGCTGAGGTGCTTCCCACCCGAGGAGATGTTCGACTCGACCCGCGAGGTCATGGCGAAGGCCCGCGTGATCCGAAGCGCCGTTCTCGACGAATGCGCCCCGGCGGGAGGTGCGGCATGACGAAGCCAATCACCAACGCCGAACGCGCCATGTGGGCAGAAATCGGATTGCTCGAATATGCCATCCGCAAGGAAGGTGGCGACGGATTCTACGACGACGCAGAGCTTGTCCTGTCCGACTTTCTCACAGAGCTGATGCACTACGCGCAGCGACGGGGCATCGATTTCACCTGCTGCATCAAGCGCGCTGAAGGCCATCACGAAGACGAAGTCGCAGAGGAACGACGTGCGCCGTGAATCAGCGCACCGCACTCCACTGCTTCGACTGGAACGGCACTCTGTCCGAATTCTCCCATGCCCCCAAAGCCGTGAGGCCTTATTATCATATGAAGGGGTGGCAGCTGCTTACGGCTTAGAAGGTGCTGGCGTTTTGGGAGCTGCCGCCTTCGGGTTTTCCCTCTGCAGCATGTCTTCCGCAAAAATCTCCCAACGCTCTCTTTCAACGATTGCAGCGTCAGCAAATAATCTACTCAGCTTTTCTTTTTCTTCTTTCGTATCGGCCATTGTCCTCTCCCGTATGTGTTCAACCACAATATCAATTGTGCCATAACATACTTAAGGAATAGTTAAGCTGTGGTCGGAATCTACGCGTCACGATCGCCAACACGAGCAACCCGCCCGGCACCTCCCTCGACTCGAGTCGAACCCGCCGCAGGCCGATTGCCTGCAGCAGGTCGCGGGGATCAGAAACCCGGACCGTGGGGTTGTGGCCGGATGACCGGGCGACGCTTCGCCTGCTCGCGACGGATGTTGTCGAGCGATATCATCCCGCCGTGCCATTCCAGGGACCCTGGCTCCGCTTGAGCAAACTCCCTTGAGATTAGGGTGAACAGCGCGGCCAGTTCGGCGTCGGTGCGATCTTTCAGTTCGATGCGTGTTATCAAGTACATGTGTTTTCTCCTCTGCAACTGAGGCCCCGACTACCGAGGCCTTTCCTGCTTGAGGGAGGGCGCGGCCCCAGGCGTGAGCCGCATCCGGCATGCTTTGCATGTGCAACATGCGAGGACCGCAACGCAGAGAAGGAGCCTTGCGCTTGCGGCTTCACACGCCGGCCGTGCTAGACCGGGATCTTGAAAGGCCTGTGAGAGGGGAATCGGCAGAAGGAAGAAAACGTGATCGGGCGTCACTGCATTGAACGGCGCACACGCGCGCCGGCTGCACGCAGGTCACTGTCAGTATCTCGGAGTCTGAGATGCTTTGCGGATGTCAGGTCCGCGTTTGAATGGCTAACTGGACAAATCGCGAGAATTCCGGCACACGGAGTACGATAATCAACGGAGTGTACAACTTCCAATTTGATGGAGAGCGTAGACGTGCCTGCAAATGACGCCGATCGCGGATGGCTCAGGCGAAATAGCCGCCAGCGTGAACGCTGGTGCAGCCAGAGCCACACCCGCGAAACCCCCAACGAAGAGGTGACGCCACATTTGTTGGCCTGCCGCTCACGCGTCGAGCTCGGCGCTGCGGTACTTACGCCTGCTAGGACCCGGCACCGCACACCGCTGAAGCGGACTGTGTGCGTCCCGGAGTCCCCGTTTCCACTGGTTTTGGGGACCTCGCCCTTGTAACACAATATGCCACAAATTTAATCGCACAGTCACCTCGATGGGAGAATCATAATGACATTGATATCGTTCACAGAGAAGGCTGCAGTGGCGAGAGCTGGTTCACTGTTCTTGAAGTTGCTGTGGCTTGATGAATTGGCAACTGAAGGTCTCAATAAAATTGCAACCAGCGAGGACGCTGGCGATATTGAGACTCTGATCGATCTGACAGATGAGATGCTCACGTTGTTGGACGATCTTGAACCAGCTGCTTCCCTTTTGGTTCACATTGTTGAAAAGAGCAGAGGCTTTCTTAACGCGGTCTTCCCTGACGTGGTATCGCGCAACGCGGAGTACTTTACCTCCCGGTTCGATGCGCTCCGCCTCGAACCGGGTTTGCTGGTTGAGCGATTCGAGAAAATGGGTGGTTTCGAGAATGCTGCTCTGAATTCGGCTAATACGCTATTATTTGAATCGGCCGGGCTACGCGAAAACTTGCAGAGGAGGAAAAGAGATCTTGCTAACCGTGAAGTGACTCAAGCCGATTTTCCACACAGGATAGGGTGCGCACTTTTCATAGGCGGGGCTGTTCTCGCCCTTGTCGGAGGTATTGCAGCGGGAGTGCCTCTTCTCGCCGCTGGTGGCGCGGCTACAATCTTGGCGGTTGAAGCACCCACTGCCAGCGTCTTTCTGACTACTATAGCGAGTGCCGCCTGTAGCGGTTGCTTTGATTGAGTCCTGTCCCGTAGCGTCGCCGCACTCAGAGCCCGCCACGTTTTGAAGGTGCAAAGTTAGATATCCTAAGTCCGGGACTGATCTAACAGGCTGGCTTTCGCGCCGATCGCGTCGAACCGAACCATACAGACTTTGATGTGATCTGCAGGGGCGTGTGCGCTCTCGCGGATGCCCGATGCTCCCCGACATATTCGTCCGGCTTTCTCCAGGCGGTCAAGCCGCTCCTCAGTGAGCGGCCACGTTGCCGCTGCTTCGTGATATTTATTTAATTGCCCAACTATAACAAATCGCTTATAATTCTTGCGCTACGTCACATTATTACAATTAGGGAAATAGAATGGCAGCAATAGAGACAAGCGGAAAACTAAGAAGAACGTTGGCGACCGTCTTTAATATCCTGGCCGGCAAAGAAGGCTGGCGGGCGGCTGTTTGCGGATGGGCAGCTGTTGCTGGGACAGGTCTTGCTGCAGTTGTTCCCCCACTATGGGCAGCGATTGACTTGGCAACGGCAGCTGTCAACGCAGACTGCTCTTACAATTATGCTAAGACGCACGATCAGAGGAATGACCTAAAACTCTAATGCGCTAGATGAATGAAGATGTGCACCGTCACGCTGGTAAATATCGGGTGGATCGCGGGGATCAGAAACCCGGACCGCGGGGCTGGGGGCGTGACCGCGCGACCGCGCGTCGTCTCGCCAGTTCGTGGCGGATGTTTATGAGCGATGCCACCGCGTTGTACCATTCCGGGGACCCCGGCTTCGCTTGAAGAAACTCCGTTGTGATCAGGTCGAAGAATGCGACCAGTTCGGCGTAGGTGCGATCTCTCGCTTCGATGGGTGTTACCAAGTACATGTGTTTTCTCCTCTGCAACTGAGGCCCCGACTACCGAGGCCTTTCCTGCTTGAGGGATTTGCCCGGCCTAAGGCGTGAGCCGCATCCGCAGGACCGCAACGCAGAGAAGGAGCCTTGCGCTTGCGGCTTCACACGCCGGCCGTGCTAGACCGGGATCTTGAAAGGCCTGTGAGAGGGGAATGGGCAGAAGAAGAAAACGTGTTCGGACGTCCCTGCATTGAACGGCGCACACGCGCGCCGGCTGCACGCAAGTCACTGCCTGTATCCCGGAGTCTCAGATACTCTGCGGAACGTCAGGTCCGCGATTGAATGGGAAAGCGTAAAAATCGGGAGAATTCCGGCACCGAATGCTATATAGTAGGCGTCTTAATCAAAATGAGCACACGACCCACGAGTCTGAGGAACACCTGGCGCTACACGGCGATTCTGCTCCTGTGCCTGTGGGCCGCGGCAGCCTTCGCCGCCACCGGCACATCCCCGGCCGACTATCAGCGTGATGTCACCGAGGCCGCGGAGCTTATGGCGCATCCGAAACAATACTCAAACCTGACCCTTGAGCGCCTGAAGCATAAGTGGCAGACCGCAGGAAAGGGAGACCAGTTCGAGCGGGATTCCGCGGCGGCGGCTGACCGCAGCGGGCAATACGAGAAGCAGCAGCAGGCCGAAGGAGCCCGCGCCCTCAACGACCTCCGCACGGGCGTTGTCGGGGTTTTTCAACCTGCAGCAGGCGACCGGAACTTCTTCGTCGCGATAGGGGTGCTCTTTCTGCTCTACCAGCTCTCCCGTCGTGGCCCACTCGCCGGGCGCCCTGCCTCCAAGTCGGGCTATCTGTGGCGCTATGCAGCGGTTCCGATCGTGTGCCTGTGGGCTCTGGTAACGGTCATCAACCACCCCCCGGGCTACCTGGCCTTCTCCGGCGGCATAGGGGTGCTCTATCTGCTCTACCGGCTCTTCCGTACCCGGCCACCCGCAAGGCGTGCTGTCTCCACCGTCTACGGCACCGCGCAGTACGCCCCTCTGCAGGCTGATATCAGTGACGGGACGTGCCTCTCGAACGGAGTCTTCTTTGGCAAAAGCAGCGAACCGGGGCGGGGCGCAGCGCCGCTCGGCGCTCCCGGCGCCCCTGTCTGCTCGACCCCGGAGCATCACACGCTCATCGTCGCGCGCACGAGAACGGGCAAAGGGACGCGGGTGATCGTCCCGACCTTGCTGCGCTACGGCGGCTCCGCCCTTGTGATCGACCCCAAGGGCGAGAATGCCGCCATCACCGCCGGCATCCGCAAGGAGCAGCTGGGTCAGAGCATCCATATCCTCAACCCCTGGAACGAACTCGCCGCGACGTACGAGCGCCGCGGCTTCAAGCCCGCGACCTACAATCCCCTGGATATCCTTGACCGGAACGACCCCAATGTCGTGGCGATCGCCCAGACGCTCGCCGGCGCCATCTGCCCGGCTCCCGCGAACGCCAAGGACCGGTTCTGGCAGGGCAGTGCGGCGAATGTGCTGACGGCGGTATTTCTGTGGCTGGCCGATCAGCCGGACGAGCAAAAGACGCTGGCGCGCACGCGGGAGATCGTCAGCCTCACCCGCAAGGAATTCACCGCGAAATACCTCACCCGCATGGCGGCGAGCGAGGCTTTCTCAGGCGCGGTCCGCGAAATGGCCGCGCCTTTCATCGACCTTGCCGATGAAACCTACAGCGGCGTGATGTCGAACCTGAGCGAGAGCACCAAGTTCCTGAGCGACCCCCAGATCAAGGCGGCGACAGCGAAGTCCTCTTTCGCGATGGAGGACCTCGCGACGCAGAAGACGACCGTCTATGTCGTGATCCCGACGGAGCGGATGGATACGCAAAAGACCTGGTTGCGTCTCGTCATCGCCTCGGCCATGCACATGTTCAAGCATCCGCAGACGCCACTCCGGTTCGGCCATCGCTGTCTGTTCCTAATCGACGAGTTTGCCGCCCTCGGGCGGCTCGACGACCTGCCGCGCGACATCGCCACCATGAGCGGGTTCGGGGTTGATTTTGCCCTCATCGTGCAAGGCCTCGACCAGCTCAAGGACCACTACGCCGAGGCCCGCGGCGCGATCCTTTCCAATTGCGCCTACAAATGGTTTTGCAACGTCAATGACCTCGACAGCGCGAAATACCTCAGCGACACCCTCGGAAAAGCCACTGTTGGCACCACGAGCAGCTCTGTGTCTTCCGGCAGCAGCAGCTCAGGCCAAGCAAGGTCAAGCGCAAGCTCAAGCAGCACTGTCAGCCATAGTGAGACGGGCCGCTCGCTGCTCAACCCCGACGAAGTGCTCAACCTGGGGAAAGACGTGGCCATTTCCTTCCAGCCCAACGGCCACCCGCATTATCTCAGGCCGGTCGACTACTGGAACCTGGCGGAGGCTTTTGCTGCGTTGCACAAAAAATACCCCGCCCTGTACTGGCAGCCGCCTATCGCCTACGACGAAAATCCCTATTTCGCGCCGCCGCCGGGTGGGGGGGACGCAAGCTCACGAGAAAAGGAGAAGGCGCCGTTGGGGAGGTTCTGGCGGCCTACCGGAGGGTGATACAAATGGTGCATCCGGACCATGGCGGAACAATCCATTTCGCACAGGAACTGAATGCGACGAAGGCGCTATTACTGGGTGAACAAATGCGCTGCCGATCCGTTTCAAGACGGGACAATTGAAGGCGTGAGCTGAGGAAATTAGCTGGCTCTTGGTTCTGAAATGAAGGAGAAAGTCGCCGATGATTCTTGGGTCGATGTTGGTAATTTTCCCATATTGACCGGCGAATCATGGGGTAAGCGGTAACAGAGAAGAGCGAGCCGCAGAGGTTAATTCTTCTTTAATGTGGACAGTGGAAAGACGGTACGACCGGGCGAATAAATGCGCTGGCTATCCCCTCTTAATGCATGAAAATAGAAGCTTGTAGCCGATGAAATGACCCGGCTCTTCGCTCTGAAATGAAATGGAAATCCACCGATAATTCTTGAGTTGATGGTGCTAATTGTTCCCATATTTCCGGCGAATCATGGTATAATTGGCAGCGTACAAAAGCCCACGCCACCGACGTTAATGATTCGTCAACGGAGGCGGTGGTATTCTGGAATTAAGATGGGAAACTTCCCATTATCGTGCGTGGCAGGCCATGCGCGGTCAGACCGCGCGGCTTGGCAAGGGGGGGCATTTCGTCCCCCCGTTGCATCCCCCCAGGGAGCAGGGGCTTCGCCCCTGGGACCCCACGCGGCGGGCGCTGCACCACCCGCCAGGGGCTTTGCCCCGTGCGGGGCGCCTGGTGGCGCCGCCGCATCCCCACCAAGGGGATGTTCCCCTTGGCACCCCAGCGCGGCGGGTGTGGAGAAGCCGCGCAAGCGGGGTTTTCGTACCCTGCGCCACGACCAGCAGCTTGCTGGACCCGTCAGGGAGCACCCCTGAACCCCGCAGGCTGGCTATGGCGTGAGGGCCACGGTTAGAGGGCGTTATGGCGTCGGGCAGTGAAAAGAGACAGCGGAACAAGCGGTTTACCTTCCGCCTCATCGACGATGAATTTAACAAGATCGCCGCCAAGGCTGACCGCAGCGGCCTCAGTTTTGGCGCTTTCCTCCGGGCAGCTGCCCTCGACGGCGATGCCGGACCCCGCGCCCAGCGGCGCCCGCCCGCCGACCACAGGGCGCTCCGCCAGCTTCTCGGCCAGGCCGGGCGCATCGGGAATAACATCAACCAGATCGCCCGCGCCCTCAATTCCGGGGACGCGGTCAACGCTCCTGAGCTGCAGGAAGCCCTTCGCGCTATCAACGACATCCGAAACGGGATTCTTGACGCTCTCGGCATAAATCACGGCCCCGTCCCATGATTATCAAGGGTGGCAGCCGCGCGGCACCGGGCCAGCTTGCCTGGCATCTCCAGCGGCGTGACACCAACGAGAGGGTAGAAATCCTCGAACTCCAGTCCCCGGCTCCCGACCTTGCCGAGGCCTTTCGCGACTGGCAGATCCTCAGTGAGGGGACCCGCGGCACCAAGGGCCTCTACCACGCCAATATCGATCCCGCCAAGGATTACACCATGACGCGGGACCAGTGGCAGCGTGCCGTTGATGTCCTTGAAAAAGAACTCGGCTTTGAAGGCCAGCCCCGCGCCGTCGTCATGCATGAGAAATACGGCCGCGAGCATATCCACGTCGTCTGGGCACGCACGGACATCGACCAGATGGTGTTGCGCTCGGACAGCCAGAATTACCTCGCCCATGAACGGGCCAGCCAGGCTCTGGAGGAGGAATTCGGGCACGAGCACGTCCCTGGCAAGCACGCGAAGCGGGACCGCGACAAGCAGCCCGAATTCCCGAACGCCGTAGCCAACCAGGCCGAATGGCAGCAGGGAGAGAGGACCGGGATCGACGCCGCCACCCGGAAAGACCAGATCACGGCCCTCAAACAAGCCTGCGATAATGGCCAGGCCTTCAAGACGGCGCTTGAAGAGCAGGGCTATATCCTTGCCAAAGGCGACCGCCGCGACTTCGTAATTGTCGACGAAACTGGGAGCATTCACAGCCTCGGCCGCCAGATTCAGGGCATGAAGGCTGCCGAGTTACGCGCGTTCATGAAAGACGTTGACCGCGAAACTCTCCCCACCGCGGCACAGGCGACCGAGCTTCAACGACAGCACAAAGAGGAAATCCGGCAGGAGGAACGTCAGCAGCAGGAGCCGCAGCAGCAAAAACCCGAGCAGCATGAGCCGCAGCAGCAGGAAACCAAGGAGCAGCACGAAACTGCACCACAGGAAACTCAGCCGCAAGAAACCCAGAAACAAACCCCGAACCAACCCGAAGCCGAACCAGAACCCACACCCACGGAACCGGTTTCAGATCCCATTCAGGCCCAAACCGAGGCCCTCAGAAAGGCCGTCACCGAACGCCAGGCCGAAGAGCGCCGCCGGCTCGTCGAATCCCAGACGGATGAAATGGACCAACTCCGCGAAGCGCTCGACCGCGACACCCGCGAAAAACTCGACCGGTTCGACGCCATCCACCGGGAAGAAATCGAAGGCCTCCAGGCCGATCAGAAAGAGGCGCGCTCCGGCTTCGCCGGCTTCATGGACTCCGTCCAGAACCTCTTCTCTCCGGACCGTGCCGCAGAGCGCGAAGCCGAGCGCCAGCGCGAGCACGAAGAACTCGCCGCGCGCCAGAAGCAGGAGCGTGACGACTACGCCGCGCTCTTGCAGCAGACAAACGAACTGGAAATCGAGAACCTCACGGAGCGGCAGGCGTTGAGCCTCCATGACCACGCCGTCAGAGGCGAGGAAGATCTCAACCGCTACATTCGCGAGCTGGAAGCCGCCCGCGAGCTCCAGGCTGAAATCGAAGAACGCGAGAGACAGCGCGAGGAGGAACTCGCCAGAGATGCCCTCGAAAAGCCGCCGCCCACGCGCGCACGCTGAGCGGCTCTCGCTTCCTGCGACCAAAGCTGAGCCGCTTCTTTAACCAGGTTGCCAGGAAGATCCGCCCGCCGATATCCCGGTTCATCGGCAGCACCGCGGCACTACTGCCGCCGTTGCCGTCTTTCATTTCGTCGAGGTTTCTCCCAAAACCGCCGGCTGCGCCTGTCTATTCGTCGCGGTTCCTGGCGGGCCCCGCAACGCCTTCGCCACCGCCTCTCTATTCGTCGCGGTTCTTGGCCAAGCCGCCGACGCCGCCCCGGCGGCCCCGACATCCGCCCCGGAAGCCTGACGGCCCGAGGCGCTAAAGATGGCGGATCCTTTTCTTCAAGCTGTCCGTCAGGACGCTGGCGCCGCCTTCGGGGCTTGCGGCCTTCCCGGATCCCGGAGGCCGTCCCGGTTTTTTGGGTGTTTCCGTGCTACCGCCTTTTGTCGACACCACGCGATAGCCCATCTTCCCGAGCGCGGCATATCGACCTGGTAAAAGCGGGCGAGGTTGCGCGTGTGGTCAGATCGTTCCATGTAAACGGCCAGCATGATTGAAAGCGTAGGCGATGCGGCTTTTTGGGGTCAACGCTTTTCTGCCTGTTGCCCACCGTCTTTAGGTCCCACCGACTGTCATCGCTCGGTTCCTGCGCCTATCACGCGCACATTCAACTCGGCTGTATTGCCCAGGGCCTGCTGCAGTACCTGGCTATCCACTTCAGTGCCACCGTCTGGCACAGCTTCGGCAGCTGGCTGCGCACCATGAAGATCGACTTGCCGCCCTCGGAGTTGGTGGTCGCGCACGCCCTGCGGGCGACGCTCACCGATTTTCTGCGGATTGGACCCGACCCGCCGATGCCAAACTACGAAAATTCCTCCCCCGCATCATCGGCTCCGCCCCGCCCTTGCGCGATCAGCGCAAGGCGGCATAGACTTACACCGCTACAACCGCAGAACTCGGCACTGTCCAGATGAACGATCAGCACGAGAAACTCATGAAGGAGATCGCCCGGCGCGATAAACTGCGCCAGGCCGGAAGGATTCCTCTACTGGAGGCTCTTTACGATCTGCAAGAACGGCACGGCGTGCTGCCTCTTCAAGTCGAAGAACGTCGCTCCGTGTTGCTTGCGAAGCGCCCGGCCAAGCCTTCTGTTCCCGAAGCGTCGACCGACGAGAATTCCCCTAGGGGCGCCCCATTCCTCAGCGTCGTTCTCTCATTCCTTCGCGGCGTTGCTTGCCCTGATGCTTGCCTTCCCCTTGGGCTGGGTTGCTGGCCGCCATTCTGCCTCGCAGGTCGGGCCGGGAATTAAGACCGGTATGCCCACCGAATACGGCATCGCTACGTTGGAGAACTTATTGGCTCCAAAGTCCGATGACGCGGCGGCGCTGGAGGCAGCATGCCAGTTGATAATGCAATATCTGGAAAGACATCCCGACGCGCACTGGTTGTTCCGCGTGCGGTTGATCCAGATCTGCCACGTTCGGGAGCGTCTGGCAACCGATGACCATCAGAAGAAGGAACTCGGCGCGACCATCGAGGCCCAGAGCAAGTTACTGCCTAGTGCAGAGCTTAGAGCTGCCTCCCAGATGGGAGAATTGAACTGAGAACGAACGGATTCCTATGAATACCCCTGTGTTCCAGAAGACCACTGTCTTCATCGGCGACGACGTGGTGAATTGCAGCTATGATTGCTGGGTCGTTGCCCAGCACTTTCGCCAATCAAGTCGACATGACAACATAAAGAGCAGATTCACATTATGGTCGTTAGTCCTTGTGGTGTGGAGTGCCGCTCTCGCGCTCGGGGACCGTCAGGCTTTCGCGCACCCCCCCCCACTCGCTGGCGATACGAGTGTTGACACCTCGCGGTCGGATGTCGATGAATTAATAGCGCGTTTACATGGCTATGAATTTCAGACAGGGGACCGCCAACTCGCCGCTAGCGAACTCATAAGCATCGGGAAACCGGCGGTGCCAGCATTGCTGCGCGCCTTGACGCATTACACCTTAAATGACAGCGATCGGGTCTCGCTGCTGGGGATACTGGGCAAAATTGGTGATAAGGCAGCCACGCCACGGCTGGTGGACGTTCTCACCTACGGCACTTCGGAATGCAGTAGAGCAGCAGCAGAAGGATTGGGTAACATCGGCGATCCAACGGCCATCCCAGCCTTGCGTGAGGTGCTGAATCGTGGGCCAGATGAGCTTCGCCAGTCAGCCGCCCGCGCTTTGGCCAAAACTGGTTGGCAGCCGCAGGCCCCCGCGGAAGAAACCGAGTTTTTTGTGGCCATGGATTCCTGGGACAAGGCCGCAGCGGCTGGCCGCTCCGCCGCTCCGCCGCTGATCAGAATACTTCGGAGCAAGACCGAATCCTCCACACGGAAATCTCTTGCTGCGCAAACACTGCTCAAGATCGGCTGGCAACCACAGACGCCTCAGGAAAAAGTCATTTTCTATCTGCCTCAAGGGTCACTCGAACAGATTGCCGACGTTGGCGAGCCGGCTGTGCCGGCACTCGTCACGGCTCTCTCCGAGCCAAGCGAGTCGAATCTCGCCGTCACCGCCTTGGGGCGCATCGGGAGCAAGGCTGCCATTGAGGCGCTAGTTGACATTCTGGGAAACGCTCACGCCTGGTATTCGGAGGATCTTCATCACGAGGCTGCGAGCGCCCTGGTCGCAATTGCTCAACCTGCGTTCCCGCGGCTCATTGACACCTTGGGGAGCCCCAACGCAAGCCTGCGCGCCTCCATTGTGGAGATACTCCTCAAGATTGGGCGTCCCGGCCTGCCTGGCCTGGTCGCCGCATTAAGCAACGGAAAGTATGACGTTCAGGAGTCCGCAGCGTACGTGCTCGGCGAGATTGGAGACCAATCTGCCGTACCAGCGCTGTTAGAGGCAATGAAGAACGAGCATTTCTATGGACGCCGGGATGCCGCCAAAGCGCTGCTTAAACTCGGTTGGCAGCCTCAGACCATTGAGGACAGCGTACACTTCTACCTTCTGTTAGATAGGCCAGCTGAGGTTATAGCCATCGGCCGGCAGGCAGTCCCGGTCCTGCTGGAGGCAGGTAGGAAGAACATTCCGACACTAGATGTCGTCGCCATACTCGGCAAACTGGGGGATAAACGCGCGGTGCCGGCGTTATTGTCGGCGTTAAAGGACGCGCACGACGATGAAGTGAGAATTGCGGCGGCACACTCATTGGAAGAGGTGCATTGGGAACCGCAAAACCTGAACGACAAAGTCCTCGTCGATTTGGTTCTGCAGCGCCCGGATCAATCTGGAGAAATGGGTTTAGCAGCCCTCTCGGCAATACTTGAAGCAAGCAAGGTAGCTTCTTCGGAGCTTCGCAAAACGATTGTTGCGGCCTTGGTCCACATTGGCCAGCCCGGGATACCGTACTTGGTCAAGGCGCTGATGGATAAGGACGCGGACGATAGAGTGCGCTGGACCTCCCAAGACGCCTTGCGCGCACTGGACTGGCAGCCCCAGACCGTTGAAGAAAAAGTGTTTTTCTACCTGGTTTCGGGCACCAAGATATCGGACCACATAGACAGGGTGGTCGACCTCGGGCAGGCAGCGGTTCCGTGCCTTCTGGAGGCCTTAAAGCATGATAAGCAGATAGATATGTCAGCGGCCCACGCGCTCAACACGCTTGGCTGGCAACCTCCGACAGTGGAGGACAAGGTCTTATTTTACCTAAACGTAGATGCGAGTGACAAGATCGTAGAAATCGGCCCGCCGGCTGTGCCGGCTCTCGGGAGAGCCCTGGGGGACAACCGGTGGCTTAGGGACGATGCGGAGCGGGCGCTGGGCGAAATACGCAATAACCAGGCCGTGCCCCCTTTGCTGCAAGCGTTGAAGGAAGGAGATGTAGGCGCCGCTGAAGCGTTAGCCGAAATAGGGGACGCGGGCGCGTTTCCCGGGCTCCTGGCGGCGTTTCTCAGATATGAAATGGAATCCTATGACCATAGGGAGACTTGGAGGTACGCGCATGCGTTGGCTCGGTTCAGGGACGCCAGAGCAGTTCCCGCGCTCTTGGAAGCGACAAAACATGATGAGACAATAAGCCATTCGATGTCAGCTATAATCGACATCGGGGCGCCGGCCGTCCCAGTGCTGTTGCAGGAATTAGATCCGAAAGCGGACCTCGGTCATCAAGCGGCCAGCGCCCGAATTCTGGGCATTATTGGCAATGCATCGCTTGTGCCCCGGTTGTCGGAGGTGGCGCACGATGAGGGGAGACCTGGCGCAGTTCGTGCGGCAGCCATTGAAGCGTTGGGATGGCTGGGTGATAAAACACTCGTGGCTCTGGCCTTTGACTTCTTAAGAACTCAAGATGAGGTGTTGCGGCGCTCAGCCGGCCTGGCGATAGGCCACTTGCGCGACCCCACTGCGGTTGCTGCGTTGATGGACGTCTTCAGGGAAGACCGCTCGACCTGGCCCTATGTCGCCGGCGCCTTGGCCGATATTGCCACCACCGACGCGGTGCGTGCCTTGATTGAGATCAACAGAGTCATGGCTGACGACGGACGCCGGTTTCCTTTGGTTCGCACCATCGGCGCTATAGGCGATAGAGCGGCGGTTGCTGCTCTGGCTGGCCTCGTGAGAAATGGTAATAAGGATGCAGCGGAGGCATTGGGTGAGATCGGTGACGACTCGGCCGTGCCCGCACTAATTGAGGCTCTCGATACTGACGATGAGAACCTGACGACGGAATGCGTCCAGACGCTGGAGAAGCTGGATGCCAGGGATGCGGTGCCGGCGTTACTCCATCTTAATATTAACATGTATCCTAATCGTGAATTTTTGATCTTCGCGCTTGGAACACTGGGTGGCAAGGCGATGATACCCACATTACTCGACACGTGTAGAAATGCGGGGCCAGAAGAGCGGCGCGCGGCATTGGTGGCACTGGAAGGAGTGGCGGATAAATCTTTGGTTCCCGAGATGCTTGGAATACTTCGCGATCGGGAGGAACGTCCGGACGTGCGCGCAGGAGCCGTATATGTTCTGGGTCATATCGGTGACAAGGCTGTCGCTCGTGAGTTGGTGGAGGTACTCAAGCATGGCGATCCTCAATATGAAATGCACAGTGCTGCACGCGCGCTCGGCGATCTGGGGTTTAAGGAGGCGGTCCCTGCGTTGCTCGATGCGTTGACCAACAACGCTATGTACGTGGAGGACGAGTCCGCAAGAGCACTAGGCAAGATCGGGGATAAGGCCGCAATACCGATGTTGCGTGAAATCAGGCAGAGAAATAGAGACAACGTTACCGTGTTAGAAGCACTGGCGAGGCTAGGGGACATCGATGCGTTGCTCGAGCTGCAACACAGGTTGGAATTCAATAAGAGGGATAGTGACGCTGCAAAGGCCTTAGGGGAGAGCGGCGATAAAAGCGCAGCTCCATTGCTAATTAAGGTATTGGCAGAGACGGGACAACCTTCATATTCATGGAATAACTTAGGGAATTGTGATGAGACCCGCCGTGCGATTGTTGAGGCCTTGGGGAAAATAGGCACCGAATCAGCAGTTCCGGCTCTTCTGGAGGCAGCAAAGGATAGAGATGTTAAGCTGCGGAGACTCGCGGTCGAATCCTTGGGACAAGTTGGCGGCAGGAGAGCGTTAGGTGACCTGCGCGAAGCATTGCAGGACCCGAACGTATATGTGGTTAAGAGTGCCAAGAAGGCCTTGGGCATTAGTCGGTAGCTGTATATATGAGATCCCTCGCGGTTCTTTCGTTTGCGTTATTGTCAGCTTTCAAGGCGGTTCCTTCCCTCGCCTCCCCACCATGCACCGCCAAGCCCCGCGTCGCTCGCCCGCTCTCCAAATCGTCCACCCATGCGTTTTTCACCTGGGCGAAAGCTCATTCGGACTTGCTCGACGAGCACAACATCGAGGTTGATCACTTTCGCGACGCTTACCTGGTGGACATCAGCAACGATGGCAACCCCAAGTACGTCTTCACGAGATCGGAGGGTTCGATGGGATACTTGGGTCTGGCGATCTTCGAGAAGAGCGGCGGCGGCTTCAAGTTCGTGACGGACGAGCTTCCGAAACCGGCAGCGATCACGACGGACGGTCCTTGGTACAGCTGGGAGTACATTAACCAGCTGACCCATAAACCCGAGCTCTTCGTGGAGCTCTGCGGCAAGACGTACCTCAGTATCAACAACGGTACCTATCAGGATCCCATCCGCGAGATCTTCATCTGGGAGAGAGCAGGCATCCGACGAGCCTGCACGACGGAATGGGCGGCGGTCCACCGGAAGTTTTTCAATCAGCTCTACGAGAAACAGAACTTTGAGGCAGCGTCATCCTACCTGCGAGGCGTCCTCGACGCCTGCGGAATGGATTTCCCGAGGGAGCAGCGGATCAGCATGGAGAACGACGAGGCGCTAGCTGCTTTCAAGAAGGGTGATCCGGCTAGCTGCCTGATGACTCTCACCCGGGTCAAAGCCGACAAGGAGTTCCAATTGTTGCCACAGGAGCTCAAGTCGGCGGTTACCCACAACGAGAAGCTGTGCTCGCACAAGGCCGAAGCCGACCAGGCTGCTGGAAACGCGGGCCAGTACGACTACTCCTGGCTGCTGAACTTCAAAGGCAAGACCACGAACGACGTCTTCTGGGACAGGCGGTTCAACGGCCTGCTTTCCGCAGTCGTCCCGAACGCGAAGTCGAGCTACAGCGCTGATCCCGGTGCAATGAAAGCCGACCTGAAAGCGCGACTCGGAGGCCCCCCGGGGGACATCGAGATCAAGGCCGGCCGATATCTCGTGCTCTCCGCCTGCATGGCGCATTCGTGTGGTGACAAGGGGATGATCTGGATCGATACCCAGAAGAAGAGATCTGCGCTCGCCATCGGTTCGAACGCGTCGGTTACAGTCGCTTCACGCAGCATCAAGACCGGGGAACTTCCGGCGGAGCTGCTTGTAGCGTTGAAAGGATGGGCCAAAGCGGAAGGGCTCCAGCTCGGTTCGACGATGTTCTACGACTTCTCGGGCAAAGCCGATGATATATCGCCCTTGCTAAAATAGGGGTCCGGGTTGGCGTGGGTTTCAGAAATTCTGTCCACCTCCCGGCTCACCGGTCATCCAGGGGGTCATTTGCACGCACGTAGAGTGCCCGCTTACGAGGGGGAGTGCAACATCGGCAAGACCAACGTAGCACCGTGAGATCAGGCTGTCTTCCTTCTTTTCTTGGGGCTCCTTCATTGATTGTTCAGGCAAGAAGGGCTCTACAGCAGCAGATTTGAACCCATTGACCGGTCGAAATAGCTATTCGTGGCCACCGTGCTGGCGCAGCACTTCCACTATTTCGTTCGGCTCTCCGTGCGCTGCGGCGACGTGCAATGGTGTCTCACCGTCGGTAGCCGTGGCATTGACGTCTGCGTGGTGGGCCAGCAGTATTCTCACGATGTCGTTTTGGACACCTGCCGGGACATGAATGCCGTAGGCACCAAGCGCCACCATGTGCAAACGAAGGCGGGGGTGATCCACACTACCGCAACGCTCCCGCTGCGTCTGATAGCGAACCTTCTGTCAAGTAGCCGACGCACGTCACCGTGAGTGGTCACCAAGGGTTTTCAGCTCTCGGGGATAGGCTGGGTTCTCAGGTTTTCGCGCACTTAGCCGCACAAGGCAAAATAGCAACGCAAGGATGAAGCTCAGGCGCGGCAAGCAGTATGGGCCGGCAGGATCACTGTCCCTTCGACAGTACAGACGGCACACAGCCCCCTTCCCTTTGCGGAAGTCCTCACCGGCCACTCGAAAACTTTATCGAGCGTATGATGTCTTTTGCGGGCGCGAGTGCCGATGGAAAGTCAACCGCACCAGCTTGCAAGGTGATGTCTATTATATATCTACTAGCATGTATGGTAACATGGTAACTATTCAGCTTCCCGAAAGGCGTCATGAAGGTTGCTTTCCAAGAGATCGCATTGCAGCCGTCGATCGTTTCCTTCTCGGCATCCGTTGAAGCATAATCCGCCACATGCTCAGCCGTGAGCGTGTCGGTTGCGTCCCGATGCGAATCCAGCGTCCACCCATTCGGGATACTGGTGGTGTCCGTAATGGAGATTGTGGGGGATCCCTGCTTCAAGGTCGGGCTCATTAAGACCACTGCGCCCGGTGAAAATCCGCCAACCTCCACCTTTTTCCAACCCGCCGGCACCAAAAAGGTAAAATGCAGATCGTCGTGTGCATAGTCGAGTCTTCCTGGGTTCGTTGGCGTGGGCTCAGGTGCTGTTCGGCGGGCTAATTCCACTGAATCAAGATATTGGACCGCATTCGAGTTCCCATAGAACAAGGCGACGCTGCGCGCCGTGTTGCCGTTGATGTCCGTAGCGTTGACATCGGCTCCCTTTTGGATGAGAAACCTCAATATCGCTAAGTCGGCGCACTGGGTGGCGGAGTGCAGCGGGGTTCCTATGCTGCCGCTGCCACTTTCCAGCTCGGCTCCCCTGGCCACGAGTAGCCGCGCGGCCTCTAGTTGACACTTTGCGCAGGCTCGCGTCAGAGCAGTGAGGCCAAGAAGGCTTTTCCCGTTCACGTCCGCTCCTGCGTCGAGCAGCAACGTCATGATCTGAGTGTTGCCGCTGCCTGCTGCTTCGGACAACGGAGTGATGCCTTGTTTCCCAACGTTCGGATCTGCGTGGTGCACAAGTAAAAGTTTGACTGCTTCGATTCGCTGCGCGTACACGGCACTGTAAAGAGCTGTAGTTTCATCGGTTGGCAGTCTCTCATTCACATCAGCTCCATCTGCGATTAGAGTATCTAGCATGGCTATGTCACCGCTTGCGGCGGCGTCTTGTAGCAATCCGGTATGGGTGGAATGCCCAAGCCCGCCAAGCCTGTCCGAAGATGCTTCTGCCGGTGACCAAAACCAGCCATGTGGGTCCCAGGTGCGAGCATAAATATACTGGCTAGCGTCGCGATAAGTTCCCCGAGCCTCCTGGAGTTTGCCTAGTCGCTCAGCCGCGTATCCCTTGATGTAAAGACAAGTCGCCACATCATTTAGGGTCCCATTCCTAAAGATTTTCTGCTTTTCATATTCGCTGACAGCACCAACCGGAATAACAGCGCGGCTTCTATCCAAATCGGATTGAATTGTGTCGGCCACACGACGAAATGAGCCGATACAAAGATCAGCGCTAGAAATGGCTGACTCATAGCGTCCGGCGTTGAAGGCGTCCCAGGCTGCGGCGGTTGCCGTTTCGCAGTTCGTCCGTGCTGCCACAGGCCCGTGGGCAACCGAGGCACAAGCACCAAATAATAGCGGCAAAATGAGGATGGTGAGGTGAGGTAGAAACCGTAGTCCCAACACCAAGTTTACTCTGATCTCAGGACGCTCGCCATCCGGGCGGCGAGGCACGCCTCTTCCGCCTGCGTCAATGTCCTCGGCATCGGTTTCGATCATCGGCGGGGTTCGTAACGCACGTTTCGCGCATGGATCGTCTGGGGTTGAAGCTCCCGCAAATACAAATTCGATCGGAACGTAGATCCGATGCGCATCTGTTCCCCTAAAGTCGGCTAGCGCAAACGTATATGTCTGCCATCCCGGTTCGAGGGAAACCAGCGATTGACTCTCACTTCCATCATCAGGCTGCTCGTTGGTCTTGATTCCGATCTTTACCATCTCGCCCCCTTTGTCTCCCTTCATTTCAACAACAAGCGTGTCGAAGGCCGATAGGTCGTGCGATGGCCGCGGCTTCTCGCGCGGCGGCCCGACAGTGACAAACACTGCACCCCATGATTGCCCGGCCGGATAGACTTCGCCGATCATCGCTCGCAGGAACGAGAGGGGACTCTTGACATTCGTCAAGCACCCGCCTGGACGCGTCATTTACTATGGTAGGTTTTTCTCCATACAAGGTGCCTGGCCATTCTCCCGGAAATATAGGGGCTTGCGAATCAAGGCAGATGAAGGCGACGGCAAGTACCATTTTGTTGTAATTGATTATCCACACTCCGGCTCAGGGTACCGCGGCTCGAACGAAGACGATTAGGTTAAGGCCAGCAAGGGAGACTAGGCCGTTGGTAGAGGCCGTCTTTCGCTTCGCTCGGTTTGGAGCGCCGTGACGAATGCATAGAGAATCTGGATCACAGAAGCCAACACGCCGATGACGCCGATCATGAGGCGATCCGGTCCGGCGATTTCCGTAACCCTCGCAAAGATTATTCCTTCCGCGAGCACACCGGTGCCTGGTGGAGGGAGTACTCCGCTGCTCATCCTGACGAGGCGGAACGAGTACTGCGCGTCGTGTTGCAACGGGAATTCCGCTGAGCCTAACTGCGCCGTTCCTCGGGCAATTCCGTTGTCGACCGGATACCCATTCGGCTCATCCTGCATATAAAACTCTTTGATTGCCTCGGGACGAATCAGCAACGCCGCGTGCTCGATACTCGGGTCGCGGACCTCGGCCCTAAAATCGAAGAAGACGGGGCCTCCATATGATCGTGCCACGACCCCACGGGAGAGAACGCGGGCGGCTGTATCATCCTCTGGCTGGATCGATACCTCTACGATCCGATTTGGCTTCGATGCCACGTACACGAGTGGGGCGGTGACGAATATCGCCACCACGAACGTCCAGGGGAGCGGCGAAGCCCATACACCGTAGTTTCGGTGCACCGCCATGGTCTCTAAATGGTACTGCTCTTCCCTACTGCAGGCCGACAATGACGCCGCTCGACTCCGCAACCACCCGCCCGCTCGGCTGACCGCGAGGCGTCCCACCAGGCTCCGCCAAGAGGCGATCCGCGGCCGCCCTGTCGATCGCCGTCACGATGATGTCCATCGTATCGCCGTCGTGTGGGGGCCACTCGACGTTGCCAATTTGTGCGGTTCCGCGCCAGGCTCCACTCGCTTCTACTGCGCTGATTCCGTTGCCGGGCGGTCGCTGCAGGTACCAACCGCCGGCCGATGGATGCACCGGCTTCACCCATAGAAGGATCTTCTCACCGTCTGGGAGCACCCCAGCAACACTTCCGTTAACCGAGAACCGATACACGCCGTCGCTCCCGCGTGCACAAACGACCCGTGCCCCCGACCTGGGTACAATCATAGCTTGCTGCCCCTGGGCGAGGGCAGGATCGTTTCGAACGGCGATGATCCCAAGTACGGCTGCAACGAATCTAACTACACTTCCAAACTTTCGCCCGTTCATCGTGTCCTCCCTATCAAGGCTTTCGTCTTCACCTCATCAACCAAGTCAGCTTAGCTACCACATTGAGCCCGTCGACGGAACCTCAGCGAGGTCAGTCCTGTTCACTTGGTGCAACCGCTCCGGCGGTCCGAAGAGCAGGGCTACATCCTGGCGCCGCCGACTCATCGAATCACAGACGGATGAAATGAAACAACTCCGCGAAGCGCTCGACCTCGACACGCAAGCAAAGCTTGACCGGTTCGACGCCATCCACCGGGACGAAACCGAAGACCTCCGGCGCCAACAGAAACAGCAGCGCGCCCCGGCTTCGCCGGCTTCATCGACTCCGTCCAGAACCTCTTCTCTCCGGCCCGCGCCGCAGAGCGCGAAGCCGAGCGCCAGCGCGAGGAGGAACTCGCCAGGGACGGCCCCGAAAGGCCGCCGCCCACGCGCGTACGCTGAGCGGCTCCCGCTTCCTGCGACCAAAGCTGAGCCGCTCCTTTAACCAGGTTGCCAAGAAGATCCGCCCGCCGATATCCCGGTTCATCGGCAGCACCGCGGCACTTCTGCCGCCGCTGCCGTCTTTCCTTTCGTCGCGGTTCTTGACCAAACCGCCAACGCCGCCCCCGCAGCTCCGCCCCCATTGGGCCCGAAAGCCTGACGGCCCGAAGCGCTAAATCCGCATGGCCGCTTTTGGTAGGCGTGTTTCAGCCCGCAGCTATGGAAAACGCCATTGCAATCAATGCCTTGCGATTCCAGCTTGACTTCTTGCCGATTCGCCTGGTAAAAGAGTTGTGCAAACTTGAACACTTGCAGAGGAATAGCCACAATGACCCTAACACCAATCTTTGCCCGAACAGCGACTGAAGTCAGTGCCTCTCCGCTCCACCGGACCCTTGCAACCGCGTCCAAGGGGGATTATAAGGGATATGAGGAAAGGCTAATCACCATGAGGAAGTCCGGTCCCGGCGACCCCAGTTGAGAAGTTAGTACTCAGCTTCGTAAGGTTCGACAGCGAAGTAGGCCCTCCGTCTCATCCTCGGCCTCTCAGGCGGGTGGATGTGCACGTGGAAACTGGCGTACCAAGGGCGATGGGGGGTGTTCGACAATCAACGCTGCCTTCTCCCGAATGCGCACCTTCAACTGAACGTCAGCGGCCGAACTCGTCGCGGAATCTCTCTCTCACGTCATCATACGCGTCATCCAGGGGTAAGTGTTCGTACGCTTGGCGCGCGGCGTTCATTTCACGGGCCGCCCTTTCGCGAGTCGCGTCTCCGAGGGATCTTGCGACTCTTGAGAATTGCACGCGAACATAGATGAACGTGTCCGTCCACTCTACTGCACGGCTCCTTGCTCGGCGCTTGTCTCCTTCCAACTGCGCTTCAAGCCAATTTTGATCTTGCGTCGCAGTGAGCGCTTCACGAGAGAATCTCAAAGCATCCTCCCAATCACCCGGCTCGGATAGGTGGTCTGTAGCAGTGTAGTAGGCGTAACTCTGTTTCGCCTCGAGTCTAACTATGCCACTACGCAATCGACCAGTAACCCGCACATCAGCATCATCTGGCAACTGATCAACATTTTTTATAGCGTGGGAAAGCACAGATCTCGCAGCTCTCATGTGGGAAGCGGCACCCACACCTACGGCATCCGTGCGGAGCAGTTTCTTGCCGAATTCTTTCTCGGCTTGATCACGATCATCGCACGACCTGAACGGCTTTCCCCCGTTTGCTTCTTGGAGCTGTAGCTCAACAGCCAGTCGCCAAATTCCAAACCCCGCAGTAATTTGCCCGAGGACCAGGGAGAATCCAACTACGGTACGCGCCTCGCCGATCAGCTTGTCCGATAGATTGCGCTGAAGCCGGTCCGACAAGTCCTTGTATCCCTGCCAACCAAAAAACCCCCCGATAGCGAGAACGATCGCAAGGATCGCAAGCGGGGCTTGCCACAGCGTGCTCATCAGGGTTGTGAACTTTTCTTTGTCCCAAGAGTCGTCGCTTTGAGTTTTCTCTGACGGCGCCTCTCTGCTGTCGGCCAGCCGCTGAAGCAGCTTCTGTGTATCCGGGTCAAGCTTCAGCGTCGGCGAATCCCGCCCGAGGCCTTGCTCCGCGTCCGGTGTTGCGGGTGCCGTTTCGCCCCTGATGGGCGACGACGCCACCAAAACGATCACCAGCACAATGCAGCCGGACACCTTTCTGATTAGCTCCCGCCTCATGGTTTGATCCCTATTTCAGCCGCCGTCCGTGCCAACTTTCTTCCCCTTCCTATTCTTCATCCATTCTTCTTTTACTTGATGCCCGACGATCAGTACGCGCTGCCCCCCCGCCAAAATCCCCCACACTATAGCCACCACCAGAGCCGCCGCCAGCCAGACTCCGAGAAGCACGAGCACCACCAGATAGATAACGTAGATGCAATGTGGGAGGAGCATTTCGGCGTCGCGGAGCGTCGCGACGGCTGTTTGCGTCTCCCGCCTGTCGGCAAGCGGCTGAACCAGCTTTTGTGTATCTGGGTCAAGCTTCAGCGTCATCGAATCTCGCCCCGACCCTTGCGCCGCTTCCGGTGTTGGGGGTGCCGTTTCGCCCCGGATGGGCGACGATGCCACCAGAACGACCACCAGCACAATGCAGCCGGACACTTTCCTGATTAGCTCCCGCATCATGGTTTGATCCCCATTTCCGCCGCTACAGCAGGTCAAACTCATGCGTAATTAACGCACTCCCTCCCCAACCTGCAAGCGCAAGTCTTCTGGGCAAACCGCCCGTAGACCAAGAGCGGCCGAGCTCTATGCGCTCCGCTTACCGAGCCTCATCCTTGAGTCTCGGCCCGTTGCGTACGCGCCTCGCGATCGCGAAGGCCTCCGTGTGTTGGGGCACTCCGGCCATCGCCAAATCCGGGACCGGCGCGGTCACGGCGACGCCTCTTCGGACGTGGACGGATTATCCCTCCCAAGAGCCTGCTGACAAGCGAAGCCCGGACGGTTTCATCACTCCAGAGAAGCCCCTCTGGCTTGCCCTTCTCGATGGTGTGCCTCTTCCGGCGCAGTGCGCCGTTCTTCGCCAGAGGCAAAACTTTATGGCCGGGTTTTTCACTCCCTATGGTGCAATCGCGAATGAGAACATCGACCCACCCTCCCTCATCCCGGATCACCTCGGCGACCACCACGCGCTCGCCGACATTCACGGCGCGGCCCCGGTTGCGCCTGGGCTTTTGCCATACGCCCTCGCTCCAGCGAATGACGTCCGCCTCGATAAACCCGCTGCCGCAAGGAACCCATTCCCCCGCCATGCCTATCCGCCACCTTTCCAGGGATCGCCCGGTCGGCGTTCGTCTGAAGCTCTCAGCCTTTCAGTCGAATCACTCATGGCAGCCCATACCAGGTGCCCTTGCGGGCGCCGTGCTGCTTGAGGTGGCCAAGCGCGACCAGCCGCCGGAAATGTTCCTTGAGTGTGTTCCGGCTCGCGCCGGTCACGCGGATCATGTCGCCGATCGTCACCCGCCCATGCTGGCGCGCATGGTCGACGATCTGCACGGCCAGCTCGGGCAAGGCGGCAATGATA
>Ga0187884_10000513_pt1 | contig 38443 bp, 32 predicted proteins | sample June2016WEW_20_4_FD_132983 | JGI IMG/M metagenome (GOLD analysis project Ga0187884, IMG submission 132983) | Peatland microbial communities from SPRUCE experiment site at the Marcell Experimental Forest, Minnesota, USA - June2016WEW_20_40 | ecosystem: Environmental > Terrestrial > Soil >...
CGCGCAAACGGGCGGCGATCATCACTGGGTCGCCATCCTCGATCAAGGGTTCATCAAAGCGGTCGAACGCCCATTCGTTGATCTCTTCAAGCGAGCCGTCGGCCATTAGTTTCAGGGCTTTTGCCCGGGCGTCGAACTCGGCGCGCGGCAGGGGGCCTTGGTCGAGCAGCAGGGTTACAAGGGCGGAATGCGCGCTGTCGAGGCCGGGATAGGCGGAGCCGTTCGCCGTTGCGGCTTCGACGAAGGCGCTTGGCGCGGCTTGGATCGCCTCGACCTCCTGCGCGAAGACGCTTGAGAGCAGGCTCGACACGGCGTGGGTTTCCTCCTGGATGCGCGCGAGGCGCTCCGGATCGATCGTCACTTCGCCGGGCTTCGACAACATTGGCGTAGACCCTTCCGCCTTCGGTTGCGAGCTTGAGGGCCCGAGCCCAGGGTTCGACGCTGGTTCGCTCTGCACCCGGTGCAGCGCGCTATAGAGGTCGTCGGCCGGGAATTTCAGGGCGGCATAGAGCCGCTCCATGAATTTGACAGTTTCCGGCGGAACGTTCGTGACGGCGACAGCGGCGAGCGCGCAGCGCGCGACGGCTTGGCGCTCGCCGATGGGTCGCTCCGCCAAGCCCTTCAACTGCTTGGAGAGTTTGGCCGTAGCGGGCTGGGCCGCCATGGCGTAGGCCATGACCCGCACGCTTTCAATTCTGTCGACGCCGTCTTCAACTCTGGCGCAGGCGGCTATGGCGGCGCGCGCAGCGACGCGAAGGGGGCCCGCCGTCGCGGCCGCCAATAGCGCAATATCCATGCGGTTACGCCTGGAAGTGCGCTCTGCGAGGCTTTCTGGCGCGCCCTGGGCTCCCCCTTTGGCTTTGAACACGCAAATGGGAGTTTCGAGAGCGACTGCGCTGGCGTTGCTGCCATCTGGCTCTATGGCAAAGTCGATTGTGGCCAGTGCCGAGCTCAGGCGGTTGACCGTCGGTGCAAGGTTCCCGTTTGTGACCGGCGTCACGGAATAGTCGGCGGCGGCCAGCAGTTGGTCCGCTGTCACCATCTTGATGTCGTCGAAGCCCATTAGCTTCGTGAGCCAGGACTTGAGGGCGTCGATCTTCACTCCCCACAGGTCCTGAGGCAGCAGAAGCGTCGCTTCGAGCTTTCCGATCGCGTCGGGGTGACGGCCGATGTAACGGCTGTAGGGGTCGAGTTCATTCGTGCAGAGGTCTACCAGTTCCTTCAGTTTGGGCGCGCAAACCATGTCGGAGGCTATGTCCGGCAGGTCTTCGAAGTCGCCGTGAACGGGGACTTCGAAAGTTCCGGACGCCGCCGTGTACGTGGCGGATATGCGTTGTGTGATCAACGGAACGGGGAGCCCGTCTGGGTATAGCGCCTGGTATCGCAGGCTCCACAACGCCTTGAACTCATACTGACAGCGATTGGCCGGCTTCCGTAACCAGGTGTTGGGCATGGAGATAGCCCACAGCAAGGCGTCCATGGCGGTGATCGGCTCCCCGATCGCAAGTTTCGACCCGATGTAGACGCGCACGTCGAGCGGTATTCCCTGCCAATTGGCGCCGTCGAAAGAAAGTTCTGGGCTCTGCCCGGGGGTTGCGGCCAACACTCGCGCGACATTCAGAAACGCCCGCGCATAGTTCTGAACCGAGCCGTTGGCGCCGTAGATTTTCAGAAGCCGTTCAACCTCGGCGACAAGCGCACCGGCGTCAGAATTGACGCCCTCTTTGAAGAGGCGATATTCGAGGCCATAGAAGTAGATGAAAACGAGGCCGATATTGGCCGAGGGATCGTCTTTGCCGCTCGCCATCCATTCCAGGAAGGCTCTGCGCACCGGAGGCGTCACTCCTGAATAGGACGGCCAATAGCTGATGCCCGCCGTCGATGCGGAGCCGGCCGACGCGATCGGCAACGAGGAGTTGATCAGGCAGTTCTCGGGCCTTGACTGCGCGGACGATCGATTGGCTCCTACATAGAACAGTCCTGACGAGATCTTGACGCCTTGGATCGTCACCGATTGCCCGGGCAATATCCAGCGCGTGTTGGGAGGGTGAGGGTCGCGCTGTCGACCAGAAATGACAGAGACGGTGACTGACACCCTCGGTGGGTCGATGATTGGCGTTATCCGTACGGGCGGCCCTTGCGAACCGCCGAAATCCGACGAGCGCTCGGAAGAGTCTGCGCGTCGCGGCGCCTGCGCAGAAAACGATGATCTTGGGGGGGCCCCCGAGAGCAAAGGCGCTGTCGTTTGGTTCAAAATGATCCTGTTTGAATTGGCAATCGCCTGCGTCCGGGCTCTACGACGCATGGCTCTCCAGCCAATCGCGCTCAGGGCGATCACACCGACGGCGACTCCTGTCTCCGCAAGGTGTTGCATGACGGCGGTATAGATAGCTTGCCCCGCGATGATCAGGGCGAGAAGCGCAATCCCAAGGGCCCCCCCTGATTTTGGGGATTTTCCGCGGCGAGCCATGAAATGCAACCACAAGCTATCGAAATAGATCGAGTTTGCTCGACCCCAACTCTCATCGATTTGAGATTACCCTCGACGAAGGGTCTTGCAAGCTCGATAGCGCCAATCTTACGGTTTTGAGTTCGGCCGCGCCGGCCTTGGGTCCCTTGGCGCCGGCCAGATCGGCGGCGACAAGCCGCTTGAAAGCGCTGTCGCGTGCGGACGCGTCGAGAACGAGGCGCGCCAGTTTCTCGGCGCCCAGAGACGAGTCCTACGCGAAAGCGTCTTTGGGCGCGTCCGGACGCGTGTCCGGTCGGGCTCTAATCGCGGCCAAACGCCGCTCTCCAAGCCGGCGACGCCGTCTCGGCCTACGGTGACGATCCCGCGCGCGAGCGGTGGCCGCCTAGCCCTGGAAAACGAGCGGTCTGGCCTGCGACGCGCCGAGAGTGAGAGCGGGGCAGGGGGTCGGCGACGGAATGAAGGGGAGAGAAGGGCTCTCGCCTGCCGTCGAGGAGACCGCCGCCATGGCCGGGAACGACCGCACCAACGTCTATCAGGACATCACCGACAGCATCATCGCCGATCTCGAACGCGGCTGCGTGCCGTGGGCGCAACCTTGGGATTCGAAGGCCGCGACGGCGCCTTTCACGATTCCATGCAACGCATCGACCCGGCGACAATATTCTGGGATCAACGTCCTCACGCTTTGGGCCGCGGTCACGAAACGCAAATTCACCGGGCATAGCTGGCTCACTTTTCGTCAGGCTTTGGCTGCCGGCGGCTGCGTGCGAAAAGGCGAGCACTGCGTCACCGTCGTCTATGCCGATCGCTTCACCCCTGATGCAGAGCGCCAGCGGGCCCGCGAGACCGGAGAAGTCGCCGCGAGCATCCCTTTCCTCAAACGCTTCACGCTGTTCAACGCCGACCAATGCGAAGGTCTGTCCGCTGACCCCGCAGCGGCTTTGCCTCCTCCCGAGGCGATCGTTCCCGCGGCGAACGCCGTCATCGCGGCGACTGGCGCCGTCATTCGAGTCGGCGGCGGCGAGGCGTTCTATCATCCCGGTCTCGACTATGTGCAGGTTCCGCCGGTCCAGGCGTATTTCGAGCCGATCAATTGGTTTCGTACCGTTTTCCATGAGCTCGGTCATCACACTGGTCATGCCTCGCGCCTCAACCGCGACCAGTCCGGCGTGTTCGGTTCATCGGCCTATGCGCGCGAGGAACTCGTCGCCGAAATGGCCGGCGCGTTCGTCTGCGCCACGCTTGGCGTCACGCCGACCGTTCGCCACGCTGATTACCTCGACTCATGGCTCGCCGTCCTCCGCGCGGACAATCGCGCCATCGTTCGCGCGGCTAGCGCGGCGTCGAAGGCGGCCGATCACATTCTTCAGCGCCGCCAGGCCGAAGCGCAATCGGAGGCGGCATGATGGCGTCTCCGGCGCCTGAGGCGCTTGCTCCCGGGTCGAGAGTGAGAGGAGGGCCGGAAATCAGTGACGGAATGAAGGAAAGAGAGAAGGTCTCTTGCCGTCCGTCCTGGAGAACATGGCAATGGCAGCCCCGAAACTGACCCTCAGCGCCTCGCGCGACATTCCCTTCAACAAGCTCGTCCTGTCGCAGTCCAACGTCCGATCGATCAAGACCGGCGTCTCTATCGAAGAGCTTGCCGAGGACATTGCGCGTCGCACGCTTCTGCAGAGCCTCAACGTTCGCGCTGTCCTCGATGGCGAGGGCGCGGAAACGGGCATGTTCGAGATCCCCGCCGGCGGACGGCGCTATCGCGCGCTGGAATTGCTGGTCAAGCAGAAGCGCTTGGCCAAGACCGCGCTCATCCCCTGCGTCGTGCGCACCTCGGGGATGGCCGAAGAGGACTCGCTGGCCGAGAACGTGCAGCGGGCGCCGCTGCATCCGCTCGATCAATTCCGCGCGTTCAAGACGCTTCGCGACAAAGGTCTCGGAGATGACGAAATCGCCGCGCGCTTCTTCGTCGCCCCTGTCGTGGTCAAGCAGCGGCTGCGACTTGCGGCCGTCTCCGAAAATCTTCTGGACGTCTACGCCAAGGATGAGATGACGCTGGAGCAGCTGATGGCTTTCACCGTGAGCGAGGACCATACGCGCCAGGAACAGGTCTGGGAGGCGCTGGCGCGCTCGTACAACAGGGACGCCTATCATATCCGTCAGCAGCTCACGCAGAACACCGTCCGCGCCAGCGACCCGCGCGCGGTGTTTGTCGGCCTCGACGCCTACCACGCTGCCGGCGGCGTCATCCTCAACGACCTCTTCAACGATGATCGCGGCGGTTGGCTCCAGGATCCCGCCCTGCTCGATCGCCTCGCCGGCGAGAAGCTCAAGCGAGAAGCCGAGGCACTGCGCGAGGAGGGTTGGAAATGGATCGTCGTCGCGCCGTCCTTTCCCGCAGGTCACGACTATGGGCTGCGACGCCTTACGGGCGAGCCGATTCCACTGAGCGCCGAGGAGCAGACCGCCTTCGACGCCGTTGTGGCCGAGCGCGAAGGGTTGGAACGGGAACATGGCGACGCCGACGAAATCTCCGACGACGTCAGCCAGAGGATCGACGCGCTCGACGAGGCCATCGCCGACTTCGAGGATCGACCCTTGCTTTTCGACCCCGCTGAGGTCGCGCGGGCAGGGGTCTTCGTCACGATCGATCATGACGGGCGGCTCTTGATCAAGCGCGGCTATGTCCACGCCGAGGACGAGGCGCCTGTGACGACCGATGACGCTGACGCAGAAGCGCAGTCGGCGCGAAACGCGAACGGCGCGTCTGCGCAAGTCCAGCGCGCCGTGATCACGATTGGCGGCGCGGCAGGCTCCGACGCCGAGCCGGCTGAAGATGACGCCTTGCGTCCCTTGTCCGATCGTCTCGTCACGGAGCTGACAGCTCATCGAAGCGCGGCGTTGCGTGACGCCGTCGCCGGCGAGCCTGTCATCGCCTATCTCGCGGTCCTGCACGCGCTCTGCCTGAACTTGTTCTACCACCAGGCCTGGAACTCCTGCCTGGAGATTTCGGTGCGGACCTCCGGCCTTTCGATCCAGCCGCCGGACCTCGCTCAGAGCGCCTATGTCAAGGCGATCGAAGCGCGGCACAAAACCTGGATCCAGCGCCTGCCGAAGGAGAGCGGGGACTTGTGGCCCGCGCTTATCGGCTTGCACGATACCCAAGAGACGGAGGCGCTCTTCGCGCATTGCGCGTCGTTGACGATCAACGTCGTCAGCCAAGCCCATGATCCCCGCAAGGGCGCGGTGGCGCATGGCGACGAACTCGCGCGCGCCGTCCATCTCGACATGTCCGCGGCGGGCTGGCGTCCCACCGCTGAGAATTATCTCGCGCGCGTGCCGAAGGTCCGGATCCTTGAAGCCGTGCGCGAAGCCAAGGGGGACCAGGGGGCCCAATTGATGGAGCATTTGAAGAAGGCGGATATGGCCCGCGAAGCCGAGCGCATGCTCGCCGACACGGGTTGGCTTCCCGAGATTCTGCGGTTGGTCGACGTCGATTCCGCGCCGCAATCCCAGGCCGATGCGGCTGAGACCGACGAGTTGCCCGCCTTCCTCGCCGGCGACGTGGACGTATCAGCGGAACTCGGTTCCGACGAGCCGGATTCGGGCGACGGCGCAGGCTTCGCTGTCGCGGCCGAGTGATCCCCAAAGCCGGGCGGCATGAACCGCCCGGCTCTTTCGCTTCAACGCATCCCCATCCCCCGCCCGGCGCTCGCGCCGGGTTTTCGCGTTTTAAGGAGAACAACGATGACGTCTCAATCCATTCAGGCCTCGTTCCATCGCACCCATGAGGGAAGATTGGCGGCCCGCGTCGCCAACCTCGCCTTCCTTGCCCTTCCCACCGAGAATCGAGGTTTTCGCGTCGCCTATGCCACCGGCTTGGAGGCGCCCCCTGAGCGCTGGACGCGACAGGACTTCTACGGCCTCAGTCGTCTCGTCGATGGCGAGGCGGGGTTTCGCGCCTATGTCGAGGAGCGGGCGGAGCATCGCCGGCAGCTCGCCGGCCTTGTCCGCCGCGACATCAAGGCCCACGCCGAGACCCCATGGGGAACCGCGCAACATTCGCGGCTTTATGCGGATGGCGTCGTCTCGCATTCCACCGCCGACCACGGCGGCTTTCATCTCGATCCCGTGCGCAACGTCCTCGTCGATGAGGTCTGGCGCAACGCCGACGGCTGGTACGAAGAGGATTGCGAATGGGCGAAGGTCGCCGCGACGTTTCCGGAGATGTTTACGTCCTATGAGCGCGCCTGCGCTGACGAGACGCTGCGCCATTCTGAGCCCGACGCCTACGAGCGCATCCATGGCGTCGTCCTCGGGCCCGGGAAATCCCGGGTAAAAGACGAGCGCCAGTTTCGCAGCGACCACGCGGCCGACTGGATCGTCATCTCCGCGATCAATTCCACCCAGCGTCCTGGCTTCGTCGAATGCGTCGCCACGCTCGGCGGCGATCGTAGTTCTCGAAACGAGCGGCGCTATCTCGTTCCCTCAGGCGAATATGAGATCGGCCCGTTCGGCTTCGTGATCGATTCGCTGCGACACGCCGCCTACGACGGCCCGAGCGATTTCATCGGCTGGCGCCGCGGGCATCCCCAGCGCTGAGCGGCATCGCTGACCCGGCCTTTCCGCATTTACCGCCGACGTCGCTTCGATCGGCGGTTGCTTCTCATCCCTCATCCAAGGACATCCCCAATGAATATCTCGGTTCCCCCCGGCGCCGCGCTCGCGGCGTCGGCGCCTTTCCGCGCGCCCGCCAAGCCTTCAGCGATCCTCGCGACCGCCCAACAGATCCTCCCGCATCTCGAGCGCGGCCAGCGCATCGACGCCGTCCTGTTGCGCGCCGCCATGGAGAACGCTTTCGGCGGCTCCGACGCCGAGGGCGCCTGGGATTGGAAGACGGCTTACGAAGTTTGCGAGGCCGCGACCGCCCTGTTCCTGCGCAAGATTGCTCCGGCGCTGCGCGCGCGAGCCCCGTCTCCCACGGCACAGCTTCCGATCCTCGCCCGGATCGCGGCGCTTCTGCCGAGCCATACGCGCCGTTCCGCCGAGAGCCAGGCGTTGCAGCAATTCTCGACGCCGATCGCGCTTGGCCTCGCGGCGAGCGCCGCCGCCGCGATGACGTCGGCCGATCTCGTCCTGGAGCCGTCGGCGGGAACCGGGCTCCTCGCCATCCTCGCCGAGCTCGCGGGAGCGTCGCTGTGCCTCAACGAATTCGCGGAGACCCGAGCCAACCTTCTCGCCCTGCTGTTTCCAGCCGCGCGCGTCAGCCGCTTCGACGCCGCGCAGATCCACGATCGCCTGGATATTGCGATAGCGCCTGATGTCGTGCTGATGAACCCGCCCTTCTCGGCGCTCGCCCATGTCGATCGCGCCATGCCCGATGCGGCGCTCCGCCATATCGCCTCGGCGCTCGCGCGGTTGCGTCCCGGCGGCCGCCTCGTCGCCATCACCGGCGCCGGCTTCGCGCCTGACAATCCGAGCTGGACGAGCGCATTCGTCCGCCTGCAAGAGCAGGGCCGCCTCGTCTTCACCGCCGCGATCGACGGAGCCGTCTACGCTCGCCATGGAACCACGGTCGATACCCGCCTTACGGTGATCGACAAGGTTCCCGCCGACGACCGCAACGCTTTCGTGGCGTCATCGGGCTTGGCGCCCGACGCAGCTTCACTGCTCGCCCTGGTCGTCGCACACGTGTCGCCAAGGCTGCCGCTTGCGGACCGCCCTGGCGTCATGACCTCTCGGATTGCGGTGGCGCCCCAGCGCGCGCCGTCGAGGGCCTGCATTCCCAGGGCGCCTATCCGCGTCCCCGCGTCGCAAATTCGCGTCGCCACCGCGCCCGCCGTTGAGTTGCCGTATGAAATCATCGACTGGACGCCCGCTGCCGGGGACCTCACGGCCGCGCTCTATGACGAATACCAACTGCAATCGATCCGCATTCCCGGTGCGCTGCCTCATCCCACCCGTCTCGTGCAGTCCGCGGCCATGGCGTCCGTGGCGCCGCCCAAGCCGACCTATCGCCCGCATCTGCCCGCCGATCTCGTCACGGCAGGTCTCCTCTCCGACGCTCAGATCGAGAGTGTGATCTATGCCGGCGAAGCTCATGCCTCCCATCTCCAGGGTGCGTGGATCGTCGACGAAACGTTCGACAATCTCTCCGCCGCTGCGGAGACGGCCGAAAATGCCGTCCGCTTTCGCCGCGGCTGGTTTCTGGGCGACGGCACCGGCGCCGGCAAGGGCCGTCAGGTCGCCGGGATCGTTCTCGACAATTGGCTGAAGGGTCGCCGGCGCGCGGTTTGGGTCAGCAAATCCGACAAGCTGATCGAGGACGCCCAGCGCGATTGGTCCGCCCTCGGCCAGGAGCGGCTCCTGGTGACGCCGCTCTCCCGCTTCCGGCCGGGAACGCCTGTCCGTCTCCAAGAGGGCATTCTCTTCACCACCTATGCGACGCTTCGCTCGGAGGCGCGCGGCGACCAGGGCTCGCGGGTTCAACAGATCGTCGACTGGCTCGGCGCCGACTTCGATGGCGTGATCGTCTTCGACGAAAGCCACGCCATGCAGAACGCGGCGGGGGGCAAGGGCGAGCGCGGCGATCAGGAGGCTTCTCAGCAGGGCAGGGCGGGTCTGCGGCTCCAGCACGCTCTCGCCGACGCCCGCATCCTCTATGTCTCGGCGACGGGCGCCACGACCGTCCAGAATCTCGCCTATGCCCAACGGCTCGGCCTCTGGGGCGATGATACCTTCCCGTTCGCCAATCGCGCCGAATTCGTCGAGGCGATCGAGGCGGGCGGCGTCGCCGCCATGGAGGTCCTCGCGCGGGATTTGAAAGCGCTGGGTCTCTATACCGCCCGCTCGCTTTCGTATCACGGCGTCCAATACGAAATGCTCGAGCATCAGCTCACGGACGAGCAAATCCGCATCTACGACGCCTATGCCGGCGCCTTCGCCGTCATTCACAACAACCTCAACGCCGCCTTGGAGGCCGCAAACGTCACGGGCGAATCGGGCACGTTGAACCGGCAGGCCAAGTCGGCGGCGCGCTCAAGCTTCGAGAGCGCCAAGCAGCGCTTCTTCAATCACCTCATCACGGCGATGAAGGCGCCGACGCTGATCGGCGCCATCCAGGCCGATCTGGCGGCAGGGCGCGCGAGCGTCATTCAGCTCGTCTCGACCGGGGCGGCGCTGACCGAACGTCGCCTTGCGGAGATTCCGACGGAGGAATGGGCGGACGTTCAGGTCGACATCACGCCACGCGAATATGTCCTCGACTATCTCCAGCACAGCTTTCCCACCCAGCTCTACGAGCCCTTCACCGACGACGAGGGGAACCTCTCTTCGCGCCCTGTCTTTGAGAACGGCCAGCGCGTGCACTCCCAGGACGCCATCGCCCGACGCGGCCGTCTGATCGAGAGGCTCGCCTCAATGCCGCCCGTCCATGGCGCGTTGGACCAGATCGTTCAGCGTTTTGGAACGGAAGTGGTCGCGGAAGTCACAGGCCGCTCGCGTCGCATCGTGCGCAAGACGAGCGCCGACGGAATGTCGCGCCTCGCCGTCGAGAACCGACCGGCGTCCGCCAATCTCGCGGAAGCGCAGGCGTTCATGGACGACCAGAAACGCGTACTCGTGTTCTCAGACGCCGGCGGCACCGGCCGCTCCTATCACGCCGACCTCGGGGCGAGGAATCGTCGGCTGCGTGTCCACTACCTCCTGGAGGCCGGCTGGAAGGCCGACGCCGCGATCCAGGGTTTGGGGCGCACAAACCGCACGAACCAAGCGCAGCCGCCGCTGTTCCGTCCGATCGCGACCAATGTGAAGGCCGAGAAGCGCTTTCTCTCCACGATCGCGCGGCGGCTCGATACACTGGGCGCGATCACCAGGGGACAGCGCCAGACCGGCGGGCAGGGGTTCTTTCGTCCCGAGGACAATCTCGAAAGCTTCTATGCCCACGACGCCCTGCGCCAGCTTTATCGCCTACTCTACGCCGGTAGAATTGAGGATTGCTCGCTCGGCGCCTTCGAGGACGCCACCGGCCTCAAACTCACCGACGCCAGTGGCCTCAAGGACGAATTGCCGCCGATCACGACGTTTCTCAATCGACTGCTCGCGCTGACGATTGAACTGCAGAATGTTCTCTTTACCGCCTTCGAACAGCTGCTCACCGCGCGCGTCGATGGGGCGATCGCGTCGGGGACTTATGATCTCGGCCTCGAGACCCTGCAAACCGACAGCCTTGTCGTCTCGGACCGCCGCACGATCTTTACGCACCCCGTCACATCAGCGCGGACGGAACTGCTGACTCTTCGCCAGCGCGATCGAACCAAGCCCTTGACGCTCGACCAGGCGCTCGAACTCCTGAGCGACTCCCGCGCCCTTCTCCTCGTCAACGGCCAGTCGGGGCGCGCGGCGGTTCAAATTCCCGCGCGCAGCATGATGACCGACGATGGCGAAGTCGAACGGCGCGTGCGTCTGATGCGCCCGATGGAGCGTCCGACCCATCCCGCTGACATGATGGCGCAGACGCATTGGCGTGAATCAGACCGCGAGACGTTTGCCTGCGCGTGGGAACGCGAAGTCGCCGATCTCCCGGAATTCGTGGAGACGACCCTTCACGTCGTCGCGGGGCTCTTGCTGCCGATCTGGAAACGCTTGCCGCGCGAATCCAGCCGCGTCTATCGCATCCAGACCGACGCCGGCGAGCGCATCGTCGCGCGCAGGGTCTCTCCGGCCTGGGTCGCCGCCGCCGTCGATGAGGTCCCGGCGACGCTTCCCCCCGCGGACGCTTTCGCCGCGCTCAACCAAGGCGCGACCATTCTTTGCCTTGTCGGAGATATGCAGCTTCGCCGCGCCCGCGTCATGGGCGTCAACCGCATCGAGCTCACCGGCTTCACCGACGCCATGCGCGAGCGCCTGACCGCCTACGGTCTGTTTCATGAAATCATCCAATGGAAGCTCAGGATGTTCGTTCCCACCGACGAAGCCGGTCCGGCCATCCTCGCCAAGGTCCTCGCGAAATATCCCATCGAGCGCATCGCGGACAAGGCGGCGGCCTAGCCGTGACCGCCTCAGCTTCGGGCCTTGCCCAAAGCCTGTCGCGGCATGCCGAAGCGGTCTGTCGCCACTATCTCTCCAACGGTCGCCGCTCTGGCGGCTACTGGATCGTCGGCGACGTCAGGAATGCGCCGGGCGCCTCGACCTTCGTGCGCCTGAAGAACGGCGGTTTTGGCAAAGGCGTCGCCGGCAAATGGTCGGACGGCGCGAACGCAGAACACGGGGATCTCCTCGACGTCATCCGCGAGACGCTCGGGCTCACCCGCTTCCGCGACGTCGCCGACGAGGCGCGCCGCTTTCTCAATATGCCGCGGCCGGCGCCGGAGAAATCCATCAGCCCGAGTAACGCGCCTGCACGAACATCGTCTTCCGCAAAGCGCCTGCTCGCGTTGTGCCGACCGATCGACGGCACGCTTGCCGAAACATATCTGCGGCGTCGCGGCGTCACTGCCTTCGGCGGTACGCAGTCCCTCCGTTTCCACCCCTCGTGCTTCTACCGCGCGGACGCGAACTCGCCCACCCAGATGTGGCCCGCACTCGTTGCCGCCGTCACCGACCTGTCGAACCGGATCACCGGAGCCCATCGCACTTGGCTCGACCCTGAGCTCGGCCGCGCCGACCACGGCAAAGCGTCGATCGAGAATCCCAGGCGCTCGCTGGGCGACATCTGGACCCATGCCGTCCGCTTCGGCGTCGTCCAGGACGTCATGGCCGCCGGCGAGGGCATCGAAACCATCCTGTCGTTGCGCAGCGTTCTGCCCGCGCTGCCGATGATCGCCGCGCTCTCCGCGAGCAATCTCGCCGCCGTCGTGTTTCCCGCCTCATTGCGCCGCCTGTATATCGCGCGCGACGCCGATCCCGCCGGCGAACGCGCGGCGGCCGCGCTCGCCGCCCGAGCCTTGGAGGCCGGCATCGAGGCGATCAGTGTCGTCCCGACGTTGAATGACTTCAATGATGATCTCAGCGCCCTGGGCGGCGCCGGGCTTGGCGTGGTCTTACGTCCTCAGCTCGCCCCAGGGGATTTCTGCCGCTTCATGGATCGGTGAAGGCGGCCAGGAGGGGGAATGGGCGCCCCGCGCAAGTCTCGGCTGGGTTCGGCCCGACGTAACCGTCAGCCTGCCGGGCTCGTCGGGAGGCCGCGCCTTCGGCCTTCTCGAGAGGGCGAGTCGTGCGGCAAACGGTCCGGGCCCGCAATGGCTCTGGCCGACTATTTTCCGGCGGCGGGCAAGCCCGCCTTTCCATCGCGAGGCAAAATAGCCGGCCGCCGCCATCCTTCGCTTACGCTACGGCCGCTCGGCCAGCGCCTCGCCGGTGCAAGCCCGGCCCGCCCACCGCCTTTCTCGCCATGAAGGCCGCGACGGGCGCGGTCCAACCGAGCAAGGCAGCCGACATGACGATCCATCGATCCGAATCCCCCAGCGAATCCGCGCAAGCCTCGTCTCCCACCGCCCGCCTTCTCAGCGAGCTCCAGCTCTACGGCTATCGTCCCTTCGCCGACGAGCCGGACCCCAGACCTCTGCCCGAACCCGCTTCGGCCGCGGGCGCGATCGCCGACATCTTCGACGCCCTTGTCGCCACCCTCTGCGAGACCCGCCTCGAGCCGGACCTCGATGACCTCCTGTGGTCGACCGTCAACCTCTTCCACCGCGCCGTCGGTCGGATCGAGCGCGAGCTCGACACCAACGAGCAGGCGCAGAAGCGCGCGCAGAAAGAACAGGACGGCTCCGAAATCCGCTCTGTCGAATTGGAGCGCCTCACGTCCGAAGGGCAGAGCGCGATCGAACGCCGCAACGCGATGGAGTTCTTCCGCGACGAGGCCGCCGTCCAATTCCAAGAGCATACGGGCTCGCTCTGGCGGCCACGCGCGGGTTCGAAGGTCAACCATCGCGCGCTGACATCCGCGATGATCGACAGCCGCGACTTCCTCTCCGCCAAGCGCCGCGCCGAGATCGAAGTGACGCTGCCGCCCGGCCCCAGGATCGCCCTGACCGGCGGATCCGACTACAACGATCACGGCCTCATCTGGGACAAGCTCGACAAGGTCCGCGCCCGCCACGCCGATATGGTGCTGCTGCACGGCGGGACATCGACCGGCGCCGAACTCATTGCCGCGCGCTGGGCCGACGCCAGAAAAGTCCCACAGATCGCCTTCAAGCCGGATTGGAAACGCCACGCAAAAGCGGCGCCCTTCAAGCGCAACGACGCCATGCTCGCCACGCTCCCGATCGGCGTCATGATATTCCCCGGTTCGGGCATCCAGGACAATCTCGGCGACAAGGCCCGCATCCTCGGGATCCCCGTCTGGCGACTCGCGAAGAGCGGCGCTTAGGCGCCGCGATTCTCTAGGGATATCCTATGGCGTCATCAAGCTTACAGCGTTGCGCCGACGGGCTTTGACATCTTGAATCCGAGCGACTTTGAAGCTGGAATTTTCAGCGGGGCGCCGGTTGCCGGATTGCGCCCTTCGCGAGCTGGGCGCTCTTTGACGGAGAAACGGCCGAATCCGGCGATGGCGACTTCATCGCCACGTTTGGCGGCTTCGATGATCGCCGCAAAAATGGAATTGACGACTTCCTTTGCCTTGGCCTTGGAAATGTCATTGGCTTCGGCGACGGCGTCTGCGAGTTCTGTCGTATTCAATGGATCGTCCTTCAATGGCTGGGCGAGAATTGCCCTCGACGAAGTGCAGTTCATCGTCGAGCGGCTGGCGTGACGTGAACATTGGAAACTGATTGCGCGCTGACCGGTTTGCCGGTTCGCGCGCCATCTCAGCGCTTTTTCGCGGGCGCTCGCTTCTTGCGCGCCATGCTGAGCGAGATGCCCACGCTCTTCGCCTTCTGACGCGTTGCGCCCTCTGTTCGCTTGAGAGCTTTCGCAATCTTTGCGGCGGGCTCCTTGCGAGCCATACCCTTGAGAAGGCGGACATCATCTTTCGACCACGGTCGCCTGACCGGCGCCTTCTTACTTCGTGCAACGGCTTTAGCCACGTCCGCTCCTGTTTGGTACATTTCTGGTACGAACGGCGTTTTGCATGAATTACAATCGCTTGCAACTTTTACGAATTATTGCGGACATCTTGCAAAGAGTTTCGAATGGCGCTCGGCTGGCGGCGGCAGCGCGCGACCAACCAAATCGGTTTTGCCGATTGGGGTCTCAGCCTGCGCCACGAAGCGCTTCCTCGCCGCTCGTCTTTCCACGCGTTGCTCAGCCGTTGAAGCGTCGGTCCTACGGCGACCTTTTTTGCGTGCATGTCGCGACGGCCCGCGGGTCACGGGGTTGCGTGTTGGACGCGGCCTCCGCTAGGCGACCGAGGCATTCCTCCCCGCCGGCGCAGCGCGATCCCCTTCCGCAGCGCGATAAGCGCGAAGCCTTTCGGTTGTGACGACAGGTCGTGGCGGGCCTTCGCTTGCTGGCGGAATCGAGTCTGCGATCGAGGCGGCGTAGGTGTCGGTGTCGGACCTGATCCCGGTCGCCGGCGCCGCCTGTCTCAATGAGCTGGAGGGGGCCTGACGCATCGTCCCCTCGGTCGCTTCGAAGACCATCCCCTTTTCTTTGACGCCTTTATCAGGGTCTCGGCCGCCTACTGCCGTCAACCCCGCTTCGGGGGTTCCCCTTCGCTGCGCTCCGGTGACGGCGGCGCCCGGACCCTTCCTTTGGGCGTCATCGGGGATGGTCCCCGAGCAACCCTAGCGGAGACGAACATGGCCACCATCGCAACGCTCACCCAGAAAGCCGACGGCAACTATGAGGGAACCCTCACCACCCTCAACATCACCGCCGCTATCGCGCTTCTTCCGAATACGCGCAAGTCGAAGGACAGCGCGCCCGACTTCCTCGTCGTCTCCCGCAAGAACGGCTTCGAACTCGGCGCCGGCTGGAACCGGATCTCGAAGAACACCGGCGAGGAATACATCTCGGTCTCGCTCTCGGCGCCCGAGTTCGGGACCATCTACGGCAACGTCGCCCCGGCCCCCGGCGACGACCCGACGAAGAAGGTCATCATCTGGAACCCGGCGAACTGACAACGACCAGCCGGCCCCGCTGATATCGCGGGGCCGGTTGCCTTCTCCTTCGGCAGAGAGAGCGCCGAGGCGGCGACAAGCAGGATCGCCTTGCGTCGCGCATTCGCGCTGGCCGCTTTCCGCGCTTCGATCTTAAGGCAAGCCGTAGGTCGGTCTTGTTACCGCATGAAATCGTGGGCGTGAACTCGCGGTGGTCCTCGTCGTTGCGCTGCACTGCGCCAGGGCATCGCATGACTCGGCGCCAGTCGTCCGCGCATTGCTCCAATCATCAAGCTTTGTCGGAGTGCGGCTATCTTTGCTCGACGGTTGGGCAGCACATCCTTACGAAGAACTCTTTGGGCGCGTCCGGCCCTGCGGCCGTTCGGGCTCTACTCGCGGCCAAACGCCACTCGCCGAGCCGGCAATGCCGTCTCGGCCTGCGGTGACGATCCCGCGCGCGAGCGGCGCGCGCATTGTGCGGCCTGCGCCTGTTCGGCTGACACTACGTGGCTCATGTCGGCAATGGCGGCATCTCGGCGGCGCCGGCGTTCCAGACCCACGCCGTCATCTCGCTCTCATCGGTGAGTTCCTCGAGCGCCGTGCGATAGGCGTCGTCAGCGGCCGGGGGAACGACATACATCGCCACCGGCGCTGCGCCTTCCTCGCGCAGAACGACGCTGGCGAGCGGCCGATCGATCGGCAAGTTATAGCGAAGTCCCTTGAGAAAGCTCGCACGCCCGCGCGTCAGCGCGTCGAGCAATGCAGCTTCATAGCTGTGCTCGAAGGGAATCCAGTTCTCGGTGACAACCATCAGAGCGATGGCCTCGATCGAGGCGACACCGGTCGGGGCAAGCCCGAACGTCGCGATTGCGATGAGGTGCGCCTCGGGCATTGCGCCCCACAGCGACAGCTCATTGGCGAACTTGGCGTTCATCCGATGCTGCACATCCTCATTCAACATGAACGGGAATCTCGGGAGATGCTTTACGATCATGCGATGGCCGAAACGGGCGGGGGCGATCTCCTTGACCTCCCCGATCAGCACGAGCAGCGATCGATGATTTCCGTCAGTTGCAGCGACCCGGTTCATGAACGCGACGCGACGCTGTGTGATCTCGGACTCGCGCTCCGAACGGAACATCTCGGGGATATAGAGGACGTCGAGCAACGATTTGCCTTTGGCCGTCTTCCCCTCGGCGCCCTCGGTCAAGAATTTTCGGATCACCGCCCAGTTGCGTTTGCCTACCATCCCGGGGCGCCAGCGATTGAACTCGGCTTGGTCCCAGAGATAGTGGAGCAGCGCCCGGAGTGAGAGCTTGGAGCCATCCGTTTTGACGCTGCCGACATCGCTTGCCTCATGTGGGCCGGAGGAGGCCTTAGCGCCGGTCTTCGACAGACTGAAATCGAGCTTCAGAACGGTGACTCCGTCCTCGACGTTCTCCTGGATCGCGCTGCCCGCCACGTGGCCGAACCCTGAGAGTTCGTAGGGCGCTTCATAGGAATCGCAGCTCGGGGCGTGTTTTGGTCCCGTTTCCGGCATGCGCTTGAGGATGTGGCGATCGCCGATCCGCGCGACATACATCGGCACGCCGGGGGAGCAGCAGAGGCATAGTGGGCGATCGTGCGCGGCGTGAGCCTGCGCGAGCCTCTTCTCGAGATCCGTCGCGTCGAGCAAGACTTCTGCCTCCCCAATGTGGATGCGCCTCATGTTATTCCCTGACTTGCCGATCACACGGGTCGGTCGCGCGTCGCGCCGGGCTACCGCGGCGTTGTTGGCCCGGCCGGCGAAGACATACGGACGCGTCCCCTTTGGGGACGCGGTTCTCCTCTCTCAATGACGTCTGAGGATACGGCTGCTCGGCCCGCCTCAAGGACGAACGGCTCCTCCAATTTTGTCGCGCAGAGCGACAAAATCGGCTCCTCCCTTCGCCGGCTTCGCCGGTCGCGTTGCGATCCTTGACCCGGTCCTCGGGCGCACGTGCCGCGTCGACGTCATCAAGACGGAGACGACGAACATGTGCATCATCGATCATATCAACGAACTGCGCGCTGAGCTTGCAGGATGCTTTTTCGCGAAAGACGAGCGCAGCGAAATCGAGGCGGAGTTGGCCGCTCTCGTGGCCGAGCGCGACGCCAAGGGGAGGGCTGAAGCCGAGGTCTTCCAGGGATTTCTTGCCCACTCGCCCGCTCCCAGCTAAGGCGGACCCGCTTGGGGAGGGCGCGCCAGCGCCCTTCCTCTTCCTCATCACGGCTTGCGTCCCTGTTTTCTCAAGTAGGCCGCGATGATCTCCCTCATCAGATCAGGGACCGATTTGTTTTCGAAAGCAGCTTGAATCCGCAACTCGTGTTGCTCCTCCGGGGATACGGAAAAGCGAAGCGGCACGGGCGCGGAACTCGGCGAGGGCGTATCCCCTTTCTTCGACGCGGCCTTTGTCGGCGCCGTTCTCATCGGCGCCGCTGGCTCGGGGCCGACCTCTTGGCCTGTCGCTTCGCCAAGTGGCTCGCTTGCCGGTTGCAGCACCAGGGTTGCCTTGGTTGCCCGCGCAGAGCGCCGCCGCAAGTCGTCGAGGTCGAGGGTGGGTAATGGCTTCCGGCTTTTGATGATCGCGGCATAATCCGGCTTATCGTCGGTCATTGTTCCGCCCCCACGGCGGCAATGGTCGCGAAGATTTCGTCCGCGAGCATTTCTCCGTTGACCATCGCCTTGCGAACTTGCTCGGAATCGCCCGGCATTGTGGCGAGGGATCCCCCATCCATCATCATGAGCTGCAGCACGGGTCGCTCGACGACGATCGTTTTCGTCACGGGGATGGCGTGCTCCTCGATGTAGGCCGAGGCGACCTTGAACGCGGCGGTGTTTTTGGCGATGCCGCTGACGCCGTTCAGGACGCACCTGATGACGAAGGGCTGGGCGCCCTCGTACATCGCGTCGAGGCGGGCAAGCAGCCGCACGACCTCCGGCAAATCCGCTCCGCTCGCGCGGGCGGGAATCAGAACCATTTCGGAGTGGCCCGCCGCGATGTTGAGGACTTCGTCGATGGCGCCGGGCACGTCGATCAAGATCACATCCTCGTCCGAAGCCTTTGCCAGCGTCGTCACGAGCTGATCGGCGCCATGGACGAATTCCACGGCGATATTTTCGAGGCTGCGGCCGGCGTCGAGGCTACGGGCAAACCATTGCGTCGCGGTGGCTTGCGGGTCGGCGTCCAGGATGCGAACCGAGAAGCCTTTGGCGGCGAAGACGGACGCCAGCAGGACGCAAAGAGTCGTCTTTCCAGACCCTCCCTTAGTCGTGCCTATGGTCAAAACGAGTGCCATTTCGTCACCTCAGATGAGTGCGCGAGCCGCCTGCTTCTGACGGAAGCACGGATTGAAAGATGCGCGAGCGCAAAGTCTGCGCGCAGGCTAGGTCTCGTGAGGACCTTTGTTCGCCGGCGTCGCACTGTGTGCAGCGGTGGGAGGGAAGTCGCGGGCGCGTAGACGCCGCGTCGCTCTGTCGCGTGCGAGAGGCCAAAGCACACAGGCGGACAAAAGACGCAAGGAGAAAAACGCCGTGCGCGTCTAAAAGCTGGCAACGGCAAAAAGCCGCGTGCGGACAAAAGACGCGCGAAGACAAAAGACGCGTGAGGACAAACGCCGCATGCGTCCGAAAGCCGTCGCGGGACAAAAGCCGCACGGGTCGAAAAGCCGCCGAGGGCGAAAAGCGACGTGCAGACAAAAGACGCTGGAGGACAAAAGACGTGCGCGTCTAATAGCCGCCGGAGGACAAAAGCCGCAGGCGTCGAAAAGACGCCAAGGGCGAAAAGCCACGTGCAGACAGAAGACGCTGGAGGACAAAAGGCGCACGAAGACAAAAGCCATATGCGTCTAAAGGACGCCAACGGCGAAAGACCGCGTGCGGACAAAGGGCGTCGGAGGAGAAACGCCGCGCACGGACAAAAGCCTCAGGTGGACAATCGCCGCGAGCGTCAGGTTGGGGGCGGCAGCCAAGGAGACGAAAGCCGCAGGGCGACAAAGGGTTCGCGTTCGAAACGACATAGGCGCCCGAGACGGCAGTCATACGAACGCCCAGAGCTCTGAGATGACAGGCGTAGCCAGCCTGGGAAGCGGATAGCGGCGGAAAAGCGGTGGACGTGGCGGGGAAAGGGGCGTAGGGATGGTATGTTGAATGGTATAGAGTAGGCAGGATAGCATAATTTGTGATACAAATTATGCGTGTGCCCTGCCGGGCGGGCCAAGAGGCGCGGACAGTCCCCCTTCGGGGTCTCCGCGCCGGGAAATGAGCGGACGAAGGGACCCATGGCGAAGGCGATCAAGCGTTCGGAAGTCATCCATGTCCGGCTCACGGAGGATGAGCGGACGCGCTTTACCGAGCGGTGCGCGCCGGACGATCTGCCAATCAGCGAAGCCATTCGTCGCGTGATGCGCGAAGCCGCGGAGCTTGGCCCGACTTTCGACGGGGAAGTCGCTGATGAAATCAGGGGCCTGACGCAGCAACTGAAGGCGATCGGCGTCGATATCGATCATGCCGTGCGCGCCATCAATGTCGGCAAGGCGCCGGAAGCGGCGGCGATGAGAACGACGTTCGTCGAGTTCGCGGAGGTGCTTTGGGAGGTTGAACGCTTCTATCGGTCGCTTTGCGCGAACGCGCGGGCGCGCCACTTGCAGCCGACGAGAGCTTTGTGAGCGCGTCGTCCGATCAGGGCGCGTCAAGTTTTGGTCCACGCGCATTCGTCGCTATGAAGCGCGGCGAACTCGCCGTGGGGGAAGTCAGCGGCCCAACGGAGCCGAGCCAAGGCGCCCGCGCCATGCTCGCCGCGGCAACGCCGGACGTCGCGGCGAATTCTCGCGCCCCAAATCCGAAGGCATCGTCGAGGCCATCGACAGGGTTCATCGTGTCGAGCGGCGTACGCGCCGAAGCGGCGCCGGAGGAGGATGAACGGGTAAGGCGATCCGCGGGAGCGGGCGGGGGAGGGGGCGCTCGAAGCGGCCGGATGGCGAAGAGAGGATTTTCCCCTCTTGCCGACCCGACCGCAGCAGCGCAGGCGCCGTCATCGCGAAGCTCGATCGACAAAACGCGGGGCCTGGCGTCGGGATCGCAAGCCGCGGTGATCAAACTCGCCAGCTTTGCCTCCGGCCGCAGCCGAATGGGGGCGCTTGTCCGATATCAGAGCCGCGAGGGGGAGATCCCGCTGGAGCGAGAAGATGGAACGAAAGTCGAGGGCACGGCCGCGCTCAATGCTCTTGTTGCGCAATGGGCGGAGGAGACAGCCGGTCCGGAGCCATCAAAGGACGTGTTGTTTTTCACTGTGACCGTTTCCGACTCCCGGACGCCGGATGCCGTGCGCGCCGCGGTGGGCAGTGTGCTTACTGGTCACAAATATGCGTGGCGCATCGAAGAGGACGAGAGCCAGACGCGGGTCCATGTCGTGACGTCAGCCGCCAGCTCAGAGCGCGATGACGCCGGCAGGCCCGGACGGATTTTCGACAACAACAAATCGATCGGCGCTTTGCATGATCGCCTCGACGCCGCGTTTGACGCCACGGTGAAGCTTGACGAGCGAGGCTGGGCGCATGGAACCGAAGGAGCGGCGCGATACCTCTGCCGCCTCACGAGCGACGGACGAAAGCCTGCCGTGACGTCGACGAGTCGGATTGTGGACAGTCATGAGGCCAATCTGGAGGTCGCCTTGTCGTGGAAGCGCGACCTCAGATCGCGCGAGCCGCGCGACACCGCCCATATCATTCTGAGCGCCAAGGCGGGGACGCCTCGCGAGGCCTTTGTCGATGCGGCGCGGGCGACGCTGGCGCACGAGTTCGCCGGCCACAAATATGCATTCGCGCTTCACACGGACAAGCGCCATGTTCATGTCCACGCGATCGTTCGCATGGACAATGCACGGGGTGAGCGCGTGCATCCCAACATTGGGGACTTCCAGCGCTGGCGCGAGACACTCGCCGAGGAGGCGCGCCACCGTCATATCCCGATGGAGGAGCTCAGGCGCTTCGAGCAGGCCAACAGTCCGGCTTACAAACTCAAAGATGTTTCCATGGCGGAACGCGGGGACGCCACCAAGGCGCAGCACCAGCGTTTGCACGCCGCAGGGCGCACCTGGAATTTAGCAAAGGGCGTCTGGGAGCAAACCGAACGCGGCGTTCATGTTCCCAGCCGCGAGGAGGGGCGTCGACGCGCGAACGACAGCGCGCATCAATGGCGCGCGCTGACGCAGGTTCCGTTGTTTGGCGCGGAGCCGCCCGTGAGTTCCGACGCGATCCGGCTATACAGGTCGGAGAACTCAGCCGCGCACCGGAAGGCAACGCCGCTTTTTGCGATTGACCGCGCCAAAGCCGAATCCATGGCGACATCGCGCGACGCGACTCTCTGGTATGTCGACGTTCCAAACTCTCGCCTAAACGAAATCAAGCCATCGCGTTCCGATCCGACTGATGTATTTGTGGTCAGCGCCGCGCTGGCCGCCGAGCGACGCGACATTCCGCGACAAAGCGACGATACAATGCTCATCCTCGCGACGGAGCGAGCCCGGCGCGCGGCCATCGAGGGCAGCGGCGCCGAAATCGCGAGACTCGGCCAACAATTGGGAAACCCCGCCATGCGAACCGCAGAAAATCTGACGGCCACCCGGACCTCATTGGAAGCGCTGTTCAACGAAGCCCTGCCTCATTTGCCGGAGGCCGATCGCGTGGGATGGTCGAAGCAAAAGACCGACATGCTGGCGGCAACAGACAGATTGATCGCGACGAACCGCCGACTCGAGGCCAAACGCGCGAATATCCAGGGCGAGACATTCGATCAGCCGAGGGCGCGCGAAGTCGGATCGGCGTTCTCGCCGGAATTGAAAGGCGGGGAGGTTCACTACTCCCGGCGCAATCCCGCCACCAATAAGTTTGAAGTCGCCTTTGTCGACAAAGGGAACCAGATCGATGTACACGACTGGACCCATCGCGAGAGCATTCTCGCCGCTATGAAATTGTCCTCGCAGAAGTGGGATGCGATCACGGTCAACGGTTCCGACAGCTACAAGACAAAAGTCGTCGAACTTGCCGTCGAGCATGGCTTCACGATCAGCAATCCGGATTTGCAGGAAAAGATACGTCTCGAACAACAGCGCGTCGCTCAGCACCGCGAGCCGAATGCGCCAGTGGTTCAGGGGCAAGCTGCAAGCGACATCGGCGCACAAAGCTCGCCAGGGTCCAAAGCCGAGAACCAGGTTTCGGCGCAATCGCCGCCGCTGGCCCCCACGCCCGGGGAGACGCAAATCGCCCTCGATCAAATTCGTCATCAGACGGAGCGCGAGGCCACGCTGGAAACCCGACAGGCGATCGAGGCGCGGCGACATGGCGAGACAACGCCAGCCTCCGGCACGGTCGAACATCCCTATCGATCAGGCCAGGAGGCGCGCACTGCGCGTGACGCCGCGCGGGCCATGGAGAACAACCCGAACCAGCCGGGGCGTACCGAGCCGGGTCAAAGCGAGAAGGTTCAGGAACTGGCGCGGGAGCAAAAGTCCTATCTCGAGCAAGCGCGGGTTCACAATGAGGAGGAAGCGGCCAAGACTCGAAACGAGGATAAGACCCACGAAGAGGAGCGATGAGCGAGACTCGCGGCGAGGCGGCGGGACTCGGCGGCCGCCGCGCGTCCGACGCCCCGCAAGCGCAGCTTGCGACAATGACGCTGGCGATCATCCCCGCCTCGGAAGCGCAATCCGCAACCGACGTGAATGGCGGTGCGAATCGTCGCGTTTCGGCGGCCGATTGACGGCCCGGCGTTGCCGCGTGATCCTGGCGCCCAATGGCGCCTCAGATCAATTCGCCAGATCAATTCGCCGTTGACGTGACATAGCCTGGAAGCTATATATGGCTTGGGAAGTCGAATTCGAAGACGCGTTCGAGGCGGAGTTTCTCGCGTTGGAGCCCGATGTCCAGGACGCTTTGCTCGCCGTCGCCAAGCTGCTCGCCGATTATGGTCCGCAACTTGGTCGTCCATACGCGGACACGCTCAAGGGATCGAAGCACGCCAATATGAAAGAGCTGAGGTTCGAAGCGGCAGACGGCGAATGGCGCTCCGCCTTCGCATTCGATCCGCAACGCAAGGCGATCCTGCTTGTCGCCGGCGACAAATCCGGTGGCGGTCAGAAACGGTTCTACCAAAAGCTCATCGCCCTGGCGGATCGTCGCTTCTCCGCCCATTTGAAGAGATTGAATGTCGCGACGAAGAAGGGAAAGTGAAGTGGGCCGGAACGTGAACCAAGTCATTGCCGATCTGCCGCTCGAGCGTCGGGCTCGAATTGACGCGCGCTATCGCGAGATGAAGGACGAGGTTGAGGGCCTGCGCGAACTCCGGCAAGTCGCGGGTAAAGCCCAAGCCGACATCGCGAACGCCCTAAACATCAAGCAGCCTTCGGTTTCCAAGATCGAGAAGCAAGCGGATATGTACCTGTCGACGCTGCGAAGCTATGTCGAAGCGATCGGAGGCGAACTGGATCTCGTGGTTCGCTTGCCTAAGCGACCGGCGTTGAAACTGCAACATCTCGGCGACATATCAAAAATTTCTCCGGAAGCGCGCGCGGTATCGCGGCGAGCGGTCAAATCCCGCTGAACGGCTCCTAGAGATCGGTCAGGGCGTCTTTTTCACTCTCGCACGTTTGCTGCGAGACGGACTGCCCAAAGTATTCTCGCGACGATCCTCGTCCGAGAGGGCGCCACGTGTTTTTGCAAAGGCCTCGCCGATTCGCATCAGCTCCGCCTTTCTTTCCGAGGAATCGGCTTTCCGCGCAGCGGCCGTCAATGTCGTTTTGGCAACGTCGGCCATATCGATAACTCTTGCGGCCTCTTGCCTATCAGTTTGCAGCTCGGCTGAATGCGCGCTCGCATCGGCGGTCATTTCCAGCGGGGGCTCGACAGAAGCACTCGCGATCGGAGCCGCGAACTCAGGGGCGCCCGCGCTTTGCGGCGCCGCGTCTTGATAGGGCAATTCTTTTGATTGAAAGGCCGCTTCCCTAACCGGCGGCGAGACCGCATCCTCACGCGTGATCAGCTGAGCCGCCGCCTTCTCGTTCTCGACTGCCAGACGCGCATGGCGCTCCTTGACAGCGTGGCGCATCGACAAGACGTCGCGCCGAAGCTCGGCCACCGCCGACAATGCCTTGCAGCGTTGACGATCCCAGCCGACCAATCCTTGGGCGCCGCGCAACACGCCATAGATTTCCGGCTTCGTTCGCAGATTGAAAGCGATCGTCGCCGTGGGCTCGTCGAATTGGCTGTGCATCGCCTCCTCCACGACGCCCTGGATTCGCCAACCATCCTCGTAGGCCAGCGCGGCATTCGCGGAGATCTTCAAGCGATCCGCTGCAAGTTCGTCATCGGGTTGGCCGGGAATCCCAGCTGTGCCCGCGAAGCCGGCGCCGCCGCGGAACGAACCGCCAGATCCTCCCTTCGCCGCTGGGCTTGGGAGTGGCGCAATTTCCGACCAAGCCGTATCCGGGTCTTCCGGCGCCGGCCTTGGCTTGAATAGCGGCCATTCGCGGGTCGCAAGAACCCTTGGCGCGACCAGTTTCTTTGCGAAGGCATCGCCCGCCGCGACAGAATCGCGAAACCGTCGGTCGGTATAAAAGTTCAGTTTGTCGAGAATCACGCCGTAGTGTCCGCGCACCAACAGCATCGCTTTTTTGTCGTCGAGGCGCTTGGTCACATCGGCCGGCATCAGCGGAACAGATTCAAAGCGTCCACTTACGGAGCGGCCGCCAATCCTGGAGCCATTCCCGCTGTTCCATCCGGAGCGCTCGACATAGTGCTTGCCAAAATCCCTCGAAATTGAGTCCGCGGTCACGTCGTCGCCAACTGCGATGAACAGCTTGACGTCCATGTTGCCGAGCAAAGCCTCCCTCGTCGTCTTGCCGTAACGTTCGTCGATCTGGGACAAGTTCTGCGCGATGATCGCGATGCGAAAGCCGAACCCCGCGACGAGCGGCGCGCGATAGATGATTTCGGGGAGGCGTTTGAACTGATAGAACTCATCGAGCATGAACAGAACTTTGTGCGGCTCGTCTTCGCCCGGTTCCGTGCGTAGCAGGACGTCATGGATTTGCTGGATCAACAGCCGGATCAACGGCTCGGCGACGCTGAAGTCCGAGACCGGCGCCGCAATGAATATAGAGAACGGCTTGTGGCGCAATTGCGTGATGTCGAAATCGCTGTGGCCGGTCATGTCCGCGATCAGCCGATTGTTCAATCCCGCCAGCGCTGTCGTGATATGCGATTCGAAGGATCCGCGCTGTTTGAGCTCGCGCGCCATGTGCTGTCGGAACGCGTCCGATATGAACGAGGGCAATTCCGGTTCGTTCTGGAGAACTGACTTGAGGACGCCGAACAAAGCCTCGCCGGGCTGCCCCGCATCTCCGACGCTGAACATGCGCAAGACGGAGCGCAGCGTTCGCCGGCCCTCCATCGTCTTGCTTTCCTTGGCATAGCCGACCATGCCGGCGAGCAGGCTCCTCGCGGTGTCTATCCAATAGGGGTCGACGCCCTCGGGGGTTGGCAACAGGGAAGCCGCCAGAGCGGCAAGATCGGTCGCGCGCGAGGGCCATGGCCGGACAAAATCGAGTGGGTTCCAGCAGTGCGACTCAGGCGATCCTGGCGCGATCAGGTAGACCTTTTGCCCCATCGCCGCTCGGGTTGGGCCGGTCTTGCGAAAGTTCTCCATTTTCACGTCGAGCACGATGACCGAACCCAGCCATTCCAGGAGGTTTGTCATGACGAAGCCGCGCCCCTTGCCGGAGCGCGTGGGGCCATTGACGAAGAAATGGCTGTCGCCGCTGTAGCGGACATCCCGGCCTGCGAATGATCCCAGCAGAATTGACATTCCCGGCTGACCGTCGAGGAGATCAGCCTTTTTCAGATCGGCGAGCGTTCCCATTCGCGCGCCGTCGCCAGGCGGCTTGATCACCCATGGCCGGGTGATGAGCGCGTAACCCGCGCCGGCCAAGATCGCGATCTCGAGAACGGTTCCCGCGCTGGCGATCGTCACGATCTTGCCGATGAGCGGATGGCCCCAATTGGCGATTGCCTGTTGCATCGGCAAAGTCAGATCGTGGCGCGTGACGAAAGCGCTCCAGACGTCCCATCGCTTAAACACCGCGAGGAAGGCGAGCCCGTAATTCCAGGACCACAGGAGCCAAAGCCCGAGCAGGGCCGCCACGACGACGACGGATCCGCCGCCGCCGACCAGCAGACGCTTCGCCCCGCCGTTCATCGTCGAGGACTTTCATATTTGTTGAAATAGATCTCGCAAACGCCGCGCGTTGGGGTTCGGCGGAGTTGCACGACGATCGGCACGACGAAGCGCGCGTAATCCATGATTTCCGCTTTGGTCAGGCCGAGGCCCGCCTGAAGCGTCGCGAGCGCAATGCGCTCGAAGGCGCCGCGCGGGCTATCGGCATGCAATGTCGTCAGCGATCCCGGATGGCCGGTGTTGATCGCTTGCAGAAAGGAATAAGCTTCGGCGCCGCGAATTTCCCCCAGGAACAGGCGATCGGGGCGAAGGCGCAGGCTCGCCTCCAGCAAGTCCTGGATCGTGACGCGCGCCAGGCCCTGATCGCCTTTGGAAGCGAGAAGGGCGAGATGGTTGGGTTGGGGCGGGCGCAGCTCGCGCGTGTCTTCGATCGAGATCACGCGCTCGTTCATCGGCACTTCTTTGAGAAGGGCATTGAGGAACGTCGTCTTCCCCGACGAGGTCCCGCCGGAAATCACCATGGTCATGGCGTTGCGAACCGCGAATTTCAGGGCTTCCATGCGCCCTACAGGCGAGGCGTCGCCGAGCAGTCGCGCCAGTTCGCAGTCGGACTCGCAAACGCCATCGGGATCGACGACGCGGGGACCGCTCGCTCGCACATCGTCGAGAGCGCCAAACCTCACGAAGTCCTCGAGGCGCAGATCGGAAATGACCTGTTTGCGGATTGAAAAAGCGCCGCCATCCGGGGCGGCGGGCGACAGCACGCCCTGGAACCTCTCGCCATGCGGCATGGCCGCCGACAGCAGAGGAGTTTCCTCATTGACCGATTGCTTCGTGAAGGATGCGACCTGTTCGGCGATTCGACGGATGGCCGCTGATGTCAAAGCCTCGACTTCATGGGAAAGAAGCCCGGCCTGACCCAAAGCCTCGACCCAGACGGAACCGGGTCGATTGACCATGATTTCGATGACGTCAGGGTTTTGCAGCCAGATACGGATAGGCTCGCACGAGAGCCTCAGGAACGTCGGCAGAGCCTCCCACAGGGTTTCCCTGAGATCCCGAGGCTTTGGGATGGCGGAGTTCATAGAGCGCTTCCTTCACGGGATCGGGATACCATTGCGAGAAATCGAGATCGCGCTTCACAAAGACGATGATGCGCGTTCCCTGATCGACGTTGACGGTCGGGGGGATGTTGATCGAGTCCTTGAGGGCCTGATTGGCGAGATCGGAGAAGGTCTGCGACGCCGTTTGCTGGGCCTGAGTCTCGGCTTGCAGCCCCACGGACGATCCCGTCCCCGCGGCAGCCGTGACCGACTGTCCGGCAGAATTCAGTCCGGCGACGAAGGAACTCGCGCCGCCGACGATGCTCAGCAGAATCGCCGAACCGAACCGCTCGAAATAATGCTCGTCGACATCGCCGGTGAGACCCGAGCGGCCGAGACTATCCGTCCCATAGGACCCCAACGCCAACGAGATGCCGTCAGAACGCAGCAATCGGCTCCAGATGACGAACACGCGGGTCTGGCCGCGCGACAGCGCGGAGCGATATTCCCCGGTCAGCATGGTTCCACTGGGGATCAAGACGCGGCGACCGTCGAAGGAATAGACATCCTCGCGCGTGATCGCTTTGACCATGCCCGGCAGGTCCGACTGGATCGCCGTCTCCAACGTCGCGCGGATCATCGTGCCCTGGGGCACGAGCGCATCGATGCGCGCGATCTTATTGGCGTGCGACGTTTCGACGTCTCCCGCATTGGCGAGAAACCGCCTGTTCGCGTCCTCCTCCGGCCCCTGCACCTTGATTGGGCCGGCGTTCGCTTGTTCAGCGCCAAGCCCGCCAGCCGTGGCGCTCGCGGCGTCGATGACCAGCATGGCCGAGCGAAGCCGCGCGTTCTCATGCGCCTCCGCTTCGCGGCGGAGCTTCTCTTCTTCGGCTTTGCGCCGCGCTTCGCCGTCATCGACAACCGGGGATAGCGCCATCGCCGCGGGCGCGACGATCGGCGGCGCCACGACAGCCATGGGCACGGGCGGCAATTTCAACCTGTTGTCGATTTTCGCCTCGGCGTTGTCGAAGCCCAGCGCGACTCCGGTTCGGGCCGTGCTAAAGGCCTCATTGTCATTCTTAGGCGCGATGCGCGCGCCGCGCGTCGAGACATAGGCGGCATAGCCCAAAGCCGCGATTGCGCATCCCGTCAGCAGGACCCCCAGGAAACGTTGCGGTCGCCCGCCGCGCGGCCGCACCACGGATTCGCCGACCCGGCTCTCGTGTTCGAAATCAACGCTTGGCATTGGCAGCCCCTGTCGTCGTCACGTCCGCCTGAACCAGCGTCGCGGGATCGGTCTCAATCGGCGTCATTTCCTTGGCGCTCGCCGGCGCCGGTTGCGCATGCAAATTGAATACGCAGGTCGCGTCATCGCCATCGCGCAGCGTCCATTGCGCCGCGACTTGATCGACGACGATGATCTCGCCCTCGCGTCGGTAGTTGATCAGCGTTTCGGCCCGGCCCGGCATAACGAGGAAAATGCCCGGCACGTCCCCTGTGAAGCGGAAATACGTCTTCGTCCCATCGTCAAACACGGTGTCGGGCTTGTTCAGCGCCGAGCCTTTGAAGCCATAGTCGAAGTTGGCGAGTTCGGGATGCTGCTTGAGGGCGGCGAGATTGGGCATGGCGACCATCTCTTTCGCCTTGGCCAGGAGGCGCGCATCCTCTTCCTTGTCGGGATAGACAAACCGGAGCTTGTAGACGGCGCCGGGGCCGCCGGGCCGGCCGGCCCGCAATACGAAATTATAGATGCGCTTGGTCGTCACGACGTTCATGTTGGTGACGGCGTCGCGCTCGAGCGGCTTGATGAAGAGGTAGTGCTTGCTCTGATCGGGCACGGCTTGCCACGAAAGCGAATCGCCCATCGCGACCGTGGCGATGGTCTCCTCGTCGTCGAAGACGATCATGGTCGAGACGCCCATGGTCCCCGCGAGAAACACGACATTGTCCTTCTCGAAGGCGACGGTGCGAATGCGCTCATCGGCCTTAAGCGCGCGCGGCGCTGTCTCCGCCTGCGCCGCGCCGCCGCAGAGGCCAGCCGCGACAAATATTCCAAAGAGCTTCTTCATGGCGCCGTTTCCGTCTTGGCGCCGATCGTTTCCTGGTCGCGGCGATATTCGAGCGCCTGGAAGCCGAGCGGATTGTCAAAGCGCCAGTCATTGCGCATCGGCTCGGAGGTGTAGCGGAACCGGACATTGGCGACCCAATCGGTCGCAACGGTCTCGCGATCGGATTTGCGCGTTGTCTGGAAGCGAACGGCGGCAGTGCGCTCGTTGAGGAAAATGACGGATTTCACGAAAACCGAGATCGTCGTCTCCGGACCCCATTTCTTCATGGGATTGTCGGGGTTGGAGGTCGCGAACTCCGCTTGCAAGTCCTTGGCGGCGACGCCAGCTGAATAGAGCGAGGCCATATCGAAATTATCGCGCAGGCCCTTGGGGTCGTAGGTTTCGCGCGCGCGAATGAAGCGAACGATATTCGCCCGTGTGACGGATTCGCGTTGGGTCAGCTCGCCGCCGGCCTCCAGGGGCTTGGCGACCTCGACGAAGCCCGTCGTTTTGTCGACGAGCAAGGTCACGACTTCCAGCGATTTCAGCGGAAGCAACGCATAGAGCGTCGCCAGAGCCAAGATCAGGGCCAGGCCAAGCAAGACCGAGATCGTGCGCCAGATGTTGCGCGATCCGACGACCGAGCGATAGACGGCCGTCTCCCAGCGCAGTCCGTCGCTATAGTAATGCTTGTCGACGTCTGGCGTCGCCGCCGACGATTCTACGCTCATGGAAGACCTCATGTTAATTTCTGGCGGCTTTCAGCGCCGCCTCGACCTGAGCGGCGGCCGCCGGCTGCCCGCCGGACAGCGAATTGCCCCCGCCGGAAGGAAAGGACGGGCCGCCGTCTCCCCCGCGCATGGCGCTGATGGCGCGGCCTGCCAACGAGCGGCCGCCGCCAAATGCCGCGCCGCCAAGGAGAAGCGCGCCCGCCGCGGCTGCGCCGCCGCCGGACGCCGCAAGGCTGTAGGCGGCTGACGTTCGCAACATGGCGCCGCCGCCGGCGATGCCATGGGCGATGCTGATGATTTGGCTGAGCAGGAAAAAGCCGATCAGGCACATCAGCAGGAACGGCGAGATCACGGTCAGCGCTGTCGTCGAGTTGACGGTGGTCGCCTGGATATTGGTGATCGTCGTCTGAATCAGAACCAGGAAGAAGCCGAGAAACGCATAAACGATGACGGGGATCAGGGCGTATTGCGCGCAAGCGCGCATCCAGCCGTTGAAGAGATGCGACGTGATCCGAAACAGCGCCATCGAGATGAACAGGGGCGCCAGCGACAGCAGGACGAACAGGGCGATCTTGCCAAAGACGATCAGGAACGCCGCGAAGGCGATGAACAGAATGGCGATGATCAAGATGACGTAGCTGAGGATCGCAAGGCCGATCCCGGTAATGCCGCCAGCCGATGAGACCGCGCCCGACACGGTGTTGGCCGCCGTCCAGACGTTGGTGAGGCCCGCCGAAACCGAATTGCCGGCGGCGTTGCAGGCCTGACCGCCGACCGCATTGCAAACGATCGTCCCCATGTCGTTGGGCATGGTCGTCAACACGCTGACGATCAGCGCGGAAAAATCGCCCCAGGTAAAAGCGAGCCAATAAATCAGCATGATGCGGCCGATGCGCCAGACGAATTCTCCGGCCGTCAGCGGCGCACGCCCGAACAGCATTTCGTAACCCCAGAACGCCACGTAAATCGTCATTCCGATCAGAAACACCGGCTGCAAGGCCGTTGCGAGCGATGCATAGATCGACTGGACGGCCGTCGTGCCAAGGGTGTCCACCTGGCCGAACATCGTCCCGAAGATGTCTGATCCCATATCTGCTCATCCCTCAATTGACGGCGCGCATGAGCCCGCAACCGGGTTCGTCGGCGGCGAATGCGCTGCCCCAACTGGTCTGAGCCGTACAAGGCGCGGTCAAATCCTTGTGCGCGCAGGCCGATACAGCCAGCAGCGCGCCCGCCGCCAAAGCCAAAGCCGCGATACGGCGGGCCGCCCTCAGGATGTTCAATTTCCCACCAGCGTCGCCTTCGCGGCGTCGTAGGTCATGATCCGCGCCGCCGTCGATTGACCCGCCAGTTCTTGCATTTGTTGCGCGTTCAGCGAGGCGTTGGCGCCGTTCATCACGCCGATCAGCTCATTGATGATCAGCGCGGTTTGCACCTGCATCTGCGAGTTCTGGTCGATGGAGCCTTTGATGTCGGGGGCCGAGCCGATGAGAGCGCCGCTTCCCTGCAATGCCGCCGTGCGAGTCGCCGCGGCGGTTTGCGCGCCCGCGACAACCCCCGCCAGCGCCGCCGCGGTGTTGACCGCCCCTTGATAGGCGGCGTCACTACCCGATAAAGATCCACCAGAGGGATTGCCGCTTAAAGTCTTCACGAGGTTGAGGCCATTGACGATCGTCGCGGCGACCTGGCCGAACGAGCCGAGATTGCCCCATGACATCTGACCGCCGCCAAGAATCGAACTCAGACTTGGGGCGCTCGACATGGAGAAGCCGCCTCCAAGCGCCGCTGTCGTCATCGAGCCGGTCGGGCGATTGCCCGTGACCGCCGTCAAGGTCGCCTGGACCTGCGTCAGAATTTGCTGATTGGTGTTCATGATGGCGGCGGTGTTCGACGCGGTGATCGTCGCTTGGGTCAGCGTCGCCGCGTCGATGACCGGCACCTGCGCCCATGCGCCCCCGGCCCATCCGACAAGGGCGGCGATGACCGCGAGACCGATGACGAGACTTTTCTCGAGCTTTCGCATGGTTTTCTCCTATCGCGTCGTCGTCGGCGCGAAATTGACGCTTGCCGTCGAATTGTTCGTCGCTGCGGGCGCGACAGTCACGAGCGCCGCCTTGGCCGCGTCGTAGTTCATGACCGCGGCTTGGCCGCTGGCTCTGGCCGTCTGTTGCAGCAGCATGAGATTTCTCAGTTGGAGCGTCAGCGCCGCCGTTTGAATCGCCTGTCCCCAAACCGAAGCGGCGCCGATGCGTGCGCTCGTGTTTTGGTTCCATGCGGCCTGAGCGGCGCTCAGCGAGCCGATCGCCGCGCTAGCTCCGGTGAGAGCCGGGCTGTTCGATTGCAGCGCTGACGAGAGACTGGAAAGCGCGCCGACGACTTGACCCACCGTCGCGACGGATGACTGCCCGAGCGTCGCAACGGAGGATGCGCCGCCGCCCGCGCTCGTAAGGGCGCTGAGGTCGATCCCGCTCACCGAGCTGCCGGAATAGGTTCGAAGACCGGAATTGGTCCCCATAGCAGCGCTGGGGGACGGCAGACCCATGACCCCGGCGTCGCCGACCGCGGCCGATGGGGCGGCGGCGCTGGGAGCGACCAAGCTTCCCTTGACGCCCTGGCTCGGCGGCACTGTCGCGGCGCTCGAGGCCGCAGCGCGCGTCACGCAGCCGGCCGTCTGAGTTTCCTTGGCTTCTCGCGCGACGTCGGCGGTCGGCACCTGGGCGAGGGCTAACGAGCGGCAAGCGAAGAAGAGCACGAGAACGACGAATGTCCGTTTCATCGCCTAATCCCCGGCGCAAAATTGAGAAAGCCATTGTTCCGGCGCCTCGCCATAGCGGGCGCGAAGCGCCGCGCAGCGGGCCGCGCTCTCCGGGCTTCCCGAAAGGATCTTGATGACATCGGGCATCGAGGCGAGATCGAGCTTGGCGATCACCGAGTCCTGGTCGTGCTTGATCAGGAACTGCCGCGCCTCGGGCGCGGTTTCGCGCAGCCATGTCAATTCTCGCGCCGATAGTTTGAAGCCTTCGCGATAACTGAGGTCGTCGGCCTTCGGATTGGGAAAAAACAGGTTCGTGGGGGATTGCTCGAGCAGCGTATGCGCCATCTTCGAGGCCACGATATCCTTGGCCGACTGCGTGCCGAAGCCGACGATCCCATTCAATTTGCGGATCGTCTTCAGCTTGTCCGTGACGAAGCCGGAGAACTTCTCGTCGTTGAGGATCTTCCAGCCCTCGTCGATGAACATCATCATCGGCGAGCCGTCCATCAGACCCTCGACCCGATGGAAGATATAACCGAGAGCCGCGGTCCTGATATCGTCGTCGTCGAGCACGCCCGTGATGTCGAATCCAAAGATGCCGTTTCCGGCATCCCATTGGTCGACTTCATTGTTGAACAGCCAACCCCGCGCATTGAGCCAGACGGAGAACCGCGAAGCGAGATCGCCGTGTCCGGCGCGCTCGCGTCCGCGCAAGAGATGTTCGACGTCGCCAAAACGACGTTCACGGATGGGGATGCGGAATATCTGTTCGACGGCGCCCTCGATGATCTTTTCCTGCTCGGGGGCGAGATCCGACCCATCGCGCGGCCGAACGAGAAAGCGCAGCAGATTTTGCAGGAAGTCGCGATCACCGGGGGAGCCGGCGAGTTGCAGGGGGTTGAACCCAGTGGGCTCGCCCGGGACAAGCGCCTCATATCGCCCACCCAGCGCGCGTATGAAAACTTCGGCGCCGCGATCCTTGTCGAAGAACGCGCAGCGCGGCGTAGGCGATACGCGCAAGGCTTGCGACATGAGAAACGACAGGGCGACGGTCTTGCCGGACCCGGTCGGACCAACGACAGTGAAATTACCGACCTGCCGACGATGAAAATTGAAATAATACGGCGTCTGGCTCGTCGTCTGCAGTAGAGAGATCGCCGGCCCCCAGCGATTGGAGTCTTTGCACCCGACCGCGAAATTGTGCAGCGAGGCGAAGCCGACGAAGTTGCGCGACGAGATCATGGATGCGCGTGCGATATAGGAGAAGTTGCCGGGCAGCTGCGCCCAAAAGCAGGGCTCGGCGTTCATGTCCTCGCGCACTGTCGTGATGCCGAAATTCTGCAATTCTTTCGTCGCGTCCTGAACGCAGCGCTCCATATCGCGAACCGTTCGCCCGATCGCCAGAATGGTCAGATGATGTTTGCCGAGCACAGTGCGCCCGGTGACCAGTTCGTCGCGCGCGATCGCGATCGCGCGCTCGACTTCCGTTCCCCTCTCGTCGGAAGCCGCGATCTGGCGCTCGACCTTGGCCACTTGGGCCAGCACGGGAGCGCGATCCTGAATCGCGAACGACTGGGAGACGATAAACTCGCCGGGAATGCGAAGGAGGCCGTCGAGCATGCCTGGCCCGCTGTAGGCGGGATATTCGCGGATCGAGACCATCGCGCCAAAGCGCGTATCCTCCTCGCAGGCGCCCCGCCATTCCATCGATTTGCGTCCAAAGGTGACGCGCATTCGCGGCAAGTAGCTATCCAGCCCCATGCGCGGCAACAGCATCGGTATGGAGTGGCCGGCGTTCAGCAGAGCGCCGAGAAATTCGCAGGGCTCGGAATAGATCGACCCGTCGCGCGCCGCGACTTTCAGCACCCGCGCGCCATAGGAGGAGAGGTCATTGACGAGATTGGCGGTCGTTTCCGCCAATTCCTGCAGCGCCTCCTTGTCCATGTCCTCGACGGGAACGCCTGCGGCTTTCCGAAAACCGCGCGCCAAATTGTCGGCGAACCCGATCTTGCCCTGAAACCCCCTGCGGATGAGGGTGAGATAGAGGTCGTTGACGAACATTCGCTTGTCGCGCAGACCGTCGCGGTATTTGCGGTCGATCATCGCCGCGAAGGGGTTGTCGAATGTTCCAGCGATTTCGGGTTGCACCTCGCGTCGGACGATGTGGGAATAGACGGCGAAGCGGCTGTCGTTCATCGCGCGGATCAGCGTATTGCGCGTCGACAGCCGCTGATTGATTTCGCTCTGATCGGCGGTCTGGAAGCAGAAGCCGTCGAGCTTGACCGAGGTGACGAACAAGCCGTCCTTCGTGCGCAAAGTCTGTTCGTTGACATGCCGGAGATAGGGCACATGCGAGGAGACCGACTTTTCACGCGAGGCGACGTGACCAAAGCCGAGCAGTGAGGCGACCGCCGCTTGGACCATCAGCCGATCCTCGGATCATGGAGTTTACGGCGCATAGGAATCACCGCCCCAGAAGCGACGGTTGCGCGTCATCGGGCACTTGCCCATCCGCGTCAGAATGACGTCCACAAACCTGATATCGCGGACGGTCAGCCAATAGGCGATGGCGTGAACCGGAATGACCAGCAGGAACATCAGGAGATTCTTCGTGTTGATGAAGATGAGGACGACGAGGCAGAACTCGACGACGAAAAGAACGTAAGGGATGCCCGCCATCATGGGAGGGCGCGTGAGTCCACCGACCAGCGGATCGAGTTGAGGGCGCTCAGCGCTTTCCATTGCCCTAGCCTCCGGTCGACATGCCCGATGACAGCGAGGAGACGATTTGCGCGCCGCCAAAAATCAGCGCGACACCGACCACGATCGAGAAACACCAGGACCAGGGAATGCGCGAAGTGAGCGCCATGAACCCCGCCGCGACGACGGCGATGGTCGCCGCGGTCGTCGCGAAGGTCCCGGTCATGAACGAGAGAACCGACGAAAAGGCCGTGTTCAACGGCTGAAAGGTGGCGGTTTGCGAATAGGCGGCCTCAGCGCCGACAATTGCGATCATGCCGCCCAAAACAAGCGCTGGCGCCAATCGGCTCAAACTCTGAAAATTCACGGTTCACTTCTCCTGTTCAACGTAAAGCACGGACCCGCCGATCCATTTCTGTCCGACGGAATCGGTCGGGATGGTCGAGGGGCCCACGACCGGCGCGCCGGCGCCGTCAGTTACCGGGCGCCGGTTGGCTCTGAGAACGCCGGCGAAGTCGTAGTAGGCGTTGGCGCCGGCGGCGACGTAACGAACCGTCTCCGAATTCGCAGGCACGCCCTTGGCGGCGATGACGCGCCTTTCACCGGCATTGTAGGCGGCCAGGATCAGGAACACGTTGCCGCCGAATTGCGCGCTGAGATCCCTGATGAGGGAAACGCCGCCGCGCACATTCTCAGCGACGTCACAGCGGTCCGCGACGTCATAATGCGCAGCCGTCTCCGCAATGAGCTGCATGACGCCCATCGCGTCGGCGGCCGCGGCGGCAGGGGAATTGACCAAGGCGCCGAAACTCGATTCTTGGCCCGCAATCGTATCCGCGAGCTTCAAATCGACGTTCTGACGCGCCGCCTCGTCCGCGACCATTTTGCGGACGACGGCGGGCGCGAGCGCGCCGTCCTTGCAGCGCTTGTCTTGAAGTGTCGTGGGGATTGTCGGCGCGGGCGTCGTCGCCGGCGCGCCTTCGTCGGGGATGACGCTCGCCATCGCGGCGCCAAGACGCGTCAGTTTGACGCTCATCGCCTCATCGTTGGACGCAGGCGCCGCGGCGGAAGACGCGCCGCCATTGGGCGCGGCCCAAGCGCAACCCGCGCTAAACAACGCCAATTCGAGCGCGAACGCCGCAATGACAGCCTTCCGATTCAATGGATCCCCTCCGATTGCGTTCTGGTCTATAGCGCGATATGAAGCGATGTCAAATCGCCACATATAAAGATTTCGCCCATGATCCGCGCAACGCTCCTCGCATCGATCGCCCTCACGCCAATCCTGCTGAGCCAGCCCGCAGCGGCTGAGGACGCTTCGTTCGGCTGCAAGGTCTTGCTATGCGCAGCCGCCGCGGCGCCGTCCTGGAGCGGCATTCCCTATTGCGTCCCGGTCATGCAGCAGTTGTTCACGCAGCTCGCAAAGGGAGACGACTGGCCGACGTGCGCCCAAGGCAGCGCGTCGCCGGTCGGCTATCAGCCCTATGACGCTTGTCCGGCTGGCGCGCTTGCCATCGCCGCGAATCAGGTCAGCCCGTCGGGGCGCGGCGGCGACGCGACGACGAGCTACACCGCGAGCGCAAACGGCTCGGAGTGCGGCGCGCCGACGCCTTTACAAACGGGAAGTTCGCAGGGTTGCAACGGCGCCTATGTGGGCGGCGTCATCGCCATGACCAACAATCGTTCGGACGCGACAACGCTGATCGGTGGGCAGTGCTACGCGCTCGAGCCGCGTCCCACGAATTCAACGCCCTACTACGTCGACATAACCACCGCCAATGGCGTCTCCAGATTCGCCTTCAACCTCCAGGGATACGGCGGATGATCTTCGCGTTGAACGCCTCGCCGGAGAATTAAACGCTGTGAACCTTCAACGATCCGACGACGAGCTCAGGTTCGAAATGCAGCAGATTGAAGCGGCGCGGCTGGACGATGGCGACCATTCGCCGAACCCTTATCCCGCGGCGCTCGGCATTGCCGGAATGGTGGCGGCTACCGCGCTGCTATTTCTCCTGTGGCCGATCATCGACACGCTCGTCTGCTTTGCACGCTATGCCCTCGATTGCGCGATTTTCCTGATCAGCCCAACCCATTCCGTCCGTTGGCTCGGCAAAGCGGCGTTCGAACCGGGCGCCAAAATCGCGCTCGCATTCACCGCGGCGCTTTTCTGCATCTTCGCATGCCGGTCCATCTTGCGCGTGGGGAATGCGCTTGCGGCGTTCGCCCGACGAGGGCGCGCGTGAAGGAGATCGGAATGAGCCGGTTCGCCGCCCTTCCCATTGCCGTCGCCATGGCTTGCGCCTTCGCCTCGACACTCCAGGCGCAGGAACTCACGGCAAATCCAGGCGCGTGGCGCCCGCTCGCCCATGCCGATCTCAAGACGGAATTGCCGGACAATCTGACCTATA
>Ga0187884_10000518_pt1 | contig 38281 bp, 36 predicted proteins | sample June2016WEW_20_4_FD_132983 | JGI IMG/M metagenome (GOLD analysis project Ga0187884, IMG submission 132983) | Peatland microbial communities from SPRUCE experiment site at the Marcell Experimental Forest, Minnesota, USA - June2016WEW_20_40 | ecosystem: Environmental > Terrestrial > Soil >...
CGGCCCCTCCTACCGCACTCGCCACTTGCCGCCGCTTGACTTGCCCGATTCAAACAGCGATCACGCTACTAAACCGGACAGAATTTCCGGAAAAAAGCGGACACAATTTCCGGAACCCACAGCTTGGAACGCGCTGGGCAATCGGGATCGTGTGCTCGCCTGCCTAGCGACGTGGGAAGGGGTCTTGGCGAGCTAACGAGGCCGCTGGACCTGACGGAGGCGAGGCGTATGACATCGCCACAGTTTGCACGAGGCCACTACACATGAGCACGGGGCTTCGCGAATCGCGGGCGTCTGAGCTATGCTTAGGTGCAGCATGTCTAAGCTCGATGTGGCGAAGGAGCAGATCGCGTACCTCAAGCTGTGGCTGGGTATCGTGATCGTCACTGACATCAGCCTGGTCGGATGGCTGCTTGGGAACTTCCGGTCTGCTGAAGGGCCACTGATTGTGGGTGACATCTTGGCGTTCATCGGCATTTCATGGGGGTGCTATGCGCTGCATACGCGCATCGAGTCCGCCATAGCGAAGTTGGAGGATTTGTAGCCATGGACATCGTTGTCGCAATCGTTCTTCTGGCCGGTGCGGGTTTCATCACGTACCTCGCTCTCGACGCCGCTCGCCACGTGAAGTGACGCCGAGGCAGATCCTGAGGGAGCATCCTGACCTCGAGATTAATGACATCCAGGCCTGCTTGCGGTTTGCGAGCAGCCGCGTCGGCCATCCTGTGGTCGCCGCGTGATTCTGTCCGTACGGCTGGCCATCGACGGCAAACCCGACGTGGCAGATGAGTGCCTCGTCGAGAATGGCGTCAATGGTCGCCTGATGTAGCCAGACAGACTCGTGCGCCAGAACAGAGATTGACAGGGCCACGAACGCCCCGCCATACTCTGGAGGCGCGGAACCGCTATGGCAAAAGCATACGAGGCTCGGCTCCGTGACTCGTTCGAGGCGACGCTGCGTGAGGCGGGGGAGTTCTTCATGGGACGGGGAGACGTTCGGGCCACGATGAGGCGGCTCGCGGAACGGTTCGCCGCGGAAGACATCGCGTACGCGATTGTCGGTGCCATGGCGCTCGGTCAACACGGGTACATGCGCATGACGGAAGTTGTGGATGTGCTGGTGACGCGCGAGGGGTTGAGCCGCTTCACCAGGACCTGCAGCGGCAAAGGCTACGTGCCGACGTACAAGGGAGCCAAGCGGACATTTCGTGATGCCGAGACCGGCGTTCGCATCGAGTTCCTGGTGACGGGTGAATTCCCGGGCGACGGCAAACCCAAGCCGGTGGCGTTCCCCGATCCGGTGCGCTGTTCGATCGCAGTCGACGGTATCCGTGTGGTCACCCTTCCGCGGCTCGTCGAGCTGAAGCTCGCGTCGGGAATGACCGCGCCCGACCGTTTGCGCGACCTCGCCGACGTTCAGGATCTCATTCGGAGCGAGCGCTTGACTGCACGCTTCGCCGCACAGCTCGATCCGAGTGTGCGCCCGAAGTTCCGCGAGTTGCTGGCCCTGGTGCGCCGAGCGCAGCGAAAGCGTTAGCGGGCGCAGTCGGACTGTCCGCGCGGGCCGTCAGGCCGCGGGCTTCCTTGTCAGTCGAGATCGACCCCACGCGGCGCACTGAATGCCGGCGTCTGCTTCAACGAGCCGTCACCGAAGGCGTGTCGCATGTGGCGGCGTGGACGAAAGCTCAGAACAGTGTCGTGATCAACGTTCCCAGGACGGAGATCGGGCTTTGGTCTTCGATGCCGGTGGCGGCCCGATCGACGCTGTGGAGCGTCGACTGCGCGTCCTGGTACAACTGATCATCCTGCACCAAACGGCCAAGGGTGCCCTGGCCTTGGCGCACCTGCCCGGAGATCTCTTCCAGGTTGCCGACAGTGACGTTGAGCCGGGCGACCGTCTCGCGCACGTCGTCGTATAGCGCCCCGTCGCTGTTCACCAAGCGGCCGAGGTCTCCCTGGCCGCGGGCCAGCCGGTCGGAAATTCTCTGCAGATCGGCGACCATAGCGTTGGCGTGATCGTACAAGCTGCCGTCATTGAGCAGCTTGGCCAATGTCCCGTCACCGCGGTCGAGCTTGGCGGTGATAGAATCGACGTTGGCCAGGGTCTGCTGCAGGGCGTTGCGGTTCTCTTCGATCATCGTGTTCACATTGTTCAGCAGCCGGTCCTGATTCTGGTTCAGTGAATCGGCGAGACCCGTGACACTTTGCGCCACCTCTTTGAACTGAGTGATGATGTTGCTTAGGCTCGGTGGCACCTCGCCTTCGACGGTGTCGCCATTTTTCAGCACCGGCGAGTTGGGCGCGCCGAGCGAAATGGAAACGAAGCGGTTTCCACTCAGGGCTAGGTAATCGAGCCGGGCGACCGAGTCGCGGCGGACCACGGCCTGCTTGTCCAGCTGCAGTTTGACCAGCACACCGTTCGGTTGCAGCGATACGCCATCCACCTTGCCGAGCTTGAGCCCCGCCACCTGTACCGCATCGCCGACGCGCAGTCCTTCGACGTCGTTATATTTCACGTACAGATGGTAGGTTGTGGTCAGCAATCCCGTGCCGACCGTCGCCTCGATGGCGACAAACACGAGAAGAATGCCGACCAGGAAAAAGAGCCCGACTTTTTGTTCGTTCGTCATGTCACTCCCTCTCTGTGCGCCAGTTCACCGGTGGCCTGTGTACCGGTAAGAACACGCTCGCTGACTGGCTCACCGGCGTACCGGCTCACTGGCTCACGCCTTCTACGAGCATACCGGCTCACCGCTTCACGATTCGCTGTCATCAGACGCCCAGCTTCGCCGCCCGGATGAGCTCCTGGGTGTGCGGGTTGTCGCTGCGGCTGAGCGCGCTCGCGGGTTGATAGTCGACGATCCGGCCCTGGTGCAGCACGGCGATGTGGGTGCCGATGCGAAGGGCAAGCGCCAGGTTGTGCGCCACGACGACCTGCGTGGTGCGACGGGCTTCCTGGATGCGTTTGATCAGCTCCCCGATCTGTTCCGTGAGAATGGGATCGAGATCCGCCGTCGGCTCATCGTAGAGGATGATCTGGGGCTCGACGGCGAGCGCCCGGGCAATGGCGGCGCGCTTGCGCATGCCGCCGCTCAGGTCGCTCGGCATCTTGTTCTCCGTGCCTGCGAGCTCGACCTGTTCGAGGCAACGCGCCACGATCTGCTGGATTTCGCGCGCCGGATGCATGCAGTACTCCTGCAAGCGCAGGCTGACGTTCTCGGCCACCGTGAGCGAGTTGAGCAGGGCACTGCTCTGGAACACCATCGACAACCGAAACGGTTTCTCGCCGGGCCGCAGCCGCAAATAATCCTGTAGATCCATCCCGTTCAGGCGGATCGAGCCGTGGTCCGGTATCTCCAGACCGGCGATGTGCCGCAGCAGCACCGACTTGCCCTCGCCGCTGCCGCCGACGATCACCATGATCTCGCCGGCGTCGACGTGCAGGTCAACGCCGTTCAGCACGGGCACGCCGGAGAACGCTTTCCGCAGCCCGCGAATATCGATGCTGACACCCTGCGTTTCGCTCGCGGCCATGATCAGAACAGAATCGCCAAGCGCACGATGAAGTAGTCGAAGATGATGATCATGACGAAGCTCCACACCACCGCGGCGGTGGTGGACATTGCCACGCCTTCCGCCCCGCCCCGGGTGCGCAGTCCCCAGGTGCAGCAAATATTGGACACCGCAATGCCGAACATCGCGCCCTTGATGAGGCCGACCACCACATCTTTGAAATTCACCCACTGCGTCAAGTTCTCGAGATACTGATGTACGCTGATCTTCACCGCCGGGTCGAAGGCGACCACGATCGCCCCACCGGCGATCCCGACGACGTCGGCGTAGAGGACCAACATTGGCAGCGCCAGGGTCATGGCGATGAGGCGCGGGACGCACAGAAACTCGATGGGATCGATGTCCATCGTCTTCAAAGCGTTGATCTCGTCGTACACCGTCATCGAGCCCAGCTCGGCGGCGATCGCCGATCCAGCGCGCCCGGCGATGAGGAAACCCATGATCACCGGGCCGAGCTCTTTGGTCATGGCCAGACCGACAATCGAGCCGAGGATCTCCTGCGTGTATTGCTCCAGCTGATCGGCTGTCTGGACCACCAGCACCATACCGACGAACAACGACACCAGGAAGGTCAGCGGCACGGTGTCGGTGCCGATGCGCACCATTTGTATCATGACGCGGGTCCAGGTGCGCCCGGTCGGCCGTATCCGTTGCAGCGTGCTGAAGAACAAGAATGTCCCCTCGCCCAAGATCTGCAGCGTGTTCAGGATCGGCCGCCCGAGCCCGGCAAGCAAACCGCCGCGACGCGCCGGTGGCATCGGCTGTTCGATCGTGTCGCTCACACCCGCCATGCTTTTCACTGTCAGAAATCCCAGTACACCGGATAGCGGAGCTGTTTGCCATCGGATGATATCAGATCCCAGAGCAGGCTCCAGCGGGGCGCTTGCTCGCTATGCTGTTCGCGTGTGTAGAGTTGCCACAGCGGCGCGTAGAGGCGCTTGATGACCGCATTCCGCGGGTAGATCGCGTCGAGTACCGCCAGGGTGGCGAACTCGCTGTCCTGATCCGCGGCCTGATCGCGATAGAGCGGGAACAGCGTGTGCAATCGGCGCTCGCGATTCTGATCCAATTGCACCTCGTGGATGTCGCGCTCCAATACCAGGAGCACATCGCTGCGGCTGTAGCGGTAAGCGTCTTCTTCCTGCGTTTTCCACCGCAAGACCGGCCACATGACGAAGTGGCGGTGTACGTTGCCGAGATGCGAGTGTCCGTAGAACGGGGCAATGCGCAGCGAGGTGCGCTCTCCCGTGTTCAGATCCCGCTGCGACATCCATAATGGCCAGGGAAAGCCCCAGGTGTCGGTATGGGCGTTGCGGTCGACGGTGTGCGTGAAGAAGATGCCGTACGAACGGCTACGCCGCGTCGGGGAATCCGTGCGCGTGAAGAATGGGATGGAGACGACGCGCCGCTCGCGTTCCGGCAGCGTGAAGTGGCTCTCGTACGCGATGTAGAACGGCCACATGACGTAGCGAAAGCGCCTTTGCTCCCCCACCTGCTCCCAGCCGTACACCGGCCAGATCCGATAGCCACGGCCGAGCGGTCCGCTGGTGCGGCCGTAGAAGGGAAACGGCATCCACGTCCGCTCCAGCAGCGGTTGCTGCAGGCGCAGATAGAACGGGAACATGATCATCTGCACTTGCTCGTAGCCGAGGAAATCGCGCACGTTGGCGTAGAACGGCAAGACCGAGAGCTGTGTGCCGAGGATGTGGCTGTAGCGATAGAAGACCAGGGGAAAGATGGTGAAACGGCGGTCCCACTGGTCCGGCCGCCGCGCCGGCTGTGCCTTGTATGTGATCAGGCTCAATAGGCTGTGTCTGGTCTCTTCCGCGCTCCACCGCGAAATCCAGATGGGGTAGAGCACGGCGAGCTCGCTACCCGCTCTCTCAGGCCCGCGCTTGTACGAGAACAACGGCCGCACGATGAGCTCGGTGCTTTCCCCCGCGGTTTCGTAACTCAGCAACGGCCCGAGCAGGTGGACGCTGCGCTGCCCCGAGGCGTCACTATGGTAGTCGAGCAGCGGCCACAGCTTGAGGTCGAGTCCGCGCGCCGGCAAGGCGAAAAGACAAAGCAAAGCGGCGACGCAGATGGTCCGCGAAGGGTTCAAATTTGCGCCGAGAAAACGCGCTGCGTTCCCACTCACGACGTAAAGGTGATGCTTTGCAGGTCGCGGGCGCGGATCTGATAGAGACCGACGTTGGTTTGGCCGTAGATCATAAGCGAATTGCGCACCCGCAGGGTCACCGACTCTCCGCTCTTGAGGTGCACCGTGGCACGGCTATAGTCATGCGATTCGGGCGCAAAATCGATGCTCTTGATGTTGTCGAAAGCGATGCGCAAGGTGCCCCGTCCCATGTCCGCTTCCAACTGCACGTCCCCACCGATGTTCAGCCGATTGACCTGCACCTTGGTGCCGTCGGCATCCGTCAGGGTGGCATGGAAATCCGCGACCGGGTGAATCATGTCCCGGCCACCGCTGGTGCCCATGCCGAGCAGTAGGGGGCTCAAACAAACAAGGATCGGAAACAAGCGGATGACTGGAAAGGTTCGCCGATGCATTATCTCCCTCGGAAAGTGCGAAATGCACGCTAGCATATCCCTGGGGCGCTGCAAAACCACCCCGTCCGTGTCATTCCAACACGCCGCTATGACTGAAGACTGAGGCCGTATGTTGAAGCCGCAACCGTTGCCGCCCCCTGTGCCGGGCGCACAGCCCGGCGTACCCTCGCGCCGGCATGATTGGCGTTTGCCCCTGCGCCTTGCCGCCATCATCGTCGCCACCGCCGCAGTGGTGTGGTGGCCGCGCATGAACGGTGGATACGGCGCGGCGTTCTGGCTGTGGGCCGCTGCCGTTGCTGGCTATGCGCTCAGCTTCCGGCCCGCCGAGCGGCGCTCCACGAAACCCGGTGTGCTCGTGTGCGCGGCGTTGCTCGGCATCGTCGGACTCGCCGCGTTGCTGCGACTCACCGCCCTCGAGGATATTCCGGCCAACATCAGCATCGATGAGATTCTCCCGAGCCTGGAAGCCCAGCACATTGCCCACGGCGACGCGCCCAACGTCTTCTCCACTACCGGCTGGTTCAACATGCCGAACCTGACCTTTGCGTTTCCAGCGCTGGTCGTAAAGGCCGTGGGACACGATCCGTTTCTTGCCGTGCGGCTGTCGTCGGCATTGATGGGACTGGCCGGGATCGTTTCCGTCTTCCTGCTCGGGCGCCGGCTGTTCGGAGACCGGGTTGGGCTCGTTGCCAGCTTTCTCATGGCCGTGGCGTTCTGGCACATCCACAACAGTCGCACCGCATTTCCTTTCGTGCAGTCGTCGTTCTGCACGGCGCTGGCGATATACCTGCTGGTGCGGGCCCAGCAGGATCGTAGCCGCACGACGTTCGCCCTCGGGGGCATCATCCTGGGGATGGCGTTGCAGTGTTACTTCCCGGTCCGCATCCTCATTCTACTCTGCCCATTGTTCTTCGTGGTTGACGGCTTGCGGTACGACGTCCCAATGCGCACCATGGTCTCGAATGCGGCCTGCTTCGTGGCAGGCGCTCTCCTGGTGCTGAGCCCGCTGTTAGTATCGACGCCGTGGGATGTTCTCGCCGGCCACTCGCAGGACGTGCTGATCACCCACCCGGCCGTTTTGGGCGAGCTGTCACAGCAGTATCACGTCTCCGGTCTGCCGGCGGTGTTTGGCCGCAACCTCAAGGAGGCAACAGCGATGTTTACGGCGTGGGCCGACATGTGCGTGCTCAACCGTTCGCCCGCTGGGCTGCTTGACGTGGGGACCTTGGTCGCCTTGATCATCGGGGTGTTGGTTGCGCTGCTCGAGGGTGATCTCCCGGCGCTGCTGCTGGTAGCCTGGGCCGCGCTGACGTTCGTCTTCGGTGTGGCGTTCGGCGATTGGCCGCGTGCCTCGTATCGACTGGCGGCCGCCATGCCTGCGCTATTCATCCTGGCGGCCTACGGCATCGAGCGGTGCTTTCTTTCTATCCGTCCGCCCTGGCGCTGGTATCGTCTCGTGGTGCGGCCGGCTTTGATCGCCGTCATCGCCGCGTGGGTGCTGAGGCAGAACTATCACCTGTTCTTCATCGACTATGCGCGCGGTGACGGCAAGGAGACTGCCGACGGTGCGGCCCGGCGGCTGCTGTCCGCGCATTGCGACGGACGCCAATTCTATTTCGTCGGGGACTGGCTCGGCATGAACGTAGTGCCCGACGAGCCGCATGGGCTCGATCTGTTCTGCCCGCAGCATCAGGCCGTGGCGGTGGAACAGATCCCCCAAGTCGTTGCTAACCTCCAAGCGGCCACCTTTCTCGTTCCGCCCGCGGATATCAGCATTGTCGATGCCCTACGGCGTTGTTACCCGGCTGCGCAAGTATCGGCGCACCACAGCAAAGACGGCCGCCTGCTCTTCACCACCGTGGATGTGGCGGGGCGCGATCTGATGGCCGGCCGGCTGTGCGCAATCGGTGACAACGTGAGGCAGTGAGTTCTCACACCACCTACCGCACCTTGACGATGCGGCGGTACAGCTCTGCGTAGGACTGGGCCGACCGCTCCCACGAAAAATCGGCACCCATGGCATTCTGGATCAGCCGCTGCCACAGTTTGGGCGCGCGGTACGCCTCCAACGCACGCTCGATACAAGCGAGCAACGCCTCGTCCGTGTAGTCGCCGAACTTGAAGCCGGTGCCTGCACCGGTCTTCGCATCAACGTCCGTGATCGTGTCCTGCAGGCCACCGGTGGCGCGCACGATCGGAATGGTGCCGTAGCGCAGGCTGTAGATCTGGTTCAGCCCGCACGGCTCGTAAAGCGAGGGCATGAGGAACATGTCACTACCGGCCTCGATCTTGTGCGCCAGGGCATTGTCGAACGCGACGCGCACCGCTAGGCGCTTCTGGTGTTTCTCTGCCAGCGCGGCAAAGAGTTCCTGATACGACGCGTCGCCGCTGCCCAGCACCACCACCTGCAGCTGCTTGCGCAGCAAGCGCGACGCGATGTCGCTAAGCAAGTCGAACCCCTTCTGCGCCGCCAATCGTGAGATGATCCCGATCAGCGGCACCTTCGGAGCGACCGGCAAGCCGACACAGGCTTGCAGATCGGCCTTGCACGCAGCCTTGCCGCGCAGATCATCGGCGGAATAGCCCGCGACGATGTACCGGTCGTTCTCGGGACTCCACTCGCTATAGTCGACGCCGTTCAGGATACCGGCGAGCGCCGCACGTCGCGCTGCCAGCACGCCTTCCAAACCGTAGCCCAGCTCCGGCGTCTGGATCTCCTCCGCGTACGTTGGACTGACCGTTGTGATGGCATCGGCGCACACGATGCCGCCTTTGAGGAAATTGATCTTGCCGTAGAACTCGAGCCAGTCGGGCGTGAAGTAGCACCAGTCGATATTCAACAGGTGCCAATCGAAATGCCAGAACACTCCCTGATAACCAATGTTGTGAATGGTGAAAACGGTGCGCACGTTTTCCAACCCGGGATAGCGCCCGACGTCGGTTCGCAGAAACACCGGTGCCAGCGCGGTCTGCCAATCGTGGCAGTGCAGCACGTCGACAGGGCCGAGTTGCATCAGCAACGCCACAACGGCGCGGCTGAAGAAAGCGAACCGCTCCGCATTGTCCAGATAATCGCCGCCGGACGTGCCGTACAAGCCGGCGCGGGCGAAGTACTGGTCCGCTTCAATCAGGTATACGGGGATGCCGCCCTCCATCTCAGACTGCCACACACCGGCGGTGGCGGTGCGATCCGAGATGGGAACCTGCAGCTGCCATTCAGTGCGGCGCAGTGGTACCCCCGTCGATGAGACGGAACCGTAGGCCGGCATTATGACACAGACCTCGAGGCCGAGCCGTTGCAACGCGCGTGGAAGGGCGCCCACCACATCGGCCAGGCCGCCGGTTTTGGCGAAGGGCACACATTCAGAGGCTGCCATGACAACGCGCATGCTCATGCTCCTTGGGGCGCGCGTCTACTCGCCGGCTTCGCGCAAGTGGCGCGCCGCGTCCTCCGGCGGCACCGGGTTGATGTAGAAGCCGGTGCCCCACTCGAACCCTGCCACCTTGGTCAACTTCGGCATGACCTCGATGTGCCAGTGATAGTAGCCATCGACGGGCTCGGAGACAGGTGAGGAGTGGATGACGTAGTTGTACGGCGGGTGATCGAGCACCTTGTTCAAGCGGCGCAAAGTATCGCGCAGCGCCCACGCCAGGTTACGGTACTCGTGCTTGGTGATCAGCTCGAAGGCTCCCCCATGGGTCTTGGGCAGAATCCAAGTCTCCAGCGGGAAGCGCGGCGCAAACGGACAGACGGTGACGAACTCGTCGTTCTGCGCCACCAACCGTACCGGATTTTCCAGCTCCTGGTGAATCAGGTCGCAGAACACGCAGCGCTCCTTGTGGCGATAGTATTCGCGTGCGCCGTTCAGCTCTTCGGCCACGTTCAGCGGTATGATGGGCAGAGCGATGAGCTGCGAGTGCGCATGTTCGAGACTGGCGCCGGCCTCGGCGCCATGGTTCTTGAAAATCAAGATGTAGCGGAGGCGTCGGTCACGCTTCAGGTCGTGTACGCGATCGTGATACGACCACAAAATGTCTTCGATTTGTTGCTCGCTCAGCTCGGCGAGATCGGCGCTGTGATCCGGCGTTTCGATAATGACCTCGTGCGCGCCGATGCCGTTCATCAGATCGAACATCCCCTCGCCACGCCGCCCCAGCTCGCCCTCGATGCGTAGCGCTGGAAACTTGTTCGGCACCACGCGCACACTCCAGCCTGGCGAGTTCGGCTGCGCCCCGTTGGACCGGTACGCCAAGACTTCGGGCGGCGTCTCGTTTTCATGACCGCCACACAAGGCACACTCGCTTTTCTTCCGCCCCTCACGGGTATGGGCGAAGTCGGACGGGCGGCGCGCCCGCTCGGTCGCGATAATAACCCATCGCCCCATGATGGGGTCTTTTCGTAACTCCGGCATGACAGTAAACCTTCAATCCTAATGCTCCCAGATCCGAAGCAGCCGGGCAAGCGTGCTCCCACACGCATGCGTCGTGAGCGGTCACGCGCATGAAGAGGGGGCGGCTCGTCAGATGGTGTTGAGCGCTACAGAGCCCCCGCCCGCAACGGTTGCGTTTCCTCCTGCTGGCGCGGCTCTAAAGCGTGCTCCAACACCTCATCCATGGTGTCGACGAAGATGAACTGCATCTCCGCCCGTACGCTATCCGGGACGTCTTCAAGGTCCTTCTCGTTGCGTTTGGGCAGGATGATGGTGGTGATGCCGGCGCGCCGCGCCCCCAGCACCTTCTCCTTTATCCCGCCCACGGCGAGCACCTTGCCGCGCAACGTGATCTCGCCGGTCATGGCGATGTCGTGCCGCACCACCCGTCCGGTAAGCAGCGAGGTGAGCGAGGTGGCGATGGTGACGCCGGCGGAGGGGCCGTCCTTGGGCACCGCACCGGCGGGCACGTGCATGTGGAGATCGAGGTTCTCGAAGAAGTCGGCCGGGATCCCGAGCCGTTCGGCGCGCGAGCGGATGTAGCTGAGCGCCGCTTGCGCTGACTCCTTCATCACCTCGCCGAGGTGGCCGGTGAGCGTCAACCCCTTCTTGCCGCTCATCTTGGTCGACTCGATGAAGATGATGTCACCGCCCATTGGGGTCCACACCAATCCAATTGCTACGCCCGGTTCGTGCGCGCGCTCGGCGATCTCGGATAAAAACCGTTCCGCGCCGAGGAACTCGTGTACCTTGGCGGGATCGATGGTGACCGGTTCGGTCTTGCCTTCGGTGATGCCGCGCGCGACTTTGCGGCACAAGGTGCCGATCTCGCGCTCTAAGTTCCGCAGCCCGGCCTCGCGCGTGTAGTGCCGGATGACGTGGATCAGGCCGTCGGTGGTGAAGGCGATCTGCCCGTCCTTGAGGCCGTTCTCATGCTGCTGCTTCGGGATGAGATGGCGGCGCGCGATCTCGAGCTTCTCCTCTTCCGTGTAGCCAGCCAGCTCGATCACCTCCATGCGGTCGCGCAGCGGCGGCGGAATCGGATCGAGCAGGTTGCCCGTGGTCACAAACATGACTCGCGAGAGATCGAACGGCACGTCGAGATAGTGGTCGAGGAAAGTGTTGTTCTGCTCCGGGTCGAGCACCTCGAGCAAGGCCGAGGCCGGATCGCCGCGGAAGTCGGCCCCGAGCTTGTCGATCTCATCGAGCATGAACAGCGGGTTGTGGGAGCCGGCGTTGCGGATGTTCTGGATGATACGCCCCGGCAGCGAGCCGATGTAAGTGCGGCGATGGCCGCGGATCTCGGCCTCGTCGCGGATGCCGCCCAGCGACAAGCGGATGAACTTGCGCCCCATCGCCCGCGCGATCGAACGGCCGAGCGAGGTCTTCCCCGTACCCGGCGGGCCGACGAAGCACAGGATCGGACCCTTTGGGTCCTTCTTCAGCTGGCGCACGGCGAGATACTCGAGAATGCGGTCTTTGATCTTCTCGAGGTCGTAATGGTCTTCGTCCAACACCTGGCGCGCATGCGGGATATCGAGGTTATCCTCGGTCGACACCGCCCACGGCAGGCTGACCAGCCATTCTAAATACGTGCGGACGACGGTGTGTTCGGCGGACTCGGGCGGGATGATGCGCAGCCGCTCCAGTTCCGCCTCGGCCGCCTTACGCGCCTCGGCCGGCAGCTGCGCCGCTTCCATTTTCTTGCGCAGCTCCTCGACGTCGCCGCCGCGCGCGTCGCCCTCGCCCAACTCCTTCTGAATCGCCCGCATCTGCTGGCGCAGGTAGAACTCCTTCTGGTTCTTGGACAGCTCGGTTTGCACCTGCGACTGGATCTTGTGTCCCAGTTCCACCAGCTCGATCTCACGGTTGAGGATGGCCGACAACTTCTCGAGCCGCAACTTGATATCCAGCGTGCTGAGCAGATCCTGCTTTTCCTCCATCGAGATGTTGAGGTTCGAGGCGATCAGGTCGCTGACCTTGCCCGGATCCTTGATGTTCATCACCACCACCTGCAGCTCATCCGGCAGGTAGGGGATCATGGAGACGAACTTGGCGAACTGGTTCACCACGTGCGCCTGCATGGCCTCGATGTCCTTCGACGGCTCCAGAACCTCAGTGAGATGGCGGACGCGCGCCCGCAAGAAAGGCTTGTTTTGGATGTACTCCATCAACTCGATGCGGCGCAGCCCCTGCACCAGAATGCGCACGCTGTTGTCGGGGTACTTGAGCATCTTGAGGATCCGGCCCGCGGTCCCGCGCGAGTACAGCCCGTGGACGTCTGGTTCTTCTTCTTCCGGGTTCTTCTGCGCCGCCACACCGAGCATGCGGTCTCCGGCCAGCGCCTCTTCGACCGCTTTGAGGGAGCTGCCACGCGAGATGAGCAGCGGCACAATCGCCGAAGGAAAGATCACCACACCGCGCAGAGGCAGTACGGCAAGCTCGGTCGGCACATCGACCACGCTCAGGTCCTCTTCGAAGGCGAGAAAGCGTTGCTCCTTGCCTTCCGGGCCTTCCGGCTCTTTCTCCGGTGCGCTCATGATGTTCGGGCCATCGTCCTGTCTTCAACGGACAACATGCTCGCAAATGTAATACACGCACCCCCCACCCTCAAGGAGGCAAATGAGAAATAGTTGGCACGTCCTCGCGGCACCACCCCGCTCCGTCTTTCACATTCCCGAGCGGATGGCGTACCGTGGGGCGTAATGGCTTACGAGCACGTGGTCTTCGACCTGGACGGAACCCTGATCGACTCGCGCGCCGACCTGGCACAAGCCGTCAATCACGTGCTGGGTGCGTTCGGCTTGCCGGAACTATCCTTGCAGGCGGTCACCGGTTACATCGGCGAGGGTGCCAGGAGGCTGGTGCAACGCGCCTTGGGATCGGACCATGAGAACCGCCTCGAGGACGGCCTGAGGCTCTTCATCGAGTACTACGGCGCGCACCTCTTGGATCACACCCAACTCTACCCCGGCATCGCCGCGATGCTCCGCCAGCTGGCGCAGCGCGGAGTGGTACTGTCGGTTTTATCGAACAAGCCCGAGGCGATGAGCCGTGCCATCCTCGGTGGCCTGGACGTGCTCTCCGTCTTCCGCGCCGTGCTCGGCGGCGATTCCTTTCCTGCACGCAAGCCCGAGCCGGCCGGACTGGAGCATTTGCGGAGCCTCACCGGCACGTGGGTGGAAAAGATGCTCGTCGTCGGCGACTCGCTGATCGACCTGCGCACCGCGCGCGCCGCCGGCATCGACTTCTGCGGCGCCGCCTGGGGTTTCGGCGCCGAGGGGCTGTGCGCCGCGGGAGCGCAACCAATCATTGACGAGCCAGCCGCGCTCCTGGCCATCGTCGAAGGCTACCGACAGCTCACACCTTCGCTGCCGCCCGATCCAGGCGCTCGAAGCGGCGGCGGATGATGTCGCGCTGAGCCTTGTGGGTCAGGATGTACAGCTCGTTGGCCTTCACCGCGGCCACGACGCGCTGCGCCACGTCGTCGGCTTCGATGATGTCACCGACCATGTCGATCTGTGGCGGCATGAACGGCTCCTCGCCGGGGTTGCGCAGCTCGGGCGGCCGGTTGCGCGCGCTGGCGTTGATCTGCGTGTTCACTATCATCGGGCAGAGCACCGACACGCCGATGCCGTAGACGCTGAGGTCGCGCTGTAGGGTTTCACTCAGACCCACAACGGCATACTTGCTCGTGACATAGATCCCCATGGCTTGCATCGGCACGAGCCCGGACATCGACGCGGTGTTCACGATATGGCCGCCCTGCCCCTGCCCGATCAGGCGCGGCACAAAGGCCTCGATCCCGTGAATGACACCCCAGAGGTTGACATTGAGGACCCACTCCCAGTCGCGGTGCGTCGCGGTTTCCAGGGCACCGAAGGCCACAACCCCGGCGTTGTTGCAGACCAGATGCACGCCGCCGAAGTGCTCGAACGCGCGTGCGGCGAGCGCGTGGACGTCGTCGAGCTTGGTGACATCCGTGCGCACCGTGAGGACGTCACCCGGGATGGAAGCTGCCGTCGCTTCCATCGTCGGCTCTTCGATGTCGGCGAGCACGATGCGCATCCCCTCGGCGGCGAACGCGCGCGCCATGGCCGCACCGATGCCGCTCGCGCCGCCGGTGACGACCGCCACTCGGTTCTTCAGTTCCATCATCCCGCTCTCCTTGCACGTAGTGTTCTGAGTCGCAGGCTCGCTGGGTATCTCATCACCCCACCCCTGCCCTGTCCTGGGAGGAGAGGGCGCAGGGAAGTCCCTTCTCTGCCTAACCTGTAAAACGTTTGTCGCACGTGAGCAACCGCTTGACCCAAGGGCGGCAGCGAAACTAGATGTGCGGGGCATGACTGACCGTTTGGGCCGTGCTGCGTTGGCGCGACCGACGATAGCCGTCGCGCGCCGGTTGCTCGGCTGTACCGTCTGCCATCGGGTCGGTGGCGAGGTGCGGCGCGGGCGAATTGTCGAGGTCGAAGCCTACACTGACGATCCGGCCTCGCATGCAGCGAACGGGAAGCGCACCCGGCGCAATGAGGTGATGTTCGGCCCTGCCGGCGTCGCCTACATCTACTTCAGTTACGGCATGCACCACTGTTTCAACGTGGTCACCGAAACCGAGGGCAAACCCGGCGCCGTCCTCATCCGCGGCCTCGATGGCATCCCGCACGCCGCGGGGCCGGGGCTCGTCTGCCGCGCCTTGCAGCTCACGCTGCGTGACAATGCTCGTGACTTGGTTACGGATGCGGACTTCTGGATAGAGCCGGGCCGGCGCCGGCGTGGTGAGTATGCCGTGCGGACGACCCGCGTCGGCATCGTCAAGGGCGCCGATCTGCCACGGCGTTTCTATCTCCTCGGCAACCCCGGTGTGTCCAAGCGCGACCGCCGCGCCGAAGCGCGCGCCCGCCGAGACGCGTCATGACCACCCTGGAACGAGACCCATAGTCGGGCGGCCCGGTGGACCTCAGGAAGGCGGCCCAGCCGCCCTAAATTTTGATGAAGATGCGCTTGCGATAGAGGATGGCGGTGATCGCCAGCCAGAACAACACGTAGGCGATGGCGTAGAGCAGCGAAGCGTTGATCGGACTCGCGACGCGCAGAAAATAGCCTTCGAAAATGTAACGGCGCAGAGCTACCCTGGTTCCGTCGGCCTGAGTGACCCGCCAGAGGATCATCACCTTGGCCGTGAGGGTCGAAAGCATGTACGCCAAGATCGCGTTCGTGCCGTAGATGACGAACGGCCTGGCGCAGCGTCGGCACTGCCGCACGTCAACCAGCCAGTAGCACATCCCGAGAAAGTTCAACGCCATCCCTGCGGTGAACACGACGTATGAACTCGTCCATAGGTTCTTGTTGATCGGGAACCAGACGTCCATGACCACGCCGAGCAGCAAGCAGAGGTTTCCGGCGATGAACAGTCCCGCCAGCCGGGACAGCGGGCTGCGCGCGGAACGCATCCACCGGCCGGTGAGGACGCCGGCGAGGGTCGTGGCCGTCGCCGGGGCGGTGCTCAGAATCCCCTCCGGATCCCAACGGTGGCGCAGCAGGTGGCCGTGCATGAGGGCATTGTCGATGTAGGCCGCCAGGTTGTGACCCGGCCGGAGCAGCCCCGCCCGGTGGCCCGGGATCGGCATGAGCTTCATGACGGCCCAGTACCCGACCAACAGCACAAGAGTGGTCAGCGCTTGGCCACGAACGTCCAACGTCAGAACGACGATGCAGGCGAGCAGGTAGCACGCGGCGATACGCTGCAGCACGCCTGGAATCCGCAGCGTCTCCCAATGGAAATAGGGAAATCCATTCAATATCATGCCGAGCGCAAAGATTATCAGCGTCCGCCGGACGACTTTGAGGAGTAACCCCCCCCTGCTTTCGCCGCCTTGTACTCGCGTGCCGATGGACAACGTGATCGCAACGCCGACAATGAACAGGAAAAATGGAAAGATCAGGTCGGTCGGCGTCCAGCCGTTCCAGGCAGCGTGCTGGAGCGGCGCGTACACCTCGTGCCACGTCCCCGGATTGTTGACCAAGATCATCGCGGCAATGGCAATGCCGCGGAACACGTCAAGCGAGAGTAAGCGGTCAGCTAGGGGTCCAGGAGTCGATGCCAATCTTCTCAGTCCAGTTACGTCAGTCTACTTCATTCCTGGGGCTCTGCCCACCTCGCCGCCTCCGTCCCGTCGCCGCACAGCACGCGAGTTTACCCGCTGGCAGCAGGCCGAGTAGAAGAGGGGCGAGGCGTACGGCGGTGCATGGGCGTGACCGCGATCAGCACCAGCAGAATTCGGCGAAGCATTGCACGCCTCCATTTCCCTAGCGCAGCAGTGCGGCGGGCAGCGCTCGCCTGAGGCGCCACCACAGCGAGCGCGCGGACGTCCGCCTCCAAGCCCTTAGCCGCAGCGGCAGCCGCTTGGCGGCGAGGTAATCGACGACTGTCTTCTCCTGTGTGTCCGTTTCACGCGTTGGGATTAGGACCCCGGATCGCACGTGATAGACCACATAACCGAGGTGGCGGATCTCTGCCCTGAGAGCGTCAGGGCTCTCGCCGTAGAACCCAAGCGCATACCGATTCGACTCGAAGAAGATCGGCGGAGCGTCAGGTCGTTCCAGCAGCCGTTGCATTCCCCGGATGGCCCGGACCTCGGAACCTTCGACGTCTAGCTTGATGAAATGCACGCTGTGCCAACCGCGTTGCGCCAGCAGATCATCGATCCGGATCGCGGGGACGCTCACGGAGGGCATCCCCGTCGCGGGCGTCGCTAGGTGACCCCAAGGACCGTGAGGGGAAAACTCCACCACCCCGCTCGCATCACCGACCGCGGCGTGGATGACGTGCAGGTTACGGAAGTCGTTGTGCTCAGCAGAGATCCGCAGCAGAGCCGCGTGCTGCGCTGACGCCTCGACCGCGATGACCTCACACCCCAGAGCGGCCGCCGTCAAAGCGAAGCCTCCCAGGTGCGCCCCCAGATCCAGCACCCGCGACCCTGGCTGCAGAACGTTCATGGCGACCTGGATCAGGGTGGACAGGTGTTTGAGGCTGCCGGCGCGGTATGCCGCCGCTACGGGATCGCTTTCGGACGTCACCCCTTTGCCGTGCGCTATGCTGAACCGTTTGCCCGCAGCCGTCACCGTGGAGACGGCCCACGTCGGCTCGTCGGGGCTATTGTTCGTCCGCATCGTCTTACTACAGCATTTCACGATTACGGTCACAAATGAGCTTGTGAAACTGGGTGACTTTGACCTGACCGAGCAAGGCATGCTCGTCAGCCGGCTTCAGAGAGCGACAGGCTCAGGGCGAGCGGAAAGAGTCAATGATGTCAACGGCACTACCGCTCAGGCTGAGCCCTTCGGCGCTGCTCAGGACAGGCTCGTCGAGGCGGCGTTTGCGAATTTATCGACAATCCCCGGAGGGAGAGAGGAAGAGCTGCTGACTTGAGTCGGGTCAGGCCGGCGTTCCACCGTTGACGGCTACCGAACCAACGGAAAGCTCGTAAGCGAGCGGCCCCTCTAGAGGCTCCCCTGCCGGCTCGTGCAGCGCCTGAACCTGGGCGCGTGCCTTTGCCATTTGACTCTCACGCCAGTGCAGCAAACCGCCGCGGATGTAATCGGGGTCCAGTCCGAGCACTTCGCAAATGTACTCGAACGTGAAAATGGGAACGTCGTCGTCAAACTGTGCGCAGTTGTCTTGACTGGCCATCACCCAATCATACGCTTCCTGAAACAGACGCCGGCTCTGGCTGTCTGTGGCCAGGGAGCACTTCTGAAAGCAATTGATGGCGTCTTCGAGCACCGCGACGACAAGCTGCCACTCCCCTCTCTTGCTCGGCCCCTGACGGCGAAGTGTGGCGAAGAACTGCGGCGCGAGAACGGTATCGGGTTGGAAGAGTTTCATAGCTCTGTTTTTTGTGAGGCAAGCCGCGAGCCACTAGTAGCCCGTACAGCTGCATTGACCTTTCCGGCGATTTTCGATCGGCTGAGTCGCTTGACGGTCTTATTTGCCATTTGGCTTTCGCAAAAGCAATAAGCGCGACGTGTTGCCGCCCCCGACCCGGGTACCTGAGCACTCTTTTGTGCTTGGCGATAGCATTCTGGCATTCGCCTTGGTAAAAAGGGCAGCTGTGATCGGTAGCGGCTCGATCAGCCGCTTTACGCTGCGGCGGGGATCAAGTACTGAGCGGAGGCTCTCATGCATTATCCGTGGTGGCATGTTCCGTTTCTTACTGCGCCGATGCTCATCGCCCTAGTGTCGGTGCTGCACGTGGTCGTCTCCCACTACGCGGTTGGCGGCGGCCTGTTTCTAGCGGTGGAGACGCGGCACGCGTATCGCACCGGCAACGAGAGGTACCTGGCCTATCTGAAGGAGCACGCGTGGTTCTTCATTCTGCTGACCGTGGTGTACGGCGCGATCACCGGCGTGGGAATCTGGTGGACGATCGGGCTGGCCTCGCCGCTGGCCACGGAGGCCTTGATCCATATCTTCGTGTTCGGCTGGGCGATGGAGTACGTGTTTTTCATTGTGGAGGTCACCTCAGCCTTAATTTTTTACTACTACTGGGAGCGACTCGATCCGTGGACGCACCAGGCCGTCGCCTGGATCTACGCCTTCTCGGCATGGATGAGCCTAGTGATGATCACCGGCATCACGGCCTTCATGCTCAACCCCGGCAGCTGGCCGTCGGGCCACGGCTTCTGGACGGGTTTTTTCAACCCGCAATTCCTGCCGCAGGTGCTCGCGCGCACCGGCGGGTCCCTCTTGTTGGCAACCTTGTACGTCTACCTGCACGCAGCGCTGACGGTGAAGCCGCCCTCGCTCTACCGGCTGATCGAGTCGCGCTCGGCTTGGCCGGCACTGCTTGGCGCCGTTCTGGTCGTGGCCGGCGGACTGGGCTGGTACGTGGCATTGCCGCCGTCGGCGCGGGCGGCACTGGCCGACGCCAGCGTTCTCAACGTGCTCACGGTGCTGGTGTTCGCGTGCACGGTCGTGGTGTTCGTCATGCTGTACCTCGGGCCGTACAGGAACCCAGGCTGGTTGTCTCCCGGCTTTGCGATTCTGTTCTTCGCCAGCGGGCTGGCTGCGATCACGACCGGCGAGTACATCCGCGAAGCTGTCCGCAAACCGTATATCCTCTACAACGTGGTGCTCGGTAACCAGATCCTGGCGGAGGAAATCCCCGAGCTCCGGCGCAGCGGCTACCTCGAAGGCGGGACCTGGACCAAGGCCTTCGTCGCCGCCCGCTACCCCCAGGTGATCAGCGCGAGCAAGGTGGACAGCGCAAAGCTGCTCAGCTTGCCGGAGAACGATCAGATCCATCTCGGCCAGACCCTGTTTCAGTACCACTGCAGCGATTGCCACGCCGCGGTGGTGGGCTACTCCGCAATCACGCAGCTGACGCACGGGTGGACGGCGGAGATGATCCGCCGCGTCGTCGAGCATCCCGAGAAGGTCGCGTTCTTCATGCCGCCGTGGGCGGGAACGACCGAGGAGGCCGAGCTGCTGACGAAGTACCTGGCCAGTATCGCGCCGCCGCATCCACCGGGCATGAACTACGGCGATGGGAGGACAGGGCAATGATGGAGCCGGCACAGCTGATTGGTCCGTCGAGTGCGCTCGGTGCCCCGGCACCGTATTGGTTCCTGGTGTTCTTCAAAGTCCTGGGCTTCACGCTGCACACGGCGCCCATGCATCTGTGGTTCGCGGGCACCATCGTGGCGCTGCTGCTCGGGCGCAGCGGGGCTGGTCACGCTCAGCTCCTGTCGGCGCGCTTGCTGCGGCGCATGCCGATCGTGATCGCGTATGGGGTGAACTTCGGCATCGTTCCTCTGCTCTTCACGCAGGTGGCTTACTACAAAGTATTCTATCCTGCGACCATTCTCATGGCGTGGCCCTGGTTCAGCATCTTCGTCCTGCTCACGCTGGCGTACTATGGCGTCTACATTTATGCGGCAGGCTTGCACAACGGGGCCGGCATGACTCGGCTGCGCAACGCCGGCGGCTGGATGGCAGCCGTCCTCTTTCTGACAATCGGATTCCTGTTCTCCAACGCTTTCAGCTTGATGGTGAACGTCGCAGCTTGGCCGCAGCTGTGGCTTGCGAGCAGCGTGGCGGGCGCTTCCGTGGGCACGGCGTTGAACCTCGGAGACCCCACCCTGTGGCCGCGTTGGCTGATGATGTTCGGTCTCGCGCTCACGACTACGGCGGCATACGTCGGCATCGACACCGGCCTGTTCGCGGGTGGAGAGCCGGCTGCCTATCGTCAATGGGCACGGAGCCTTGCGCTCAAGCTGTATAGCTTCGGCCTGCTGTGGTTCGGCTGCGCCGGATTGGCGTACGTGGCCACGTGGCCGGTCGAGTTGCGAGACGCCGCATTCGGCGGTTGGCGCGCCGTGTTGATGGTGGTGACGGCGGTAGCTCCGGGGTTGCCATGGCTCCTGCTTCTCCGACAGTCGCGCTCGGCTGGCGGACGGGCATTGGCGTGGACCATCGGCGTCACGCAGTTCGGGGTGCTTGCGCTCAACGCCGTGAGCCGGCAGGTCGTGCAGAACCTGCAATTGCGCGGGTTCGTCGACGTGACCAGCGAGCCCGTCACATTGCAGTGGAGTCCGCTGCTCTCGTTCTTGGGGCTGTTTGTCGCCGGAGTCGCGGTCATGGCGTGGATGTTGAGCCGAGTTATCGCGGCGGCACGCCGTGGGCCGGTGCCCGGGCGGTCCGCTGAACCTGGGCCCGAGGTGCGCGCGTCGGCCGGTTAGCGACTACAACGAGGCGCTCGGCACGCCGCCACACGCGAGCGGGCTTGACTCTATAGCTGGGCCGCGCTCGTAATGCCCGCGGTCTCCGTGGTATAGGGAGCGCATGAGGGACGCGGACTTCCCGAACGTCCAAGCCGCCATGGCGGGATCGGGTCGGCGCCCGCGTCGACAGTGAAAGGTTCTAACCCCTTGGTACAAAAAGCGCGGATCACCCCTCCTCCAAATCGGCAGAAGCGGCGTGAACCGCTGCCGTCGCACCGGCCCAAGCCGGCCGAAGATGATCCGGACGCGCCGCGGCGGGTCGCGGAGATCCTCGCCAACCCGAGCTACCGGGAAGCCGATAAGGACGTTGACTTCCTCAACAGCGATCAGGCGCGGGGAGCGCGGTTACAGCTCGATTACTTCAAGCCTGAGTTTCTGCTCGAACAGCACGGAATTCTGCACACCATTGTCGTCTTTGGTAGCACTCGCATTCCGGAGCCGGCGGCGGCCCGCCGCAATGTCGAGCGGCTGCAGAAGGCGCTGGCGCCTGATCCCGGCAACCCGGACCTGCTTCGGCGCCTGGCCATTGCCACCCGCATCCAGGCCAAGAGCGTCTACTACGAGCTGGCCCGCGAGTTTGGCCGCTTGGTGGGTCGCGCGGGCCGCGGGCGGGTCGTGGTGATAACCGGCGGCGGCCCCGGAATGATGGAAGCGGCCAACCGCGGCACCTATGACGTCGGCGCCGAGTCTGTCGGTCTGAACATCAGTCTCCCGCACGAGCAGTACCCGAACCCCTACATCACCCCGGATCTGTGTTTCCGCTTCCACTACTTTTCCATGCGCAAGCTGCATTTCCTGCTGCGCGCCAAGGCATTGGTCGCTTTTCCGGGCGGATACGGCACGTTCGACGAGCTGTTCGAGACCTTGACTCTGGTACAAACGCGCAAGATCGAGCCGCTGCCGATCGTGCTGGTGGGCGAGCGCTACTGGCAACAGGCCTTCAACGTGGACTTCCTCGTCGACGAGGGCGTGATCGATCCGGAGGACCGCGAGCTGTTCTGGTACGCCGAAACGACGCAAGAGATCTGGGATGGCATCCTGGATTGGCATCAGATCAATGGTGAGCCGCTCTTGCCACCCGCCTGAGCGCGGACGCCGCCCGCAGACTCCGGGCCGGCGGACGGAAGCGAGGAGGAAGCCTTGAAGCTGTCTTTTCACGGTGCCGATCGTGGCGTCACCGGCTCTTGCCACCTGCTCGAGTGTGCCGGGCGGCGCCTCCTGATCGACTGTGGTTTGTTTCAATTCGGGCGTGAGCTTGACGAGGAGAACACGGAGCCTTTCGGCTTCGATCCCGCCGGCATCGATCTCGTGCTGCTGACCCACGCCCACCTCGACCACTGCGGGCGCTTGCCGTTGCTCGTCAAACGCGGCTTCCACGGCGAGGTGATCGCCACCCCTGCCACGCGAGAGCTGGCGCGGCTGGTGATGCTGGACGCGGCGCATCTGCAGGAGGAAGAAGCACGGCGGCACGCGCGCGCGGTGGCCCGGCGCCCCGACTCGGCGAATGCTGGCGCTCCCCTCTACACCGTGCTGGATGTGCTGAACAGCTTTGATCACTTCGGGCGCACGGCGGCATACAACCAGCGTCTGCAGCTGGCGGAAGGCCTGCACGCCACCTTTCTGGATGCCGGCCACATTCTCGGCTCCGCCTGCGTGTGGCTCGAGCTAGAGGAAAGCGGCAACCGCCGCACGGTGTTGTTCTCCGGCGACCTCGGCAACGCCGGCCGGCCGCTGCTACGCCAACCGGCGGCACCGCCGAAGGCTGAGGTGGTGGTGATGGAGACCACCTACGGGGACCGGCTGCACAAGCCGATCGCCGCTTCGGTTGAGGAGCTGTACGCAGTCATCACCGACACCTTCGACCGCGGCGGCAACGTGATCATCCCGACCTTCGCGCTCGAACGCGCCCAGGAGCTGCTGTACTTCCTGCGCGAGGGCGAGGAAACCAAGCGGCTGCCGCGTTCCATGCAAGTGTACCTCGACTCGCCAATGGCGATCTCCGCGACCGCCATCTTCAAGCATCACCCCGAGTGCTATGATGCCGAGACCGCCGATCTCTTGCGTCAGGGACAGGACCCCCTGGGCCTCCAAGGGCTCCACTTCACGCGCCAGGCGTCAGAGTCGATGGCGCTGAACAACATTCGCGCCGGCGCGGTGATCATGGCCGGCTCGGGCATGTGTACGGGCGGACGCGTGCGGCATCACCTGAAACACAACCTCTGGCGGCCAGAGTCGAGCGTCGCGTTCGTGGGGTTCGCGGCCGTAGGCACCCTGGCGCGGACGATCATCGACGGCGCCAAGCAGGTCCGCCTGTTCGGCGAAGAGATCCCGGTGCGCGCCAGCATTCACACCATCAATGGATTCTCGGCCCACGCCGACCAGGCGGAGCTGTTGGCCTGGCACCAGCACATCGGCGCGCCGCAGCGCACATTCCTGGTGCACGGCGAAAGCGAAGCCATGCGCCAGTTCGCGACACGCCTGACGCAGACGGCGATCGAGATGCCGAAGCTGCATCAGGAATTCGAGCTGTAACCAAAGGCGTTGGTGGCGGGCGCGGGTCCGCCGCCGTCGCCTACTTCCCGGCAACGTCGCGCAGAATGGCTTCGACGTGTTCGCGCAACGAGCCGCGGCGTGAGCCGTAGCGGCTGCGCGTCGACAACGCCACCTCTTTGCCGACGATTTCTGCCGCCACCAAGTCGCTCAGGTACTGGCACATCGCGCTCTGGCGGCGGCGCCTCCGGGCGCGTGCTCGCGCCTGTCGCTGTGCCGGAGTCAGTCCCTTCTCATGCGAATCGGGCAGGGTCTCGGCAAGGATGTGCCGCAGCACGCGCCGCAGCCGCAGCTCCCACCCAGAGGGCAGACTCACGATCAGCTCGCCGGCTTTCGTTCCCGGCTTCACCGTGATGGGATGCGGCCGTGCCATTGTGTTGTGCCTAACAGGAGCGGCTGCGGTTGTCCATCGCGAATGCAAGCACCTCTGCCGCTGGCGCTCAAAAACTCGCCGTCCTGTCCACCTTGCCCGTGTTCTTAGCACGGGGGGTGATGTATTTGCCGACGATCATGTCTTGGTAGCCCATACCGGGACCGACCATCGGGTACACGTGCTCGTGTTGGTCGATGATCACCTCCAGAAACGCCGGCCCAGGGAAGCTGACGAACTTCTCCAGCGCTTCTCGCACCTGCGCTCTCTTGGACACCCGCTGCGCGAGCTCGAAGCCGTCGGCGCGCGCCGCGCGGATGAAATCCTTCTTGTGCAGCGTTTTGTCGGTGCCGGCGTAGCGTTGCTCGTGGAAGAGGTCCTGCCACTGGCGCACCATGCCGTCGCCGAAGTTGTTGAGCACCAGGACCTTGACCGGGATGTCATAGGTGGTCAGCGTTTCCAATTCCCCGTAATTCATGCGGATGCTGCCATCGCCGTCGACGTCGATCACGAGCTTACCCGGGTTGGCGATCTGGGCGCCGATGGCCGCCGGAAGACCGAATCCCATCGTCCCCATGCTCCCCGAGGTCAGGAAGCTGCGGGGGCGCTTGAAGGCCAGATACTGCGCCGCCCACATCTGGTGCTGGCCAACACCAGTGGTGATGATAGCCTCGCCACGCGTGATATCGGAGAGATGGCTCAACACCTCCTCCGCCTGAATCAGATCGCTGTCACGATTGTAGTTGAGCGCGTGCTCGGCCTTCAGCCTGTTGACGTACGCCAGCCAGCGGCTGAAATCCTTCTTGCACGTTTTGCCGGCTTTCAGGAGCTGGGTGAGGCCGCGCTTGGTATCCGTGACGTGCGACCAGTCCACCGCCTTGACCTTGCCGATCTCCGAGGCGTCGATGTCGAGGTGGGCGATCTTGGCGTGGGCGGCGAAGTCCGCCACCTTGCCAGCGACGCGGTCGTCGAAACGTGCGCCGACGGCGAAGAGGAAATCGCAATCTTCGACGGCGTAGTTGGCGTAGGCGGTGCCGTGCATGCCGAGCATGTGCAGCGACAGCTCACTGGCGGTGTCGATCACTCCAATGCCCATCAGTGTGGTGACGATGGGAATCTTGAAGCGCTCGGCAAAGGAGCACAACTCGGCTGCGGCATTGCCGTTGACGACACCGCCGCCGGCATAAATCAGCGGGCGCTCGGATTCGTTCAGCATGCGGTAGAAGGCCTGGATCTGCTCCTCGGGAATCGTCGCCCGGTTCAGCGCCGCGAGGCGCTCATCGTAGCCGCGCAACTGCAACAGGCCACTGCCTTGGAAGACCACCTCGGCGCGCTGAACGTCTTTGGGGACGTCGACCACCACCGGCCCGGGCCGGCCGCTGCGCGCGACCTCGAAAGCCGTACGGATGGTCGCCTCGATTTTCGTTTCATCCGTCACCAGGAACACGTGCTTGGCGCACGCCGACATGATGTTGAAAACCGGCGCTTCCTGAAAGGCATCGGTTCCCATCGCCAGGCGCGCCACCTGGCCACAAATGAGGACGATGGGGACGGAGTCCGCGTGACAGTCACGCACCGGGGTCACCGAGTTGGTCGCCCCGGGGCCGGACGTGACCAAGGAAACCCCGACCTTGCCGGTAGAGCGCGCGTAGCCGGCGGCCATGAACCCGGCCCCTTGCTCGGTCGCCGGCACGAGCAAACGGATTTCTCCCTCTTTCGGATGGCTTTCATTGTAGCGGAAGATCGCATCGTAGGTGGGGAGAATCGCTCCACCGCTGTAGCCGAAGATCGCATCCACTCCCTCGTCGGCCAAAACCTGTACGATGGTATCGGCCCCACTCATGCTGGTGCCGGCAAGGGGGTGCTTCGAAGCGCGTTTGGTGTCCGCAAGCAGCGTCATCTGTCCTCTTTCCTTCAGGGTGTACGTAACCGCGTAGCATTATCATGGTGGGCGAGTAAAGATGCCAAGACGGCCGCACGCCGGTTGGCCGCGGCATTTCACTGCCGCAAGACCGCAAATCAATGGGCTAATGCGGTGCAAACCTGGCACAGTCCCTGGTAAGTCTTGCCTGTCTGGGAGGACACTAGGCGCACGGCTTGGTGGAATACTCCTGCGCTAATGCGATGGCACCACTTCCGCAACCAAAACCCCGCCCGTCGGGTAACGACGCGTCCCTCGAGAGTTGACACAACCATAGAATCACGAAATAGCTCGGAGAGCATGCCCCGGGCCCGCTACCTCGACAAGAAGTCGCTTGCGGAAACGCTGACCTCGTTCGTGGATGAGCTTCCGATCCACCGGCGCGAGCCGGAAACGGTTGCGGTCGAAGGGAGCCTACATCGCATCACAGCCGAGCCGATCTTCGCGCGCACCTCGGCGCCACACTACCACGGCGCGGCTATGGACGGCATCGCCGTCTGTGCCGAGGATACGTTCGGCGCGAGCGAGGCGCACCCCATCGAGCTAGAGTTGACGCCGCAGGGGCCGGGGACGGCTGAAGGCCACAGGCCACGGGCGTTCTCCCATATCGATACAGGAGAGCCGCTGCCGGCGTGGGCGAACGCGGTGATCATGATCGAGCATGTGTATCCGCTCGGCAGCGGTAAGATCAGCATCCGGCAGGCGGCGGCGCCCTGGCAGCACGTGCGCTTGGTCGGGGAAGACATCGTCGCCACAGAGCCGCTGCTGCCGCGCGGCCACCGGATCCGTCCCTTTGACATCGGCGCGCTCTTGGCCGCCGGCCACACCACCGTGCCGGTGACGCCGCGGCCGCGCGTCGCCATCATTCCCACCGGCAGCGAGTTGGTGGAACCCGGCACCGAGGCGCCTGCGGGCGCCATCATCGAGTTCAACTCGCGCGTGGTAGCGGCCTTCGTCGAGGAATGGGGCGGCGAGCCGCGGCGGCTGCCGCCTGTCCGTGATGAGCTGGAACTGATCAAGGCGGCGGTGCAGTCTGCCGTGCCCGCCCACGACATCGTCGCCGTCATTGCAGGCTCATCCGCCGGCGAGCGCGACTTCACCGTCACCGCGTTGCGCGCGCTCGGGACGATTCTGGTGCACGGCATCGACATCATGCCCGGCAAGCCGGCGATCTGCAGCACGGTGCAAAACACGCCCGTGCTCGGGCTGCCCGGCTACCCGGTGTCCAGCGTCATCGTCTGCCAGCAAGTGCTGCGCCCGCTGATCGCCAAGTTCCTCGGCCGAGCCGCCGAGCCGCCGGAAAGCGTGCGCGCGGTGGTGCCGCGCAAGATCCCGTCGCGTCTCGGGCTGGAGGAGTTCATGCGGGTGACGCTCGGTCAGGTGGGCGGGCGCATCGTCGCCACTCCCCTCGGGCGCGGCGCCGGCGTCATCAGCACGCTGGTCAAAGCTGACGGCTTTCTGCGCATCCCGTCGTTGTCCGAAGGGGTCAACGCCGACGAAGAGGTGAGCGTCGAGCTGCTGCGGCCGCGTTGGGAAATCGCCAACACCATCGTGTTCAGCGGCAGCCACGACCTGTCGATTGGGTTGTTGGAGGATTGCTTGAAGCGGGCGCACCCGCAGCTCAAGATTTCCACCGCGAATATCGGCAGCCTGGGCGGTTTGCTCGCGCTCAAACGGGGCCAAGCCCACGTCGTCGGCACGCACCTGCTCGATCCGAGGACCGGAACCTACAACCTGCCGGACATCCGGCGTCATCTGCGCCTCAGCGAAGTCATAGTGGTGCACCTGGTCGGTCGCGAGCAAGGATTGATCGTGGCACGAGGAAATCCCAAGCACATCCGGCAGCTGCAGGACCTCGCCCGCGCCGAGGTGCGCTTCGTCAACCGACAGCCCGGCGCCGGCACCCGTGTGCTGCTGGATTACAAGCTGGCAAAGCTGCGGCTGCGGCCCGACCGGATTCGCGGCTACGACCGCGAAGAGTTCACCCACATGGCGGTGGCGGTGGCCGTCGCCAGCGGTCTGGCCGACTGCGGGTTGGGCGTGCGTTCCGCCGCCAATGCCCTCGGGCTGGATTTCGTGCCTATCGAGAAAGAGGAGTACGATCTCGTCTTGCGCCGCGATTTCTACGCCAGTGCCATGGGCCAGGCGCTGCTGGCGGCCGTGCGCTCCGATGAATTTCGCCAGGCGGTTGTACGCCTGGGCGGGTACGACGTCAGCAAGACTGGGGAACTCAAGGCGGAAGGCCGGAAGCAACAAAGGTCAAAGGTGAAAGCCACAAACAAGAGGTCAAAGAGAAAAGGTCAAAGCTGAAAGCCGGAAGGAGAAGAGGTCAGGTGAAAGGTCAAAAGTGAAAGCCCTTTCTGGCTTTGACCTTTTGCCTTGAACCTTTTCTAACCTTTTACCTTTCTGCTTGAATCTTCTCTAATTCCTCGCGCAACACGCGAGGGAGGCGGATCGCACTGTCCACCATGCGGATGTCCGGGATCAACTCCGCCAGCTGCGCGCCGCCGGGTTGTGTTGCTCGGTGGCCGCGAAGCGCTTCGAAAGCGCGTAACACCTCCGGGGCCATGGGTGCCACCGCGGTGCCCCGCATCGCCAGAATGCGGTGGCTCGGTGCCGCCAGCGCCAGATATGCGGCGCCATAGGTGCCGCCGCCGAGAACGCTGACGATCGGATGTCCCAGAAGCCGCGCTGCCACCATCGCGCGCAGGCATTCCGCGAGCGCGCGAGGGAGACCCAAGCGCTCTTGCGCCAAATCGACGGCGTGTCCCTGGCAAAAGAGGAAGGTAAGAATAGCCGCCGGTTGGGCGCCCCGCTCCCGCGCGGCGCGCGCCAACATATCGGTGACGACGGCTGCCTCCTCGATACCGACACCGCTTCCGTGCGCCTGCTCCGGGCCGACGACCAAAGCGAGGGCGGGGTAATGGGCGAGCGTACCGAGGGCTGCTTGCACCAGACCCCGGCGCTGTATGCTGCCGGACGGCTTCCATTGCCCGCGAAAGGAGTAGCGCAGCAGATCACGCCGACGTGCCTTCTCGGCGAACTCGATGCGTACGGGACGCCACGACGTGTCTGCTTGTAGCCGAGCCTGCAGCGCCGCCGCGACCGCGGCGCTCTCATTCAGCCGATCTTCCAGCGACCTGGGCGCCGCCACCGTGTGGGTCGCAGCGATGAATTCAGCCAGCGCGGCGCGCACGTCAGCTGCCCGGTCCGCCACTACGCGATGCGCATCACCGTTGTGCAGCCGATTTGCCGCCGCGGTTGCCGCCAGAGCTTCTTGCTCCGGTGTTGCGCGGCGTGGGGGCACAACCTGCTGCGCCTCCACGCCGATGTCTCCGAGGAGCTTCGGTCCGGTGAGGCCCCACTGGGCGCCCTCGGTCATGATGATGCGATCCGGCAACGCCGCCATCACCGCGGGCGCGCCGAAACAACCGCGCGGTCCGCTGATCACCGCAGCCAGGTGCACGCCTTGCAAGCTCAGGCGCGCCAGCGCCACTCCCACGGCCGATGCCGCAGCCAGGGCCAGCGGCCCTTCTTCGACCCGGACCCCGCCGGTATCGAAACCAATGATCAGCGCCGCCGGGCGGCGCCCGTGCGCATCGCCTGTGATTGCGCTCTCGGCCAGGCGCGCCAGAATACCGGACTCACGCACGCCGATGGTGCCGCCGCGGATGTAACCATCCGTGAATGCCACCAGCACCGGCACTCCATCGAGCGCGCCGGCACCGACCACCAGCGGTGAGTCCGAAGTGACGCCGCCGCCAGGGACAAACGTGTTGGCGTCGAGGATGCCTTCAGCCCGCTGCGCCGCTGGCATGGCCGAGAAGGTGCCAGGGCTCATGGCCTCATTGGGCCGGATTGCGAAGAGCACATCCAGACGGTGGAGCGTGCGTGGAGACGGATGCCGAGGTGAAAACGAAATCTTTCAAGGCCATACGGTCTCCGCCGCCGGCTCATTCTTCATTGAACTTGGCCTCGACCAGCAGTTCGATGGCCTCCAGGGCCTCGACCGCTTGCGGGCCCGAGACGCTCACGTCGATGCAACTCCCTTGGGCCGCGGCCAGCATCATCAAGCCGATGATGCTCTTGCCGTTGACCACCTGGTTGTCCTTGCCGACGGTGATCTCGGCGTCGAATTGCGCCGCCGTCTGCACCAACTGTGCGGCGGCGCGGGCATGCAACCCGAGCCGATTCTTGATCTCCAAGTTCTTGCACAGCACCGTGCCGCCCGGTGCGGCGGGCGGGCTCATGACTTCCCTCCCGCCGGCACGTTGCGCTGGTGCCGGGCGGTGCGGCGGATTTCGCGGTCGACCATGGTCGTGAATTGCCGCGCCGCGTGCTGCCCGCGTATTTTCAAGGCCTGGTTGCGCGCCGCCACCTCGATGAGCACCGCCAGGTTGCGCCCGGGCCGCACCGGCAAGCGAATCAAGGGGAGGGAGACGTGCAGGATGGTGTAGCGTTGATCCTCCAGGCCCAAGCGGTCGATCTCCGTGTTCCATTCCACCAGCTCCGCCACCAGATCGATCTGCTGCTCATCCAGAATCGTCAGCGTACCGAACAACTCGCGCACGTTGATGATGCCGAGCCCGTGGATCTCCATATGATGCTGAATGAGGTCAGGCGAACGCCCTTTCAGTGCCAGCGGCGACACCTCCGAGACCTCGACGACGTCGTCAGCCACGAAGCGGTGCCCGCGCGCGACCAGATCGAGGGCCGCTTCACTCTTGCCGATGCCGCTCTTGCCGATGATGAGGACACCGAGGCCGAACACCTGCACCAGCACGCCATGCACCGTGACGCGGGCCGCCAACTTTTCCTCCAGCCAGCCGGTCACCGCCCGGATCAGCACCGCGCTCTTCAACGGCGTGCGCAAGACCGGTACGCGGTACTTGTCGGCCGCGCGTCGCAACACCGGCGGGACAGCGGCATCGTTGGTGACAATGAGGCAGGCGATCTCTTCAGCGCAGACCCGTTCCACCGCCTGCCGCGCCGCCAGCGGCGGCATGCTTTGCAGATACGACATCTCCGGCTTGCCGATCACCTGCACGCGTTTGGGATGCATCTGCTGCACGTAGCCCGCCAGCGCCAAGCCGGGCTTTTGGATGCGTGGCGCGGCGATCTTGCGATGGATGCCGGGTCTGCCGGCAACCAGTTGCAGGTTCCACTGCCCGCCTTGGTCGGCGAGCAGCGTGGCCACCTCGATGCCGGGTTCCGGGTCGGGTTCAGTACTTTTCATCTTGGTACTGAATAGTCTCGTAGAGCTCATGACGGCCAGCCACCGACAGGAGCTGATGACGGAAGCTGTCGTCCTTGAGGAGCCGCGACACCCGCGCCAGCGCTTTCAGATGCATGCCGACCGACTCCTCCGGCGCCACCAGCACAAAGAAGAGCTTCGTGGGATTACCGTCAAGCGACTCGAAGTCGACGCCGCGAAGATGGCGCCCGAACACGGCCAACACGCCGTTGAGGTGTGGAAACTTTCCGTGCGGGATGGCGATGCCATCGCCCATGGCGGTGCTGCCCAATCGCTCCCGCTCCCACAGGACCTCCAGCAAGCGCTCCGCATTGATCTCGGGATGCGCCTCAGCCAGGTGCACCGCCAGCTCGCGCAACACCTCCTCCTTATTGTTTCCCTTCAGGTCGGGAATCACCCCGGACTCGGAAAGGATGTCAGTGATCTTCATGCCGCCGCTCGTCCCCCTTTCCCCGGGAGACGATTCCATTCTGTCTCCTCTCCCTCCGGGGAGTGTTCACTTCCATCACGACGGTTCCGGCTCCATCAGGCCGTATTTCCCATCTTTGCGGCGGTACACCACGCTTAGGGTGTCGGTGGCGGCGTTCATGAACAACAGGAAGTCGGCCTTGCGCATGCGCAGGTGCAAAATGGCCTCGTCCACCGACATCGGCTTGACGGCGACGCGCTCGGTGCGGATGGTGTTCACGCCGCGAGCGCTGGCGGGTGCCAGCGCCGTCGCGGTGTCGTTCGCGCCCTTGCGGTCCTTCACTTTGGCGAGGCGCTTCTTGATCTGGCGCTCGATCTTGCTCGTCACCAGATCAATGGCCGAGTAGAGGTCGCCGGTCTCTTCGGCGGCGGTGACGTGGAGGTGGTTGGTGCTGACGTGCACCTCGGCGATGTGGCGATGCTTGAGCACCGACAAAATGACGTGCGCCTCGATGGGGCGGCGCAAGAACTTGTGCAGCCCCTGCATCTTCTCCTCGACATACTGCCGGAGGCCCTCGGTCGGCTCGACACGCCGAAAGGTAACCATCACCTGCATGCTATTTCTCCGTGCGCCGTCAAAACGCCTGGCGCCGTTTGGACGAGGGCAGGACTCCCATGATGCCGCGGTACTTGGCTACGGTGCGTCGGGCAATGCCGACGTGTTCGCTCGACAGCATCTTGGCGATGTGTTGATCGCTGAAGGGGCGGCGGGGGTCCTCGGTGGCAATGATCCCACGGATGCGGTCTTTGACGCTCTCCGCCGAGACTTCTTCGCCGTCCGCTCCCTGTAGACTCGAGGTGAAGAAGTATTTCAATTCGAAGGTGCCTTGCGGCGTGTGCACGTACTTGTTGGCGGTGGCGCGGCTGACGGTCGACTCGTGCATGCCGATGTCCATGGCCACGTCCTTCAACACCAGCGGCCTGAGGTGTGCCACGCCTTTTTCGAAAAACTGGCTTTGGAAGCGTACGATGCTTTGCGTCACCAGGTAGAGGGTGCGCTGCCGCTGCTGTATACTCTTGATGAGCCAAGCGGCGGCGCGCATTTTCTCCTGAATGTAACGCTTGGCCTCGCCGGTGCCCCCGCCCGACAGCACCTGACGGTAGAAATTGCTCACGCGCAACCGCGGCAGGCCTTCGTCGTTCAAGGTCACCACCAACTCGTCTCCGATTTTCTGCACGAACACGTCGGGGGTGATGTAGCGGATGTCGCCCTCCCCGAAGTTGCGGCCGGGCTTCGGCTCGAGCGTGGCGATGTAGTTGGCCGCCGCCGCCACTTCTTCGAGCGGCACGCCGAGCTCTTTGGCCATCTTGTCGTAGCGTTTGCTTTCGAGCAGCTGCAGGTGGTCGCGCACGATGGCGGCGGCCACGGTGTCTTCCTTGCCCTGGTTACGGATCTGCAGCAGCAGGCATTCGCGCAGATCGCGGGCGCCGACGCCGGGGGGATCCAAATCCTGGATGCGCTTCAGGGCGCGCTCCACCACGTCGAAGTCCTGCCCGCTCTGGAAGGCGATGTCCTCGATGTCGAGCTGCAAGTAGCCGTCTTTGTCCATGTTGCCTATGATCAAGGCGGCGACCGATTCCTCCGCCGGCGGGATGCCGGTCATACGCAGCTGCCAGATGAGGTGCTCTTGCAGCGACGGCGCCCGCGCCAGCGTGTTTTCCAGCGTGTTGCGCTTCTCATCGTCGTAATCCGCGGGCGTGGCGGAGGACCCGTGCCAGTCGTTGCGGTAGGTGTCGAGATACTCCTTCCAGTCGATCTCGCCCTCGCCCATGCGCTCGCCGCCCCCGATCTCGGTGGTGGTCTCGCGCTGCTCGGGCGCCGCTTCCCACTCGTCGTTGCCGGCGCCTTCCACGGGGGCCGGCTCTTCGGTGCGCGGGGGCTCCTCTTCGACCTGCTCGACACCTTCCTCGAGCACGGGGTTTTCCGACATCGCTTCGTCGATCAAGGTCTCCAACTCGGCGCGGGAGACCTGGAGGATTTTGATCGCCTGCCGCAGCTGGGGCGTCATCACCAGCTGCTGGCTGAGCCTTTGATACAATCTGGTTTCGAGTGCCATGGCCTACAGCGTAAATCGCTCTCCGAGATATAATTCGCGCGCCCGCGGGCTGGCCGCAATCTCCTGCGGCGTTCCTTCTTCCAGCACCGCGCCGTCATTCAAAATGTATGCGCGGTCGCAGATGCCCAAGGTCTCGCGTACGTTGTGGTCGGTGATCAGGATGCCGATATGTCGCTCCTTCAGTTGCCCTACGATGCTCTGGATATCCAGAATAGCAAGAGGATCGATTCCTGCAAAAGGTTCGTCGAGCAGCATGAAGACCGGCTCGGTGACCAAGGCACGGGTGATCTCCACGCGCCGCCGCTCGCCGCCCGACAGCGAGTAGGCTTTGATCTTGGCCAGATGCGCGATGCTCAGCTCTTGCAGCAGCTCCGCCGAGCGCTGGCGCCGCTCCGCGCGCGTGAGCGGCAGCGCCTCGAGGATGGCCAGGATGTTGTCCTCGACGCTGAGCTTGCGGAACACGGACGGCTCTTGCGGCAGATAGCTGATGCCTCTGCGGGCGCGCACATACATCGGTTCCTGGGTGACCTCGAATCCGTTCAGGAGCACGCGGCCGCGGTCCGGCCGGATGAGCCCGATGATGGCGTAGAAGGTCGTCGTCTTGCCGGCGCCGTTCGGCCCCAACAAACCGACCACCTCGCCGGCGCGCACCTCGAGGGACACCTCCCGCAGGATCTCGCGGCCTCCCAGCCGTTTGCACAGGTCTTCGGCGCGCAAGACACTGTCGGCGCGTTTGCCGTCTTGCCTCACGGGATGCCTCCGGGGGTCGGGGTGCCGTGCGACGGGAACAGCTCCGCCGTCACCCGGTGGTTGCCGCCTTCGACCACGCTGCGCTCCTCGTTGAGATACACCACCACGCGCTCGCCGCTCACCCGATTGGGGCCGTCGTGCACATCGGCGTTGTCGCTCAACACCACGATGTTGCGCGTTTGATCGAACACGGCGTGTCCGCCGGTCGCCCAGCGTGCGCCTTTGGAGAGGCGCACTTGACCATCGGCCACGACCTCTTTGATGCGGTTGTCGGGCTGCTCGTCCAGCGCCACGGTGAGGCTGTTGCTCTCCAACTTCATGTCGCCCTGGGTCACCACGACGCTGCCCTTGTACGTGAGCACGTGCCCGCGGTAATCGAACTCCATGACATCGGCGCTCACCGAAATCGGGTCGCGGCTGGCATTCAATGACAAGCCGCCAAGCAACGACTCGGGACCCGACGCGGAGGGGGTGTTCACGGCGGGCAGCCTGGTCGCTGCGCGCGCCTCCTCGTCAGCGCTCGCAGCGGCGGCGACGCCGAGCGCGACCAGCACCGCCAGGGCCGCGTATAGCTTACAGCGGTGCGTGGCTCCCTCCTTCCTTCAGCAGCGCTGGCTGCAGCTGCATCGATACGTTATGAAACAAGGTTACCCGCTCGGTGTCGACTTGCACCTCCATACGATCGCCGCGCAGCTCCAAGGCCTGTCCGGAGATCTCGACTGCGCCGGGGGTGGAAACCAAGTGGCGAGCATAATCATAGGTGGCGTGGTCGGTGCGTACCAGGTAGTCCGCGGCCCTCAGCTCGATCGAGCCGTTCAATTCCACACGTTTCAGGTCCCGCCCGTCGAGCACGATGCGCGCCTCGTCGCCCTTGAGCCCGATGGTCTGCCCGTCGCGCGGGTACAAGCTCATCACCGCGGCGCGCACCACCACCAGGTTCTCTTCTTCAAAGTACTGCGCGTCCTCCGCCGAAATCTCCCACACTTTGCGCCCGTCTTGGACCTTCACGCGATGGAAATCACGGATGTGTTGCGACACGCCCGGCAGGAATTCCAGCCCTTTCTGCGTGAGGTCGCTCTGATACTGCTGCCACAAGCTACGCCCTACCAAGAAACCAACCCCGCCGAGGAGCACAACGATCAGCGCAATGAAGCTCAGGCGAATGCGTCTTTTCATGGAGCCGACCTGGCTTGAAGCACGTGGGCAAGAACCATACCACCGCCAAATTCCAGAGTAAAGATAATAGCCGCCGCACCCGATTTTGGCCGTGAGATTCTTGTTGCATAGGAGCGCAACCGCATGCTATGAGGGCGCAGTGTTCCAAGGTAGTCGTCTGCAGTGTCAACACCAGAGTGTTGGGAAGTCACCCTGCGTTCGTGCCGGGGCTTGCACGCCGGCGCGCCTGGGAACGCACCGCGCAGGGAAGGGGGTAAAGTAGTATGGTACAAGGCACGGTCAAGTGGTTTAATGGCCAGAAAGGCTATGGCTTCATCACGAAAGATGATGGGCAGGACGTCTTCGTTCATTACTCCGCTATCGTCGGCCAGGGTTTCCGTTCGCTCGAAGAAGGGCAGCGGGTCGAGTTTGAGATCACGCAGGGCCCGAAAGGATTGCAGGCCGCCAACGTATCGAAGGTTTGAAGCGCTGCGAGGCAGCGGTACCGAGGCCTCGATCCTGCCGGGATCGGTGCTTTCCTTTTCCCGTACGCCTCTACTCAATACATAGCTCTCGGCACCGCGTGCCTCCGTGTGGTGCGAGAGTTCTCGGCCGCCGCTCCGTGGCGGGCACGACTCATCGATCCCGCATATGGCTGCAAAACGTTCAGCTGTACCCGGCGGCATACCGCGGTGGCAAGGGATGAACCGCATAGTGGCGGCGTGGAGCGTGCACCTGTACACCGGCTTCGGCGCCGCCATCGGATTCTTCGCGCTCGAGGCGATCGCGCAAGCAAACTACCGCCTCGCTTTCATCTGCATGGCGCTGGCCACCTTCATCGATTGCACCGACGGCACGCTGGCGCGCCGCGCGCGGGTGAAGGAAGTGCTGCCGAATTTCGACGGCTCCAAGCTCGACGACATCGTCGATTACCTCAACTACGTTGTCGTGCCGGTGGCGCTGGCGTATCACGCCGGGCTCATTCCCGGTGGCGCCGGCGGCCTGGCGCTGGCCTCAGTGCCGCTGCTGGCGAGCGCCTACGGCTTCTGCCAAAAGGAAGCAAAAACCGCAGACCACTTCTTCACCGGCTTCCCGTCATACTGGAACATCGTGGTTTTTTACTTTTACGTGCTGGCCACGGCGGTATGGTTCAACACGGCCTTGCTGCTGGCGTTCTCGATTCTGGTGTTCGTGCCGATCCGCTATCTCTATCCGAGCCGCAGTCCCGTCGCGCGCCGCGCCACGCACGTGCTCGGCGCGCTGTGGGGCGTGTGCGTGGTGATCTTGCTGGCGCAACTGCCGCGGCCGTCGCCGGCCCTGGCGTGGGGGTCACTGTTCTTCCCGGCGTATTATTTCGCGGTGTCACTACAGGCGCACTTTTGCTCTTCTCGCTCTTGACTGCTCGGAAAATCGCCCCCATCCCGACCCAAGCGGGTGCCGCCGCGCGCAATGCGGTTGACAGACAGCGGCCCCTGGGGAATATGTGGCAACCAATTGTTCTCGCAAGGAGGCTGATCTCGCCATGCAGCAACCACACCGACGCCGCACCGCACTGTTCGTCCTGTTGCCCGCGCTGGCTCTGCTCGCCCCGGCCGCGGCCCGCGCCGCCGGCACGGCCGCCGAGCTGGAAGGGTTCGGCAAAGCCAAGTTCGGCATGTCCGAAAAGCAGGCAAAGGCACTCTACCCCAAGCTCCAGGAGATACCGCTGCCGACCCCAAAACCGGGCGCAACGCTCCCGCCGTTCATCTTGACGAACTACACGTTGAAGAACCAGTCCTTCGGCCCGCTGAGGAAGTGCGAGGTGACACTGCAGTTTTTTCAGCACGAATTGATGAGCGTGCAGTACGAGTGCGCCGGCGGCAGCGAAAAGATCATCAGCTATCTCAAGAAACGCTTCGGGCCGCCGCAAGAAGTGTCGGCGCGGCGAGCGTTGAGCTGGGTGTTCGGCAAGTATTCGGTCACCGCGATGGAGGTCGCGGGGGTGTTCAGCATCCTCGACACGGCGCGCAGCCGGCAGATGTCGACGGTCATCATGGGCCTGGTGATGCAAAAGTTGCGCGCCACGACGCCAACGCCGATGGCGGCCCCCAGCGGTGAAAATGTCACGCCAGCCGTGACACCAGAACCACCCAAGTAAAAAAAGGTCTTCTCCGAAGCGTGTGGGTGGATCTCGGGAAATGACAGGAGAGTGGATGATAACGACAGCCGCGGACATGGCTGAAGCCAGGGGCTTCACCCCTGGCTCATGGGTACCGCCCTTCCGGGGCTCGTCCCTTGCGGGCTGCTAGTCGCTCGTAACAGAAAATAATTGAAGAAATAAACAGGTTGACCGTCTCCCCCATAAAGGCAATGGGAGGAGACAGCATGGCGAAACTCGGTCGGCCGAAAAGTCCGCTCATACTCGCCGATGATGAG
>Ga0187884_10000519_pt1 | contig 38278 bp, 35 predicted proteins | sample June2016WEW_20_4_FD_132983 | JGI IMG/M metagenome (GOLD analysis project Ga0187884, IMG submission 132983) | Peatland microbial communities from SPRUCE experiment site at the Marcell Experimental Forest, Minnesota, USA - June2016WEW_20_40 | ecosystem: Environmental > Terrestrial > Soil >...
CGATGTGATAAGGTTTCTTCACGGCGGTTGGCTCCCCTTTCGGATTCGAGTTGGCAACCGGATTCTATCGAAACCGGCGCCACCGCCGCTTACCAACCTTCAACTAGACTCGGGACGCCTTCGGTTTACATCCGTGTATCAGTGCTTCGTCCCGGTGGAGATGGGAAAACCGGGTGATCGCGTAACGCTAGTCGGGATGAGGAACGCGCGCCAACCGGTCCTCTCGACACCGAAGCTCAATGAAGACCCTTGGCCACTTCTGCCCGAGGGATTTGAGCCCGAGCTGTCGATGCAGCAGCAAGGATTGTACGATCTCTCGCACCGGATCAACTTCTTGTTCCCGCGAAAGCTACGCCGATCCGTCAAGAACTTCTTGAGGGCTACTGGGCTATTGAAACGGACGCCGGAGTCCTGGGAACGGCCGTGGAAAGCGCGACACGCCAAAGAATAGCTGCATCGCTTACGCGGTCAACCCTCTGCTGAAAGAGGGAAGCTGGGTGCGCATCAAACGCGGCCCGCTTCGCAACCTGGAAGGACAGCTGGTTCGATTCAAGGCCGGCCCGCGGTTGGTGATCTCGGTCGGGCTACTGGCGCAGTCAGTAGCAGTGGAAGTGGACACGCAGGATGTAGAGTTTCTTTGTCAGGACGGCCGCAGGGTCGCCTGAGGATAGTTGGTATGAATATTCTCGGAATCTCGGCGTACTATCATAACTCGGCCGCTTGTCTGGTCCGTGACGGTGATATTATTGCGGCTGCCCAGGAAGAACGATTCACGCGCAAAAAGCATGATCATCGTTTCCCGTCAGCGGCCGTGGACTTTTGTCTGCGACATGCGCGGATCACGCCAAAGGATCTCGACCACGTCGTCTTCTATGACAAACCGCTGCTGAAGTTCGAGCGGCTTCTCGAGACGTACCTGGATTATGCGCCTGCTGGGATCCGTTCCTTTATCCAGGCGATGCCGCTTTGGCTCCGCGAGAAATTGTGGACGCGCGACCAGATCGCCAAGGTCTGCCAGCATGAGGGGCCTGTGTTGTTTACCGAGCACCACGAATCGCATGCAGCGAGCGCATTCTTTCCATCTCCTTTTGATCGGGCGGCGATTCTGACCATCGATGGTGTGGGCGAATGGGCGACCAGCAGCTACGGATACGGACGCGGCAACGAAATTCATCTGCTTGCCGAGCAGCACTTCCCGCATTCGCTCGGGCTGCTCTATTCGGCGTTCACTTATTACACCGGCTTCAAGGTCAACTCCGGCGAGTACAAGATCATGGGTCTCGCGCCGTATGGCGAGCCGACGTACGTCCAGAGGATTCTGAATGAGCTCGTCGACCTTCGCGAGGACGGTTCGATGTTCATGAATATGCGGTACTTCAATTACTGCCAAGGTCTGACGATGACGAACTCGGCGTTCGATGACTTAATGGGGGGCCCGCCGCGGAAATCGGAAGGTACGCTGACGCAGCGTGAGATGAACTTGGCGCGATCGATTCAGGAAGTAACTGAAATGGCCATGCTGCGCATGGCCCGCCATGTACACCGGGAAACCGGCGAAGAGAACCTCTGTCTCGCCGGCGGCGTCGCACTGAATTGTGTCGGCAATGGACGCGTGTTGCGTGACGGTCCGTTCAAGAACATCTGGATTCAGCCCGCAGCCGGCGACGCTGGCGGCGCGGTCGGTGCTGCGCTTTCGGTATGGCATCAGTACCTGGGTAATCCGCGAACCGCGGAGTCGGTGTGTCGGGGAAGGAGCGACGGCATGCGCGCGGCCTTCTTGGGACCTGAGTTCTCGAATGAAGAGGTCCGCTTGTTCTTAGACCGATTCGGCGCGAAGTACCGGCTGCTGGACCACAATGAAGTCGCGGAAACGACAGCACGGTTGCTGGCGGAAGAGAAAGTGATCGGCTGGTTTCAGGGCCGAATGGAGTTCGGCCCCCGGGCTCTAGGCGCGCGCAGCATCCTGGGCGATCCGCGGTCGACGCGAATGCAGTCGATCATGAATCTGAAGATCAAGTTTCGCGAGAGCTTCCGGCCATTTGCCCCGGTCGTGCTTCGGGAATGCGTGCAGGACTACTTCGAAATGGACGTGGATTCTCCGTACATGCTTCTGGTTGCGCCGGTCCGTGAACATCTGCGGATTCCCATGACGGAAGAGCAGCAAAAGCTGTTTGGCATCGAAAAACTGAACATCCCGCGATCCACCATACCAGCGATCACTCACGTCGATTACTCGGCACGAGTGCAGACGATTCGCCGCGAAGATCATCCCATCTATTACGATCTGATCGCGGCTTTCAACCGCCTGACGGGATGTCCGGTACTAGTGAACACATCGTTCAACGTTCGCGGTGAACCGATTGTCTGCACGCCAGAGGACGCCTACCGATGTTTCATGCGGACTGAAATGGACTACCTGGTAATGGGGGACGTACTCCTCGAGAAGGCGGCCCAATCCGAACTGAAGAACGACATAGCGTGGCAGGAGGTTTTCCAGCTTGACTAACCACAAGCCTCAGTCCGCAAATTCGGCGCTGGTTGTGGGGACCGTTTTGGTTCTCCTTGGCGCCTGGAATATTCACCGGCACAGAATCGGTCTCGCGACGGGCCTCGCTGTTGCAGGCGCGTGCCTGCTTCTGATCTGGCTGGTGGCACCTGCTTGGAGCCGCCGTTTCCATCACTTTTGGATGGGGGTGGCGGGCGCGTTGGGTTATGTAAACAGCCGCATTCTTTTGTCGCTGATGTACTTTCTGGTTATCACGCCATATGGAGTATTCATGCGTCTGGCAGGCCGGGACCGGTTGCGGCGGCGAATGGTTCGCGCTAACACCTACTGGATCCGTCGACCCGTCACGCGTCAGAGTGCACCGATGTTTGAACGGCTATTCTGAGAGGAAAACGGAACTATGAAAAGGACGAGCCTGCTGTACGAAATCGTGCTGTTTCTGCGGCAGAACAAGAAGCTGTGGATGCTGCCGATCATCGGCATTCTGCTGTTCATGGGCGTTCTTTTGGTCCTGGCCCAGGGATCAGCGCTCGCGCCATTCATCTATACGTTGTTCTGAGCTTTTTTCGCAGAAGGAAGAAGAGTATGACACGACGCGTGCTGGTGGTCACAATGTCGGTCGGGCTTCTGCTGGTGCTTGGCGCTGCATTCATCGAGGGACTGGCGCGGCTGCGTCAGTACGTGCGCTACGGCTCCGCTCGTTCCCCACTGTACCCATTGACCATAGATAGACGATCGAATCTCAGGATTCCTACACCTGGCCAACGCACCCGCACAATAACCATTAACAAACTCGGATTCCGTGGGCCAGAACTTCGTGTCCCAAAACCTAGTGGGACGGTTCGAATTGCATACCTGGGTGCCTCGACGACGTTCTGCGCAGAAGCTAGCAGCGACAAGGCCACTTGGCCGGCACTGGTCACCGATTACTTTAGCTCACGTTGGAAAGCCGTCAAGTTCGACTACGTCAATGCCGGCGTTCCGGGATACGTCGTCAACGATTCGCTTCGGAACCTCAACTACCGGGTGGCCCCACTGGCACCCGACATTATAGTGGTCTATCATGCCACGAACGATATCAGCCTGGATACTCGCATCCTAGCTGAACGCCAGGGACTGGTGTCAGGCGACCTTGATCGGACGAGTTGGTTAGGTTCCTATTCTCTTGCCTGGTTCCTTCTAGAGAAAAACTATCACTTGTACCAACGAATGCGTCCCGCCAGCCAGGGCGCTGCTCGACGCTTCTCCTTCTTACCATCGGTTCTTGCGACGACCTTTGAGAACCGGTTGCTCGGTCTCGTGCGCCAGGCGCAGCGTGACGCACCGATCGTGGCCATCGCTACCTTCTCCTACCGCGTTAGACGATCGCAATCGGCGGCACAACAGCGTACAGCCGCAACTACGAGCCTGTTTTACATGCCATATATGAGCGTCGATCAATTGATTGACACGTTTGACGCTTATAATGCTGCTATCAGACGGGTCGCTCGAGAATCGGGAGCAATCCTAATTGGCGATGAGGACTCAATTCCGGCGGATGCAGAGAACTTCAATGACTCGGTTCACTTCCGCGATCGCGGCTGCCGAGCGATGGCCCGCCGCGTCGAGCAGGTATTGTGCGCCCGGCCGGAAGTCGAGAGTGCTGTTAACAAGCTGATCCTGACATCAGGCGTCCCTGGTCGATAGATCGACGTCGCTGGCTTAGAACGCCACAATAGTATGCGCTCAGTCCATCTCCTACCCGAACCACCCGTGCCGGACGACCGAGAGGCACGCGAAAGCCAATTTCACAATGAAGCGTTCAGCAATGATGATTCCCGAAGGCAAGAAAGCAAGTTCTACGGTCATGAACTGATATCGCAACCGGACCCCGGACGCGCGTACGGTCGACGAGCACCCGCTGCTGCTGAACGAAATCAATGCTATCGAGGGCTGCTTCGCCGAATCGAGACTTGTCTATTTCCATTGCTTGTCCTTGACGACGGTCCCGTTCCGAAAGCTGCTGGGCTACAAGCTCCTGTTGGGCTTCTTCGGCGTATTAGACCAGGTGATGTTCGCGGCGATCCCGCCCACGCGCCGGCTCGCCTGGACGGTGATGCTGGAATTAAGAGGGCCCAACGAGAGGACGGCCACAGGGTCGCCTGAGAGCCATGGTCACCAAGTACAAGGACCTTTATAAGAGCGCCTTGGGTGTAGTTGACAAGTTCAGACCAAAAAGGAGTTGAAAGATGGCAGAAGAACCGACAGTGACGCAATCCCGAGATCTGCAGGCAGAGCGTGCGCGAATCATCGAAAAGTATGGTCCCTGGACCGATCACAACATCTTGTTGGCGGATGGATTGTATACCATCGACGAAAACACGAGGACAGAAAAGCTCAGACGGATTGTTCAGATTGTAGCTGACTTGTCGGGCAAGCCTCTTTCAGAAATTCGGGTCCTGGACCTTGCCTGTCTTGAGGGACAGTACGCCATCGAATTTGCAAGGCAAGGGGCAAAAGCCGTCGGAATCGAAGGACGTGAAGCCAGTGTCGAAAAAGCGCGGTTCGCTAAACGCGCGCTCAATCTGGACAATGTCGAGTTCTTCCAGGACGACATCAGGAACTTGAGCAAGGAGAAGTACGGGACATTCGACGTCGTACTCTGCCTTGGGGTGCTTTACCATTTGGACGCCCCGGACGTTTTCCGGCTTGTGGAGCAGATTTACGAGGTCTGCGCACACTTTGCCGTATTCGATACTCATTTCAGTGTTGTCAATCAGAAGAAGTGGATGTACAAGGGGCAGCAGTTCTGCGGTCGGAGTGTCGTGGAGCACGATCCGGAAACCAGCAAAGATGAGCGTCTCGAAGACCTCTGGGCGTCGATTGACAATCTGAACGCGGTATGGCCGACGTTCAATTCACTGCTCAACGTGCTGAACTTCGTTGGGTTTACGTCCGTGTATCAGTGCTTCGTCCCGGTGGAGATGGCAAAGCCGGGTGATCGCGTGACGTTGGTCGGGATGAAAAAGGAACGCCACCCAGTCCTCTCGACGCCGAAACTCAATGAAGACCCTTGGCCACTTCTGCCTGAGGGGTTTGAGCCCGAGCTGTCAATGCAACAGCAGGGACTCTACGATCTTTCCCACCGGATTAACTTTTTGTTCCCGCGAAAGCTACGCCGCTCTGTCAAGAGCATTTTGAGGGCTACCGGCTTGTGGAGGCGGACGCCGGAGTCGTGGGAGCGACCCTGGAAGTCGCGACACGCAAAAGAATAGCTGCATCGCGCTTAACGTCTGCGGTGTCATCGCTTAGGACGCGACGAACGTATGCACTCAATCCATCCTCTTCCGCAACAGCCGATGCAGGACAAACGCAAGGCCCGCGAAAGCCAATTTCACGATGAAGCGTTCAGGAATGACGATTCGCGGAGGCAAGAAAGCAAGTTCTACGCGGTCGTCAAGGCCAGTTGGAAGGGCTACGAAACGGTCCTCGCGGCCGACTGTCAGGGAAGAACAGTCCTAGAGTACGGCTGCGGACCAGGGTCATACGCGTTCTTCCTGGGCCAGCGCGGAGGAAGTGTTACCGGAATCGATCTCTCGCAAATGGCTATCGAACGCGCCAGGAAGCGGCTTCTCAGTCAGGCCGGCGCGCCGCAGTTTTGCGTAATGGACGCCGAGCGCTTGGGCTTCAAAGACGCCTCGTTCGATATGATCTGCGGCCGCGCGATTCTGCATCACCTCGATTTGGCGGCCAGCCTTCCAGAGATCACGCGTGTTCTACGTCCCGGCGGCCGCGCTGTTTTTCTCGAACCGCTTGGACACAATCCGGCCATCAACTGGTATCGCAACCGGACCCCAGGTGCGCGTACGGTCGATGAGCACCCGCTGCTGATGCACGAAATCAAGGCCATCCAGGGCTGCTTCGCCGAATCGAGACTTGTCTATTTCCATTGTTTGTCCCTGATGACCGTCCCGTTCCGGAAGCTGCCCGCCTACAAGCTCCTATTGCGCTTCTTCGACGTATTGGATCAGGTGATGTTTACGGTAATCCCCCCCACGCGCCGACTCGCCTGGACAGTGATGCTGGAATTAAGCAGGCCCAATGAGACGGCGGTCGCTGGTTGCCGTTGATCCCAGCAACAAGGTGGCAGCTACTCTCTTTATTCATTAGCCGAGCCCGATCGTAACTAGCTTTATACATTTCATTGCCATGTACCCGAACCTCAAACTTCAACTCTGGAGAACCGGTTTACGGCAGAACCGTCTTGCCCAGAAGCTGAACATGGACGAGACGCTGCTCAGCAGAATTGTGAATGGCTTTCGACAGCCTAGCGATGAGCTGAAGGTCCGGATAGCCGAAGTGCTGCACAGCGACATCGAGTGGCTTTTTGAAGCTGCGCACGATGGCGAACAACAAAGAACGTCCGGGCAGACCGGCAAATAGAATGAACGCCCGCGCCGAACTTGAGAAACGGCGGAGCGAATATGCGTGAAGCACTTCTTTGGCTAATCACGATTAGTCTTTGTCTCGCCGGACTGCTCCGGCCTCGTCTCGGTTTGTATGGGTACGTGTGGTTTTCCATCATGAAGCCCGACGACTGGGCGTACACCGCCAGCATTCATTCGATGCTGATCGCCGGATCGACACTGGCCGGCAGCCTGCGATATTCGTTCTCGTTCCCGAAGCTTCTGCGCAATCCGATCACGCTCGGCCTGCTATTGTTGCTGATTCCGGTTACCGTGTCCACGTTCACGGCGGTGGATCCCGCGCTGAGCTACCTGCCCTATCGCAGCTACGTGCAGATGATGGTGATGATGCTTTTGATCCCAGTCGTTCTCCAAACTGAATCCGACTTGCGGACTTTGCTCCTAGTGATTGGTCTCTCAATCGGCTTGATCGGCCTCAAGTTTGGGCTTCTGGGGTTGCTGCACGGTGGAGCGCGGTTCAGCCAAGGGTACGGAAATGGTCTTTTGAGCGACAACAACGCTCTCGCGCTGGGCCTTGCAATGGGGCTGCCACTGTGCTGGTTTGGACGCTCCATGATTGAAAACTGGTGGCTACGGCAACTGCTGTTGGCCTGTGCGCTGGGTTCGATGGCGGCAGTCATCATGACGTACTCGCGCGGAGGAATGCTTTGCCTTGCCTTGAACGTGTTGCTCCTGGCGTATTGGTCCAGACACAAGGTCGCAACGGTGGTAGTATTCGCCGTCCTGGCGGCGCCGGTGGTCTACCTTCTGGGTAACGGCTACCTCGATCGGATGGCGACATTGAAGAACCCGACAGCGGATAGCTCAGCCAACGATCGCATTCTGGCGGCCAAAGCGGCGATTCAGATGTGGAAGGATCACCCGATAACAGGCGTCGGCTTCGGCGGTTTGAACCAGATGGCGTTGCAGCATAAATACCTCGACCTAGATCAACCGATAGTGGTTCATAACACCTACATAGAACTCCTGGTTGGCTCCGGTATTTTCGCTATGGTCATTTATTTGGCGGTGTTTGGATTCTCTATTTATTATTTGGGTGCGACGATTCGCCGAAGGCGGCGGACGAACGCGCAGTGTACCCGGTTTGCGATGGCCATGCAGGCATCACTGCTGATATTCTGCCTCGGATCATACTTCCTGTCCCGGGTCACTTTTGACATGTTCTATATGATCTTGGCCGCCGCGGCTGTACTGTTGGAGCTTGTGCGGCAGAAGAACGAGTCGGGTGGAGAGGAACACGCCGAGAGCGAATCCGAAGAGGTGGAAGCGGACGCGAGTCCGGTTGAAGCACACAAGGCGGCCGCTTATTAGAGCCCCAGGCTGAGGATCAATGGTAACCGCAAGCACATCGCCAGCATTGTCACCGGACGGCGGGCAGACCGCCTCAAAGCCCGGTACGTCCCTGAGGTCCGCCCTGGCTGCCATCGTCCAGCACGGCGGGATGTATTCCCTGGCCGTCTCGGTACGCCGCTTCTCCGGCCTTCTCCTGCTCCCCATATACACGCGATATCTGACACCTACCAACTATGGCGTTATGGAGTTGCTTGATCTGACCTGTGCCGTCGCCACCTTGCTGTTGGGTATGCGGCTGGCGGATGCGATGTTGTATCATTACTTCAACGCGACCGCAGGCAAGCCCCGAAACGCCGTATTGACCACGGCACTACTGGGCTCATTGGGCATCGGGAGCGTTGCGGCGGCGGCGGGGTGGTTCGCGGCGCCAGCGATCAGCGTGATGGTGTTCACGTCCGCGCAGTACGCGAACTATCTGCGGCTAATGTTCCTATCCGTGGGGCTAACGTTGCCGCAATCCCTGGGATACGCCTATGTTCGCGCGCAGAACCGTTCGGGCTTATTCTTTGTGATTAGCGTCTGCAAACTCGGATTCCAGGTGGCGCTTATCCTGTGGCTGCTCGTGATGCGGGGCATGGGCGTGGGAGCGATGGTTTGGGGCGCTTTGATCGCTTACGCCGTCGAGGCGCTCTTGTCGTGTTGGTACATCCTGTATAGTACCGGCACGCTGCGGGTATCCTTCGATTGGCCCATGTTCAAGAAGCTGAGCTCCTATGGTGCACCGCTGGCAATTGGAAGTATTGGCATGCTCATCCTGCATTTTGGCGATCGCTATGTGCTGTCCCGTTACGTATCGCTGTCGCAGATCGGGATTTATGCGCTCGGCTACAAATTAGGAATGCTCGTTGCATACGTGCAGGAGGCCTTCACACAGTATTGGAACGCCCAAATGTTTTCCCTATTGCAGGGCTATAATAGCGAAAAGCTCTATGTCCGTATTTCGACTTACTACACAGTGTCTCTCCTGTTCGTAGGTCTTGTCCTGTCGTTATTCAGCCGGCCGCTGCTGGAGCTGGTGGTCACGCCCCCGTACTATCCGGCTGCCGCCTTCGTTCCGGTGATTGCCCTGGCTTACATCCTGCGAGGTACCGGCGATTACTGGAGAACAGTCCTCCTTGTAGAGAAGCGAACTGGCCTGGACACTGCCGTAGTCCTTTGCGGTGTGGCTGTCTGTCTTGTTCTATATCTCACGTTGATCCCCCGAATGGGCGCCTGGGGAGCAGCCTTCGCCACCCTGGCTGCCTTTGGCGCTATGGTGCCGCTTTCCCTTTGGTGGGCACAGAGGATCAGACGGCATGCGTTCGAATGGAAGCGAATCGGACTCGCGGCCGGCTGGGCGGGTATCCTCTATGCCGCTGGCCAATTCCTGATAGTCCATCGGCTCGGACCGGCCATGCTCCTGGCGAGCCTGTTTTGTTTGGCTTTCCCGGCCGTGCTACTCGCGAGTGGCTTCTTACATGAGGACGAGGTGGTTGCGGGGCGCGCGATCTGGATCGAGATCCGCCGTCGCGCGTCAACCTATTTGCCCAGAATAGGTTAGGGAGCCAGACGAAAGCCCTATTGACTCCGGATACGCCACAAGCGATACCATTAGGCAATATTGATTCTGCATGGGACCGCTAGTACCGTGGTATGGGTCACCTGTGAAGAAGGTATTTCTACTATTGTTTGGGCTGTCCGTTCCGTGTGCGTTCGGTCAGCTCACCATTACGACGACTGCGGTCCCAAACCCGATCATATCTAAGGCGGTTTCCGGGGCCGTCTGGACGCTTAACGCCAACGGAGGAATGGCGCCGTACTCGTGGGCGGTCGCATCCGGTTCTCTACCGGCCGGCCTCTCGCTCTCCTCTGGAGGAGCGATTAGCGGAACAGCGACCACTGCCGGAGCCGCTACGTTTGGCGTTACCGTCACGGATGCGACGTCCGCCACGGCATCCAGGAGCTTCACGATCACGGCGCAAAACGCCATAGGCCATGGATGCACAACGGCGACAGTCATCGACTGGGACTGCGACTATTACGGAGTTGGGTCCGCTATCGGGCCGGACGCAGATGACAACGACCCAACGGTGAACACTCCGGCGACAATGATCGCCAAATATGGGACCTTGGCGAATTTCCTGACCACCGTCAAAGGCTATAGCCCTAGTGGATGGGTGTTCGTCTCGGCAACCGGCAACGATTCAACCTGCGTTCGCAGCGCGACGGAACCAACGGCTGAGGCGTCGCCGTGTGCCACTTGGGATAAAGCATGGTCGCTTTTTGTTACAGGCGATGCGCTTATAGTGCGAGCTGGAATCCTCTATTCAACAAACCAAAGTGGTTCGTACCTCTTTACGTTTCATGGAAGTACGTCGTCCTCCACGAATTACTTTCTCGGTTATCCTGGCGAGCTTGCCGTTCTCGATCACACCGTGACTGGCAACAATGGACTGGTGAATTACTCCGGTAACGGCGACCCAAGTTATATAGTCGTAGATGGCCTGAAACTACAAGATACCCCGTGTGCGGGGACGAACGCTTGCGGTTTCGGCATTGATTTGAATGGTGTAATCCCAACCACTAATGTTGTCGTCCGCAATTGTGAGATTCGAGACTACTACGACGGGATCGTTGCTGTCTCTGCCCAGCAGGGTACGCTCATTGAAAGGAACGTGATTCACGATAACTGGGGAGAGCACAACATCTACGAGGGAAATAACTCGGATGATGCCCACACCTCCACAATCACGGTTAAGAACAATATTCTCTATAATGCGGGGAGGGACAACTTCCACTTCAACGGCGTCTGTACAGGATGCTTATTGGATGCCAACATCATCTACTCGGCCAACGTAACTGTCGGAGGAGGTACTGCGAACGTCGCGCTACAGAATGGCTGGATGCACAGCACCGTGCAGAACAACATTATCTTCAACGCTTCCGCTTGGGATCTTGTCTTGAATCCTTACGGTGGAAACGGAAATACTAATATTGTTGGCAACAACTCCAACTACAACTTGATGGTGAACAACACGTTTGTCTATACTGGACGCGATAACACTGGCCAGGATGAGGGTGGATCTGGATTTGCTGTGGTGTCGGCAATGAATATAGACACCAGTGGCAACACTCCCCCAGCGATTACAATGACCACGGTAGCGGGATCTAATGTCATTACGCTTTCTACCGAGACGGCATATCTAGACATTTCGCTGGGTGACACGGTGATAGGCGCGGGGATTCCGGCAAACACTACGGTTACGGCTGGCATCGGTCTTTATGCTTACACTCTTACGCTTTCCAAAAACGCCACTGTGAGCGCTGGGCCTGGAATTTCTGTTGTAACGTACCATCCTTGGGATGTTGGGCACAATGTATGGGTGAATAATATCATCATGCACGTGGCGGCTACCAGCAGCAGCTCTGGGGATGCGGTACGTTACCAGACGTTGCCAGTCGATTATGATTGGCTTACTACCGATACGTGGGCCAACAATTTAATCTACATCTCCAATCCATCTTATCCTCTCGGTGATGGAGTGTTAAGTGGCTACGCTGTACCTCAATTTGCGTGGTCATGCTTCACGGATTCGTGCGGAGTTGGCCCGGCGGGAGCATTCACCAATATGACGGGACCAAGTACAAACCCATCACTCACCGCATGGAATGTTACTTGGTATACGACATCTCTGACTGGCGCGTGGAACCTTCGGCCCGCCAACGGTAGCCCGGTAATCGGCGCGGGTACTGCAACTATCCCCTCTGCGGTGGGCGGCGGAACGGCAGGGAGTGGCCTTGTGCCGACATACGACATCACCGGAGCTACGCGGGGCAATCCGCCGTACATTGGGGCCTACGATGCATCGGCAGCAGGAGGAGCACCGATAAACCACTGCGATCTGAACAATGATGGTGTAGTCAACATTCAAGACGTCTTGATTGCGGCAGCGCAAGCGGACGGTTCAATGCCGTGCGGTAACGCCGACCTGATTGGTGACGGGACGTGCAACATCGCGGACGTAATACGAGTGGTCAACGCGACGCTGGGCGGAGCATGCCTCTACCATTAAGTCCGCATTTCCGTTTTGAAGAGCTCCTGATAACTTCTTGATGGTTCCCGACGTCTTTATTCATGCGGGTTTCAACGTGATGAAGACCCTCCGGAGGTCAACACCCAATGGGTGCGAAACAAAATCAACCATTCCAGCTTTCGTTCAACGCTTCGCTGAAGATCGATTTCCAGGGATCGCACGTCACCGCGGCTTTTGAGAAAAATCGGGCGGATTGCTCCATTCGTCCGGAACGGGATCAGTAGGCTTCCGCAGCGGCTCCGTTCCAATTCCGAGTACGATCCGCCTGGCAAGTACAGTCCTGAGAGCTATCCATTCGGGCCTCACAGTTCCGGCCCATTCGGAGAGCAGGCGGCCGGTTCGTGGTTGACGTCTGCCGCCGCTCTCCGCTGGTGCCGAATCCTGAAGGAGAACTATCGCAGGGATGGCAAGAAAAACCAGATGTGGTGGGACGTGCACGCGCGTCACTCAAGTACATCGATAATCTCCGTTAAGAGCGTCGTGAACCATCTTGCATCCGAGCGCCAATATCGAGACCATTGATCGCGCACGTTGTCTACCGACTCGCCATGGGCGACTTGGAAAACGGACTCGTTCAGCGGCTGAACAACTACCGTTTGTCTGTGAACTTTCCATCTCGGAGGATTCTGGCAGCCTAAGTGCACGTACTAGCTAGCGGCCTATCAAAGCCATTATGAATGCCCGGGGCATCATGGAACAGCTCGGACCGGACCCACATATCGCGACGGAAGCAGGCGAAGAAGCCCTGGTTGAAAGGCAGACGCGACTTCGCTTTTATCTCGGCGAACTCCGTCTTGCGGTATTCGCGTTCCCAACTCTCGTTTACCCCCGCCCGTTCACAAAACAGCGCCATCACTCCTTGGTGCCTCGCAATGTGCTGCGGAACCACCCTGGCGTATATCGCGCCGTTGTTTTCCCGTCCCAGGTGGTTGTAAACGCATCGCGTCGGCTGGCGTTCCTGGACGGCTGTCTGCGATATGTTCCCGTCTCTGCACCGCGGCTTTACGTTACGTTCAGTGGCCGGTTTTCAGATTACGTCCAGAGTAACTTCGACGCAAAGCAGCGCCACAACCTGACGCGCACCGTGCGAAAATTCGATGAGCTTAATTCCGGGAAACCGTCATTTCGTCGCTTCACGAAAGTATCGGAAATGGCGGCGTATCAACGGCTTGCGCGGACAGTAGCCGAATGTACTTATCAAGAACACTCGCTCCGCGTAGCATTACCGGGGACAACCCAGTTCCTGGAGCAGCTCGAGGCAGGTGCCGAGCACGATCGGGTTCGTGGCTATGTTCTCTTTCACCAAGCTAAGCCCGTCGCCTATGCTCATTGTTCCTTCAACGAGGATGTACTCGAGTACCAGATCGTCGGCTATGACCCCGCATATGCCAAATGGTCGCCCGGTACGGTGCTCCTGTATCACATCCTGGCGGACCAGTTTAGTGAAGGCCGAGCCTCGGTTCTGGACTTTGGCACGGGAGAGAGCCCGTATAAGACTCACTTCGCAACGCATCGCACTTGGTGCTCGGATGTGTACTACTTCACGCCTACTATATCGAACGTGATGCTCATATTGGCACACACGCTCGTCGACTACATTTCAGTTTCGACTGGCAAACTCCTGGAGTGCCTACGCGTCAAGTCAGCTGTTCGCGGCTTGATGAGGCGGTGGCGTGGTTTAGGCTCGTAGGACTTGCGGTGGTGGATACCTACGTTCTGCGCAAGGCCCGGTGGTTGATTCGTGACAGGGGAGTCTTCTATTTCGTCCGCTTTGCTCTTGGACGGTTGTTCGTGCGGCGACTCGCCTCGGTAGTCTACGAGTATGACCTTGCGACCGCACCGACGCCTCCGAGTTGGAATCCAGGCGAGCGCCTGCATATATTCGACGCCGGTAATCTCAACGACATGCCGGATGCATTGCAGACTCTTCTGGGCGGTGAGCACGCGGAAGAATACCTCCGCGGCGTTCGCAGGCGCGACTTGCTCTTCTCTCTGGAGGCCGATGGACAGTTCGTCCACTACGGATTCATTTTGTTCGATGCTAAGCAACTAAGAATTCTCGGACAACAGCAGAATCTTCCTTTGATAGCGAACTGCTACACAGTGCCCTCATACCGAGGTAATGGCTGCTACCCTCGCACGCTGAGAGCAGTGCTGCACCATCTGGGTACATTCGAGCTCGAGCGTGCACTCATCGAAACTCACCCAGAGAACATAGCAAGTCGTCGAGGTATCGAGAAGGCTGGATTTCGCCTGACTGTAGAGATCCGGGGCTGGGTGATCTTCAACAACTTCATGCTGGCGTGGTGTGCCCACGCAAATCGTCGGCGTCTGCGATTATGGAGTGCCTGGTATGAATAGTCAACAGTGGCCTACTCTAGAGATCTGCTGTGCTTAGGCAATACAATGCGCAATTGGCGCCCACCATTCACCTTTGCCACGTCATTCCAAGCTTTGCTCTGGGAGGGGCGCAAGTACGCATTATCCAGATTATGAATCACCTGGGTAAGAGGTTTCAGCACACGGTGGTGGCGCTTGATGGAGACTTCTCTGCCGCCAACCGGGTCGCGGCGGACGTGATTTTAACCCAAGTCCAATGTGACCGGACATCCAACCCGCTGCTTAGGGCGACTTAAACCACGCGCTGCCAGGATCGTGGACGTGGTGCGCTTCATCGTTCAGGATCACCAAGTCCGGCACGTCACGAACAATAACTCTTAGATCGACCTGGCTGTCGGTTGTCTTTCCGGTGGGCTTTTTCCCAAGGAAATAGTCGGTAATTCCTCAGGTTTTTGTGTTCGACACTCTTGGCGGTCTTGTGATTGTGCGTGGATCATATTGATGCGCCACACATCGCGACAGGGCCTGTCACTGCTCATAATTCGGAGTTGCTTGCCGCTTATGGGATTGATGACGGGGACCCTTTTCCCATCGACCTTTCGGGTCTGGAGTTGTGTTCCCTTGTACTCGCTCCCCACTCTGCCTTCGTTGTAAATGTGAACACCAGACTTACCAAACCACAAGATCAGATCATGATGGCGGTCTAAGCTTCGACGAAGTATTTCATGTGGGCATGGGGCGACCCGAAGCCGGCCATCAGCAACTTCGTATCCCAGTTCCTGCGAAACCGAGGGCAAATCCAATGAAGACCAAAGTCTACTTCACTGTCGATACCGAAGCCTCGATGGGAGGCGCTTGGAGCAATCCGGAGCGCTTTCCGACACCTGCGGAGCGGCACGTTTTCTGCAACATCGGCGGCCGGCCCTTCGGGGTTCCGTTAATTGTGGATCTGATGGCGCGCTACGGCTTCCGCGCGACGTATTTCGTGGAGACGCTGGCCACGCGTGTGCTCGGCGACGCCGATACCACGTCGATTTTCGATTACCTGCTGAAGCACGGCCAGGATGTTCAGCTTCATCTTCATTCAAACTTCCGCTATTACTCCGAGTTCCGCCAGGCACAGGCGGAGGGGCGATCCTACCAGGTACCCAAGTCCTGCCACCTGTTGGGCCAATTCGCCGAAGCCGTTCAGCTCGACCTGCTCACGGAGGCGACTGCGCTATTCGAGCGCTTTTCCGGCCGCCGACCCACCGCTTTTCGCGCCGGATGCTGGGCCGGCTCGCATATTACATTGCGATGCCTCGCCACCCTTGGAATACATTTGGATTCCAGCCTTAACCCCTGCTATCCCGATATTTCCTTCCCCGGCGAGCGGCACGAGCTCAATAGCGTGCAAAAGATAGAAGGTGTCTGGGAGATCCCGGTAACGGTGGCGCGCACCCGCCTGCCGGAAAACAAACCCGGCATGAAGTTCGCGGATTGCACGGGGTTGGCCTTCCCAGAGATTCGCCGGATGCTTGACGCCGCGGCGGCCGCCGGGCAGGAGCATTTCATAATTGTGTTCCACAGCTTCAGCGCGGTGAAAGCGAAGGACGTCTCATATGCCGAATTGCGGCCCAACCGCATCGTAATCCAGCGCCTCGAAAAGCTGTTGCGGTACCTGGCAGACAACCGAGCTCGTTTCGAGGTGTCAACCATGGGTGAAGCCGCCGCCAATCCGGCGCTTCTCGAGGCATCCTCTCATACCGTGGTCGCGGAACTGGGGTTTTTCCGAGCCGGCATACGCAAGGCTGTCCAACTCATTAATTCGCCGTACTGGATATAGGCCCAGCGGCTTGTTGCGCTTGACGAGCGGCTCTTCTCTGCCTTTGTAGAAATGAATTGGGCTGGCGGGCGGCGGGAAGACACAGAAGACCGCGTGGTTTCGCCGAGGCCTTCGGCTAGCCAGCGGTGGCACCGCCGATTACACCTGGGATGGTAGAGTCGGTCGAACGAACGCCAGTTGCTGGTCGCTGGGGTGGTATTTTGCCTAATCCAACGGGTGAGCACGCTCAGTCGAGCCGGCTGAGGCTTCTCACACTCAGCACCGTATATCCGAATCCCGACCAACCTGGCAAGGGACGCTTCGTGCATGAGCGGATTCGCCACATGGCTAGCGGGGCAGACATCACTGTTTTAGCCCCTGTGCCTGTCTTCGATTATCAACGCCGGCACAAAACGAAGCGTGGTGTACCGGATACACAGGACGGCCGGCTCTCGATCCTCCGCCCGCGATGGATTTACCCGCCCCTGATCGGAGGGATTAACCCCCTGTGGTTGTTTCTCCGATTGATCTGGCCGATGCGGCAGCTTCGACGATCGTTCCGCTACCAGGTGATCGATTCGCACTTCGGTTTCCCGGATGGATGCGCGGCCGCATTGCTCGCCTGGCTGTTTCGGTGTCCCTTCACCGTCACCCTCCGCGGCAGCGAGGTGTTGCATGGCAAATACCCGGTCCGGCGGTTTGGAATGCGCGTGGCCCTTCGCCGTGCGGATCGCGTCATTGCGGTGTCCGAACGCTTGCGGCAGTTTGCCATTAGCCTCGGGGTCAAACCTGAACACGTCAAGACAATCCCCAACGGTGTCGACACCACCAGGTTCTTTGTACGCGATCAGACTGAAAGCAGGCGGCAACATGGGATACCGCTGGACCGCAAGATGATTCTTTCCGCCGGGCATCTGATTGAGCTAAAGGGGCACCATCGGATTATCCAGGCCCTGAGTGGAATTCGGAACCAGGGCACTGACGCCGAACTGGTGATCGCCGGCGGGGGCGGCGACGTGAAGTCGTTCGAGCAGGAGATTCACCGCACGGTATCGGATTGCGGGCTGCAGCAGCACGTGCGCTTCATGGGAGAAGTACCCCAGCAGACCCTTGCGGAGTTGATGGCCGCGGCGGACGTGTTCTGTCTAGCCAGCAGCCGGGAGGGGTGGCCGAACGTGGTGAACGAATCCCTGGCATGCGGGTTGCCGGTTGTCGCCACCGATGTTGGCGCCATTCCGGAAATGATCGCCTCCGGCCAAAACGGAATCGTCGTCCCTCCTGGCGATGTGCCAGCCCTGGAGGGCGCACTTGAGGAAGCGTTGCACCGGGACTGGGATCGGGCGGCAATCGCGACCTGGGGTCAGTCGCGCAGTTGGGAGCAAGTGGCAAAGGACGTTCTACACGAGATGGACCTCATACTCACCGAAAATGGCCTTAGAGACCCCGTCTCGCAAAGCAGCGCCCCGATTCACTAGCCCGAACCCGTAATCGCTTCCAAATACAGGGCCCGGTAGCGTCGAACCATGTTTTGCAGCCCATACTCGGCTTCGCACCGCTCGCGGTTTTTCTGTCCCAGCCTCCTCCGCAGGCCTTGATCCTGTGCGAGCGTGCGCAGCGCCTGCACGTAACCGGCGAGATCGCCGCGCCTGACAACCTCAGGCGGTGCGGCGGAGCCGAGCGATACCTTCCCTCGCAGGTACCGTGCTTTCGACCTTCTTCAGAAAGAAAATGCCCTAATCAAGCCGCCGGCCCGGCGCTAACGAATAATTCCCCGACCGTGCAAAAACTCGAAGACGGCCCGATAAGCGGTGTTCAATTGCCGCTCGGAAAGCCCGTGGCGACCGTGCTCGATCAGAACCTGTTCGGCCACGACTCCGGCACTACGCACTTGTCGGGTCAGGATTTCAGTCTGTTCGAGTGGTACCAGTTCGTCCTCAGTCCCGTGGATCGAAATGACTGGAGGCCCGCTGGGCCGGACGTAGTGGAGTGGCGACAGGCGCAATATCGTGGTGAGGTCGCCTTGTGTGGCCCTCTGCATTGCCGGGGTATTAGGCATCCGGCTCAGGTCGCAGACGCCGTAGAAATTGACGACCGCCGCCACCCGGAGGTGGGACTGGAAAGCGGTCAGCAGCGCCAGATGGGCTCCGGCCGATTCGCCCGTCAGCACCACCCTACCGACATCTCCACCATAAGCGGGAATGTTTTTCAGAGACCACGCCACGACCGTTTCGGCGTCTTCTGAAGCGGCCCTCAACCCGGGCCGATAATCGGCGTTAACGACCAGGAATCCCCGTTCGAGATATCGCCGGCAAACCCGTTCCCGCATTTCTTCCCGGCTCCCGAATTCCCAGCCACCACCATGAAATACAATCACTGCCGGCAGTGTCCCGCTGCGGGGCCAACGAGGCTTTAGAATCTCCAAGCGGTTGGAAGGATACGTTCCATATTGAATCTCGGGGATGGTTTCGCTCCAAATGGCCATAAATGTAGTTCGAAGAAACCGGCGGAGCAAAACCAAACGCCAGGGGCGTTCCCAATCTGTTCGAACCACTATGGCGCATCCGGCGGCGCTAAGCAGGATTGCGCACAATAACAGTCTTCCAGGAGTCATGAGGTTAGGCTTGTGGAACCGCGGTGTAACACTCTATTCATTGTACACAAACATTCTCAAACACAGCAGCCAGTATTTCTGTAAGACGTTTGTCCTCAAGAAGATCGCGAGTATTCTGCTTCTGTCGATTTTATACTCGACAGCTCAACATTCGGCGCTTGGAACTCGTGGAGAAGTCCGGAATCGAGATGCGCATCACGTATACTGATGTCTGCTGGGCTACGTTCTCCTGATTCCACCGTTCAAACTCTACCGTGCACTCGTGGTGACCTTGATTTCGTTCGTAGTGATGGGGATTCACAGCCTGTGGGAAGTGCGCCGGCTGCGGACTGTTATGGTGAAGTTGCGGCGGTTGGGAATTACGGCGGCAGCTTTGACAGCCGCAGTGGCAGCCGCAAGCTTTTGCCACCAGCAGAATCTAGTGCTGGGGCTAGCCGTTGCAACGGTTAGAGGATTTTGTTTTTTGCTATTCTGATAGCGATCAAATTCTACTACCCTCATGAGATCAGAAGTATTCGAGGTCTCGTCGGCTTCCTTGGAAGTCAGCCGCCGAAGGTCGCTCAGGTATGACGCGATGACTTGCATCGCCCAAAATCACGCTGGTCGAGGCCAAGAGAATGGTAATTGAGCGCTACTCCTTATCCAACATTCAGCAGGGTATGGCGTTCCACCACCTGATGCAGGAACACTCTGGTGTTGATATCGAGCAGATCGTAATCGAGTATGAAACGCGCCCAGACCTCGCAGCCCTGGAAAGATCATGGCGCCTCGAGGTTCAACGGCAGCCCGTGCTCCGTACAGCTTTCCGCCGTGGACTCAATGGGGAATTCAGCCAGGAAGTGGAGAATGCTGTTTCTACTTCAATTCATTGCGAACTTGGCACTTTTGGCCCTCAGGAAATCAGCCGGTTTCTCCTGGAAGACAGGCGTAAGGGATTCGCCCTGGAGCAGCCGCCGTTAATGCGCCTGACGGCATTCACCACCACCGCCGGAACATTCACACTGGTCTGGACCGTTCACCACATCCTGCTGGACGGGCGGTCGTTCATCATCGTTTTGAATGAAGTGGAAGATCTCTACGGGCAGATCCTCTGCGGAAACCAGTTGGCTCCGCCGCCCGCCGCTTCCTGCCGCGCGTACATCGAATACTTGGACAAGCTTGACCTGTCAGGAGCGAAGGACTTCTGGGGCGGCAAGTTGAAAGGATTGAGCGCCCCCACGCCACTCCCGGCTGATCCGCAGGCGAATCCGGGCACTCCAGAGCAATACGGAGACCGGCAACTTCGCTTAACTGAGAAAACTTCGGCCCGGCTGCGCGAGGTTGCGGCCTCATATGGCGTCACACTCAACACGATCGTGATGTCCGTTTGGGGCATCTTGTTGAGCCGCTACGGCGGAGGCGACGACCTGCTGTTTGGGGTCACGAAAACAACGCGGCGCGGGTCTATTCCGGACGCCGAGTCGATGGTAGGGCTTTTTCTGAACACCATTCCGATCCGCATGACTTTCACGCCCGACATGCCGGTGAAAGACGTTCTGCAACGGCTCCGGTCTGAGTGGGTAAGTCTCCGGGCATACGAGCACAGTCCCCTGGTGAAGATCAAGGAAGCCAGCGGTTTTTCGGGGAATACCCCCCTCTTCGAAAGCCTGGTGGTTTTTGAAAACCAGACGTTTCATGCCAGCTTGGCCAACAGCCGCCCGCAATGGCACTCGCGCCGTTTCCGTTTATTTGAGCAGACCAATTATCCGTTGACGTTTCTCGCTTACGGAGATCCGGAGATCCTGCTAAAACTGGAGTTCGATCTCCGCCGGTACTCTCACGGCGCCGCTGAACGTATCCTCGAACATGCCCACCAGCTTTTTGAGGGTATCGCGGAAAATCCCGAAGCGCCTGTCTCGTCCTTGAACATGCTTCCGGAAGCGGAAGCACGCCTGGTGACAGTGGGCTGGAACGCTACAGCGCTCGAGTATCCGCGGGAGACGCCGCTGGCGCAGTTGGTGGAAGCGCAGGTGGAGCGGACCCCCGATGCCGTCGCAGTGATTTTCGGGGATGAGTCGGTTACTTATCGCCAGCTAAACCGGCGCGCTAACCAGTTGGCTCGGGAGCTCGTCAAGTTCGGCGCCGGCCCCGACCAGCCGGTCGGCGTCTGTCTGGAACGCTCCATCGACATGATTGCCGGCCTCCTGGCGGTCATCAAGGCCGGGAGCGGTTATGTCCCGCTCGATCCGTACCTGCCTCCCGACCGCCTCGCCTACATGATTGAGGATAGCGGCTTACGGGTCCTGCTCTCACAGCGTAGTCTGCGCGCCGACTTGCCTCCTTGTGCCGCATCGATCGTGGAGATAGACGACCCGTCCTGGAAGAACAATACTGACAAGAACCTCGGCATCCCTGTTGCGCCGGAGCACCTGGCCTATTTCATTTACACTTCCGGCTCTACCGGCAAACCCAAGGGTGTGGAACTTACGCGCGGCAACCTCACCAATCTCCTGTACTCCATGCGGGACTGGCTGCAACTGACTGCGCACGATTGTCTGCTGGCGGTCACCACCATTTCCTTCGATATTGCCGGGGTGGATGTCTGGCTGCCGTTGCTGGTCGGCGCCCGAACCGTCGTCGTGAGCCGCGAGGACACGGTGGATGGAGAACGCCTGCAGCAGTTGATCCAACGTCACAGCGTCACTTTTCTCCAGGCCACTCCGGTAACCTGGTGGTTGCTGCTGGAAGCCGGCTGGCAGGGTAAACAGAACCTGCAGATCGTGTGCACCGGCGAGGCTATGCCGCGCGATCTGGCATCCCGGCTTTTCCCAATCGTGCGGCGCTTGTGGAACCTTTACGGTCCTACCGAAACCACCATCTGGTCGACCGGCTATCTGGTGCGCAGGGGCGACGAACCGGTTCTCATCGGTCGGCCCGTCGGCAACACGCAGTGCTATATCCTCGACGAGCGACTGCAGCCGGTACCCATCGGAGTCGTGGGGGAACTGTACCTTGCCGGTGATGGCGTAGGCAGGGGGTATCACAACCGTCCCGAGTTGACCGCCGAAAAGTTTGTACCGGATCCGTTTGCCGGCCTGCCTGGGGCGCGCATGTACCGGACCGGAGATCTGGCCCGCTACCTCCCCGACGGCAACATTGAATGCCTTGGCCGAACCGATCACCAAGTGAAAATCCGCGGTTTCCGTATCGAACTCGAAGAAATCGAGTCCATCCTGAAGCAACATTCTGCGGTTAAGCAGGCGGTGGTGATCGCGCGCGAGGACACTCCCGGAGACAAGCGGCTGGTCGCATACGTGGTACCGTCCGGGGAGCAATCGCCAGACCGCACTGAACTGAAGAATCTGCTGAAAAAGTCGCTGCCGGAATACATGATCCCGGCCGATTACGTTGTCCTGCAACAGATTCCCATCTCGCCCAACGGCAAGATCGATCGCAAAGCCTTGCCGCCACCGGTTCGTGGCGAAGATCCCCCACTCTCCGCTCAGGCTGACGCGGCTCCGCGAAATGCGACCGAAGAGAAAATACTTGAAATCTTTCGTAAGGTCCTGCAGCTTCAGACGATTGGCATTCACGATGACTTTTTCGACCGTGGCGGCCATTCCTTGAAGGCCTTACGCGCCATCCTGCTACTTAATAATGAATTCCATGTCAATCTCCCGCCTCGCGTTCTGTTCGAAGCGCAAACTCCAGCCCAACTAGCAGCGCTCGTGGCTTCTCATGAGAATCGCGCGGACGGAACAGTGGGGGAATCCTGGCCCACACTAATCGAGATTCAGCCTAAGGGTTCTCGACCGCCTCTTTTCTGTATAGCAAGACCCAATGTGAACGCCTTGGGGTTTCTGTTCTTGTCCAGGAATCTAGGTCCGGATCAACCCGTGTATGGGCTACAGAAACAAGTTGAAGAAGATCCCGACATTTTCTTGACCCCTGAACAATATCGCGATCTTGCCATCGAATACGTCCATGAAATTAAACAAGTACAGCCGGACGGGCCATATTATTTGACTGGTTTCTGCCAGGGCGGATTTATCGCTTTTGAGATTGCACGGCAGTTGGACGCGGCCGGGCAGAAGGTCGCACTGCTGGCAATGATGGATTTGTGGCCTGAAGAGAATACGCGCCGTAAGTGGCTCTGGTTCCTATACGCTCAAGTTAAGAGCATAGCGTCTGCGCTTAAACCGGGGAGTGCCTCTGAACTTCTGTCCCGGATCAGACGGAAGCTCTCCGGAATCTCGCAAAGCCCAACCGTACCAGCCCAGAATGCCAAACATGCTGGAAAGGTTCGATCACGGTGGGAACTGTACTGGCCTGGTCCGGGTTTCGAGCCGCCAGTCTTCTCAGGTAAGATCACCGTTTTCCGTGTGAAGCGGCAGCTCATATATCGCATTCGTGACAAAAAGCTCGGCTGGGGAGACCGTGCCGCAGGAGGAGTCGACGTAGAGCTGATCCCAGGCAGCCATACAACCTTTCTACGAGAACCGCATGTGAAGGTGCTGGCGGAAAAGATTCGGGCGCGCCTCGAGTGGCCTGAGTCAACACATCCGTTGACAACTATCTCGCAAAGCAGCGCCCCGATTCACTAGCCCGAGCCCGTAATCGCTTCCAAATACAGGGCCCGGTAGCGTCGAACCATGTTTTGCAGCCCATACTCGGCTTCGCACCGCTCCCGGTTTTTCTGTCCCAGCCTGCTCCGCAGGCCTTGATCCTGTGCGAGCGTGCGCAGCGCCTGCACGTAACCGGCGAGGTCGCCGCGCCGGACAACTTCAGGCGGTTCGGCTGAGCCGAGCAATACCGCCGTATCACCCGCGTCGGCACAGATCGCGGGGAGGCCGCTGGCCATGGCTTCGAGAAGGGCCAGAGGCATCTGCTCGGTAAGCGACGACATCACGAATATGTCAAACGCCCGATAATGCTCGGCCGTTTCCTCGGTTGCGCCGGCGAATCGGACCTTTGATTCAATCCCAAGCTGCACGGCCAGCGACTCCAGATCTCTCCGGCACGAACCCTCTCCCACCAGGACCAGACGGCTGTTTGGAATCGCAGCTTCCCGGAATGCGCGCAGCAGGAACGCAAGGTTCTTTTCCGGCCGCAGCCCACCGATGGCACCGAAGACAATCTCTTCGCCGGAAGCGCCCAATGAGGCGCGGACGGACGGCGCCCGGCCCGCATGGAATCGCTCCAGGTCGATTCCGTTCGGGATGTATTGGACGCGCGCACGCGAGAGCCGGTAGTCAGCCAGCGCGATCTGCTCCAGCGTTCGCGACGGCACAATAACCGGTACGCCTCTTAGAAGGAGCCGCCGGGCCCACACCCGGCGCGCGCGCAATCGGCCGGCTTCATCCGGTCCGAATCCATCCTCGGCATGGATGACGGGGATCGAGAGCGTTCGCGCTGCGAGCACGGCCTCGATCGCACCCCAGTTGTAGGTGAGAACAAGCTTCGGACGCTGCGCCTGCAAGATGCGCCGGAGTTGCAGCGGCCGCACCAGAGGATGGCGCGAAGGTGGGGGGGCGACACAAGTCACGGGGACCGAGATCTTCGCGAGCGCTTCGCGGCGCCCATCAATCGGAAGGATGGTGTGCCGGAATTCGTCGCCCAATGCATTGATGATGGCCGCTGTGCGCACTTGCGGCCCGCCTACCGCAAAGGTCGAGAAGACGTGGAGCAGATGGGGAGGCATGCCGCCTCAGTGCGCGGGAAGCGCGCGCCGTAGATCGCCGGCAGGAACCGGCCGGATGTGCGTTCGTAAGGCCTGCTGGACGAAAACGTTCAGGTCCGCATTCGGCGTCCAACCCAAAGCTCGTTTCGCTCCTGTGTTGTCAAACGACGCGCGGAACGACCGGCTCTTCAGATCCCGGTAGCTCGGGAACGGATTCTCCGCCTTGCGCGCGAAAACCTTAAGCACCCACTTGATGATCTCGATCGATTGCAAATAGGGGAGGCTTCGTGGATAGAAGCGATAGTCGCGCAGCGATTCTCGGGAGCACAAGTCCACGTACTCGCGGGCGGAGATGCATACATCGCCGACGACGTTCAACGCGCGTCCGTCGATCTCGGACGCGCTCAGGGCCAGAACCAGGGCGTCGACTACGTCGTCCACCAGGACCAGCGGAAGCGGGTTTCTCCCCGAACCCCATCCGATACAACGAATGTCGGTTGGCCATTGGCCCACGCCGCCGTGATCGAGAATGCCGCGCCTGCCCACGACCACACCCGGCCGCAGGATCACGACCGGAAGCCGGCGCTCTTCATGCAGGCGCAGCAGTTCCGCTTCAGCCGCTATCTTGCCGCGAGAGTACAGGGATCGCAATTGCGGCTTTTGATCGGCTGGCATTTCGTCGGTGATGCGACGCCTACCGCCCAGGTAGAGAGCGGCAATGCTGCTGGTGTAGACCAGGCGCCGGACTCCCGCATTCAGGCACGCCTCAGCCACGTTGCGCGCTCCCTGCACGAAGTCGCGCTCAAACTCCGCCCAGGTCGACCCGCCTCCTGTGCCGAGATGGTAGACGGCCGCAGCGCCTTCGACCACCTCGAACATCCGGGAGCGATCCGCAACCTCACCGATGACGAACGAGGCGCCCGCTGGCACGGGGCGAGCCTGGCGTCCGATTACCGTCACGCGGTGACCAGCCGAGACCAGCGATTCTACCAGAGGGCTGCCAATGAAACCCGTCCCCCCGATGACGACAATCCGCTCAGTGAGCATGGACCGCCGTCCTTTCCGATGCCAGTTCGGCAATCCGCTCGCAAGTCTCCACGACGTCGCAACCGTCACTGAGCGTGACCGGCGGCTTGACGCTTTTGCGATAAGCGTCATGAAATGCATGTATGCTGTCGCGCAGGCTAGAGTAGAACGGATCAGCAGACGGGCGTAGCTTTAGAAATCCTAAGCCATAGTCCGCGAAATTCCGGACACCCTGACGCGCCTCTTCAAACGCGGTCGCGATTGCCGCTTGCCCGTATGCTGCCGGATCGACGAAGCGGCTCTTACCAAAACGCCGGATGATATTTCGACGCAAGTCGACGAATACGCTCCCGTCCTGTCCCACCACATACAGCCAGGATTCCAGAAACTCCCTGCCGAATGCGAAGTGGCCCTGAGCCGTACCTCGCTCGCAGGCAAGCGAGACCTGCCAGGTGTCAAAAAACAATGCGCCGTTGCTGAGCCGGCGCTCACCGGTCCGCAGCGCCGAGATCCGTTCGGCCTTACCCAGCAGGAAGTAAATCTGCGAAATCGGATGCGGGCATTGCTCGAGAAGAATATTGCCAGGCGCTTGGAACATCCAGTGTCCGTGCTGGCCCGCGGAAAGTTGACGCAAGGGGACGTTGACACAGGAAATCACATGCTCCACAGCGCCCAGCGATCGCGCCTGAATCAACCGTATCAGTCGCCGGAACGCAGGATGGAAGATTGCATTGTGGTTGACGCCGACGTAGCATCCCGTTCGCCGTTCTGTAGCAAGCGCCGATTGGCAATCAGCGCTATTCGTAACCACCGGTTTCTCCACGAACGTGGCGATCCCGTTTTCCATGCACCACTGTATGCTTGCCTGGTGATCGAGCGGCGAGGTCACGATGTGAGCGGCGTCGGGCCGCGTCTGTTCAGCTAACTCCCGGATGGTGCCGTATGCAGCGATGCCCCAGGTGCGGGCGAGTTTCCGGGCCCGCTCGATATTCAAGTCACAGACGCCGGTGATCTCAACTCCCGGGCATTCCCGGAGCGCGCGGATGTGAAACTCCGAAATGAACCCCGCGCCTACGATTCCAGTCTTTGTCGTCTTCACTGCCAATCCCCGTCAAAGCTGTGCGTGCTGTGTATATGTGCCGCTCCGCGCAGGGTGATCATGACACTCCTGCATGGGCCAGACCTGCCCTCGATGGCTGCTCCAGGCGTTGCTGCAATATTGCCGAAAACAGGGTCACCAGATCTACTCGTGAGTATTCACCGATCCGTTTGTGATCGGGCTCTATCATGCAGGGCTCGCTTGCCTTCAGAAGCATTCGGCGAGCCATGCTCTTATCCTCGCACTCCGCGCACCAGCCCGCCCCCGTCTCCTTCAGAATCCTGTCCACTTCCCCACCCACCGGCGAAAAAGCCAGAATCCGTTTCCCCGTTGCCAGGTATTCAAACAGCTTTCCGGGAAGACTGTAGTCGTTCGTCATCGTCAGCAGCAGGTAGTCCGTCTCTTCCATATACCGCAATGCCTGCGCCTGGGGGACGTTGCCAAGCAGCTTGATTTCGCTCTTCCGGTTTTCCAGAAACGGCTGCTCTTCCGGCGTAATTCGACCCACGAACCGCGTTTCAAATCGCGCCCGGATCTCCTCCGGCAGTGCGTCCAGCGCATCGAGATAATATCGCGGCGACGATGACTTGTACACTGTACCGGCGTGCGTGACGACGATTTTGCCCGTGCCATGCGGCCGCGGGCGGAAGTCGCGGAACGCCTCCGGATCGTACCCGTTTGAAACCAGAGCAAACTTGGAATCCGGCTGCTCCGGATAACGGCTGCGGATCTCGTTTAACGAGGAGGCCGTCACTGCGACTACCAGGTCCGAACGTTCCACCGTTTCGCGCTCGATCGTCTCGGCTTTGCGGCGCGTCCCAGGCGTCTTTAAGAACTCGAACTCGGTCAGGTAGAAACGCAGCCACTCGTCGCGGAAATCGCTGATGAACTTGATCTGCGGAAACTCCCGTTTGAGGCCGCAGCCGATCAGGAAAGACGAGAACGGAGGCGCTGTCACCAGCACGTACTCGACCCCGTACTGGCGCACGATCTTGCGTGCGCGCCGCAGTGCGAACGGAACCCACACAATTTCGGGGTCGGGCGAGAACCGTTGCTTGATGCCAGCCATTATTCGTGATCGCAAACCCGGAGTGGCGGGAGAAGCCGATTCCTTGGGGGCCTGAGGCGAAGAGGGCCGTGGCGCCAGCAGACTCCAGATTTTCTTCCGCAAATAGTACGGCAACTCAGGCGTGAAGCTGCGGTGGACGCGCACCTCTGGAGGGATGTGTTTCAGCAGCCCGGGATCCAGCACCGGCACGGCGGCGTTTCCAGCGGTCAGAACGTGCACCTCGAACCCGTTTGCGGGAAGGTATTTCGCGAAGCTCAGCGCGCGCTGTACAGTGATGCCGCCCGCCGGCGGAAATACGTAGCTCACGATGAGGATCTTCTTCATTTAGCTGTCCCCAGGACCCGCTCCACCAGGTCACACAGGATGTGCCCGATGGTAATGTGTGCCTCTTGAATGTGCATGGTGACACTGCTCGGCACGCGGATCTCCGACTGAGCGACCCCGGCGATCTTGCCGCCAGATCCGCCGGTCATCGCGATCGTCGCGATTTCATGGCCGTTGGCGTATTCGAGCGCGCGCATGACGTTGGTGGAATTCCCACTGGTGCTAATCCCAACCAGAACATCCCCTGGCCGCGCCAACGCCTGTACCTGTCGCTCGAATACTCCGTCGAAACCGAAATCGTTCGCGCTCGCCGTCAGTATGGATGTGTCGGTGGTCAGCGCGATCGCCGGAAGCCCAGGGCGCAGATAGTCCTGCGTCAACACACTGACGAACTCGGCTGCAATGTGTTGGCAATCCGCCGCGCTTCCTCCATTGCCGCACAACAGCACCTTACCTCCCCGCCCCAGGCTGGCGGCGATGACGTCTGCAGCGTCCAGGATTGCTCCTTCACATTCCGCCAGTACCCGTTGTTTCGTGGCAATGCTCTCGCGCAAGTGATGCCGCAATCGCGCTGATGAGTTTTCCGGCAGCATGGAAGTGTGTTCTCTCTGTTTCCCAACCAACATAGCGGCTTCCTACAAATTAGCGGTCACAGGATCCGGCTTCACCAGCCCCGCGGCAAGCTCTTCCGACCCACCACGACCGAGGATTACAAAACGCTTGTGGACGAGGAAATCCTCCTCAGTCTTTCAAAGAACACGTTCGCCTCGCCCCAAGTCTGCGGCGTACCAATGTCGATAAACGCTCCGTCCGTACGATACCCGCCCAACCCCCTCTTCGCCCAGCGTGGAAGGATCTCCCGTTCGAGCGAGAGCGGTGTGGATGCCGGCATCTCTGCGATCCAGGCGCGCGAAATGAGGTACACCCCGGCGTTTATCCAACCGCTCTTCCGTATTCCTTCCTTCTCAAGGAACGAAATCACATTATCGTGTTCATCAGTATGAACGGTCCCGTACCGCGAGGCATCCTCTACCTGCGCCAGGAGCAAGGACGCTTGCCTCGCTTGCCTACAATGCCATTCGTAATAAGCACGCAGATCGGCATTGACAAACGAATCGCCATTCATCACGCACGCGAAACCATTCGGCAGCACGCCGACAGCGTGCTGTAACGCTCCCGCTGTTCCCAGCGGTGACGATTCTTCGGAGTAAACCAACTGCATGCCGTGATACTCGTCGCCCAGTTCTTGCCGAACCTGGTCGGCCCGAAACCCGGTACTGATCACGACCCGCCCTGTGCCGGCCTCCAACAATTGATCGAGGAGGTAGGTAATGAAAGGGTGCCCTCCTACCGGAGCGAGCACTTTAGGCGTGTCGGGAAGCGCCGACTGGAGGCGAGTTCCCAACCCGCCAGCGAGGATTAGAGCGTCCGGAAACATCACGGACAATGGGTACGCCACGAGCGAAGCCCTGGTTCGTCGAAGGCGAAATCCGTAAACTGGCCGCCCATTCGTTCGAGCGCGGCGCGCACCTTGTGCTGACAGTGCGTTTCGCAGTACAGCAACAGATAGCCGCCTCCTCCGGCGCCCATCAACTTCCCGCCGATCGCGCCATTCTTTAGGCCTTCTTCATATAATGCGTCGGCCGTACTGCCGGTCGATACATCCGGGTTCATCTGCTTCTTGCTCAGATACGCCGCGTGGAGCATCTCGCCAAACTCGTTCAAGCGGCCGGTGAGCAGCGCGCGTTTCATGTCATACACCAAACTGTAGAGCGCTTCCATCCCACGGAGCGTTTCATCGCGACCTTCCTGGTATAGACGGACCTGCTTGTCAATCAGGCCAAGATTCACGCGAACGCCTCCGGTGTAACACAGCAGCAAGTGCGCCTCCAGATCATCCAGAATCTCGGGTTTGATCCGAAGAGGCGTCACCAGCACGCGGTCGTTCGTGAATTCAATGACGTTGAAGCCGCCAAACGTCGTTGCGTACTGATCCTGCTTCCCACCGGGAATCTTCAAGTCCTGCCGCTCAATCACCCAGTTCAGTTCGGCTAATTCGTAATTATCCAGGAGTCTGTTTTCGTGTGCCAGAACCGCGCCCAGGACTGCGGATACCATGGCTGAGGAGCCGCCCAAACCACTGCCGGCCGGAGCATCCGATCGCACATCCACGTCCATGCCTCCCGCGACCCCCAGGCGTTGAATGGTCGCCTTTGCCAGGTCAAGGATCCCGTTGTAGGAGGGTTGTTCATCAATCTGGTAGTCGACCAGGTACCCCAGGTCCACGGATCGAATGCGGACGTTTTGGTCGTTTCGAGGATACAAGGTCACGCGAGCGTATCGATTGATCGTGCTGCACAGAACCGCACCGGGACGATGGTCGTACCAATGCGGGAAATCCGTGCCACCGCCCGAGAAGCTGATTCGCAATGGCGACTTAGCGCGAATGATCGCACCCGGACCCACGCGTGGACTAGCGTTCAATCCAGGACTGAAATCTACAGCAGCCGAGGTCGTCATAAAAGGGCCTTCACTTGGTGACCGCCAATTCTGACTTCACGTTCATAATATCCTCAAGTCGTGACACAAAGAACTCCACATTTGTTTTCCACGTGAAGCGCTCTCGCATGCATTCGCGGATACCCAGATCAGGCCGTGGCTCCGCGCCCAGGACCGGCAGGATTTGAGTGACATAATCCTCCGGCGAATCACAACGCGAAATCGCCGCCGGCACATCCCTGCCGAATGTCCTGCAAACCGCGCTCGTCGCTAGTACGGGGCGTCCCAGCGTAAGCGCCTCTAGCACCTTGTTCTGAATGCCGCGAGCCAGGCGCAGCGGCGCTACAACGGCTCGTGCGTGAAGAATGTAGGGGCGCACGTCCGGAACACCCCCGGTGACAGTCACGCCCTCGATCGCGTTCAGCTCTAACGCGTTTTTTGACGGATTGTTGCCGACGACCAGGAACTCCGCCGCCGGTTCATGCCGGCGGATTGCAGGGAAAATCTCCCTGGCAAACCAGGAAGCCGCATCCACGTTCGGGAAGTAGTCCATCGTGCCCACAAATGTCACAAATCGCCGGCCGATAAGTTCGGGTGGATAGGGCACGATCGCGGGATCAAAGTAACCCGAATCCACGCCGTTTTCCATGCATTCCACGGTTGCGGTGGGAGCTAGGCCGCGAAACAACTCCGCCTCCTGACGGGCGGTCAGAAACGTCGATTGAGCAGAATATGCGTATGCCAGCTCACACTGGCGAATCCGCCCCGCTTCGATGCGGTACAGGAATCCTAAGCGCCGCATCCGGCCGTACTCAAGCCATTTCTCCGAATCTACGTCCTGCATGTCGAAAAGTACCGGAATGCCGGATGGTGCGTAGGCGGCCATGGGAAGCGCATAAGCCACAGTGGCCGCAAGCCGAATGCGCCGGGTGAGATCAGCAACGTAGGCCTTCATCCGGAGGCTTCTATAAAAGGCCATGTTGATGCAGCCTCCGAAGGCGAACGAAACGGCGGCCCGCATCAGCGCTTTAGAGGATGGCAGAATCTCGGCGTACACAGAGGCACAGCGCTCCTCAAGCTGGTGGGCGAACTGTAGTTCCTGCTCGTTCCGGGCAAAACACACCAGATGGACTCGGTGCCGCCGCGCCAGGGCTGTGACTTCCTGATACGCACGAATCTTCTCACCCTTGTTGGGCGGATTCGGAACGCAGTGCGCTAGGAAAAGGACATCCATTAGAGACGTTTGGTAGGCGGAGCAGGAATCGAACACTGCAATCTCCTCCATGTGTTAAGAGGCGCTCTAACCGTTGAGCTATCCGCCTTCGTGTTGCTCCTTTGATACAGCAAGCCGAATACCAACGCGGTGCATTAGGGTACCAGCCGGATCAAGAACGGTCCCACAGCACGCGTGACCGGCAACGGTACATGCTGCCAAACCCGAATCGGGAGCTGATAAACGGGATTCGCTGGGCTGAAGTTCGGGAGTGTCTTTCTCCTCACCAGGATCATCTCGTATGGCAGCAGCCGCTCCTCCATCCCCCAGTGCACCTTGAAGTCGTAGGAGCCGCTCAAGTTCTTCTTGCTCCGCCCAAAATCAAACACCTGAAACCCATTCGACCCGGCCCAGCGCATCAGGTCAAAGTACATGAAGTTATTGGGAGAAAAGGAGTTATAGGAAGGATCGGAGGCCCCATAGTAGGGAAGCACCCGCTCGCGGAAATAAAAGCTCAAAACCGCCGCTACCAGGTGTCCGCCAAGCCGGAATTCCCTGATGTCGGCCATGTTCCCAAAGTTTTTCAAGACCGAGGTGAAATACCGATGCGGAAAGCTCGGCGTCCCCAGACGCCGAAGATTCTGCGAGTACAAACCTTCGAAGGCATCGGGGGCCCGAGTCGTCGCGGACGTGTAGTTGTGCTTGAGGGCCTTACGAACCATGTAACGCGTTTTACGGGGGATACTGTCGAGAATCGCCTCTTCGTTCGGCCCGATTTTCTGCGTAAACGTAACATATCGCGAGATGTTGGGCGAAGCGACGCATTGCCCGGGGTGTGCGTTTCGAAGCTCAATGTATTGCACGCCCAAGCTTTCGCCGCGCTCTCTCACGTGGTCGTACAACGCGCGAGCGGTTTCCGGAGAATCGGCGAGTATACCCCCGTACACCGCAAACGGAGACGATATAAGCGCCTTCCTGACAAGGATGTTCTTTACAAGAAACATTGGCAACACGCCTCGTACCCGCCCACCCTCGACGACAAGCGTATAGCAGGAACGATAGCCAAATGATTCTTCAATAGTTTGCCGCCAGGCCTGCAGGTGGAAGGGGCTTCCGTGCGGATGCGCGTATACAAACTCATCCCAGGCGGGGCAGTCGTCCAGGGTGAAATCTCTTGCAACAAAGCTCATGGTGGCTACTAATACTATGCACCAACCGGGTGCTGGCGCACGGGCGCGGTGTCAAGTGCTGGGGGTGCGGCAGGAGCCGGGTGGATCTCGGAAAGGGTCGAAAAGTGGAATTCGGACAATAATTTCAATACTTTGCCAGACATTGCTGCAAGGCCGGAATAGGTCCGGAGTCGCGATACGAAGCCCTTCGCCAGGCGGGGTTGATGGGGATCCATCTCCCATGGATGCACGTATATACACGCCGGTTGCCCATCGACCTGGTTGATTCTCCGGATGCCGGCAGCGGTATAGCGATATGGGAACAGCCGCAAGTAGGCGCCTCCGCCCACCGGCGCCACGCGCACTCCCGACAGCGGAGCGGCGGCGATCGGGACCTCGACGATGGGGCCCGATTGTGTGGTCACCACTTTCGCGTGTCGCGAAAATCCAGGCACCCCGTACCGGTCGTGGATGATCGGATAAATGCTCGAATCGTGTGTGAAACCACACTCAACAAGCACATCGAGCGCCCAAAAGCTTTTGTCTACAATGGAATAGCTCGGAGCCCGATAGACTCGCGGTGAGATGCCGCAAGCATCCTCGATCACACGGACCGCGCGTCTGGTATCTTCCTTGAATTGGGCTGGCGTTAGATCGTAAACCAACCGGTGTTGGTAGCTGTGACAGCCTATCTCGTGGCCTGCCGCGGCAACCTTCCGCACGATCTCCGGATGATGGTCCGCCACCCAGCCAAGGATGAAAAACGTGCCGCGGCTGTCGTGCTCAGCCAGGGCCTCCAGCAGGAAATCGACGCCAATGTGGATTCGGGACGGGAACGTGGGCCATTGGGTTGGATCGGCGTGCGCCACTTCTGTCGGATGAAAATAATCCTCTACATCGACAGTGAAAACGTTGAACATGGGCGAGATCACTGGTGGCTGGGATCGTCGCCGGAGAGCGAGGGGTGGAGGCCCCACGCTAAACGCTAGCTGCTCCGGAGGCGCATCCTTGTGGTTGTCGGCGGGCCGCATGTGCTTCAAAACAAACACGGCGGCATCATAGACCATGGACAGTCCCAAGAGTGTGGCATAGTCCCGTGCCTTTGTGAACATCGATGCTTCGCCTTGCCGCATCAACTGCACGTTGAACGCCAAAGAATCGACTGTTCCAGCTTCCTGGAACACCGATGAAAGCCCCTACCGCCCACGTGCCAAATCCACAGCCAAAGTCCTAATCATTTGGAACTTGTCTTACAGCCCACGTCCAAGCGCCGCCGCCGACTGCGTTTTCGACGGGCGATCGATGAAAGCTGCCTATTTACGGCTACAGAGCCGCGCGTGGCAAACTCCAGTAATGCACTTCGGCGTTTGACGCCTCATGCGCGTGCGAGTATCGGCATGTGTTTCCTCATCCAGTGCTCAAGGATGATCAGCCGCCAGAGTTGCGGTGGAACCGCCTTGCGCGCTACTGCTTCAGTGATCGCACGTTCAATGCTGCCCGGCTCGGTCCATGCTTCCCGTTCGAGCACAGTGCCGTCACGGATCTCGTCCAATTGTGCGCGCCATTCGGTGAGGAGCCAATTCTCAACTGGGATCTCGAATCCCCGCTTCCGCCGAGTGGCTACCTCCGGATGTACGCGCCTGCGGACGATTTCCCGGAGCACGGCTTTCAGTTCGTTGCGATGCAGACGTACGCCATACGGCAGCGCTCCCGCAAGTTCCCAAAGAACATGATCGAGAAACGGAGACCTGGCTTCAACGGCGTAAAACATCGTCGCGCCGTCCACCTTGGTCATGTATTCGCCAGTGAACTGGGTGTGCCATTCGTGATCGAGGAACTCCGGAAGTAATCGCCGCGCCGAAGCGAGTGAGCTTTCGATGCGAGGCCGCCGGATGGCTCTAAGGCGGCGGCCCAACATACTGCGGCGTTCGTAGTAACCCAGGAGATCGGCATTCATCGAAGCCGCGCTCAGGCCTTCCGTGACGTAATCCATAAAATGCATCGGGCGCCGAAGGCGTGGCGACCGGTGCACCACCTTGCGAACGTGCGGCCATAGGGCTGCGACAGCGCCTGGAAGCGTTCGGGCGGTACGTTGTGCCCACCACATGTGCCGATGTCGCGGATATCCGAGGAAGATGTCGTCCCCGCCATCGCCCGTCAGTAGGACTGTGACTTTCGGCTTCACCGCCTTCGATACGCGCAGCATGCCTAAGGCTGATGACGAAGCGAACGGCTCACCGTAGGCGGAAACCAGTTCATGGATCGGTGGTTGTTCGGTCGGCGGCAATTCGATCACTTCGTGCGCGATCCCGAGCAACTGCGCCGTCCGGCGCGCGTCATCGGCTTCATCACACGGATCACCCGGCGTGCTGATAGTGAACGCCCTTATGTTCGCGTTCAGCTTCGCCATGGCCCAACAGACGAGCGTCGAATCGATCCCGCCGCTCAATAATGCGCCCACGGGCACATCCGCAAAGAGCCGCAAGCGGACCGCTTCGAGCAGCGCTTCTTCGGTTGCCTCCACTGCCTCGCCGAATCGGATCGAACCCGCAGCCTCGGCCGGCGGCACAGACCAGTATTTCCTTTGCGTCACACTCCCGTTATGCCATTCCACGATGGTCGCGGCCGGAAGTTTCACCGCGCCACGGAAGATCGCGCGCTCGTCGGGAATCCATCCGAACTCGATGAAGTCGAGTACGGCCGCATCGTCGATCTCGTGGATGAAGCCGGCATCGTACAACGCCTGCACGGTGGAGGCGAACGCGATACCCTGGTTTGTCAAGGCATAGATGAGCGGTTTGACACCCAGCCGGTCGCGTACCAGCATCAACGCCCGGCGGCGGTTATCCCATACGGCAAAAGCGAACATCCCGCGGAGCTTCGGGACAAGCGCGTCGATACCCCAGGCGTCGTATCCATGCACCAGCACTTCGGTGTCGGTCTGCGACCGGAACTGATATCCCTTCTGCTCCAGTTCACTGCGCAGTTCGAGGAAGTTATAGATCGCTCCGTTGAAAACAACGCCCACCTGGCCGTCCGGCGAGAGCATAGGCTGGTGGCCGGCTTCACTCAAATCGAAGATCGAAAGTCGCCGATGGCCGAGAACTGCCGAAGACCAGCAGTGGACTCCTTCCGCATCCGGCCCCCGGCGGGCGAGGGCGGTCGTCATCCGCTGGACCATGTCCAACGCATTCTTGGGCAGAACGTCAGCCGCGAAACCAGCTATACCACACATTCTTCAGACCGTGCCAGTTGAAGAGTATCGATGTCGGAGTCTGGAAGTACATCGCCCCGGGCTTGGGATCCGAACAGAACCAGGCCGGCCAGGCGTGGGCCGTAGATTCCCTCCAAACCCCGCCGAAAGTCCTGCAAGATGTGTTGCAACATTGGTGCCATCAGCAAGCCGCCCGTCCCAGTTTCCCACAGAGGTCCGTCGTTCGTCCCGATCCGCACGCTGATCGCCATTCTCTGAGCCGCGCGTAATTTCCTCCTGCGCGGCTGGTTCCAATCACAATCTGATTCCTGTTGTGACCTATCGGGCCGGAGGTGTGTTCGGCCGAGCCGTCAATGCGCTTCCTCGGGCAACCGGGCCAGCAGCGCCTCGACGAACGCCCGTACTTTGTTCAACACTCCAGCCGCATCACTCACAGATGGCTCGTCAAGATCGCCCGGGTACCGAAACATCCAGGCATATTTCGTGAACTCCACTATCTCGTCAATAAGCGGCTCCAGCGTCAGGTCCAGCTCGACCGCTTGCTTGCCCAGTTTTCCCAGATCGTGCGTCCTGGGGAACGGCTGATCATGCCAAGCCAGAAAGCCCTTCAGTGCTTTCTCTGCTGCTTGCTGGCAGTGGTACAACGCATCTTCAGGTGCGGGCGGCTCGGCGGCTAGATCAATCTGCGCACACCGGAGGTCCTTATGGGCCTTCTTAAACCAAGAGAGGGTATCCGCACGGCGCCGCACGTCAGGCTGCATAGAGCAGTTTCCCCTCTCGCACAATGGTCGAGGGCAAAGACGCCTTCAAATGTAGGCGATCCTCAAAATCCGAATGGGTCCATACCAATATGTCACTTGCTACACCGAGCCGCCAAATCGCTTTGTAGGCTCTGCCGCTATCACGAAGAAGCGCAGGCGTATTGTCGGGAACGACTACCATCAGGTCGTAATCGCTGTCTGGGTCGGATTCTCCACGGGCAGTGGAACCAAATAAATAGATCTGCTCAGGCCGATACAGCTCTCGAAGCCGGTGGACGACTTCGGCCAGGATTGGATCGTTGACGGATGGTGGAGCGAAGGTCTGAGAGAACGCTTCCGGCATGTTTGTCACTCCCAGTCTGCCACAACTCCGCGTCTCTGACGTTGTCAAGTCTATCAGCCCACCTTCAGCGGGATGAACAACCCCGCCCCTTCTTGGCCGTGTCCACCACGGGTGCCGCCTTCTGCTTTCCCGCCCACAGCCTCAAATCGGACACTCAGGACACTTCAACCTCCATTTCACGCCGGAGTTGGTTCATCCTGCGAATGCTGTCATGGCCGCTGCGACTTCTTCCGGCCGGACGTCTTCTGGGAGGTCGTCCGGGCACCGACTCTCGATGTAGTATCGTTTGGGGAACGCGGCGTCATCCACGAGCCGTTGGAATGAATCGGCGAGTGCAATGGCAGTCTTCGAGCAGCACATCGAGGTGATGAATTCGCTTCGGTGGTTGCCTGTGTGGGCCGAGGTATCCTGGCACTCCGCGCTGCCTTGGCGTTGGGCGCCGGCCTCCCCGATGCAGGCTCCGCGCAGGGGACAGAGGACATCAAAGGATCAGCGGCGATCTTTCTCCGGTGTTCACTACGCCGGAACCGTTCGGCATCAGGCATTGTCCTCGCCGAGAAGGCGCTTTACTGAGGCCAGCAGCGGCGGGATGTCCTGCCGAACAATGTCAACGAGAATTTCAGCGGCAACGCGGTCGTAGGCATGAATCAGGATGTTCCGGACGTCCGTCATGGCGCGCCACGGTATCTCGGCGTGGGCTACACGAAACGCATCATCGAACCTGCGCGCGGCTTCGCCGATGATTTCCA
>Ga0187884_10000529_pt1 | contig 37992 bp, 33 predicted proteins | sample June2016WEW_20_4_FD_132983 | JGI IMG/M metagenome (GOLD analysis project Ga0187884, IMG submission 132983) | Peatland microbial communities from SPRUCE experiment site at the Marcell Experimental Forest, Minnesota, USA - June2016WEW_20_40 | ecosystem: Environmental > Terrestrial > Soil >...
CAGCTCAGGGCCCCGCACGCTTATGAAGTTCGCTTCAGTTTCATTAGCCACCGCTCTGACGATGAGGGTCTTGCCAGTTCCTGGCGGCCCGAACAGCAAGATGCCCCGAGGCGGTTTAATGCCCATTCTTCTGAATGATCGGGGCTCTTTCAGAGGCCATTCTATCGCTTCGATCAACTCCTGCCGAGCTTCCTCAAGCCCGCCTACGTCGCTCCAGGTGGTATCGGGAATTTCAACAAGAATCTCACGGAGGGCACTCGGCTGAATTTCTCGAAACGCTTCGCTGAAGTCCTCTTCAGTGATTTTCATTTTAGTGAGAGTCTCTGCCGGAATCTCCTTTTCGAGGTCGATGTCTGGCATGTATCTCCTCAAGGCACGCATCGCCGCCTCTTTCGTGAGCGAGAGGAGATCTGCTCCCACAAAGCCGTGGGTGATGCTCGCTAGCGCTTCAAGCTTAACGTCGCTGGCGAGCGGCATGTCCCGCGTGTGAATCTGGAGTATCTCCTCTCTGCCGCTATAATCCGGCACCGATATTTCGATCTCCCTATCAAACCGCCCCGGACGCCTCAAAGCAGGATCAATCGCTTCAACCCTGTTTGTCGCTCCGACTATTATTATTTCGCCCCGCTCTTCAAGCCCATCCATTATGGTAAGCAGCTGCGCGACAACGCGTCGCTCGACTTCTCCGGTTACGTCTTCGCGCTTCGGCGCAATTGAATCAAGCTCATCGATAAATACAATCGAGGGAGTGCGCTCGCGAGCTTCCTCGAAGATTTCACGCAGCCTTTGCTCGCTCTCCCCATAGTACTTGCTCATAATCTCAGGTCCCGCTATCGAATAGAACGTTGCGCCCGATTCATTCGCAACGGCTTTTGCAATGAGCGTCTTGCCGGTACCAGGAGGCCCGTAAAGCAGCACGCCGCTCGGTGGCGTTATGCCAAGGGTTTGGAAGACTTCGGGATGCTTCACAGGAAGTTCGATCACCTCTCGTATGCGCTGTATCTCGTCGCTGAGACCTCCGATATCTTCGTACGAAATGCCCGTAGCGCGCACGGATTCAAACCCTTTGACGGGCTTATCCCTTAGATCGAGTTGGGTCCGCTCAGTGATGAATACAACACCCAGCGGACTCGTATTGACGACGATGAGGGGCACGGCTTGACCGGGCACCCGCAAGAGCGGATGCGACGCGACACTCATAATGGGCACGACGTCCCCCTGAACCATAGGGCGCTTGAGCAGCTGACGGTGCACGCTATCGGTCATCTCGGCAAGCGGTTGGGCAACACTCCCTTCAGGAGGGGCAAGCACAACTTTCTGCGCTTCGTTGACCTTTGGCTTGCGCACAAGAACACGCTCCCCCATTCCGACGCCTGCGTTTTGACGAATGAAACCGTCTATCCGTATGATGCCCTCGTGCCAATCCTGACGATCGGCCCGCCAGACTTTTGCGGCGGTGCTGGTCTTGCCAACGATCTCGATGATTTCTCCAGGAGATAGCTGAAGCTTCAGAAGTGTGTCTGGGTCAAGTCGAGCGATACCCCTTCCAGAATCGTTCGGATAGGCTTTTGCGACTTTTAGCTGGGCTTCTTGCGGCATACGATCAGAACCTAAGCTTATATGATACCATGGTGATATATAAGGGTGGCTAAAAGAGCTCTAGCTGCATACGCATGACGATACTTGCATTTGAGCCTTTTTCCGGCGCTTCAGGAGATATGCTGACCGGTTGCCTCATCGATCTTGGCGCGAACGCATCCGACGTTCGAGAGAACATGGAAGCTGCCGCCGACGTCGAAGTACAGATCTGCGAGGTGCAAAAGTCAGGGATACGGGCAATGCGCGTCAACGTGATCGCGCACGACGGGTCACGTTCGTACCTGGAACTCATCGACGCGATTCAATCGTGCGGGATTAGTTCACCGATACTCGCAGATGCGCGCGCGATATTTGGGATCTTGGCAGAGGCAGAGGCAGCCGTGCACGGAGTTCACAAAGATGAGCTCGTATTCCACCAAGTGGGCGCTCAAGATGCCGTTGCAGATGTGATCGGCGCCTGCACTGCTATTTCGCAACTGCAGGTTAACTCCGTATTCACGGCCCCTATATGCGTGGGCGGTGGGTCTGTGGAGACTGATCACGGATGTCTGCCCGTACCCGCTCCCGCGACCGCTGCCATACTGTCCAAATACCACCTGATAACCAGAGGAGGGCCTGTTGAAGGCGAACTGCTCACCCCGACCGGTGCGGCTATACTTGCATTTTTCACAGGAATTTCGGACGTTTTCTTGCCGCAAATGACCCTCGAGCGCGTGGGGTACGGCGCTGGGTCTCGGGACTACTTTCACGCAAACGTCCTGCGTGCCACGCTCGGCCAAGTTAATGAAGATCTGCTGCTCGATGACGTCCAAGTGCTTGAAACCAACGTTGATGACGTCACAGGAGAGGTGCTCGGAAGTCTCATAGAGGGGCTCCTCGAAATTGGCGCGCTCGACGTGGCAATAATACCTACGACGGGGAAAAAAAGCAGAACTGGTCACATTATCCAGGTGATCGCCCGACCCGCTGAAACGCACCGACTTGCAAAGAAGATCATTGAAGAAACTGGCAGCTTAGGAGTGCGAATCACGCCTACACTTCATAGAATCAAAACACTGAGGCGTTTTGAGCCCGTAACGGTGCGCATAGGCAATGAATCCCACACGATCAATGTAAAAGTTGCGACAGACCAGCACGGGACTGTACTCAACGTTGCCGCCGAATTTGACGATGCAACTGCGCTTGCCAAGAAGCTAAGTATCCCTGTTAAGCGTGTTATGAGGATAGCTGAACAGGAGGCTTGGGACCGACTCAACGGCTAGTACGTTTTATTCTCGCTGCTCCCGGCGTGTTCCGCGAGAGCTTTACTTATCGTCATTTCGCCTTTCGCTACCCTTTGGGCAAGCTTTCGCGAAATTGTTGTTCGACCCTCAGAGAGCTCTCGAGTCCTCTCTTGAATCCGCCGGATCTCACCCTTCGAAGGGAGCACGTCTTGATGCCCCGCCGGAGTGCCTTGCGTGTATGCGATATTGATTGCGGCAACAATGTCTGAAATCGCGATTCCTGCCGTGCCCTTCCCCAGGTATGGCGAGGTTCCGCTTTCATCGACGAACTCAACGGCGATGCCGTGCGAAATTAAGGCGTTTGCTAAGTGCGTGCTCGTCAGACGTGCTCCGTTTCCAATTCTTACGAGGATATCAGGATAAGTCTGCCGAATGCGCTCCACAATCTTCGAAGCCTGCCTTAATGGGACACGATACACCGCCTCAACGATGCCATTCACGACGACGGCAATACCGGGTTCATTTCCTGGATCAATCCCTATAACGGCGCTTTCAGGTACGCCGGTGTTCCTGAGACGTCGTAACGCTTCGCTGACCGCCATCTCGGGATCAGTCGCGATAACGACATTCGGAAAGGAGATCGCGTTCGCCTCCTTGTCAGAAGTAATCACCACGCCAACTTCGCGTCCTACAGCTTCGCTCGGCGCAACAGTTACAAATTTGAGCCTCTTTTCGCGAAGCTCTCTGGTGATGTCCTGGTAAAGTGCGAAGTCCGTCGTTGCTAGGGCGATGTGGATCTTTGCCCCTCCTGTTTCTATTGCGGAACGAAAGTTTATAACTCTAACTCTCTATAATGCCATAGCGAACGGCTTTGCGTTGTTTTTGAGGTTAGATTTGCTCTGAAGAGGTGAACAGTGACGCTTTATCCAAGTACCTGCCACGGCATCGATGCTCTCATCGGCGGCGGCTTTCCTACAGGAGTCGTATCGCATATCTATGGAGAGCCGGGAAGTGGGAAGACCAGCCTATGCATACAGCTAGCTACGAGCGTCATAAGAAGCGAAAAGCGTGTGATATTTATCGCTTCTGATCCGTTCCCAAGCGAACGCTTCGCTCAGATCGCTGCGACAGATACTGCAACGCTCAGTCAAAAACTGCTCGTTTTCGAGGTCAAAAGCTTCGACCAGCAGCGAGTTACGCTGCGCAATATCAGGAAAATAGCGAAGGAAAATGTAGGGCTTATCATTTTCGACGCGGTGACCACGTACTATCGGCTCGAACAGGCAAAAGACACGGAAATTAGGTCGCGACAGGCCTTCGCCAATCAAGTTCTTTTGCTGCTCGGTTTAGCCAAAAAGTATGACCTAGCCGTTACGTTAACGAATCAGGTGTATGTCGACACCGACACCCAGGAGGTGCTGCCTGTTGCTGGGTATTTGCTTGATAACGTCTCCGCCATTGTTTTGCAGTTCGTAAAAACTCACTCGGAACGACGGCGCGCGATATTGAAGAAGCATTCATCAATGCCGCTCGAGACAAGCGCGTATTTTAAGATTACGGGTCAGGGACTCTCCGACGCGTAACCTTTTTCGGGAAATAGATGCCCTTGTAGACCGTTTCTGCCGGCCCCTCCACTAGGGCGCGATCTTTCCTCAACGTAACCTTCAAAGAACCGCCTAGCGTTTTCACGGTGACCCGAGTGCCTATAAGGCCCATCTGGTTCGCTACAGCTGCGGCTGCGACAGCACCGGTGCCGCAGCTGAGAGTCTCCCGTTCCACGCCGCGCTCGTACGTCCGAACAACAAGCGTGTTACCATCGACTTTCACAAAATCGACGTTGGCTCCTTGAGGGAACACGGGATCATACCGAATCTTTACTGCTAGGTCGTGCACGTCGACATCAGCTTGATCGTCAAAGATCACCGCATGCGGGACGCCAGTGTTGACTGCAGAAACCACCACCCCGTGCATATTTTCGACGAACTGACTGCCGGTCCCAAGAGCTGGTATCACTGAGCGGCCAAAGCGAGGCTTGCCCATATCGACAATTACCGAGCTTTTCTTAGCAGTGACTTCGCGAACTCCCGCCTTTGTCTTCACCGTGACGCTGCCACGCTTCACATATCCAGCGTCGACGGCGTACATGACGAGACAACGAATGCCGTTTCCGCACATCTCCGCTTCAGAACCGTCAGGCTGAAGCAATCGCATGCCGAGATCGGCCCCGACAGGCCGCGATACGAAAAGGATCCCATCGGCGCCTATGCCAAACCGACGATCACACGTGTTAATAGCAAAACTCGATTTGTTTCTGATGGTCTCTTTCTCGGTCTCGTCAATGATGACAAAGTCGTTCCCGTTGCCGTGCATTTTGACGAACTCTATCGCCCTCATAGTGGACCCTCATAGCAGGCGCGGCGGAATACGCTGCCCGATCAAGAGATCGTCGTAGGTTTCGCGCCTTCGAATAATTTCTGCTTTACCCGCGCTAACAAGGACTTCACTTGCGCGCGCGCGTCCGTTGTACTGAGAGCTCATGGCAAACCCATACGCGCCTGTGTCGAGTATAGCGATTAGGTCCCCTTTTTCAACGTGTGGAAGACGTCTATCTCTTGCCAGTATATCGCCGCTTTCGCATATCGGGCCAACAACCGTGTATACGTTATCGGGTGTTTTATCGAGCTTATTCGCGACGATCACCTCGTGGTACGACTCATACAAGGTTGGACGAAGCAGGAGGTTAAACCCAGCGTCAACGCCGACGAAGGTGCTATGCGCCTCCTTGACGGTGCTTACTGCACACAGCAGAATTGCGCCGTCACCGACGATGTACCGACCCGGTTCAAGCACGAGCTTGGGGCGCAGCCCCAGCGCGCGTGTACGTTCGGTGAAGATCGGCAGAATCACATTCGCGAGGTCGATTGGGGTTGGCGCTGTCCCAGCGTACGGTATGCCTAGTCCACTGCCGACGTCAACGAAATCGAGTTCGAGCTCAAGGTCGTTTCTGAGCTTTTCAACGAGATCCATCATCCGCGTCATCATCTCGGCGAAGGGGCTAAGCTCGAGTATCTGTGAACCGATGTGACAATGAATGCCAACAGGCCGTACACCTTCAAGTGAGAGCGCATCAGCGTAGCACGCAAGCACCTGAGTGGGGGGGATTCCAAATTTCGATTGGGCCAGACCCGTTGCGATCTTAGGGTGCGTCGCGGGGGATACGTCAGGATTAACCCTGAATGCGATTTCAACCTCTCTATCTGCATCTGACGCAATTCGTGCGAGCGCTCGGAGCTCATCAGGTGAATCGACGGACACCTTCACGCCGGTTTCACACGCCATTGCAAGTTCGGCGTCCGTTTTTGCGTTTCCATTGAAGAGGATGCGATCGGGTCGGATCCCAGCAAGGAGGGCAGCATACAGCTCACCATCGGAGAATACGTCGGCGCCGGCACCTTCTTGCGCGAGTATGCGCAGGACCGCTATGTGGCCATTCGCCTTTGCGGCGTAGTATACATCTGCATCGGGGAACGCGGCCGCGAAGCGCCGGTAGTTGCTCCGAATGCGCCGCTCGTCGGTTACATAGAGCGGCGTGCCGTGCCTCCGTGCGAGCTCAACGGCATCAGCGCCCCCAATGGTGAGGCGGCCGTTCTTCTCGCCGAGATGTTCGCGCGTGCCGAAATCCATTAGAGAACCTCCTGGAGCCGCGTCACTGCCTCCTCGATTGTGCTGACGGGCACAGTCAACGCGAATCTGATGTAGCCCTCCCCGTGGTCTCCGAAGCCAATACCTGGCGTTGCCACAATCCCGGCGTCTAAAAGTCGCATTGAAAACTGGAGAGATGAGCTTCCATCTGGAACGGGAGCCCAGACATAAAACGTTGCCTTCGGCTTGTCCACGGACCAGCCAATGTTCCTTAGGCCATCGACTAGTGCGTCTCTGCGTTCTGAATAGAGGCTCTTGAGCACTTCAACTGTGTCCTGTGGCCCCTTCATAGCAGCGATCCCGGCTTCCTGTACCGCTTGGAATGCGCCTGAGTCCAGGTTCGATTTGACTTTTCTGAGGCCGGCTATCACATCTGCGTTTCCAACTGCAAACCCTATTCGCCAGCCGGTCATGTTGTACGTTTTGGACAGGCTGCCGATTTCGATTCCAACATCCATTGCCCCGGGTACGGAGAGAAACGACGGAGCTGTGTAGCCGTCATAAGTCAACTCCAAGTACGCTGCGTCGTGGCAGACGATAACATCGTTGTCAGAGGCGTAGTCCACGATGGCCCTAAAAAAGTCACTGTCAGCGACAGCAGCTGTCGGATTGTTCGGATAGTTGATGAAGAGCAACTTGGCGTCGGTCACTGCCTTGTCAATATTTGGCAAGAATCCGTTGTCAGCAGTTAGTGGCATGCTTATCGGCTTGCCATCGGCCATGATAGTTGCTATCCGGTACACGGGATACGCGGGATCGGGAACAAGGACTTTATCCCCTCTGTTGATAAAGGCTAAGGGAAGATGCGCTATGCCTTCCTTCGATCCGATTAGGGCGGAGGCCTCACGCGCTGGATCCACAGCGATGCCTTTCTTCGCGTACCACTCACTCACGGCTTCTCTAAACGATAGCATACCTTCAGAGGAGGGGTACCGATGGTTCGCATTGTTGTGCGCGGCGCGCACGAGCGAATCTATGATATGAGGCGGCGTGGGCTGATCTGGATCCCCCACTCCAAGATCAATGACGTCGATTCCTTGTGCCTCCTTTTCTGCCTTCAACGTATCTATCTGGGCGAAAAGGTAGGGCGGCAGCACGTCTAGCCTCTTTGAAAATTTGATTGTCGAGTTCGCCATGCATCCACCTACGTGGCAGGCTGCGAAGTGGGTATCTCAAGCGCAGCTTCCAAAACCATGAAACATCGCAACGTGCAACGATTTGCGATTGCTCATCATCATTGAAGTTCCTTTTCGAATAAAGACTTATTGGGGGGCCAAGGTGAACAAGCGGCTGCGAGTGTTCCTGCATCGAAGCGAGCCGACAGGAAATCAACCAGTCCATCGGTTGCTCGTGGATGACGCGCGACGAATCAGATCTGGGCGAGGAGGCAAACCTTTATTGTCTAGAAGCTTTCCATATACGCGAGAGCTGATACTATGGATAATCGCAATCTAATTACGGCGCTCGTGATCGCAGCGCTAATAACACTGGCGGCGACGGCGGCCGGCTGCACGACGAATACCAGTCCTTCTCCGACTCCGATCCCATCGTCACAGACGACCAACGGCAACAACACGACTTTTTCAAGTGGTACTGGTTTCAATGTCACGTATCCAACGTCGCTCAAAGCAGACACGACAACGGATCCAACAACCCAAGTGAAGATATACGTCTATCTGAATCCAAATTCGAAAGTTGATGGCGTGAACGTCGGCACAGTTGCTCTTAGCGCAGGCCAAACGTTAGGCAGTTTTGCAGACTCTCAGATGGCCAACGTCACAAAATACCCGAACTATCAGGAAATTTCAAACAACACCACGACAGTTTCTGGACAGCCAGCACAAACAATCGTTTTTCAAGGGCTCGTCCCAGTCCAGCTTAACACAACGCCAGCTAGTAGTACTAACACGACGCTCAAAGTAACGGAGACTTTCGTAATAAATAACAACACAGGTTATGTGATTGCTTACAAGGCCGTGCCCAGCGACTATGACACGTACTTAGCGCAAGCACAGCGAATAATGAGCTCATTTGTACTAACATAATGCTGCCACGCTAGTTGGGCAGAGAATCACATACTTCTCTGCTCTCTATTTTTTTGTTTATCAAGCCCACTAACTAGTACGACAGATTTATGGCAAACGCTGTACGAACAAAATTAGTGGGCCTTCAATCTTTGCCAAAAAAAGTTATCTTACTAAGTGTGTAAGATGCGCCGGCCATCTCCAAATCGACGGCCGACTCGCTTACTTGGTCAAAATGACCAATACTTATACAATAAAACAGTTTTGATTGTATATTGTGCTGTCTGATTTGACTGGTCACCTCGCTAAGTTTAACAGTAGTTTCTCTGCTTCACTCCTATTTGTAGTTTTTCATTATTAAACGTGATTGATGCGCGGAATTGGCAGCCTAGAGACAAAGCGCTTTCGGGCGCAGCCCCGATCACGCTAGAGCCGTTGTCAGTACGGGACCTTCTCTTGTCCCAAATGAAAGCCGTTTGCGAAACGGCCTATTGATTCTCAAAGCGTATCGTATAGGTAATCGTAGGACAAGTGAGAGTTCACTATCTGCGTCTTCCCGCAAGCAAGCGATTCTCTCGTCGCGCCAAAATCAGCGCTACGTACCAACGTTTTGCCATTTCCTATTTCCGCGACCTGGTGTGCGTCGCTGGCTCCTATCACGGGTTTATCATATCGACGAGCGAGCTGTTGCGCAAGCGCGTTGCGCGAAGCGCTCGTTTTCGAATTGAACCCCTCAATGAGATCAAGTCGCTCAATCGCCTCGGGGTGTAATAGGTTTTTCCCGACTCGGAATGGATGCGCCCAAAAAACAATGCCACCTTGCGCTTTGACCTCGGTGATTACTTCTGCGGTGTTTCTGGACTCAATTTCCTCTGTGAGAAATAAGCCGATCAGGTCCTCCTTGTTCGCTGTTTCAATTTCGGCGCCCACGATGACCAAAAAATCAGGATCATCATTCAACCTGCTCGTCTCGACTGCGCCCTTGATAGTTAAGTGATCCGCGACGGCAATGCCGTCCAATCCAAGTTTCTTTGCGACTTTGAGAATGGTGGCCGGCGCCATTGTACAATCGCCCGAGTATTTTGAGTGAATGTGCAGATCAAAGATCACGTTCCTTGCACCTCAAAAACGCGCATATCAGCTACAAACTGACAGGCGTTCGCACGAAATTATTCAAGCCTACTAATCCAAAGGCGGCCAATCAGCATTTGTATCTTTCGCCATCTCCGCAACAGTGACGGGGCTTCTGCGGCCGAGGTGGCCGTGCCCGCAAAGGAAATGAAACGGTTAAGCTTGGCGACACGTAATAGCCGTCTAATGAAGACGCTCGTCGTTTTTTATTCTCGCACGGGAATCACCAGAAAGGTAGCTGAAACGATCGCGCGAGCTCTCTCAGGAGACGTCGAGGAGATCGTCGCCAGAGAAGACCGAAGCGATTTTTCCGGGTACGGCATTTCGCGCGAGGAGGCGGTCCTGAAAAAGCCCGCGGTCATCAAGGCCACGAAAAAAGATCCTGCGCGTTACGATCTCACGATCATTGGCACGCCAGTATGGGTTCAAACCGTATCAAGTCCTATGCGGGCGTACATCTCGCGCAAGAGCAAGCGATTCACTCGTGTCGCCTTCTTTTGCACCCAGGATCGCTCAGGGGCGGAGAGCGCGTTCGAAGAGATGCAAGAACTGTGCAAGGCAACCCCGGTTGCCACCGTCGAAATTCTGCACAAAGACGTAGAAGACAACTCGTACGTTGAGAAGATCGAAAGCTTTCTGGTACGTATCGGCAATCTGAACACAGTCCTTTGAGGGTTAAAAGCGCCCCCCACTCCTGCTCACAAGGACCCGCCGCGGCTTTCGTGCGGGCGTGCGCGGAGTAACAAACTAAAGTTGTTATAAATCTTAAAATAGCTACTGGCGTTACAATATGTTGCCTCGGTCTTAAATCACTAAGGTCGTTAACGGGACCTCGGTTGTTCCACAGAAAGGGTCGATGCATGGGTTGTCTCACGCTTATCGTGAGCTTGTTGGTTCTGTGGAAAAGAGACACGTGGACATGTCGCGAAGAGGGACGAGTTAACGACCTTAGACTATTTTTTGTGATGCTTAGTGGTCCAGCAATGCCTTTTTACGCGAAATGAGCGAGCGCCCGCTTACCAACGCCTAGCAGCGCCAGTATAAAGGGGCGGTTTAACGATCGTCGGCCTTCGAGCGTGGCCCTCATCGCCTTCTGCGCCGCTGGCGCCAGAACTGCTGAGAACGGTATTAATATCGGACTGCTCATATAGGTTACCTAGAGCAGCATGGACGTAACGGATTTACCTGAAAAGATTACGCGTTTTTATACTCAGCTGGACTTCACGGAGCTCTATCCGCCGCAAGCCGAAGCACTAGATTGCGGGCTGCTCAACGGCGCGAGTATGGTGGTCGCGACGCCCACCGCTTCGGGCAAGACGCTGCTCGCAGAATTCGCGATGCTCAATTCGATCGTTAAAGGCGGCAAATGCCTTTATATCGTCCCCCTGAAGGCGCTCGCTTCGGAGAAGTTCGACCGATTCTCGCTGTTTGCCGCGTCAGGCGTGCGAGTCGGGATCTCAACGGGAGACTACGACGTTCGTGACGACAATCTGGGACACAACGATATCATAGTCACCACTTCCGAGAAAGCAGATTCACTGCTGCGAAACGGCGTTGCGTGGATGCAGGCACTTACCGTCGTCGTCGCGGACGAGATCCACTTGCTGAACTCGATAGATCGCGGTCCAACGCTCGAGGTAACGCTGACGAAGCTAAAGAGACTCAATCCGACAGCTCAAATTCTCGCGCTCAGTGCAACGGTGTCTAATGCCGACGATATGGCAGCCTGGCTTGACGCACAACTCATAAGAAGTGACTGGAGGCCCGTCGCACTGCACGAGGGTCTTTATCTTCCTGAGCGCGCCGTTATCGCGTTCGTACACGACGCGCCACCGCTCGGCGTTGTGAAAAAAGCCGTTTCAGATGGCGCCAGCGACCCGGCGATTGCACTCGCCATCGATACCCTGCGAGAAGGTGGCCAATGCTTGATCTTTGTCAATACACGGAGAAATGCTGAAAGCCTTGCAAAGAGAATCGCAACGACGCTCCGATCACAGGGCGATTTCGACTCCAAGGAGCTTGCTGCGAAAATCCACGGGGAGACCGGGATTGCAGAGAAGCTAGCCTACTGCGTGAGCCACGGGGCGGCATTTCACCACGCCGGCCTTCTCATCGACCACCGGAAACTCGTCGAGACGTGGTTCCGCGCCAACCTTATCAAGGTAATCGTCTCGACGCCTACGCTCGCGTCGGGACTCAACCTTCCTGCCCGAAGGGTCGTTATCAGAGATTACAAGCGCTACGACGCGAACTACGGCATGACGGACATTCCCGTGCTCGAATACAAGCAAATGGCCGGTCGCGCAGGGAGGCCCGGATTCGACGTGTACGGAGAGGCAGTTCTCATCGCTAAATCGCCGAGTGAGTGTGAGGCGCTCGCAGACCACTATATTCTCAGCGAGGCCGAAGACGTTATTTCAAAACTTGGAACGGAGACAGCGCTTCGCATGCACGTTCTCTCGACCATTTCAAACGGTTTCGCACACACGAGGGCTGATCTCGAACAGTTCTTTGACGCGACGTTCTTCGGATTTCAGCAAAAGACGGGACTGAACCTCTTGCGCTATGCGATGGACCGCGTTTTGGCGTTTCTCGAGAACGAAGAGATGATTGTCGACTCGAGCGGGCGCGTCAAGGCGACGACATTTGGGCATCTCGTATCGCGGCTCTATATCGATCCGCTGACTGCGGTGAAGATACGAAAAGGACTGAGCAACGCCGAGACGGTCAGCGACATATCGCTGCTCCACCTCATCTGTTCAACCCCGGACGTCAGGCGCCTGTTCATGCGAAACAAGGATTACCGCGTGGTTACTGAATTTGTCAATCGGCACCTCGATGAGTTCCTGGATGAGATTCCTAATCGATTCAGAGACGTCGATTACGACTGGTTCCTCTCTGAGGTAAAAACGGCAATGCTCGTCAACGACTGGATAACCGAATTAAGCGAAAAGGAAATCACCGAAGCCTACAACGTCGGGCCAGGCGACATCAGAAATCTCGTTGATACTGTGCAGTGGGTGAGTCACGCGCTCGCCGAACTCGCGGCCTACCTCAAGGTTCCTTCAAGGAAACAAGCCCGGGAGCTCACAGCACGCATCCAGTACGGTATCAATCGGGAACTCCTTGATCTCGTGCAGCTGAAAAACATCGGCCGGGTCCGCGCCCGAAAACTGCACGATGCGGGTTTCACAAGCCGAAAAGAACTTAAAAATGCTCCTTTTGAAACGGTGGCGGCGCTTCTTGGTCCTGCGGTCGCGTCTGATGTCTTTACGCAACTCGGCGAACATCGTGGCGTTCTTGATCGAACGGATAGAGCGGATGCGACGTTTCTCACAGACGAGTGAGTCAACCTATGCAATATGACGTCGTGGCAGGAAAAATCACCATTGGGGGTGTTCAGGCTTTTTTGAGGGAGCTCGACGCCATTGCGCAGTCAAGCAACACGACAATTCAAGCCGTCGACGCTACAAAAGTCGCCGGTCGGCGGCACATTGATTGTGCCGTAAGCAACGCCATGCGGTCGTTTCGCGATCATCGAAACATCGCTACGGACCTCGGCGTCGAAATTCTCCTTCACTTGAGCGCTTGCCGGCAGATACGAAAAGCGCTTGAAATGGGCGTTCATGAAGGAGAAATGGACGTATTGTTGATTGTCGTTGGTGCGAAGCAATCAATTGAAAGAGCTGCTACGCAGCTCACTGGCTTGATACGCTCAGATCCGCGGGTTATGGAGTACGACGAGACAAAAAACGCGCCGTTAATGCACGCGTTTAATATCACCGAGCACGAGATTGCAGCTGCTGGCGGGTACGCGAGAGTACCGGACTTGGTGCAAGAGCGCTTAGTGCTTTTTGATGCGTTAAGATAGCCCAAGCTGTACAGCGTCGTGCTCGTCGGTCATATCTGCCGTCAAAAAGTGCTTTAGCTATGCCGGTGCCGAGTCTAACGTTGGCAGCGACGCCGCCGGGCACGTGAAGCAATCTATCAAGGCGGGCGTACGTTGACCCACAGGTGCAATTCGTAGGTCCTACCAAAAGAATCAACGAGCGTAAAGTTCAGTTTCTGCTTTTCACCTACAGAAGTGAATGAGATAGGTATCGGCCGTTCAACATTTTGCCCTTGGATCAGCGTCAGATTTTCGAAACGATAGAGTGTTGAATTGCCTAGCGACACGGTGCCTGCATAAGTGTTGGTGCTGTTCTCATGGTTGGTGATGCCGAGGATCAGAGTAGACAACGTTCCCGCAGTCACGTTTGTGGGATACGCAACGGTCTGTCTGTTGCTATCGAGCACATAGAACTCGCTGTAGCCGGCTCCGTTCGGGTGGGGGGCTAATAGGAGCGTCGTGCCTACCAAAGCGAGGCACAGACAAATCGCGGCCCCCACTGCCGGTAGTACGATCGGGTTGCCTGCTCCGCGGACGGTGAATCGGTCAGACTGCGGAAGGCGCCGCCACCGCGCGAACGCTGCCATGGCGAACGCCGCCACCAGCGCAGACATTGAAAGTGCGAGCGTCGTAAACTCTAATCCGAGCGTCATCAGAAGAACAGTGCCGTCAGCAATTGAAACAAGAACGCTGGTAATAACCGCCACCGAGACTCTCTCCAGACTCCGCAAGTCTTGTTTTTTCGGAAACAACACAACGGTTAAGAAGAAACCGGGAACGAAAAAGAACAGTGCTGCCCCTATCAGCAGCCTAAAAACAGACAAAACAACGGTATCCATCATGCCTCTAACAAATCGTCGGGGTGTTGGTCTCTATCAAAGATAAACAAGTCGGACTATATAGTTAATCTTAGACGACAATAGCGCTACAACGTGTGCACACCGACATTTGCTTGGCCTAATGAACGCAAGACTTAACCTCAAAAAGCAAAGCTTCAGTATAATAGCGTTTCTCGACAGCAGACACGCGGATCCATGAAACCGAAAGTAGCGGTGCTTATTCCGACCCTCAACGAAGAGGCGACTATCGGCCGGGTGATTGATAAGATTCCTGTTCGCGTGCTCTCGGATGAGGGTTACGATACCGTCACATGTGTCACTGATGGAGACTCTGAAGACGCTACTCAGCAAAAAGCCCGTGCCATGACCCGAACCAACGTTTTTGGCAACCGGGCGCTTACCTCCGTGGCTCGGATGCTCTCTAAAGAAGACGTAACTGACTTGTGCACAGGGTTCGGGGGGTACCGCGGGTGCGTCGTTGACCGTATGGACCTTATCGCACAGGGATTTGAGATTGAAGCAGACATGTTTATTGAATGTGCGCGTCACAGTTTTAGCATAGGAGGAATCGCTATAGACTACGGCAAGCGCGCAGATCGACCCAAGCTGAGATCCATCAGCGACGGACTGAAGATGGCGTCTTTCTTGCTGAAGCAACGGATGGCTCCAGGCGGGAGGCGAGCGCCATAAAGATCGCGTACGTGATGGACGCAATTTATCCCTACAACATGGGAGGAGCAGACAAGCGTCTCTGGGAACTCGCGCGCAAGCTCGCCGAAAACGGAGAGCACGAGGTCCACATTTACGGCATGAAATGGTGGCAGGGAGCTGATACGATCGTCACGGACAACGTTCACCTCCACGGCGTGTGCAAGGTTCGCGAACTGTACAACAACCAGGGCGTCCGCTCGATTGCCGAGGCCCTCATCTACTCTTTGAGGGTTTTGCCGGCCTTGCTGAAGGCGGATTGCGACGTCATCGACTGTAACCAATTCCCCTACTTTCCATGCTTCGCGGGCAAAGTTGCCTCAATCGTAAAAAGAAAACCATTAGTGGTCACGTGGCTCGAGGTATGGGACACCTATTGGCGGGACTATCTTGGACCGATCAGCGGAAGCGTAGGTAGAATTGTTGAAAGACTGACGATGCGGCTCGCTGATGGTATCGTGGCGATATCGTACAAGACGAGAGACGACCTGATACGGTGTCACGTCAAACCCGAACGCATCGACGTCATTCCTGTCGGCATCGATCTTGAGCGCATCACGATGATCGCGCCTGCGTCGACCGCAACCGATGTGCTGTTTGCGGGAAGGCTCATCAGTGAAAAACGCGTCGATCTCTTGCTAAACGCGATTGCGATTGCGCGAACAAGGATTCCTACTATTACGTGCGCGATTATCGGTGACGGTCCGGAGCGAACCTCGCTTGAAGACCTGGCGTCAAACCTTGGACTCGACGAGAACGTCACCTTTACCGGCTTTGTCGACCAAGATGGGCTGACGGCGTTTATGAAATCATCAAAGGTATTCGTTCTGCCTTCCGTTCGCGAAGGGTTCGGCCTCGTTATCATCGAGGCAAATGCGTGCAAGTTGCCGGTGATCAGCATAAGTCACGAAATGAGCGCCGTCCGGGAACTCGTTCAAGACGGCGTCAATGGTTTCCTGGTCAGCGACGGCTCTCCCGATGAAATCGCCGACACTATTTTTGATCTCGTCAGCGACAGCGCACTGCGTGAACAAATGGCTGAAAACGGATTCGAAATGTCAAAGAAATTCGCGTGGTCGGATATCTCAAAAAGCATTATAGATACCTACGCGAAACTGATGAGCTAACCAAAGGTCGCCCAGATGACTACGTACCAGTTTTTCTTGTATAGATCACGTGGCGGCTGTGGCTCCTCACTTAACAGGCGCGAGTGCACCCCCGTATGAAAGCGCTAATCGCTTCGCCGTACTATTCGGGCGTAGGAGGGCTTCAGCAGTACACGTACAGAATCGCAGTCGGCTTGCACAACGCAGGAGTCGACACGACAGTCATAACCTGTTCACGCGTGCTCGACGAGTCTGGCCCGAGGGTTTTCACGGTTCCCCGCCTCGCGACCATATCGAACACCCCGTTCAGTTTACGCTGGTATAGATCTATAAAGAGGGTTATCGACGAGGTTGACCCCGACGTAGTGAACGGACATTTGCCTGTTCCCTATATGGCTGACGTCGCCGCACGAGTCTCTGGTGATAGGCCGTTCGTCTTGACCTACCACAATGACGCGGTGGGAATAAATGCGACGACCAAGCTTTTGGTAAGGGCCTACTATCGGTTCCTTGGGAGGGGCACTATTCGCCGCGCTAGTTGGATCATAACGACCTCGCACCACTACGCCGCACATTCTCCGTTTCTCCAAGGTTACCTCAGCAAAACGTCCGCCGTGCCCCCCGGTGTGGACTTGGCGACATTCAATCCGACGGTCGGCTCTGGCCACATAAGAGATACGTACGGCCTCGACGGGCACATTATCCTCTTCGTCGGCCAGCTAAGCAAAGCCCACCGACACAAAGGGCTCCCTATGCTTATCCGTGCGCTCCGAAGTCTAGACCCAAGCGTAACCCTCGTGGTTGTAGGCGATGGAAACTGGCGCTCGCACTACGCAACTTATGCGCGGCGTATCGGAGTTCAAGACCGGGTGGTATTCGCCGGGCTCATACCCGAGGAGGAGATGCCTCTTTATTATCGGGGAGCGGATCTCGCTGTGCTCCCCACTCTCACCGATGCCGAGGGGTTTGGGATGGTTTTGGCTGAGGCAAACGCCTGCGGCAGACCAGTCATCGGTACGAACGTTGGAGGCATCCCGTCGGTGATCCAAGATCACTACAATGGGTTCCTAGTCCAGCCAGGCGATCTGGACGGACTTGTGGAAGCAATACGCGCGGTGCTGAGCAACGAAGAGCTGGCAGACAGGATGGGCCACAACGGCTATCAGAGAGTTAAGAATGAGTTTACCTGGACTCAAGCGATTGCCCGCACTAGGGAAGTATACGATGCCTTAATATGAGCTCAGTTGAAAAGAATAGACTGAAGAATCCGATCGGCTCTTTTACATCGTAGATTTCGAGGCTGTGTTCGTGAAAATCTGTATGGTCTCTAACCTTTACCCGCCCTATGTTCACGGTGGCGCTGAGCTGTATGTCTCCCACATCTCAGAGAGGCTCAGCGAACGTCACGATATCTCTGTGATAACTGCCGCCCCTTTTGGCCGAAACGGATCGTCTACTCGCGGCAAAGTAGGCGAGCGAAACGACGCCATTTACCGATTTTACCCGTTAAATCTTTACTCGAACTATTACTATTCGCGCAAACCCGGCTTTATCAAGCCCCTCTGGCACGCATTCGATATCTGGAATCCACACACGTACGCCGTTATAAAGGAAGCACTGAAGCGTGAGCGGCCAGATCTCATGCACGTGCACAATTTTAAAGGGTTGTCCGCATCTGTTTTTAGCGCCGCTAAGGATCTTGGCATTCCCGCGGTTCACACCGTGCACGACTATAACCTCGTCTGTCCCAAGACAACCTTGCTCACGAGAGCTAATGCCTCGTGCGTGAATGCCCGCAGCCCGTGCCGGGTCTATCGCCGGTTCTACAAACGAATCGATCCGGCTGTCGTTATCGCCCCGTCTGACTTTGTACTTAACACCCTTTCCGGCTTCGGGCTGTTCGCAGACGCACGAAAGCTGAAACTTCCCCTTGGCATACCGGAAAGCGAGCCCGTCACAAAGGTGAACAATGGCACGTTTGACATACTCTACGTCGGGCGTCTGGGAAAACATAAAGGGGTGCACTCCCTCATCGAAGCCGTAAAGGGCTTAGATCTCAAAAATGCGCGACTGCACGTCGTTGGTCAGGGCAGTGACGAGGCGCGTTTGCAGCGCGATGCGCGCGATGACGAGCGAATTGTCTTCTATGGCTTTTTAGACCCTGATGCGCTGCAGCAGCTTTACAGTATCGCGGATGTGGCTGTCGTGCCGTCCATCTACGCGGAGCCGTTTGGACTTGTGATACCCGAATACTATCAGCACGGGATCGCGGTCATAGGAAGCCGGACAGGCGCAATTCCTGAGCTCATCGAAGATGGGTACAACGGTCTCCTGTTTCCGCCCGGTGACGTTGCGGCGCTCGCTTCGCTTCTACAAATGCTCTCGTCTGATTCAAAGCTCCTTAACGAACTGAGCAAAAACGCACGGATATCGGCTAGAACCTTTGACTTGGACGTCCACGTCCAGAAGCTCGAAGAAATATATGAAGAGGTCACCTCACACTAAGGTCGCTTCCTCGCACGCGCTGAGTACGCGCTGTGCGACGTTATCCCAGGCAAAAAGCGTAACCGCACGTCGCCGTGCGGCCGCCCCCATCCGCTTCACTCGGCGGTCATCCTGGAGCAAATCGATCAGCGCCGCGGCGAGAGCGCCTGCGTCTCCGGGAGCGACGAGCACCCCGGAGCTTTCGTCGACGAGTTCTGGGATCGCTCCAACAGCCGTTCCGATCACGGGCGTTCCGCACGCCATCGATTCGAGCGCCGGCTTGCTAAATCCCTCGAGCAGTGAGGGCACCACCGTCACGGTGGCGCGCTGATAGAGCGCAATAAGATCGTGCAGTGATACGGCGTCGACAAGCGTGACTACGTCAATTACACCGAGCGCGCGTGCCCGTTCCAGCATCCGCTGCTTCAATCGGTGCGAATCTTTGCCTATGATAACGAGTTCAACCGGAGTGACGCGCTGGGCCGTCGCGAGCGCCTCGATCAAGTACGCGATACCCTTTCTCGCCTCAAGTCCTCGCGCGACACACGCAATGAGCGGTTTCTCGGCCACTGCGCCCTCGGTCGGAATGTCGGCAGGTGTGAAAAGGTTCACGTCAACACCGTTAGGTATCACTCTCATCTTCTCCGCGTTCTCCGGACACCGCGCGAGCGCCTGCGCCATCGTGTCGCTGCTGTCGCAGATAATCGCTTGAGCCCGTTTTAGTGCGCGCTTTTCGAGCGCGGCAAGCGATGTGATTGCGATGCGCGATTTTGACAGTGGCAACTGCTTCAGCTCTGACGAGGGCAGGTGGTGCAGAATCTGGACGAGAGGAGCGTTGCGATGAATTGCCACCCCCTGCGAGAGGTCGTTAATCAGATGCACGTCGCACCCTTCGAATCGCTCGCGAGCGAGCGCGTAGTAGTAAAAGGCTGCAACCCCGTGGCCTCGTAAGGGTTGAGGGACCTGCCGGTATCTCACGTTTGGCACTCCCGCTCCAAACCAAGCAGCAGCGAAGGCGTCTGGTGGAGTCGTATATGCGTCGCAACTCTGCACGGTGAGCTGGCAGAGTGGTGCCAGCCACCGACTCAGCTCAAGCGCGTAAATGCCCGCACCGCCGATGAGGTTCCGGTCGTATTCGAAGGTCGATAGGGCTACTCTCACTCACGCACCTCTTTTGTCGTCGTTTTTTTGTTGCGCGGCATGAGCTCACGTTCTGCCGATTATGCTCTTAATGACGCTTACGTCTTGCTGCGTGAACGTCCTCAGTGCGATGAGCGTAGCGAAATATACCCAAACCGCAACGCCGATTATGATGAACAAGTTGATCGGCCTCAAGTAATACACGACGACCGCCATGACGAATGACCCAACGAGCGGTTTGCTAAGGAGCCGCGGTAACTCAATCAGATACAGGTTTTTCGACGCGTAGTAGAAGCACATGCAAAATGTGGTGAGCTCCGTAGCGATCATGACGTAGCTTGCACCAACGTAACTGTACCCTGGGATGACGAGGAGGTTAAGAATAATATTGACCGCGACGCCTAGTCCGGTGGCATACATAACGACACGCTGCAAATTTATTGACGTTAGCGTAGTCGTGAGCACAAAATTAAGAAATAGGATTGTGATGGACCAAATGACGATTTGTAACACGACGATTGAATTTTGGAACTGAGCGCCGTAGATAATATCGATGACCTTGTCTGCAAGCACGGTCGTGCCGAATGCAAGCGGAAGCCCCAAGATAACCATGTAGCGAAACGACTCGTTATAGACGGTCTTTGCGAGATCTTTTGAAGAGACGTGGAGCGTCGATATTACGGGGAATAGCGCCCCCATGAATGCCGCCGGCAGAAAGGTCAGCGCCACCGACATCGCATATGCGGCGTTGAACCATCCGGCCGCGGCATCCCCGCGGATGAGCGACAGAAGCACCGTGCTTATGTCATAATAGATCAGCGTGAAGAAGACGATGAGTCCAAAAGAAGGAACCTCTTTACCCAGGTACCTTAAAAAACGCCGGCTTGGTGCAAACTTGGGCCGCGTGAATTTCGCTGAGACCAGCGCGAGGCTTGCTATGAGGTTGATCAAGCTTCCTACAACGAACGCCAAGGCAAGCGCGAGCAATCCGTAACCGAAATACAGCACGAGGATGCCGAGGACGACCGTTACGCTCTGTTGAATAATGTTGAGTACAGCGTCATACTCCATCTTCTCGTGGGCTTTGAACGTTGCTCTCACGATCTGCGCGAGAGCCGTGAGAACGTAGGAGATGACGGCGATATAGACAATAACGGCTTTTTCCTGAGGTAGATTCATTGCGCCGACGAAAACGAACAGAAACCCGAAGGCGATCAACGAAAGCACTGTTTCAACGACTAATATGTTTCCAACATAGCGAGCGAGGTACCTCTTGTCTCGAGAAGTATCGCGGATTATCAAGTTGCTCATACCAAAATCTGAGATAACGCCATAGACCTCCGCGAACGAGAACGCAAATGCATACACGCCATATCCCGCCACGCCGAGGGTCCTGGCTATGACGACGGCTAGCGCAAAGCGCATCAAACGCGTAAAAATATCCGCTGAGGCTAATGCTGCGGTATTTTTGAAGATCCGTCTGTTAGTGGTCATCTCGAATTCGGTCCCTCACTCCGGCGCTTTAGAGCTTGGGCAAGAAGCGACGCCTTCGCCTTCGCGATCGCCTAAGCATTCGTAGCCCGCAAGGCGCTCAAATTGGCCTCATTAAACCCCGGCAAGCGGTAAACGTGTAACACCTCATACTTGATAAAGCATATATAATCGAAAAAGTATAGAAGGCCCAAATATGAATTTTCAGAGTCTCAGGCGCATCAGTGTCGCTTATTTCATTTTTCTGGCGCTGTGCATACCGCTCGCAATCCCCATTGGGACTATTATTCAGGTCTTCTGTGCTGGCGCAGTTCTCTTCTTCTTCCCGGGGTATTTTACGTCGCTCGTCATTCTGGGAGACCAAAGCCTCGCAGGCAGGATCGGCACGGCGATTGGTTTTAGCGTCGTTTTCCTGGCCATTCTCGAAATCGTGTACACGGCCCTGCTGATACCGGGGAGTCCTCTCAGCATCGTGGCGCCGCTCTTTCTTTGGACGACCCTCATGTTCGTTTTCGCCCTAGCACTGAACCGTGAGCAGGCACCTATCAGTGCGTCCGCCCTGCTCAAGCCTGAGAATATCATAATCATCGCGATGCTCATTTTCGGGGGTGTTGTACGGCTCTGGTATCCGGCGACCGTAGGCACGATTCCTTACTTTGATCCGCTCTACTGGGCAACCCGCGCGGCCTACTTCGTGCACACGGGCTTCACGGGCATACCTTCATTCTTGACAGCCGGCGCTGGCGACGTTGTCCGCGAGCGAAGCTTCGAGTTCGCCATGGGATCGTTCGCGATGATCGGTAACGCGTCTGTCGTCGACATGGCGATCTGGTTCGGACCCGTGTTCGGCGTTTTGGCCTCCATAATGCTCCTCGCCGTTTTGGAGCGACTCGATGTGAGCCTATCCGGCAAAGTCGTCGCGCTCTTCTTGTTTGGCTCAATGTCCCCGCTGTTTGAACTCTTCTGGAGGACAAACATCTCGATGATGCAGGTCGTGGGCACCTATTTCGTGTTCTTTGGCCTCTATCTCTGTGCTTCACGAGAGGCGGGTTCGTTCCTAGCCGGCGCGTTTGTGCTGGGGATCTCCATTGACATTCACATCCTCTACGGGGTCTACACGCCCTTCATATTCGCGTTCGTGGTGATTGCCCAGCTCATGAAACGACAGAACACGCTTACGACGATTGCCTCTATTCCGACGTATGTGCTCGGGCTGATGCTCTTTGCATGGCGCTTCATTATTTACGGCATTCCGACGGGCTTCAGTCCCGCCCTTGTCACCATCGGGGCGGCGCCGTTCGAGGGCTTCAGTCCCGCCCTTGTCACTATCGGGGCGGCGCCGTTCGCGATGCAGTCTGTTCTCCCGCTGATTGCGCTCCAAATTATGTACCCCGACCCGACGTACATCCTCCTCTACGTAACGCCCCTAATAGCGGCGCTCGCTGTGGTAGGACTCGCAGGCTCTCTGATCGAGACCAAAGAGTGGGAGCTCCCTCATCTCATCTTGCTCGCCTTCATTCTAGGGATATTTGTTGGCTGGGTCCTTTCAACCGTGTACTTTTCGTTTGCTCCGGCGACCGCTGAAATTTTCCTCGGGCGGGGCGTGGCGTATGCCCAAGCGGTTCTCATACCCGCTGCGGGTCTCGGGGTCTCCATGATCGAGCGATCTCTCGGACGCAGATCTGCACTTATCTCTCCGGGCAGAGTTATCGCTGTCGTGCTGGTAGCGCTTGTCATTACGACCAATGCGGCGGGGGCCATAAGCACCGACAAGTACCAGTCGGTGATAGGACAAGACGACTTCAACGCGATTCGGTACGTGGGCCAGCTCCCCGGCAACCATACGACACTGGCGTTTTTCGCCCTCCCCAACCCGAACGACCCGTTTGCGAACGCGAGCTCCTCGCAGCGCGAGGCGTTGTTCTACACCACAAACCCGTCTGCGTTTGATTCCTCGCCGATGGCGTACCGAGACGAGGTGTCGAATAACACCGCTGTGTTACAGGCCGCTATTCAAAGCGACAGAGACTTTTACAAGTACGTGATCCTCTCCGAGAACTTCGGGAACAGCAATCGAACCACCTTTGACAGTTACCTCAGATCAAACGGTTACACCGCAGTGACGCAATTTGGCAACGCGTACGTCTACAAGGCCAGCTAGGCGGCGCGCCGGGATCACAGCTCCCGTGTTTCCCGCGGCGCGCGCAGTATCGCTCCGTTGCTTGCCGAACTCACCGCGGCGGCGTATCTCTTCAAGTAGCCGCCGATGATGTCTTTTCGCACCGGCGTCCACGTTGCCTTTCTGGCCGCAAGGACATCGTCCGTCAGCTGCACGACCAGCCGATGGTTGGGGATGTCAATGGTAATCTCGTCCCCGTCGAGCAAGAGCCCCAAGGGGCCGCCCTCGGCCGCCTCTGGTGATATGTGTCCGATCGCGGCGCCCCGAGTCCCGCCCGAGAAACGCCCGTCTGTAATGAGGGGTACGCTCAGCCCCATTCCCGATATCGCGGCGGTTGGCGCAAGCATTTCGGGCATTCCTGGTCCGCCTCTGGGCCCTTCATAGCGCACGACCACAACCTGCCCTTCGCTCACCGATCCGGCCAGAATGGCCCGCATCGCCTCATCTTCGGAGTTGAATACGCGCGCTTTTCCCGTATAACGGAGCATGTCGTCCCTTACGCCGGCGCTTTTGACGATAGCGCCGTCCGGAGCAAGGTTCCCGAACAGCACTGTGATGCCGCCTGTCGCGTGCACCGGGTCGTCGAGGGGGCGTATGATTGCATCGTCACGGATGTGTGCCTCATCAGCGATCTCGTAAACGCTCTTGCCCGAGCAGGTCATTTCGTTGAGCAGCAGCGTCCGAGCGCGTTTCATGATGCCGGGGACGCCGCCGGCGGCGTCGAGGTCGCTCATGGTATACGGGCCGCTCGGATTCAGGGATGTGATGTGCGGCGTCTGTGCGCTCAGTTCGTCAAAAAGCGTGAGCGGGAGCGACATGCCTGCCTCGTGCGCGATTGCAGGGAGATGCAGCGCTGTGTTCGTTGAGCCGCCGATGAGCATGTCGAGGATGATCGCGTTCCGAAACGATGCCTCGGTCACAATGTCACGTGGCGTGACCCCGTTAACGATGAGATCGACGATTCGCTTCCCAGTAGCTTCAGCAATGCGCCTCCTTCGAGCATCAACAGCTGGCGTTGTCCCACAATAGGGAAGCGAGAGGCCCAGCATCTCAGTCATACAGGCCATGGTGTTGGCCGTGTACAGGCCCTGGCAGCTGCCGCACCCGGGACAGGCGCGGCTAACGAGCTCCTCAAGGTGCGCTTCGGTCATGGTGCCCGCCTGGACACAGCCGACCCCTTCAAACGTCGAGACCAGCGTGACGTCGGTGCCTTCGTAGTACCCCACTCGCATCGGCCCCCCAGTCACTACCATGGTCGGGACGTTTACGCGCAGCGCCGCCATCAACATCCCGGGAACGATTTTGTCGCACGACCCCACCATGACCAAGCCGTCAAACTGGTGCGCCTGCGCCATGAGCTCGACGGAGTCAGCGATATTCTCACGGGACGGGAGGGCATAGCGCATGCCGGAGTGCCCCATGGCGATGCCGTCGCAGATGCCGATGGTGCCGAACTCGAACGCGATGCCGCCGGCCAAGTGTATCCCTTTTTTGACAAACTCGGCGAGATCACGCAGATGAAGGTGACCAGGAACGATCTCGTTCCAGGCGTTGGCGATGCCGACGAACGGCCGTTCGAGATCCTCGTCTCCCACGCCTAAGGCGTTCAAGAGGGCCCTTTGGGGTGCGCGTGCCACCCCCCTCGTTATCTCCTTGCTCCTTAGTTCCATATGCCTAAAGAATGATCGCTGAAGTTATAAAAATGAGTGCGCTGCTAAGATCGTGCCAAATGTGTGCCAAAAGTGTGCCAAAAGTGTGCCACTATTTCAAAATGTATCGCTTTTCCGTGGAAGCATCGCTGAAAAACGTTTGCGAGACGCGGGAATCATAGGTTGATCATTCGATTATCTTCCGGAAGCTCAATGAAGCCACTGCAAACATGAGGATATCAAAAAGCGCTATGACGGCAACGTCAAGCGGAAGGAGCGCCAGATTACCAGTGATCATTAGTCCGCGCACAGCATCTACGGCATACGTCAGCGGGTTAAAAACCGCGACGATCTGGATGGCGCGAGGCATTGACGCTATCGGGTAAAGGGCGTTGCTGGCAAAGAAGAGCGGCAGGATGAGCGCTTGGCCGATTCCCATAAATCGCTCTCTGGTTTTCAATAACGATGCTACAATGATTGAGAGGGCGGCGAACCCCCCAGAAATGACGAATAATATTGCGAGCGCTGCCACGAAGTATGCAGGGTTGGGGATAAAGCTCACGCCGAGGAGGAGCGCCACGGGTATGATGATTACTACCTGGATGATTGCTCTGACGCCTGAAGACATCGATCTGCCTATAACAGTCGCATATCGGGGAGCCGGTGCCACAAGAAGCTTTTTTAAGATACCGGTATCCCGCTCCCACACGAGCGTCAAGCCGTACAAGACGGCGACGAAGAGGACTGACTGCAGCATGACGCCGGGGGTGATGTAGTCAACGTACGGTATCCCGTTGGTCGGAATGGCGTGTAGCTGACTGAAAACCGTTCCGAAAATCACCAACCACAACACGGGCTGAACGGCCCTTGTGTACACTTCCGTGCGGTCATTTCTGAGTCGCCGAAGCTCGAGCTCCATCATAGCAAGCACTACTCTTAAAGAGTCATTCACGGCGATTAGCTCCTGCCTCCTTCTCAACTCGCCCTGTTGTGCTGGCGGCGCCCGGCGCGCGTGTCGTTCCCGCATACCACAAGAAGACGTCTTCCAACGTTGGCTTCGTGGTCGTAATCCGCACGACGGGGATTTCTCCGCTTCTGAGTATATCCATGACGCAAGGCAGCGCGGTTTCTGCGTCCTCGACGGTCACGTTGAGTGTAGAGTCAGTAACAATGACGCTGTTCACTCGCTCGAGACCTCGTATGCGGCCCAACGTGTGCTCATCGACACGGTGATCTGACAAGCTGAATTTGATGAGCTCACCTCGAAGTGAGTGCTTAAGTTCGTCAGCTGTGCCTGAGGTCACCATTCTCCCCATGTTGATAATTGCAACCTCGTCTGAGTAGGCGTTCGCTTCGTCCATGTAGTGCGTGCTGAAAAATACGGTCGTGCCAAACTCCTCTTTGAAGGATGCCAGCTTCTCCCACACAGCGATTCTGGCTGCGGGATCAAGTCCGAGCGTCGGTTCATCGAGAAATAGAATCTTGGGGCTAATCAGCATCGCGCACGCGATCTCGAGCTTCCTGACCATGCCGCCTGAGTAGGTCTTCACGAGCTGCTCGGCGGGAGCGCGCAGCCCCATGCTCTCAAGCATGTCGTGGATAACGTCTTTTCGTGACCGTGACGGTAGACCGTATATCTTAGCGTAAATGAGGAGATTCTCGTAGCCGTTGATATCGGTCCAGACGCTCGTCTCTTGGGGCACGTAGCCTATCACTTTCCTGACCTCAGCGCCCTCTCGGACGACGTCCAGCCCGAAAATGTGCGCTTCACCGGACGTCGGTTTGAACTGAGTCGTCAAAATGCGCATGAGCGTCGTTTTGCCCGCACCGTTGGGTCCAAGCAATGCAAAGATGTCGCCGGCCTTGACGTCCAGGTCGACGCCGGCTAGCGCCGCGACGTTGCCTTTGTAAACCTTTTCAAGCCCTCTCGTGTCAATTGCAAACGTCATGTAGCACACCTCTTTTGCCGCGCCTCGATTTCACACCCCGCAGCAACGGGTTCAAGTGTTCATGCTTAGTAAATACTCATTCAGATTCATATCGCAAAAGAAGCACGAATCGAGATGCTCGGCGTCCATCCTGTCCAAGATGTTAAAAGTAACCGGCACTGAACGGTATGGTGCCGCAGTATTTATCTCTTCTGCTGTTAGGATTAGCGTAACGCACTTTTGCCGCCGCATACCGCTTGCTTTTCGAAAACGTAGAGCTGAAGGGCCACTCTCGCTATATCTGCCGGTGCTAAGTCCTAGCAGATAATCTACCCCCCTCTCCTTCGTATCTTTCGCGCATCTTGTCTTCGTCTCCTTTGAGGTCTAAGTATGTTAAACATATAAATCATACTAATCATACTAATAGATTGCGAGAGAAGGCCTCGCCGACCGCCCCCCAATAAGCAGTAGGAAGAGTAAGTACGTGAAAACTGCAGCATCGACGCTGCACCTTGAGTTATTCTTGCAGCACAAGATTTGAAATCTGCAGCATATGTGCAGCAACTTGTTTTGGACCATTTCGGAAGCTTTAATGTGCTGCAAGCATGCAGCATGACATGCTTTTGGTGCTGCAATTGAGAGATATTTGCAGGAACGTTGCAACAGGTTGAAAAAGACTAAACTAGGATGGATACATGGCGCAGGAAAGCGGAAAAACTCGTTATTCGATTGCATTAGCGTCTGACCTGGCTTCGCTTCTAAAAAAACAAGCGGCAACTGAGGGTAAATCACTCTCAGCGTTTCTGGCCCAGATCATCGAAGAGCACTACGCAGAGAGAAAAACACTAGCCGACTATGAGCGTGAAATAGCTGCATTGCAAGCAAGTTCTAAAGAGGCGTTGCAGCTGCAACGCGCTGAAGACGAAAAACAAGTCCAAAATCAGCGTGCTGAAAGCGCAAGCATCGTGCAGCGAGTGCGCGACGAACACGAGAAAAAGATTGCAAACCTTGTTGCTGAGCATGATGCTGATATACAGCAAATCCGCACCGACTGTGAGAAGCAAATACAACAGATTAAAGCAGACCGTTCTGCGAGTATTCAACAGCTAGAGAACTCGCTTGAAGAACTTGAAAGTGTTACGCAGAAGCTGGATGCCAATCTAAAAGAAGCTGAAGAGCGCCACCGCTCTTTGCTGGAAACGCTGCAGGAATCAGAAGCATCGAAAAACGTTGTAGTCACTGGCCTGCAGCACCGCGTTGAGCTCCTAGAAAAGGACAAAACAAGCCTCGAAGCGGCACTGCAAGTTGAGAAAGGCCACTCGCTTGAACTGAAAGCCGACAAGGAGACGATGCAGAAGCAAGTCGAACTGCTGACGTTGCGATTACCTGCCCCTAGAGTCGGTTTTTGGTCTCGGATATTCGGCCCGAAAAAAGAAAACCGTTAAGCCGGAAATAATGCGCAGGACCTGGTAACATGGAAGAAGCAGACCGCACGATGTGTGAAAAATGCATGGCCGTTAACTACGCAGACGCTGAGTTTTGCAGACGTTGTGGCGAACCACTACCGCAGAACGCGCCGACGCTTACACCTCAAGAGTTAGATATCCCTTCGTATGGCGCAAGCGATGAGCTACCTGAATCACCGCGTAACGCACTCGATGAGTTGATGCACCTCAGCTTATGGGAACTCATTGGATTTGGCATGCGCTTTGGAGTCGTTCTCGCAATCGCTGAAATTATCGCACTTGTGGTGATAGTCATCATCATTGTGGTGGTGACCATATTGACGCTGCTCGGCATTGGCATTGCAAACCTCTTCTTTGGGAACTTAACGTCTTTGGCAGGAGTGTGATGGTTGCGATGGTCAACCCAACGGGTTAGGGTCGATTGACTGCAAGTACATGGTCAAAACGCTTACGTCGATGGTCGTGTGAAAGCGGCTAATAGTAGTGCAAACACAGTAATTAACTATGACTACGCAGGAGCGTGAGCCAAAAGAACCTAGCTTTGGGACAGGCCAAGAAGCTCTAATTTATGAAATCGAAAGGGCGTGCGGCCAATTAAACAAGCTTAAGGACTTGCAACTAGACGAGCCTTTTTTGCGTGCCGTGGCTGCGGATATACGAGCGCACATGGACCACTTGGGGGCAAGCTTGCAGGAGTTAACGGAACCCTGCGGTTAGTGACGGTAGCTAAAACGGCTCGGGCTTGCAAAGGCCCCAATCCAGCGTTCGGCGCGGACGTGTTTAACTCTCGCGACTGTCCGCGTCGCGGCTTGGCCTATCAAGAAGCGTGCCAAGCATGAGGCGCTTACCTAAGGGGCTAAGATATGTGTGACGTCTCTCTTTCTCCGGTTTTTCTTTCCCAGCATTTCTAAAACTCGAAACTAAGGTCCAGTGCCTGGGTATCATCTAGGCTGACTTCGGACTCCCCATAGGTTTTTGTTTTGACCTCCGCAAGCGCACGGCTTAATAATTCCGCGTCGCTTCCTGTTAAGATTAGTCCGTTTTCAATCATCCTTTCCCTCCTTGGTCGGTGTTTTCTACATGGACACATGCGATTATAGCGTAATCGATTTCTTCTGATAGCAATATTAGCGCCGAAATGGCCGTCTTTCTAGTCTCTGATATAACGCGGGCGGCTCTCTCGATACAAGAAACACTCGTATAAGTCCGGCGGTAATGAAGAACGCAAGCACAATGGGGATTAAGTTAGAGTTAGCTGCCCTTTTTTTAAGCTGTTTGTAGAGTATGAGAAAGGCTTATTGTAGAGTATGAAGTAGCATAGTAGTACAATGGTAGTTTGTCCTACGTGCCACAACGAGCACGCCGGCCCACTTAAAACGTGCTCTTCTTGCCGTGACCACATAGCAGCTTGGAAGCAGAACCACCAGGATAAAGACCGATTGTATAAGCGTAAGTATGCTGCCAAGAAGCGTGGGTCCGAGCGCTACGATGAGCTTTTTTACAGCACGAGAGGACAACAAGATAAGTGGGATAGATGGGTAGGACTTGACCCGGATGAAGTAATGGTGTGGACTGGGAAGACACGTGCAGAACTCTGGGAGGAGGTTGCTCAAGTAGGCTATGAGGAAAATGTAAGAGACAGCTGCTTGAGCGCTTTAAATTGTGCTAGGGCCGATGTCCGAGCTGACCAAGTACAAGCAATGACAGATAAGGGAAAGCAGACGGAGTGCCTTATTCTGCTCAAAAAGATACAGCTACACTTAATAAACGTGTTACGAGAGAACGGTGTTATTTGGCAGGAGGGCTAGCAGTATGCCAAGCAAAGTAAGTTGGATGCACGATAGTGATGACAGGATGCTAGCACGCTACCAGCACCTGTACAAGAAAGCCCTTAAGGTCAAAGCCTTTCAACTACAGAAAATACAACGGACAGAAACACGTGAACTGTGTATCTCCGCGCTGTTTAAAGCAGTGGTAATATGCAATAACACCCTTAAAGAGATGGATGTTAAACAGTGTGAAGCAGGCCCTGAGCAGTTCTTATTAGAAAAGTAGACAAGTGATCGCTTTTTCTGGCGTCAGTAATAGCGTCAAAACGGCCGTCATTCCAAGCGACGAGCGTTAAACCAGCTTCAATAGGCAGATGGTCACTGCCACTAGTCTCTGATATAACGCGGGCGGCGATATTCTTCGCAATACGGAACGCGCTCTCTATCGCCACGCAGCCTGCAATGCGCGTACTTTTCGCACCGCTGACAATTCATCATAGGTGCATTTCTTGGGCGATCAGAGTAAAGAAGACTATCCGCGCGGTTAGAAACTAACCGCTCCTGGGCACGATTATCGGTAGATAGCGTCGAACGGACAAACGCGAGAGCTAAAGCCAGTGCGGTGCCGGTCGAAGCTCATATACGAGTTGTTGATATCCCTGTGGTGCGGCTGCCGGTCGAAGCTTACATACGAGTTGTCGATATCTTTGAGGGCCAGTCGTCGGTGGCCGTCTGTGAACATAGTCAGTCTGTGGTCCTATCCCTACTTGCTGCATGCGGCATTTATTGCACATTTTAGAGCCGAGCTCGGCGTTTCCGGGCCCAAGTCTTACTTCGCATTGGGTACAATGAGAGGGGCGCATAGTTTCACGTTTTAATCAATTAATCACGTATGCAGGTGGCTGCGATATCGAGCAATCATCGCACCTCATCGGCTCATCTAGTCGGTGATGCGCTTTTGCGTGAGCTCCCTGCCTCACCGCCAGCAAGGTCTCCGTCGGTGTTAACTCTTTCGCTTTTGTCCTAAGAGTGACAGCTCAGGTTTGCATGATATGGTCTCGCGGCGATGATGATTCGAAGAAAGGACTGGTGAAGCAAAAATCAGCGACGAGTTACATCAAGACCACGCGACGCGGACGGCGGTACTCCTCGCAAAACTGAACGTGCTCCCTATCGCCGCGCAGCCTGCAATGCGCGTACTTCTCGCACCTTTGGCTGTTCATCATATTTGCATTTCGTGAACTCCGGCGTAAAGAGGTCTACCCATGCGCGGTGGGAAGCTAACGGCAGCCAAACGACAAGACTTAAGCTGTCAAGCCGATGTTGTACGCTTTTGATTCATTTTTTTGTCTAGGGGGAAACGCGTATGGAAAAAAAATTGTTAGCCACTATCATACTTGTTGTGATTGCCTCATTATCGATAGCAGGGTGCACTAGTTCATCGACGCCAGTAAGCCCGACTCCGACTGCAGCGGCAAGCTCGGCGAACTCACCAACCCCGTCGGTAGCCACGCAAACTCAAGCGACTCCCACTTCGGTGCCAACGACGTCACAACTAACAGTGGCGACTCCCGCAGAAATAGCGGCGCTACCGACAACGCCACCCGCGAACATTCAATCTTACACTGGCCCGTTCGTTGGAAGCATTAAATCGGACGTCTATCACTATCCGTGGTGCTTTGAAGCAAAGAAGATTCTGTCGGAGAACCCCGTCATCTTCCCCACAGTAGCGGACGCCTGCGCAGCGAACTACCGACCGTGCGAGGAATGCAATCCGCCAGCGTGCGGCTCGCCAGCGCCTACCTCAACGCCGACGCCGACAGTGGTTGCACCCTCACCCACCATACAAGTCATTATCTCTGGTCCGACTACACTACGCGATGGTCAGGGAGCAACGTGGACCGCCACAGTTCTAGTAAATGGCGTGGCACTCCCACAATCCCAGCTAACCAACAAGATAGATTGGTTTATTGATGGTCACGCCGCAGGTGGCTCTTGGGGTCCGGGCACACTAACCACAGATGCCAACGGTTCAGAGACAACGTGGGCTCCAAACGGTGTCCACACTCTCAATGCTGAATACCTTGGGGACTCATCCCTACCTAACACCTCGATAACAGTAACGGTAGTAGCATCATAAGCATCGAAGACGACGTACTCAGAGAGCAGCACTAGCGGGAAAGTCTGGTATGGCATACACGATGTTACCGGTCTCATCTCCGGATGGTCCTCTGCGGGTACCCCCCCTAAGACACATATAGAGCAACGACAGGCAAGGGCCCCCGTAACGCGACGGGGGCTTATTTTTCTTTGACTGTAATTTTCTTTTTGAACTGTATTAACTCAAAAGAGAACCCTTTAAGCTATCACACCGCCGTCGGGGGACTAGTATGACAAAGAAGCTGTTAGCTATCATGGTGCTGGCGATGGTTGCCTCGTTATCCATAGCGGGGTGCACAAATAACACAAATAACCCCGCTACGAGTCCTACACCACAAGCGCACGACCCAACACTTGAGAAGCTTATCGATGCGTACAAGCAAGAGATTTACGGAAATCAATCAACCACAGTCAGTACGTGGGACGTGACCTGGAACAATGCGACGAGCGCCAATATTCTTTTTACGTTCGAGACTTCCGGCAATGCCAGTTTTGGCCTTACCGCTACAGTTTCGGTGAACGACACTGTGCGCTCTTTTCCTACAACGCAAGACGCAACAAGCTTTTTAACCGCATTTGACAAAACCAATTATAGCTTTAGGAGCACCGATTACACGAGCGACCCCACCAGCAACGCCTATTATAACGCAACTGGGCATTATCCAAGCGTTTACAAAGCCTACTCATATACCGAGAGGAGTATACTAGGCGCATCTGAGAAGGTGTACGCAGTCACACAATACGATAATGTCATTGACGTGGCAAATGCGAGCGCAACCTTGTAAAAAGGAATGCGTCAAAAAATCCGCGCCTAGGAATAAGCCGCGCGAACGCATGCGAAATGAGGAAACAACGTGAAGAACACTGCATGCACGATTTACATCACGACTAAACGCGGCTCGACCCAGAGCTACCGCAAAGGAAAGAACGGCTGGACACAAACCAGTCCAAACGGTATAGTCCGTCCGCTCAGCGCAGAGCAAGTGTTGTCGCACATCCTGCCATCACTCGCAGCCGGCAATCAGGGCCACCTTAGCGTTAGAGTGGAACCTGATAAAGTCGAATTGTAACAATTCCGCGCTGGTTACGAATAGCTCTAATTTTATTATTCATGTGCGCCGGTGGCTACCGCGAACTGGGTTGGGACTATAGGGGTCCCTTGTGTGCTGTGTGCAGATACGGCATCTCCCTGGGCGTATCGTTCAATATCTTTTTTTCTTGTTAGGCTGATATTCGTTTTTCCGGCAGCCCCACCTGCGGCGCGATTCTGAGCAGCCAATCTATAAAGTTATGAGCAAACAAACTAAGAAGCACGGTTAAAATGTGAGTGAATTATGAATGCAGTGAACGCAGTGGTTCTTCTTCTCATTCTGCTCGTGGCCTTCAGCGCCGCGCGCCTGATACTATGGGCGTGGTGGATTCGCACCCGCAACGCGAGGATGAAGAAATACGACGAACGGTGGCTAAAAAAAGAGCTTTAAAGCTGAGCGTGTGAGCCTCCGAATCAAAAAAACGATGGGCTAGAGGCGATTCGAACGCCCGACCTTCGCCGTGTAAATACGGGGGGCACAGTGCTTACGGTGGCGTTTTCGTGTTTATCTGGACTGCTTTCTGACGTCGGTGAGACTACGACAAAGAACGCAAGCGCTCTTGGTGTACGGTCTGGTAGATGCGCGTCGGCAGCCCTACAAGCCCTGAGAACGTGAATGGAAGGCGGATTGACGGATAGTCGTATCCCGGCTTTGCGTGGTGCGCCAGGATTTTGCCTTCGAAAGCTAAGTCGGTCCATTGGCTGTGGGGCTTGGTGCTCTTACACGAGACGGGTAGTATGTTGGTCGCCATCATGATTCATCTCTGCTCGGGGTAGGAACCCGCAAGTATTTATCAGTTATGAAACGTATGAACCTCACATGAAACGCGAGGACAGGGCGACCGTCAGCGTGAGCAAGAAGACCCACGCCGACTTTGAGGAATACCGCGCGACACTCAGCGCTAAGAGGCGAAAAGTCCAAACCCAAGAGGACGTGGTAAGGGCGCTTCTCGAAATGGCGCAAAAAGAGTAACATAACGCCGACGCGCGTCACATGGTTACGGCCCCAGCTCGCTATTTTTTGATTTCAAGGCCTTAGAGCGCGCTGCTCGCTACCAGTATCAAATCGCAGCCTTTATCGTTTCTTCTGACACTTTCTTAAGCGTCAAAGAACGTTTTCAAGAGAAGTGCGAGGAGGTTATCATGCAGTCAGCTAAACTATTCTCCTTTATCACAGCGATGCTCCTCATTACCGTCATCTCCGCCGGATGCGCCTCCACGAACACCTACCCGGTCCAGCCAACATCGTCCCCCACAGCTGCAGTGACGCACGATGCGCTCCTCGACATGTTTGTTGCTGCTGACTACAACTACACTGCACGCAACGTAACTGTCAAAGCGTGGGAGACGAGATGGCTCAACGACACCACCGTCAATATCGAAGCAACGGGCACATTAAAAGCGAATAACACCACGATGCATTCCAATCGGACGTTGACCCGTTTTTCTTCAATTGAGGCGGCAACAACATACGTCGGCAGGCAAAATCTCAGCGGCTATGTCGTGGCGCAGACTGCAAGCGAGAGCGCTAATGTGTACAAGCTGGCGACAGGGAATCTTCCAACCGTATTCAAAGCGTACCAGCGCACCTCACAGAGTGCGAACAATGTAACTACGGCTGAGGTGACGCAATGCGATGCTATCGTCGTTACAGGCATCACAACGTTGACTGCCGGAAGTGTGGTTGCGACCCCACGGCCCTCAAGCAGTCCTTCGCCAGTTCCAACCCCATTACCGACACCAGTACCCACCACAGTACCCACTCTCACACCAACTGAAGTGCCCACTTTCACACCAACTGAAGTGCCCACTCCGACCCCCACCCCAGCACCCACTGCCGCACCCACCACAGTGCCTACTCCTGTACCCACCACATTGCCGCCCACTCCCACAGACATTGTGGAATGAATTGACCTTTTATCTATTGATTTTTCTACGCTTCGAAGGCACTTTTCATTCTATAAAGCGCAGATTGCGAAAAACAACTCGAGCAGATAAGTTTCAACAGGTAAATGGCACCCGGGCTAGGCTCTGACATAGCGCGGACGGCGGTACTCTCACAATACGGAACGTGCTCCATATCGCCACGCAGCCTACAATGAGCGTACTTCTCGCACCTTTGGCAGTTCATCGTATTTGCATTTCATGAACTCCAGCATAAAGAGCTCTAGCCGTGCGCGGGGGGAAACTAACCAAAACGGCAACGCTTAAGCTTCATTGTCTCCGTTTTACGCTTTTGATTCATTTTCCTGCCAAGGGGGGTGAAAAACGACAATTCCGCGCTGGCTACGGATAGCAATAATCCTATTATCGATATATGCCGGCATCTACGTGATATTGGCGCAGTTAGGGGTTGTGATAATGATTTAAAGAGGGGTGAAAACCGGCGAACTAACGAGGCGAAACGTATGATCAAAAAAGTGGCGGCTCTTGTTGTGCTTGTTATGGTCGCTGCGATTTTTGTGCTTGAGATCTACGAAGATGGTTAGACGAAGAGCAACCATCAGCGTCAGCAAAAAACACGCTGATTTCGAGAAGTACTGCGCCACACGGAGCGCTGAAAGGGGGAAAAGTCCAGACCCAAGAGGACGTGGTGAGGGCGCTTCTCGAAATGGCGCAAAAAGAGTAACCAGAATCCCCGTGCCGCGTAGCATGATGACGGGCACCAGCCGGCTATTTTTTCTTTAGTTTCAAGGCCTGGATAGAGCACTGCTCACCGTCAGTTTCAAATCGGAGCTTTTATATTATATGACACGATTTTGGGCGCCTACGAACGTTCTAAGAGGCAACCATGCGCCTATACAAAATCCTCTCATTTTCTGTAATCATCCTTCTCGTTACCGTGCTATTTGCAGGCGTTGTAACCGTTCCTGCAGCAGCACAGTACGATACGATGCAGTTCCGATATAACGCTGCGCACTCCGGTGATTACAGCTCAGTTGCAGGCATCATTCCGTCGAATGGAAAACTGAAGTGGAACTTCACGACGGGAAGCTATGCGGCCTCCTCCCCCGCCATCGCAGACGGGGTGGTCTACGCTGGGAGTGACGACTTTAACGTCTACGCCCTCAACGCCACTACCGGGGCCAAGCTATGGGCCTTCCCGACGGGAGGCACTGTGGATTCATCGCCAGCCGTCGCCAACGGCACTGTCTACGTGGGGAGCGATGACAACAACCTCTACGCCATTAACGCTAGTACAGGCACCCAGCTGTGGAATTACACGGCAGGGAGCTATGGTGTGGCCTCCTCCCCTGCTATCGCGAGCGGGGTGGTCTACTTCACCAGCACTAGCAAAGTCTTCGCCCTAAACGCATCCAACGGGACCCTGCTGTGGAGTCAGGAGCCAGGCGCCGGCACTCCCGCGTCCGTATCGCCCGCTGTGGCAAACGGAAGCGTGTACATCGGGACTGAAGACAGCCGCCTTTACGCACTCAGCGCCGCTAATGGTGACCCACTGTGGAACGTCACATTGGGAGGCCTTCCTGAGGGCTCCGCCACCGTCGCCAACGGCACTGTCTACATAGGGGCCGATGACGGCCACGTCTACGCCTTCAGTTCCTCAAACGGGAATTCGTTATGGAACTTCACGACGGGAAGCGGTGTGGCCTCCTCCCCCGCCGTCGTTAACGGGGTGGTCTACGTCGGAAGCTTTGACGACAAACTCTACGCTATTAACGCTACTACAGGCAACCTGCTCTGGAACTACACGACGGGAGGTGGCGTGCTCTCCTCGCCCGCTTTCGCGAACGGGGTGGTCTACGTCGGAAGCTTTGACGACAAACTCTACGCTATTAACGCTACTACAGGCAACCTGCTCTGGAACTACACGACGAACTCCTCGATTGAGACGTCCCCCGCCGTTTCTAATGGCATCGTCTACTTCGGGAGCGATTATCCAGACTCTAACATCTATGCAATCGGCACCGAGCTTATACCGACGACCCTTACCGTCACGGCTTCCACAACCTTCGCCGCAGTCAATACGCCCTTCGTCCTGAACGGCACTCTCTCCGTCACTGACGGTACCACTATCTCAGGCGCCACCATCCAGCTCCAGAAGAACGTCAGCGGCACGTGGACGAATGTGACCGGGAAGACCAACATCACGACGTCAAGCGGCGCGTATAATATCAGCACGAGTGAGACCACTGCGGGCACCTACCAGTACCGCACTGCTTACGACGGCAACACCACCTATACCAACGCCACAAGCAACTCGGTGAGCGTCACGGTAAAGATGGTTCCAATGACGGTCGCCTCGTCACCTGCTGTGTCCGCGCAGGGAAATGGCCTCGATCTCTTTGCAGAAGGTACGGACGGCGCCCTCTGGTATACGCACTGGGATGGCACGACCTGGTCGGCGTGGACGTCCCTCGGTGGGATCCTGACGTCAGCCCCCGCTGCGACGTCAA